>Ga0310121_10004591_pt1 | contig 12121 bp, 8 predicted proteins | sample CB27_Tmax_986_MG_FD_203504 | JGI IMG/M metagenome (GOLD analysis project Ga0310121, IMG submission 203504) | Marine microbial communities from Western Arctic Ocean, Canada - CB27_Tmax_986 | ecosystem: Environmental > Aquatic > Marine > Oceanic | place: Canada: Western Arctic Ocean | collected...
CTCGATGTTGCCCTCATCGGCACCTAACTCCAGACGCGACAACGTCCTCCAACTGCCAACGAAAAACTTTGCCAAGAAAACAAAACTCTATGCATTTGCAATGCGGAGGACCGCAGAGTCTTCTTCATCGTTGTTTTTTAATGCCAAGAAGTCCACAACCTCGTACCACGACTCTCGGTACGTTGCGCTTCGTTTAGCTGCGGCCCAGTATATACCGGTGGGGGTCCACTTCGCGACGCAACGTATCTAATAAATCGGGTGTTGGCGGAGGCGTGGTGTCGAGACCCTCCTTGAAGAGTAACTCGAAGCCGGTGCTGGCTCGCAATTCGTCCAAGGTCACACCGGGGTGCAACGATTCGACTTGCATCCGTTTGCTGACTTCGTCGAAACCCAAAATCGCCAGGTTGGTAACGACCTTATGGGGACCTGACCCCGGCGGCAATCCAGCGGCTTCGCGCGCACCAGGGCCGGTCAGAAATCCGGGAGTCGTGATGAAGTCCAAACGCTCGACAAACCGGCGCGTGTCCTGAGGTGTGATCACCAGTACACGCCAGCACAGGGAACCCAAGTCACTTGCCCCGCCGCTGCCCGGCAGCCGTACCCGCGGATGTTCATAGTCGTCGCCAATCATCGTCGAGTTCAAGTTTCCGTAGGCGTCAATCTGGGCTCCACCCAAAAACGTGTAGTCAACCATCCCACGCTGGCAGGTCTCCATGACGTCCGTCATGCTGGTCGCCATCACGCCCTGATAGAACGTGCGAGAATCTCCCACGCTGATCGGCATCCGGGGCAGTCGCGGGCCGACGCCCCCGGCCTCGAACATGAGCGTCAGGTCGGGAGCCGTTGTCAACTGAGCCAACATGGCCGCCGCGCAGGGCGCTCCCGTGCCGACGACCACGATCGCGCCATCCTCGAGCATCCCCGCTGCAGTGCAGATCATGAGTTCGATTGAAGAGTATTGATCGGTCATGCCACAATTCTCAACGAAAGTTGACTTGCTGTTGTTGATTTCTTACGTTTTTGGCCGGTGGCCGAAGTTCAATTGCCGAAGTTCAATTGCCGAAGTTCAATTGCCGATGTTCAATTGAGAACCCGCAGATGACGCAGCTTAGCTGAACGGGGCGAACCCGCAACCGAGAAATGATGTGTTGAACGTGCCAGCGAGGATGAATCCGCCCGCATGATCGTCCTGGCGCGTCAGGCTTGAACAATCCGGGCTGGTGGGCCGGGCTGGTGGGCGCAGTGACGTGCCGTGTGGTGGCACCGGTGGCGAGCAACGTGACGGCCCTGGTTTTCCGGAGCGTCCTACCGCGTCCTGCGCTGGCACGCTCCCAACGACCCGCTATTGAGCGCGTCTCGGCATCTTCCGTGGGTAGGGAGGACGTTCCGAGGGGGGTGGGACCTGCAGGGCCTCTTCTGCCCATGCCTTGCGTTCGAGGGGGCTGGCATAGTACCGCAACCACGTTTCGGGCTCGTCGTTGTCGTCGAGACAATGCCAATGCAAGTAGTTTTTAGGTAAGTCGATTTTCTTCTCGGTCGCAGGCAGGATATCGCGATAAATGAGGCAATAGAGTTGCCGATCCGAAAGATGATCCGTAAAGTCCAACACGATCCTAGCGCTGTATAGCTTTTGGATCATCGCCCAGAGGATGTCGTGCAGCTGCTCATCGTCCAGCGTTTCCGGATGTGGGGGTGTTAGTTCAGGCTCAAACCAACTACTGATCGCCAAGATCGGTGCCCGTTCCCAGGCCAACATCGAGGCTAAAAACTCGTTTTCGCGCGGCGTTGGCAGCCGGCGCAGATCGAGCAAGTGCATCGATTCGTCGAAGTACGGCTCAAGCTCGTCACGCAGTTGCCCGTTGCGCAACAGATGGTCGACTTCTTCGGAACTGGGTGTTTGTGAATTGCGCATGTGGCCCAACCAAGTTGCAGAGACCCAACATCCGGTGGGAATCAATTCGTTGGCCCTGGCGACCTGCCGCTGGAATGGAAGGCCCAGTTACGGGGCTCCCCATGGCGCGTTGAACGTCAAAGCACAAACTCGACTGTACCAACGATCGAAGTTCACGCAAGCGATTTCAGCCTGTGAGAGATGGATGTTGAAAAAGTTCATCAATCTCGGTTCACACAATCGGTACGATGCGGAGAGTCATGGATCGTGGCAAGTGAGCCGGGAAGCGGCGAGCAGTGTGGGTGGCACGAAGGTGGCACGCTCAGCACGAAGTGATGGGCGTGCTTTTCCGCGGCGTCCCGCACTTACGCTTGAGCTGTCAGAGGCAGTGGCACCCAAACCCCCAAGGTTATGGGAACACGCGAAACACGTGCTCTTTCACGCCGTTCGTGCGGCAAAGACCTGTCCTGGAGTTAGCAACAATCGGACAGAGCCACTGAACTGCCGTAAGAATCCCAGCTTGGCCCGTTCGCGGGCTCACTTCTCCCTGGCTTCCAAGGCCGCGATCTTTTCCAGCCGGCGGGCATGACGGCCCCCTTCAAACTCGGTCGCTAGCCAGACCCGGACAAGATTCTCGATATTGCGTTCCCCTAGCATATCCGCGGACAAACAGAGGACGTTGACGTCGTTGTGGCGGCGGCTCAGCTCAGCCGTAATCTCGTCGTGACAGGTGGCGGCCCGCACCCTGGGGAACTTGTTTGCCGTGATCGCCATTCCGATCCCCGTACCACAGATCAAGATGCCCCGATCGACTTCACCGCCGGAAACTTTCTTAGCCACAGCGGAACCGAAATCGGGATAGTCGACACTCTGAGTATTATCGGTCCCTTCATCCAGCACTTCATGCCCGGCGGCTGCCACCAGCTCAACGACTTTGGACTTAACATTGTGGCCGCGGTGATCACTGCCAATGGAGATGCGCATGATACTTACTCTTACGTTGCAAAGGAGCTTGGGTACGAGGTCAGATCGACTTCTTCGACCCACGCATCTAACTGAGCGTCGATCTGATCGGCACAGGAACGATACGCCTCGAGCGGTCCCCCAATCGGATCCGCGACATCGCAACCCTCGCGACACAAGAGACGGGTGCGAGGATCCGCGCTGGGCCATTGAGCCAAAACCGCGGCACGATGCCCGCGGGTCATCGTGAGGATCAAATCGGCGAAACGAACCAAGCGCTCACTAAGCGGCTGGCTTTCATGCTGGGCCAGGTTCAGCCGCCTTTCAGTCATTGTCTGGTGGGCTTCGCCGCTCGCTCGGCCGCCGGACATCGCTGCAATCCCAGCCGACAGCACCATGACTCCTCGATCCTCCAGCTCCTCAAGACGGCACTCAAGCCGCTCAGCGAGCTTATTTCGCATCAGCAGCTCGGCCATAGGGCTACGGCAGGTGTTGCCCGTACAGACGAAAAGCAGAATCAAACTGGATAGTCGCTTGAGAGCCTTGTCGTTAATCACCCCGCTGCGAAGTAGCTCGACGTGGTCTCGTTGGATGCGAATAACGGACGACGGCTGCCCAAATTTGCTGCGACCATCGTCCAGCACCAAGTCAACATCGTCGCCCATCGTCTCGATAACCTGCTGGGCTGTCAGCGATTCAGGTTGGCCGCTTCGATTGGCGCTGGTCAACGCGATCGGTCCAGCAGTCAAACGCAGCAGAGCCAATACCAAGTCGTGAGCAGGTACACGGAGCCCCACGGAGCCGTTCAACGAGACAGCGGTCTGGACGCCCGGTGGCAGTTGCTTAAGCAGGCTCTCCGGATGTTCATCGTCCAATACCAGCGTGACAGGGCCCGGCCAACAACGCCTGGCAAGCCGTTGCGCCAACGGCGGAAGTGTTGGCACGTAGTCTAAGGCTTCGTCCGCACTCTTTATGGCAAGCGTGAACGGTTGTGTCGGTTCCCGGCGCTTGACGGAGGATAGCCTCGCGACCGCGTCTTCGTTCAGTGCACTGGCGGCGATGCCGTAAACCGTTTCGGTAGGGAGAACGACCAGTTTGCCTTCCGCGAGCGCTTGCACCGCTCGATGCACCGCATCCTGCAGATCGTCGACTGTGTGTAAATCGATGACGGCTGGGGCCATAGATAAATGGGCACGGCTAAGGAAAACGCGCACAACAAGACTGCCGTCCACCGCATCTTGGATCTTTAGATGCAGTCGTAATCGCTTACTATACAGGTCCTTGCGCGCACTGGTCAAGTAGCCGGCGGGCCGGCCTGGCAGCTCCGCTCGCGAGTCCACGAAGCTAACCCCGTAGGCGATCTTTAGGCCACACAAGTAGCTACTGAACCGACGGTTTGCACGATTTTGTACTTTTTTCGTGTGACGGGCGTGCAGCTGGGTGCGTTGGTTAGTTTAGACCGTTGTTGCGCTCTATTTTCGGACTGCTCAGAGGTGCGGCCGCGTGTGTGTTTTTTCACGCCCATGCTTAGTTCGACTGTATGAGTTACTGGCAGGACATAACCCGTTTTAACGAATAGCCTTAGTTGGACAGCGCCACTTGGGCAGGAATGAACGCTCGAATTCACCGTCGTTTAGAATTTTGGCGGAAGGCCATCTTGCAGAGACTTTCTGAGCAGCTCCCGAGTGGCACGCTCCGGTTCTTTTTCGAGGACAGCTGTTTGCCGTGGCGCCCGGCGACAGGTCGAGAGAACCGTCCTACTCGTGGTTTCGGCCAATGACCGCGTCAACTTCGCACTTTGATAGAATGGATCTGCGAAACTCTCAGCTTCCCAAGCGACCGCGGTTTTACGAGGACTCTGGAAACATGGTCGAGAATTTGGCCACCCGATTTAGCGCCGCCAACGCTCCCCGGCCTGCCAACCCGCAAACGTCGGGCTTGCTCTTGCTCGCCTTCGTCACGTTCTGCGGTTGCACCGGTGATTTCGGTTCGCCAGCCGGCCGTTTCGAAGAGATGTGGGGACGACGAGGCCTTTCCGATGGCCGCTTGCAGAAGCCGCGCGCAATGGCAATCGATAAAGAGGACCAGATCTACGTTGCCGATATGACGGGACGAATCCAAGTATTCTCCGCGGACGGCGAGTTTATCCGAGGCTGGCGGACGCCCATCAGCAAAGCCGGAAAGCCCTGCGGATTGACGTTCGGCAAAGACGGAAATCTGCTTGTCGCGGACACCCACTATTTTCGCATGCTTGTGTATAGTCCCTTAGGCGAATTGATCGAGCGAAAGACAATCGGTGGTGAGAACGGTCACGGCCCGGGCCAGTTCAATTTCGTCACCGATTGTGTCCAGGATTCCCAGGGCTGCTATTATATCGCCGAATACGGCGACTTTGACCGCATCCAAAAGTTCACCCCCCGCGGCACGTTCGTGTTGCAGTGGGGCGGCCACGGCAGTCGGCGTGGCCAGTTTATTCAACCGCGTACGTTAGCGATTGACGAACACGACCACATCTGGGTGGCCGATGCCTGCAACCATCGCATCCAGGTCTTTGACGCCACGGGTGACGAAGTCCGGTTGGTGCGAATTTGGGGTGAGCACGGAAAAAAACCGGGGCAATTATATTATCCTTACGGTTTGGAACTTGACGGTGCGGGGCACGTGTATGTTTGCGAATTTGGTAACAGCCGCGTGCAAAAGTTCTCCCTAAACGGCAAGTACCTGAGCTTTTGGGGCCGGCCCGGACGACGCGTCGGGGAACTGTCCCAACCTTGGGAAATCGCGTTGGATTCGCGCGGCAAGCTGCACATCCTTGACTCATATAATCACCGTGTGCAGCGTATTCGACTGTGACTTGTCGGAAACCGTAGGCCGTTTGAGTACAATTTGCGGACGTATGTGGAAAGTGACCCCAGTCCTTAGCGGGTGCGGGAGAGACGATGTTCGACCTTCACATTGGCTTCGAAAAACCGGGATACCTGGCCTTGCTGGCGTTGCTCCCGCTGCTGTGGATCTTCAGCTTTCGCAGCCTGGCAGGCTTGGGGAACTTCCGTCGAATAATGGCAATCGCCTTGCGGTCGCTCGTCTTTTTGCTGATGGTCTTGGCGCTCGCCGAAATACAACTGATGCGCACCAGCGACAAGGTGACGGTCATGTATCTGTTGGATCAGTCGGAGAGTCTGCCGCTCGAGCAGCGGCTGGCGATGCTCGACTACGTTGAGCGGGAGGTTGCTCAACATCGCAACGAGCAGCGCGAAGACCAGGCAGGCCTGATCGTCTTTGGCCGCAATGCCAACCTCCAAATCCCTCCCTTCGATGACGACATTTCGGCCTTGGGTGGCCTCGGGACCTACGTGAGCCTGCGCACGGACGCCACCAATTTGGCGGCCGCGATCAAACTGGCCCAAGCCACCTTCACGGAGGGTTCCGCTAAGCGAATCGTGGTGGTCACCGACGGCAACGAGAATCTGGGAGATGCCCGTGCCGTGGCCGCCGGACTCGCCGAGGACGGCATTGGAATTGACGTGGCGCCAGTCAAGCTAACGGCGCGATCCGAAATCGCAGTCGAGAAAATCACGCAGCCCACCGATATCCGCCGCGGCCAGCCGTTCGAAACCCGTGTTGTATTGAACAACTATTCCGAGCGACCGGTACTCGGCAAATTGAAACTCACGCGGCGCGTGGGCCAGGATGAAGAGTTTCTGAGTGAGGAGCAGGTCGAGTTGCAACCCGGTAAAAGCTTTTACTCATTCCCCCATAAGATCGAACAACCGGCGGTCTACACCTACGTGGCCGATTTTACTCCGTTGGATCCCAAAGATGATTTGATGCAGCAGAACAACCGGGCTACCGGCTTCTCCTACGTCCGTGGTCGAGGCCGAGTGTTGCTGATCGAGGACTGGCAGCACCAGGGTGAGTTCGACGAGCTGATCGAAAGGCTGCGCGAGAACAACCTCGAAATCGTCGTCCAAACCAGCGATCAGCTGTTTACCAGCTTGGCCGAACTGCAAGGCTACGATGCGGTGGTTCTGGCCAACGTGCCACAAAGCAGCGGTGACGACGCCCAGTCCGTCACCGCCTTCAGCGAAGATCAAATCCAGATGCTGGTGCGCAACACCGAACAGATGGGGTGTGGGCTGGTTATGCTGGGCGGCCCCAACAGCTTTGGAGCTGGAGGTTGGTCCAACACCGAGTTGGAAAAGGCGATGCCGGTCGATTTCCAAATCAAGAATGCCAAAATCCGCGCAGTCGGTGCCCTGGTCTTGATGATGCACGCTTCGGAACTGACCGACGGAAATTATTGGCAAAAAAAGGTTGCCGAGAAAGCGATCCAGGGCTTGGGGCCGATGGACTACGGCGGGTTGATCCATTGGGATTTCGGTGGGGACAAGTGGCTCTGGAATCATCCCCAAGGACTGATGAAGATAGGTAACCGACGCACAATGATGCTGTCCCGTCTGGGACGTATGCAGCCGGGAGATATGCCGGAGTTCGACCCGGCGATGAAAATGGCGTTGGCCCAGTTCAATCGCGTCAAGGCCTCGGTCAAGTTGATGATCGTCATCTCCGACGGCGATCCTTCACCGCCCGGCCTGGGCACCCGGTTAGGGTACAAGGCGGCCGGTATTCAGGTTTCGACAGTCGCCATCGGCGCGCACGGCCCTGCGGGCCACAAGACGCTGCAAGATCTAGCGACCCTGACGGGTGGCCGATACTATCGTGTTACCGACCCGCGAGCGCTACCCAAAATCTATGTCAGTGAAGTGCGGCGCGTGGCCCGGCCGCTGATCTATGAACCAGATTCGCCCGTCAGTCCCGTCATCACCTATCCTCACGAGATCCTGCAGGGCATCGAAGGCCCACTGCCACCGATCGAAGGCTTCGTGCTGACTACTGTTAAGGACAACCCACTCGTCGAAGTTGCGATCCGCTCCCCCTTGCCCGCCGACGAACGTAATTCAACCATTTTGGCATCCTGGACCTACGGGCTGGGACGCGCCGCGGTGATGACAACGGATACAGGTAAACGCTGGGCCACTTCCTGGACCGATTGGGAGAACTACGACAAGCTCTACAGTCAGTTGATCCGCTGGGCCATGAGACCGGTGAATGAAACCGGCAAGTTTACGGTCAATACGCATGTCAAGGACGGCACGGTGAAGGTGGTGATCACCGCCTTGGACAAGCAGGACGAGTTTCTGAACTTTCTCAACATGGCAGGTCACGCGATTGACCCCAACCTCGGGTCGTTTGATATCGACATCGAGCAGACCGCGCCGGGAAGATATCTGGGCGAATTTGAGGCCCCTGAGGACGGCAGCTACTTCATCACGATCAACCCGGGCCCCGGCCAAGCACCGATCATAACGGGGGTCAACGTGCCGTATTCCGCGGAATTTCGTGACCGCGAGACGAATATGGCGCTGCTGAAAACACTGGCCAGCATGCGTCCCGAAGGGGGTGAACCGGGCGAAGTGATCCAGTACGCAGCCGATGCGCAAGACGACTCGGCCGGCAAGAACGTCGACACCTTTCGCCGTGGTCTAGCTCCATCGGTCAGCAGCCAGGACGTGTGGCCGCTGTTCATAGTGTTTACCGCTTGCGTTTTCTTTGCCGACATTTTTATCCGCCGAGTCACGCTCAGTCTGGAATGGGTGCCGCCGGTCTATGCCTGGATACGCACCAAGCTGTTTGGTGTGGAGCAAGAAGGAGAACTGGAGGAGAGTCTGGAACGATTGCGCAGCCGCAAGGCCGAAGTGGCGGAAGAGATCGACGAACGTCGTGCCGCGGCGCGATTCGAACCCATACTGGATGAAACCAGTGGCGACAAAGCCCGCGATCTAGAAGATGTGATCCAAGACACGGCGGCCGGGGCCATGGCATCTGCGGGGCGAACCCCGGGGCCCACAACTCAAATCACCCCCGATTCCCCGGAAGAGGAGTCGTACACCGCTCGGTTGCTCAAAGCAAAACAACAAGCCTGGAAAAACGAAGATTAAAGGAACCTTGATGAGCACAGCTGCTTCTCTCGAAAAACAAGCTGAAGAATTTCGCGAGCGATACAAGTCGTTGCGCGAGGAAATCGGTCGCGTGATTGTCGGACACGACGAGATTGTTCATGGCGTGTTGACATGCCTCTTCGTCGGTGGCCACTGCTTGTTGGAGGGTGTGCCCGGCCTGGGCAAGACCTTGCTGGTGCGGACACTCGCCCAGGCGCTCGATCTGGACTTCAATCGAGTTCAGTTCACTCCGGACTTGATGCCGGCCGACATCTTGGGAACCAACATGGTGATGGAGAGTCAGGATGGCCGGCGCGTGTTCGAGTTTCAGCGCGGACCAATCTTCACCCAGATCTGCCTGGCCGACGAAATTAATCGAGCCACTCCCAAGACCCAGTCCGCGTTGCTCGAAACGATGCAGGAGGGAACGGTTACCGTCGGTGGACAGAGGTTCGAGTTGAAACAGCCGTTCTTTGTGATGGCGACGCAGAATCCGATTGAGCAAGAAGGCACCTACCCGCTGCCCGAAGCTCAACTGGATCGATTCTTCTTCAAACTCGTCGTTGGCTACTCGGGGCGAAAGGAAATGTCGACGATCCTGGACCGTACGACAACCGGTGAACAGATCACGCCCGAAAAAGTGATGAACGGCGAAGAGATCATTAAGTGGCAAAAGATGATCCGCGAGGTGATACTGGCCAGCCATGTACAGGATTATGTTGTTCGGCTGACATTGGCCACTCACCCAGAAGGGCCTTTCGCAGTCGACATCACCAACCAGTATCTGCGCTGGGGAGCAAGTCCCCGCGCCGCCCAGACCCTGGCCCTTGCCGCCAAAGTCCGCGCGTTGCTGGAGGGACGGTACAACGTGAGTTTCGAGGATGTGCGGCGAGTTTATTTGCCGGCCTTGCGGCACCGCGTGATCCTCAACTTTGAGGCCCAAGCCGAGGGTATTGATACCGATCACGTGCTGCTCGATATCCTGGAAAAGCTCCCCGAAAATGCCGACCAGGCACCCGTCGCAGCGGTCGTTGCGGATTAGGCACGTAAGGAATTGAGGTTCCGCGAATCACGGACGGCAAATGGTGGGCGTCAGCTCTTTTCCGTACCCACATCTTACGGCTCCGCCGACCCCGATTCCCGTGTCGGTGGACCAGCGATTGGGAAACTAACGATGAACGAAGCAACAAAATGAGCTCAGCAGTGTGCCAGTGCTCAGTGTGCCACTGCTCAGTGTGCCAGTGCTCATGTGCCAGTGCTCAGTGTGCCAGTGCTCAGTGTGCCAGTGCTCAGTGTGCCAGTGCTCAATTTGCCAGTGCTCAGTGTGCCAGTGCTCAGTGTGCCACTGGCTTTGCCAGTGCTCGGTGTCGGACGTTGAAGCACCGATTCACTGACAGAGCCAGTGGCACACTGAATACCGATCCGAATCACGGCCCCGGTTAGGGCCTTCCTCAAGCCATCGGCTCTGCCGATGGCGACTGACTCCTCCTCATCATCATGTCCACCGCCTCCTCCACAACCCCGCTGCTGAGTCCCGCGTTGTTAACCCAATTGGAACGGCTGGAATTGGTCAGCCGCAAGATATTTCGCGGGCGGATGAAGGGCGAACGGCGCAGTCATCGTAAGGGTCAAAGCGTTGAGTTCGCCGATTTTCGCAATTACGTGCCGGGGGACGATCTTCGCTTCATCGATTGGAATCTGTACGCCAGGCTGGATCGATTATTCCTGAAACTCTTCCTTGAGGAAGAGGATCTGCACTTTTACGCATTGATCGATGGCAGTTCCTCAATGGACTTCGGCGACCCGACGAAATTGCAGTTTGCCAAACAACTGGCCGCCTCGTTGGGTTTTGTCGGCCTCTGCCGCGCCGACCGGGTCAAAATCGAGTTCCTGGGATCGTCCGTGAGTAACCCAGGTCCTGTTCTGCGAGGACGTCGCAGTTTATGGCAGATGTTGGAGTACTTGGACAACGCCGAGCCGGGCGAGAACACGCCGCTGGTCAAGGGCATCAAGGACTTTTGTTTGCATAACACCGGCCAGGGTATCTTGGTGCTAATCACCGATTTGATGGACAAGAACGGCTATGAGTCCGCGCTGCGATTTCTCCTGGCGCAACACCTCGACGTCTACTTGATTCATGTGCTATCGCCGGAGGAGCTGGAACCGGACGTCAAGGGCGACCTGCGGCTCATCGATTGCGAGGACCGCGACGTTGCCGAGATCACGGTCAGTCGGCCGCTGATGGATCGTTACAAGCAGACTTTGGCCTCGTTCCTCGACGGTGCTCGGGAGTATTGCACGCGCCGCGGTATCAACTACCTGATGGCCAGCAGCGAGACACCGGTCGATCAATTGGTCTCCAATTACCTCCGCCAACGGGGATTGGTGCGATGAATTACTTCATCAATTCACTCACTGTCCCACAGTGGATCATCCTGGCTGCAGTGCCGCCGGCAATCATCTCGCTCTACTTTCTCAAACTTAAGCGACACCCGCTCGAGGTTCCCAGCACTTATCTCTGGACCCGCACGATCGAGGACCTGCATGTTAACTCGATCTGGCAGCGGCTGCGGCAGAGTCTGTTACTGTTCTTACAGTTGCTGGTCGTCATGCTGGCCATACTGGCCTGCATCCGACCTGGTTTTCGGGGCGCTGAGCTAGTTGACGAGCGGATCATCTTCTTGATCGATAACTCGGCAAGTATGAGCGCCAGCGACGTTGCACCATCGCGATTGGAGGCAGCCAAGAAACGCGTGCTGGACTTGATCGATCAGATGACCACCAGCAAAGTGGCGATGGTCATTAGTTTTTCGGACGTGCCGAAGATCGAACAGTCGTTTACAAGCAGCCGGAGTCAGCTACGTCAAAGAATCAAGCGCATCCAGCCGTCCAGCCGGCGGAGCGATTTGAGCGATGCCTTGCGTTATGCCGCCGGTTTGGCAAATCCCGGACGCAGCAGCGAGGACGCCAATGACGTGCAGGTTGCTGATGCTCTACCCGCCACGTTGTATATCTTCAGCGACGGCGGATTCCGTAAAGTACCAGATTTCTCGCTCGGCAACCTGGAACCGGTCTACGTCAAGATGGGGACCGACGAACCGGCGAATGTAGCGATCGTCTCGTTCAATACCGAGCGAAACCCGGAGAAGGCAGGACAGACTCAAGCCTTTGCGCGGCTGGAAAACTCGGGACCCGTGGACGAAACGGTTGAATACGAGCTATCGCTAGACGGAGACCTGATCGACGCCAGCAACGTGTCGGTCCCGGC
>Ga0310121_10004592_pt1 | contig 12114 bp, 22 predicted proteins | sample CB27_Tmax_986_MG_FD_203504 | JGI IMG/M metagenome (GOLD analysis project Ga0310121, IMG submission 203504) | Marine microbial communities from Western Arctic Ocean, Canada - CB27_Tmax_986 | ecosystem: Environmental > Aquatic > Marine > Oceanic | place: Canada: Western Arctic Ocean | collected...
ATATAATCATTGGATACTCCTACTTGATCAGCAATGGTATTAACCATTTCTTCCATAGTAAAGTTAGTTTGATCCATATATCTTCCAATTTGTCCTATAGTTTTAAATCTTACTACACAATTCTTAACATTTTCTTTATGTAACAACTGCATCATATTATAAGGAGCAAAATCATTAACTCCTTTAACAAGTATACATCCTAAATCAGTTACAAAACGATGTTTGGTAATATTTCTCAATGCTTGTATTTTTCGTTGAGCACATCGTAATTCATCAATTATTTCATACCAATCATCATTATCAACACCATTCATTGATATGTAACAATGCCTTAATCCTGCTTTTTTAAGACGCAATACATAATTTTCATTACCTAACTTTAGTCCATTTGATATTAAACTTACTTTATGTCCTTGAGATTTAATTCTAGTAATAATATCAGGTAAATCTGACCGCATAGTTGGTTCTGCACCAATAATTCTAAGCATTGTACGTTTTGGAAATTTGCTAATACATTCTATTAACTTGTCTATATCCATATCAGGAATATCTCTGTTTGGTATATAACAATTTTTACATTCCATATTACACTTATGGGTAATATCAATACCTATATCAGTAAACGTATTGTTTTCAGGTTCAATTGTATAATGATTTAGTTCCATTTAAGTATTTACCTAATAAAGAAATCCTGGTTTTATTTGTTACATTTTCTACTTTATGTTTCCATGATGGATTAAGAGCCCATACTTGTCTAGGACCCATATGTTTTTTTATGTGTTCGTTTTTACGATTTTCATAATACAAATTATGTTCGCCTTCTAATACAATTATAAATCTCATATAATATGGATCATCAAAATGCCATGGTAAAGAAGAAGCAGGATGTAATTCTGCAAATTTTGTCGTAGAACTTATTTCATCATCAAAAATAATACCTAAATTTGCATTCATTAATAATTTTTGATCATAAAATCCTTTTAAACCATTATACACATCTACAATATTATCATATTGACCCCATTTAACACCACCAATTAATACGCCATCTCCAACATCATCTACACCAGTTAATGCCCGTTCCTGTCCTATTTGTTTAAAAGAACTATGTAAATTATGAAATTCTGTAAGCAATTCTTCACAATTATTCTCAGGAATCATACCCACATAACTACAAGGACGCAATTTTCTATTAATTGCATGTTGTTTAAGAACGCTCTTCTTTGAGTAATTTAACGTCACTATATCGTCCTTTAATTTTAAAAATATCCCTTTCACTTACTTTAAGCAATAATCGTCCATCAAACTCCATTGTATAAGATGTTGTCTTATAGTTTCGTTGTATTGAATTCCATGAAGAAATTGTTTTACATTCAATTATCATTCATATCTCTCCTTATATTCTTCAATTGACATGTATTCTGGAATAAAATTTAATCCTTCTTGCAAGTAATCTATATGTATATTCTGCCAGCATCTTTTATCTCCATTACATGTTCTTCTCATACCATCTAATAATTTAAAATTATATCCAAATTTATCATTTACACCAAGAATTTGTTTATTAAATACTCTTCTCCTTTTATAATTTTCAGTGGATATCATAACAACATAAACATTGTTTTTTTTACACCATTCATATTGTATTGGCAATATATATTCTGTAAGAAGCCTTGGATACTTATCATTTTGTTTTACGAATGTATTAAAATTACTACGCTCACGCCAATTAAAATAATAACTTTTGTCTAAAACTCTAGCAACTCCTTCATCCCACTGCCAAGTATTAATACCGGCCATTGCTAATATTTCATTATTACCTACTACTATATTAAATGTTTTATAACGTTGTAACAATACATCAAAATTCATATAATTTTCACGCTTTGGATGATTTTGACTAGGTATAATTTTTATTTTATCTAATAATCTTTGATACCAATAATCATTTTCATATATGTTATATACTAAATAATTCATTCTTCTTATCTAATTCAACTAATTTTTCTATTGGATCATTTGAGCATAATTGAAATGTATATCTATTAAAATTATTATTTTGTACACTATGATAATTTGATGTATTAATAATTAATGGTTTTTTACTATAATATACGGTTTCTTCGTATGCTTCTTCATTACATTCAGTATAATATTTTACAGGTGCAAAGTTATCGATTGACGGGGCCAGTGCCCAAGTAATACATGATGCTCGTAAAGAATCATCATCAGAATGCGGAAAAATACTATCATTTGGAAAAAAATGAACAAATACTGCACCAGTAAAATTTATATCAGAATTCAACATACCAATTAGTTTTTTTACTATGCCAGTAACTGGAACATTTTTCATAGTACTTGTATAATTTAATCCAGTTGTAGTTCCTTTATCTGTTATATATACTTCATAATCAAATTGTGTTGCTAATGATATTAACATAATACGATCGTTAATGTCTAGATCAAAATTACATTCATAAGCGTTCATTTTTTACTCATATCAAAAAACATAATTAAATCTTACAAAATCTTCTTTATATAATTTCTGTACTTTATTCCTAACTTCTATATCAATAAAATGTTCATAGTATACTTGTTCTAAAGTAAGAGATTTACCATCTGGATTATCAGCATTTATAGTAGTATCTGTAAATTTAAAATTAACTATCTTTTCTACCTGTTCTAATTCTAACTCCATTTTAAAATATTTAACGTCAATATTTCTACAATTTTCAATTGATTTATATTGAGGCCAATAAAATTTATAATCTAAATTATGCGGCGTAATACTCTTCAACACGTCTTCCATTACAAATTCTCTAAATTCAGGCACATCATGTTTCCCTTCTCTTACTATATGATTATACAAACTAACTAGTCTAGTATAAGGATGCCGCACAAAAGTAAAAATAAATTGAGAATCATCTAAAACGTTATTGTCTAACCACCATTGCAATGGTTGATGATTATAATGTTTAGGTAAAGACACATGTGCATTTATTACACCAGGTTCATATTCCAACCTTTTAATAAAATTCAATCCACCAGTTTTTGGTATGTGAATAAATGCCCATTTATCAGTATAAATCATTTTCTACCTATCAACATATAACGAGAAAATTCATTAAAGTTTAACTCTCCACTATATAAGAGATTACTTATATAACATTGTTGTTTAAATTCATCCAAACTAGTAACACAATTAACGTGCTCTTCTAATTCGCTAAAATTATTACTTTGCAATACTAATAATTTGTTATCTGGAATATTATCATACCAATCACTAAAGTTTTTTATATGTTCACAGGATGTATTAATAATAGTATCACACTTATTATAATCTAAATTGTGTATATCTTCTGTTAACGCCATAAACCTATTAATATGTTTAAAAGAATTTATATCATTCGCTATTTGTGTGCTAATAGGATCTATATCATACGAATATATTTTAATGATAGGGAGTTTGCTAACAAATAGCATAGAAGCCAATATACCGTACCAGCCGCCGCATATATACACAGTACCTAAATCTATGTCCCAATGCTGTAGTTGCTTTACCAACCAACTTTTACTTTCAAGTTGATTTTCTCTAAAAACATCCTTCCATCTAGCATTTGGATATTTTTCTACTATATTACCTATACTAGACTGTAGCGTACTTGTCAAGGTTTCGTTCGAATTCATGCAAACGTTTCCATATGCTTCTTAGTTCTGTAATTGTAGTCCAGTTATGCAAGAATAATGCAAATCCACCATGCACTTTACTAAACGCATTACTAACTTGTACTAATACTCCTAACATTATTGCACCAGTAAACAAACCTGGGCCCATAATAAGATACGGAACAATGACCATAAATTGGTCGTATGTAATCATCCAAGTGTCAAAATAACCATAATGAAGATATAGTCTTTGATAGTTAAAACGTATGCCGGTGAACAAACTCCAAAGCGTTTCTGGCTGTGCATAATTCGCTTTATCATCCTCGCCAAGTACTAAATCTTTTCTAAATGCCGCTTCTACTTTCTGATTATTATATTCAAGTCCTGGCAGTTTCCAACCTACAAACCACGAGATCACAATACCACCTAATGACACCGACAATGCGGTCCAAACTAATGAACCAGGTATATCTCTAAAAAACGGAATATCAACGTGTTCACTTAAACCCCATAACACTGGAATAAATGCTACAAGTGTCATTACTGCCCTTACTACTTGCAGGCCCAATGATTCAACAATGCGAGCAAACCTATTACAATCTTCTTGAATACGTTGAGACGCGCCTTCTATTTCTTCTTCAACTGTACGCCAACGAGGAATATACATAAATGTCATTGCTTGTCGCCAACGCAAACCATATATACGTGTAAACCAACCTGTTAATACTGCTAGAATAACATAAGGAAATGCTAAAACTGTAAAAGACGGGTCGCCTTCAAATCCGTTAGTCCAATAAGATATACTAATTAACTTATCATAAAATAACGCAATACCTTCTGCTGAATTATCTTTATACTCTGCAGATGTTTGTAGTAAGTTATAAAACCCACCATACCATTTGTTTATTGCTACAGTTATTTGTACTTGTACCCATAAAGAGATAGCAAGTAAACCACCACCGCCCCATGCCCACAAGGCCCATTCTTTACTTCTAAAAAATGCCTTAATCATGTTTCTTATCCTTGTATCGATATATTAGTGTATCTACTAATTGAAGTATAATTGTTAGATCGTGGTTTAAATCATCATTTGTAGTATCGATACCATGCTCATCTAATAAAGCTAATGTATCCCACAACCAAACTTCGGATATTTCTCTAGTTGTTTCATCATTAAAAATATCATCACCCCTAAAGTCACTCGGTATAATTTCCTTTAATGGAATTTTTTCCGCTTTCTTTCCTTCAAAGTCAATGATATTGTCACTCATCAGGCCAATCTCTAAATAATGCGTGTTGAATATTGTCTGCAACATGCATATTAAAGGATCTATGTTTTGTTTTAAGTTTGCTTTCCAATTCGTCTAATGGATGATATTCTGCCTTTGCAACTCTTTGAAAGGCAGTCTCTAATTGAGCCATGTCTTTTGTTTCAACCATCACATGCCATTCAGGTAAATTTTGTATACTGCGAAAGCCTAATTTACATCGAGTAATACGATAAGACTCGATTTTGTGTTCTTCTTTAAGTGATTCTAAAAATCCTCGAAGGTTTTCTGCCCATACTTTATCAGTAATATCACCTTCGATATCTGCCCATATGTGATAAATGTCCATACAAATACTTATACAAAGTATTACTCTTGGGGTTGGTTTTGTGGTAATGGGCCCAATTGAAAATTTTCACAAAGACCAGTTGCTTCACAGTCTATTATGCTTTGCTCTGCTTTTAATTTAGCACGTTCTAGCATTTCATACCATTGTTCTTCACTTTGATAACCTGCCCAACGTACTATTTCGCGTTTATTTACTTCGTCCCATATAATAAATGTAGGAACAGCATATAATCTCTTTATATTGCCTTCCCAGTAATGCTCTAAATACTTTTGATTTGTTATAATACCAGTACTAACGTCTATTTTTACCATTGGCAAGTCAATATCATCATAAAACTCTGGAACTTCTGCTATCCAACGAGCACAAATAGGACACCAGTTAGCAGTAACTACTAACAATTCCAATGCTTGTGCGGGTATTGCAAACAATAATAGAAATACAAATAGGAACTTTTTCATAGCGGTATTTAAAAGTAATATACTACTTTTAAAGCACTGTTATTTTACTATGTATATAATATAAAGACTTAATCTTTCATGTTGACATTTAGGTACGCTGTGGGAAACTCTTGGTTTAATATAATTATGAATAATATAACCTCTATTTAAACCATATTTTATTACTTTATCTGAATTATCCATCTCAAAAATAGTTCCAGAAATATCATTATCATTTAGATAAATTTGTATAGCGATATGAACTCCATCATTATCTACATGACTATTCATAGAAAATCCTGGTTCATCTTTCCACAAAAAAACATTTTTAAGTTTAAGGTCTGCAGATTTTATAACAGAATCACAAAATTGCTCAATATCTTGTTTAACATCGAAATCCCAAAGATCCAATCTTTTACGAATACCACTCGTAACAGAATAATTTATATCCACAAATTCATTATTATTTGCAATCGATAAGATTTTATCAAGAATTTCTTGAGGAAAGAAATCCTTTACTTCAGTAACACTCATAAATCGTCCTCCATTATTAATAAAATGGTAGTCGATTGTGATTAATATATAGCTATGTTACTGCCATGTAAATATTTAGTATTCTATTTAATGATTAATCTGCTATTAAAACCTTTGTATAAATCTAGCGATATGATGTACCCATGGAAGTAAACATACTCCCATAAATAAGTTTGCTCCTGTATGCATTAATGCTATTTGTCTAGTTGGTCCTATAGGAAAACCATCTGATACAAAAAAACTGGCTAACCAAATAGTACCAGTTGTACCTATATTTGCTCCTAATACAGCTGCTATTGCCGCAGGTAGTGGAAGAAATCCACTAGCAACTAATCCAACAATTGCAGTAGTACTTAAAGAACTAGACTGCCATGCTAACGTACACAAGATACCACCTAAAAACATCCAATATGGATTAGTAATAAATGGTTCTAATTGTTTAACGTTTCCTAGTGATTTCATGCCACCAGCAAACATTTTTAATCCAATATAGAATATTACTAATCCCAATGCAATCTTAAACAACGGAGTATCTAACATAGGGCCCCTCCCTATAACTTTTTATCCAAAGCGTTATTATGTCCTATTCGTACTCATATTTATGGTATTCGCAAAATAATGGTATAAATTAAAACTGTGCTTCCTCCGTTGATCCTTTAACAGCACTTGTTGATACTGATCCAACAGCAGTAGCAACAGCATCAAAATAACTTGCACCTACTTCTGTTTGATGTTTAGTAGCAGTATATCCGTCTTTTTCAGCCGCAAATTCTGCATTTTGTAATTCTACAAATGCTGGCATGCCTACTTCTTTATAACCTTTTGCCAATGCAAACATATTATAGTTTAAACTATGAAAACCAGCAAGTGTTATAAATTGATACTTGTATCCCATTGCTCCTAATTCGTTTTGGAAAATTTTAATATCACTCTCACTAATATTTTTACTCCAGTTAAACGACGGTGAACAGTTATATGCTAACATTTGGTTTGGACATTCTTTACGTATTGCTTCAACAAATTTACGTGCTTGCGTTAAGTCTGGTGTAGAAGTTTCCATCCATAGTAAGTCACAGTATGGAGCATAGGCAATACCACGTACAACACATCGTTCAAACGATTGTTTAGGATCTAATTTATAAAAGCCTTCCTCTGTTCTGTCATCAGTAATGAACTGATGATCACGTTCGTCTATATTACTTGTTAATAGTGTAGCACTCTCTGCATCTGTACGAGCAACAATAACAGTAGGTACTCGCATAACATCTGCCGCAAGCCTTGCCGCATTTAAGTTTCGTATATGCTGTTGTACAGGAATAAGAACCTTGCCACCCATATGCCCACACTTCTTCTCAGATGCTAATTGATCTTCAAAGTGTACGCCTGCGGCGCCTGCGGTTATGTATGCTTTTGTAAGTTCAAATGCATTTAATGCACCACCAAAGCCTGCTTCACAGTCTGCTACAATAGGAGCATACCAATAACGTTCTTTATTGTTGCCTTCTACTACATCAATCTCATCTGCCCGGCGAAAAGCATTATTAATCTTTCTTACTAACTCTGGACCACTGTTAGAAGGATATAAACTTTGGTCTGGATATGTAGTTCCTGCTGTATTATTATCAGCGGCAACTTGCCAACCAGACAAGTATATAGACTCTAACCCTGCTCGTACCATTTGTACTGCTTGATTGCCGGTAACTGCGCCCAGTGCTTTAACATATGGTTCACTATGTAACATTGACCAAAGCTTTTCAGCACCAGTATGGGCCAATGTATAATCTATATTAAGTGTTCCAGATAACTGCTGTACATCTTTTATCGTGTAAGTACGATCTACATGATCGAATCGATCATCTGTAGTATTAACAAGTTGGGTAAACATTTCAGTTCCTTTGTAAGTTATATTTCTCTAAAATTCTATAATATATTTCTAAATATTCTTCATATTTTATAATATTATAATCAACACCCTTGCCATCTTGGGATTTTTTTAGAAAATCTTCAGGACCTGATGCTCCTTTTGATCGATTGACTGACGAACATGATGGGACATGATTTTCTCTATCATTAGCAAACTCTACCCATCGTTCTTTAGGTAATCCAAGATTACATGCTTCTTTAAGGCTTACAACATGGTCTATATCAATACCTTTACACCTCTTAGTACCAACTTCCATATTAGTATACCAGCCTTGTGTTACATCACTTTTATAACCGTGAAATTTAAACTCTTTTCGTACTTTATCACAAGTTCCTGCATAAACACTAGCAGAAATAAAAAATACAAATAACAATAAAAATTTCTTCATCAAATTTTGCTCCTAATAAGCGGGGGCGGCTTTATTAACAAGGTGCCGCCCCCAAAACCCCGGAATACGGCCGTTATTAAGCGGCTAAGGCGTATTCGTAATAGTCGTCGTTAGCGTTTCTATTTAGTTTGCTGTTTTTTAATATGGAACTGCTCCCATATGTCGTCCGTATATCGTTCTCACCCTGTCGAAAGCCAATTCACCCCCGTCAAAAAAAGATTAGATAAATTATGCCACCAATAATTATAACATCCGCACAGATACTCCATACTATATACGCTTTAAACATATAATCAAATATTTTCCGTACCGGTGCTGGTAAATTTTTTATTTGTTCGCGTAAAACTAGGAGGGACTTCATTTTGGCCCTCCTTTATAATTATTCGTTTCATACAAATCTCCTTTTGGTGGAGGTGGTGGGGATCGAACCCACGTCCAGAATGCATATTGTCTACATCATACGACAATAAATTCATTACTTCATTTTCTTTTCTTCATACCAAACATGCTTGCGTACAACTGGATCATACTTTTTTAATTTAAGTTTATCTATGTTAAGTCTTTTATTAATAGTAGTAGTATAAAAATGTCCAGTTCCAGCAGTTGATACTAATTTAATTAATGTAACACGTTTACTTGCCATTACCAAGCATCCTTAAATTCTTGTTTAATGAAATTATCATTTTCTATAATATGTTCTTTTTCTTCTTTATCATTATATGATATATTTTCTGGCGGAATATCAACATTAGTATTTGTATTATACCACCTAGATGCAGTTTGTGTTGTACTATAATTTTGAGAACGACAATTCATAGCTTTGTCAAATATATCTTTATAATCATTATATATAGACATATACCCGCTATAGCCACCATTTATACTGACGTCATCAACAAATCTAAAATATTCTTTTGCTAATATAACATCACCATTGGCTAACTTGAGACATTCTAATTTTAATTGTCGTGTTTCCATAATTATTATTCGTCGTCACCTTTAATTAATGTCCATGCGCCGTAAATAATTGCACCCCATGCTACCCATTTAATGAGCGGCGAAAAAAACAAAGCAACAAGACCGACACCAATTAATACAGTGCCATCCCAGGTTGTTCTTTCTGCCCATCGTGCTTTTACAAAATCCAGTGGATTCATATTATGTTTCTCCTAATATACGGGGTATTTATACAGGTCTTAATTGTCAGCTTCGATCTTTACTTGTAATGGGTAATTATTGTTTCGTGACATTACAGTTGTTTCTATACCTTTTTGTTCTGCTATTTCATATGGCAATACTGCTACAATAGCAAGTCCTTCATCATGTACTTTTTTTGTTAGTTCTTCTGCTGTGTTCAAATCATGGCTAAAAATAGACATTAACGCCTGTATTACAAAATCCACAGGTGTGACATCATCATTTACAAATATTACTTTATATAATGATGGTTCTTTTAAATTTAAATTTTCTTCTATTTTAGTTAGTGTATCTGTTGCTGTATCAGTCATCATTGTTCTCGTAATTTTTTCCTGGTCCTTTAGTTAACTCCCTAAAAGTATATACCATAAATTGTCCAGGATTGCGATGTTCTCCTTCATGGCCTTTACGTCCTTTCATTTTCGTCCATTCAAGAACCATTGGATTACCCATTTCTCTTGCTTTTCTTGCTTGTTTTAGTTTTTTCTGTAATTCTTTTGACCATGGCAATTTATATAATCTTGTATCTCTTTCACCTAAGTGTTTAACCCATATTTCTATTGTTTGCCCATTTTTTAAGCCATCAAGTAGTATTACTTTTCCTACAGGTATTACAGGATATGCATATCCTAAAATATCATTTAACTTATATATTGTACTATAGAATAGGAAAAAAAGCAAGGGAATTGTAATGAATTTTACAAAAAACTTTGCTGGAGTACGAAGTAATATATAACAAACAAAAATCATTAATATAGCAAAAGTAACTAATTCTATATTAAAATGGTATATAATATCATACCATTCTGACCACTCTAATTCATTAGGTGGCGTACTAGAAAAATCTACTGCTTGCGGTTGGCCAGTTGCCGCGAATGCATCTTTCCAAAATTTCATTAGTTTCCACTCCCAAGCGGTGGAACTGGTTCTGCCGGCAGATCTGCCGCACCAGGCCCAGTGCCTTGTACTAAATTACCAGTATTTGGATCTTCATAATATGTATTTGTTAATTTATGTTCATAGATAAAAGGTGTCATTATAGTAGTAATTTCATCCATCCAATACTCACTCTTTTCTACAACTGTGCCATCAGACAAGGTATCTCTATATGTTCGTTCCATAACTGTAAAATTAAATGCTGTTTTCTCTTGTCCTGTTTTTATTAGATCAAATTTTGCTACGCCTTTTGACTTATAAGGATTAATTCTAATTAGTTCTACTGTAATAGGTATACGTAACTCGTCTTCAGATATAGAATTTGCTGTAGATGAATTACCTAAAATACCTGGACGAAAAGCATAAAAATGTATATTAATTACCCATTCTCCTGGAATCCAACCACGTATTGTTACAATTTCTTGATTTTGTTCACTTTTTATAACTCTACCATCTGCCAATATAAGAGTATCATTAGAGTTGCCTAAATCATCTCTGTCTAAATGCATTAACCCCTTATCTCTACCTCTAAAACTTACAACTAGGCCAGTAGGATCTTTAACCCATAAGTCAATATCAGACATGTTTCCTTCCGGCCATGTAAGAATTATTAAAACTTCTGCTTTAGGGTCTATTTTTTTATCAGTTGGAACTGGTGGGGCAATTAGTAAAAAAGCAATAACAAACAAGAACACAAATCCGATTAAAGTGTTAAACAATAAATCAGTAAAACCTAAACCTGATAGATACTTACTACGCTTTCCTGTGGTCATACTCTAAGTTCATCAATTGTAATTTGGTTATTACTGAGCACACTAAACCAACCAAAGTAGTTGTTAATGCTGTGCTCATACCAGCTGCCATATCTCGTATTACTTCTTTAGCAGCTCCTATGTCGGATAAATCTAAATCCCCAAAGGCGCCTCCTAACATTATAATAAAACCTGTTACTGTTCCAATTAACCCGAGTGTAATCATAGTTTCCGCAAAAAACCATGAAACTTCTATAGTTCTAAAATTTAATGCTTTATTTTTCCATACTTTGTATGATTGATGACCTATGTGGGCAGTTAATCCACAAAAAAGTGTAAGAATTAGGAAACTTATTTTAGTTTGATCATAAGACCATAATAAGGTCCACATATTAAAATAATGTATAACTGCTGAGGAACATGCTACTACACATGCTATTAACCACCACTTCAGAAAGCAGGCTGATTTCATTGTCGCTCCTAAATTAAAGTCACTAGGACTTCTTGTATTTAGCCTGATTAGAAAGGATAAATATCTTGACATATAATGGTAAGAATGCTATAATATGTATATGAGTGCTCGATAGTGAGGCTCATAAACTTACTCGCTTAATATAAGGAGAAACTTAAAATGACAGAGTATAGAATCACTGCGGGAAATCT
>Ga0310121_10004593_pt1 | contig 12114 bp, 10 predicted proteins | sample CB27_Tmax_986_MG_FD_203504 | JGI IMG/M metagenome (GOLD analysis project Ga0310121, IMG submission 203504) | Marine microbial communities from Western Arctic Ocean, Canada - CB27_Tmax_986 | ecosystem: Environmental > Aquatic > Marine > Oceanic | place: Canada: Western Arctic Ocean | collected...
ACGGTGAGACCTACATCCGAGACTACAACTACAAGATGCTTCCTGGCACCGGCCCCTACATCGTCCACGAGGAGGACATCGATCGGGGTAATCGGGTCGTCATCAGTCGTCGATCCGATTACTGGGCGGAAGATTATCGGCGGAATGTCGGCACGGGGAACTTCGACGAGCTCCATCAGATTGTGGTCCGCGATCAGAATCTCGCGTTCGAGATGTTCAAGCGCGGCGATCTCGACTTCTACTACGTGAACGTCTCGCGCGAATGGGTCGAGGAACTCGACACCGAGCCGGTCCAGCGCGGCCTAATCCAGAAACGGAAGGTGTTCAACGAGTACCCGCAGGGCACGAACGGCATCGCGATGAATACACGGGGCGCGCCGTGGGACGACGTTCGCGTCCGTCAGGCGATGGCACACCTGTTCAACCGCGACCTGATGATCGAGAAGTTGTTCTTCAACGAGTACTTCCCGAGGCTGGGCTATTTCTACGGGCCGTACACCGATCCCGAGAATCCCAAGATGGGCTACGACCCCGAGCAGGCTGAGGCGCTGCTCATCGACGCGGGATGGACCGAACGCGACGCGCAAGGCCGGCTGCTCAGGGACGGCCAGCCGCTGACGGCCGAGCTGCTGTATGGCCAGCAGGGCCTGGAGCCGAGGTTCACCATCTATCAGGAGGATCTGCGACGTGTGGGCATCACCCTCAACCTCCGGCTCGTCACGTTCGAGACGATGATCCAGCTCATCGACGAGCGCCGGTTCGATCTCGTCGCGATCGGCTACACGGGACTCCTCTTTCCCAATCCGGAGACGTCATTTCACTCGTCGCTGGCGGATCCCGACAATACGAACAACCTCACCGGACTGAAGAACGAGCGAGTCGACGAGCTGCTCGAGGCGTACGACGTCGAGTTCGATCAGCCCGCGCGCGAAGCGATCATCCGCGAGATCGACGGAATCCTCGCCAACGCCCACCACTACGCGCTGGGGTTCGACGCGCCGTTCTTCCGGATTGCGTTCTGGAACAAGTTCGGGACGCCAGACGGCTACTTGAGCCGGTTCGGCTACTACCGCGATCCGATCTCTCTCTGGTGGAGCGATCCGGAGCAGGATGCGCGGTTCCGCGAGGCGATGGGCGACGCGTCGGCGAGCCTGCCGGTTGGCGAGACCGACGTCCGCTTCTGGGCCGACTACACCGAGCACATGGGTGAGGCGACGCCGACGGCAGGCGGCCAGTAGCCGTCACGCCTCGGCGCAGCCGCCGTCATGCGCGCCTACTTCCTCCGCCGGGTGCTCCTCGTCATCCCGACCTTCCTCGGGATCACCCTCGCCGTCTTCGTCATCATGCACTTCGTACCGGGCGGTCCGGTCGAGCGCCAGATTCTGCGCTACCGGATGGCGATGATGAGCGAGGGCGGCGTGGTGGGCGGCGCGGCGGACGTGGCCGTGGCGCTGCCGCAGAGCGCGATCGACGAGATCCGCCGCTTCTACGGCTTCGACAAGCCGGTGCACATCCGTTACGCGCAGTGGGTCTGGAACCTGGCGCATCTCGACCTGGGGCGGTCCTACATCTACCAGGAGCCGGTCTGGGACGTCATCAAGTCGAGGTTTCCCGTCTCGATTTTCCTGGGCATGACCGGGTTTCTGTTGAGCTACCTGGTCTGCATTCCGCTGGGCGTCGTCAAGGCGGTGCGGCACGGGACCCGGCTCGACGTCCTGAGCAGCGTCGTTGTCTTCCTCGGCTACTCCGTGCCAGGCTGGGCACTCGGCACGGCGTTGTTGGTCCTCTTCGGCGGTGGCAGCTTCTGGAGCGTGTTCCCGCTCGGCGGCTTCCGGCCGTTCAATTGGGAGTTCCTGAGCGTCGGTCAGAAGATCGTGGTGCAGCTGCATCACATGGCGCTGCCGGTGCTGTGCTACATGGTGGGCTCGTTCGCCACGCTCACGATTCTCACGAAGAACTCGCTCATGGAGAACCTGGGGCAGGACTACGTCCGCACCGCGTTTGCCAAGGGGCTGACTGAGCGTCGCGTAATTTTCGTTCACGCGCTTCGCAATTCCTTGATTCCGTTAGCGACTGGACTTGGTCATGTGTTTGGTCTAGTGCTGGCCGGTTCCTTCTTGATCGAGAAGGTCTTCAACATCGACGGGATGGGCTACCTTGGGTACACGTCTATCCTGCAGCGTGACTACCCTGTCGCGCTCGGCATCCTGGTCATCAGCAGCCTGCTCATGCTCTTCGGGAACATTTTGTCCGACGTGATCTACACCGTGGTCGATCCGCGGATCCGATTCAAGTGACCGAGCGAACGCCGCCCACCGGATCACCGGCGACGCCTGACGCGGGAGCGGCGGCGCGCTCGGAGTCGATCTTCCGGCGTCGACTACGAAAGTTCCGCCGGCTGAAGCGTGGATACTGGGCGTTCGTTGTCATCGCCGTCGCCTATACCGTCTCGTTCTTCCTCCCCGTGCTGGCCAACAACACGGCGATCGCCGTCAATTACGGCGGCGAGTACTACTTCCCCTGGCTTCGGGTCTACCAGGCGAGCGAGTTCGGGCAGAGCGCGGTCGGTGAGGCCGACTATCGCGCGCTGGACGAAAGGTTCGGAGAGGATCAATCGGGCGACTGGGTGTTGATGCCGCTCTACCCGTACGGCCCCAATGAGTCGCTGCTCGACTTGCCGGGGTTCCCGCCGCATCCGCCATCGGCGGAGCACCTCTTTGGCACCGACGACCGCGGGCGCGACGTGTTCGTCCGCCTGGCCTACGGCTTTAACATTTCGCTGACGTTTGCCGCGGTCGTCACCTTCATCAGCTTCGTGCTCGGGGTGGCGGTTGGAGCGGCCCTCGGGTACGTCGGCGGCAAGTTCGACCTGCTGGGGCAGCGCATGATCGAGATCTGGTCGTCGCTGCCGTTCCTCTACACGATCATCATCGTCAGCTCGATCATCGTACCGGTCTACGTGTCTGGGCGCAATCAGTTGCTGCAGCCGGCCTTCTGGCTGCTCGTCGTCATCCTGTCGGCGTTTGGCTGGATGGGCATCACCTACTACGTGCGGGGCGAGTTCTACCGCGAGAAGGCGAAGGACTACGTCGGCGCTGCGATCGCGATGGGCGCAGCCGAGCCGGCCATCATGTTTAAGCACATCCTGCCGAATGCGCTGACGCCGGTCGTCTCGTTCGCGCCGTTCGCCATCGTCGGCAACATCAGTGCGCTCGTGGCGCTCGACTTCCTCGGATTCGGTTTGCCGGCCCCGACGCCGAGCTGGGGCGAGCTGATCGGACAGGGGATGAACAACCTGACGAAATGGTGGCTCGTGTTCTACCCGCTGGGCGCTGTCTTCCTCACGCTCCTCCTCGTCGTCTTCATCGGCGAGGCCGTGCGGGAAGCGTTCGACCCGAAGGAGTTCTCCCGCCTCCGGTAGTGACGTGATGGAGACCTTGCTCGAGATCCGCGGCCTACGGACTTACTTCCACACCGAAGCCGGGACCGCCAAGGCGGTGGACGGCGTCGACCTCGACATCCGGAAGGGCGAGGTCGTCGGGCTGGTGGGGGAGTCGGGCTCCGGGAAGAGTGTCACCGCCTTGAGCGTCCTGCGGCTCATTCCCGATCCGCCGGGGCGAATCGTAGGCGGCGCGATCACCTACAAGGGCCGCGATTTACTGAAGCTGCCGCTCGAGGAGATCCGGAAGATCCGGGGCCGTGAGATCAGCATGATCTTCCAGGAGCCGATGACGTCGCTCAACCCGGTCTTCACGATCGGGATGCAGGTGATGGAGGCCATCCAGGCGCACGAGGCCTGTTCGAAAGACGCCGCGTTCGAGCGCGCCGTCCAGATGCTAGAACTGGTCGGGATTCCCGAGGCGCGCCTCCGGATGCACGACTATCCGCACCACTTCTCAGGCGGCATGCGCCAGAGGGTGATGATCGCGATGGCGCTCGCCTGCGGGCCGTCGCTGCTCATCGCCGACGAGCCCACGACGGCGCTCGATGTGACCATTCAAGCGCAGATCCTGGAGCTCATGCTGCGGGTGAAGGCCGAGCGCCCTGGCGCGGCGATCCTGCTGATCACCCACAATCTGGCGGTCGTCGCCGAGACCTGTCAGCGCGTCGTCGTGATGTACGGCGGCAAGGTGCAGGAGGTCGCGCCGGTGGCGCGGCTGTTCGATGCGCCCAAGCATCCCTACACGAAGGGGTTGCTGGCCTCGCTTCCGCGCGTCGCGGGCGCCAAGGCCGACCGACTGCAGACGATTCCCGGGTCGGTCCCTGGCATCCACGATCTGCCAGCCGGCTGCAAGTTCTGCACCCGCTGCAACGTGAAGGTGGACCGGTGCGAGACCGAGGAGCCGGAACTACGCGAGATCGCGCCGGGGCATCTGGTCCGGTGTCATCTGGTGGATGCCTGATGGAGCCGATCCTCGACGTCGACGACCTGCGCGTGCGCTTCCCGGTGCACGGCGGCATCTTCCTCCGGAAGGTCGCCGAGCTGAAGGCGGTAGACGGCGTGTCGTTCACGCTCGGCCGCGGCGAGACACTGGGCCTAGTCGGGGAGTCGGGCTGCGGCAAGAGCACGGTCGGCCGCGCCATCGTGAACATCCTGCGCGCGATGAGCTACGGCGTTGAGATCTCGGGACGGGTCGTGTATCACCGGGGAGACCTGGCGGTCGATCTGGCCTCGCTCGGCCGGGCGGCCATGCGGCCGTACCGGGCCGATCTGCAGATGATCTTCCAGGACCCGTACTCGTCGCTGAATCCGCGGATGACGGTAAAAGACATCGTCGAGGAGCCGCTCCGGATTCACGCGCGTGATATGTCGGTGGGCGACCGGACGGACCGGGTGCGCCGGCTGCTCGAGAAGGTCGGGTTGACCGCCGAGCAGGCCGGGCGCTATCCGCACGAGTTCTCCGGCGGACAGCGGCAGCGGATCGGCATCGCTCGCGCGCTGGCGACGAACCCGAAGATTGTGATCGCCGACGAGCCGGTCAGCGCGCTGGACGTCTCGATTCAGGCGCAGGTGATCAACCTGATGCAGGACCTGCAGCAGGAGTTCGAGTTGTCGTACATCTTCATTGCCCACGACCTCTCGGTCGTGCGGCACATCTCCGATCGGATCGCCGTGATGTACCTGGGGAACATCGTCGAGATCGGACCGGCCGAACTGGTCTACCGTGAGCCCCGGCACCCGTATTCGCAGGCGCTGCTGTCCGCGGTGCCGCGTCCCGACCCCAGGGCCAGGCTCGACGAGCGCATCCGGCTGACCGGCGACATTCCAACGCCGATCCGGAAGCCGTCCGGCTGCGGCTTCCGCACGCGCTGCGCGATCGTCAAGGAGAGCTGCGCCGACGCCGTGCCGCCGCTCGAGCCAAAGGACGGCCGATTGGTGGCGTGTCCGTGGGCGTGAAAGGGCTCTCGACTTTCGGCTTTCGGCTCTCGGAATGGTGTACCGAGAGCCGAGTGCCTTGAGCCGAGAGTCTGTCAGCCGCCCGTCTCGGCGGCCGGCACGAGATAGTCCTCGACGATCTGATAGATCCGCCGGTTGTGGTCGGAGGTGCGGCCCCGCGGGTCGGTCGACGAGGTGGTGACGGCGACTAGGTCGAAATCGGGAACGACGAAGATGAACTGGCCGCCGTAGCCCCATGCGTAGAAGATCTTCCGCGTACCCTGGTAGCGCACCCACCAGCTGTAGCCGTAGCCCCGTCCGCCGCGCCGAGAGCGCGTCCGCGTAATGACCGACTTGTCGACCCACTGGGCGGGGACCACTTGCCGGTCGCGGATGCGGCCACGGTTCAGGTAGAGCAGCCCGAACTGCAGCATCTGTCTCGGCGTGAAGAGCATGTCGTTGCCGCCAAAATAGATTCCTTGCGGGTCGGTCGGCCACCGGGCCAATGAGAAGCCGATCGGCTCGGCGAGATGCCGCTGCGCATACTCCCAGGTGCTGAGTCCGGTCGCCTTCGTAAGGATGGCCGAGAGCAGATGGGTATTGCCGGTGCTGTAGCGTCTGGTCGTGCCCGGCGCGCTGCGCATCGGCTGGGTCAGGGCGTGCCGGACCCAGTTGCGGCTCATCACCCACGCGCCGTAGTTTCGGAAGCTCGTGGACTCCAGACCGGCCCGCATCGTCAGGAGATCCTCGATCGTGATCTCCCGCTTGCGCGGGTCCTCGGCCGCAAGGAGATACTCCGGGAAGAACTCGTTTATCGTTTGATCGACGCTCGTCAGGTGCCCCTGACCGAGCGCGATGCCGACGAGTGCCGAGAGCACGCTCTTCGACACCGACTTAATGTTGGCCGTCCGGCGCGCGCTCGCACCGTTGAAGTACCGCTCGACGAGCAGCTCGCCGCCGCGGGCGACCAGGAGGCTGTGCAGCCGGGGCAGGGTGGACGCAACCGTGACCGCGCCGTCCACCAGATCCGGGTCTAGCAGCCCGTGGTGAAAGTCCCGCGTCGCACCGAGACCCCGCTGAACCGAAATCGCGGTCGCCCAGGGCAAGGCGCGAGGAGGACAAATACCTGGAGTATTTGACCCATCGTGGACAACGCCCAGCGCCGCCCATGGCGGGATGCATCGGCGGTCGAATGCAGCGGGACTTTCACCACGGGCTGGTAGCCCTGCCGCCGCGGCGATGGAAAACGACAACGACGACACCGGCGGCGCCGGTGGAAACTGGCGCGGGCGGAACGCCGTGGCGGGCATCGCGAGTGCCGCGAGCGCGGCGAGGGCGAGGGTAAGGGTAATGACGAGCGTGAGGTTGCTGCGGTGCGCCGGACTGCTCATCGTGGGCATCGGGCGTGCGTCGGCACTCTACCGACCGAATCCGTTAAGTGGGTGTGAGAAGCGCTGCGCGGTCCGCCGGACCGCTGGGTCAGGCTGCTCAGGTGAAGCGGCCGGGTCCGCAGGCGCCGGCGCTGGTGGCCGAGTCGGCGGGACCGGCGACCGATCCGGCGAACGTCGAGAACTGCTTGTCGAGCGTTTTTCGATCGCAATTCGGGCACGCTAGGCCCTTCGCGCTCTCGCCCATACGCTGGAGCATTTCGAAGCGATGGCCGCACTGACGGCACTGGTATTCGTAGATCGGCATCGCCCTCAAGTATAGCCCGAACGGCTGCCACGTGCAGCGGCGCTTGCAGGCGCCGCACGCGATTGAGTACGCTGCCGTGCAATGACGACTCGCGTGGCGCACGTGTTGCTGTTCGGCTGCGCGCTCGTCGGCTGGTCTGAGATCGCCGCCGTGCAGCCGGCCGCAGACCTGCAGGCCATCCGCTCCGACGCGGCGTACATGGCTGCGCTCGATCATCTCGATCGGGACTACGACCGGTTCGTCCGCGAGCTCGTCGAGCTGACCGAGATTCCGGCGCCGCCGTTCGGTGAATCGGCCCGCGCGGCGGTCTATCTGGAGATGCTGCGGGAGGCGGGGCTCGAGGAAGTCCAGCAGGACGCGATTGGCAACGTGATGGGGTTGCGCCGGGGCGCCGGCGCCGGGCCGCTGCTCGCCGTTGCGGCGCATCTCGACACCGTGTTCCCGCCGGAGACGGACGTCACCGTGCAGCGGGCCGGGACCCGGCTGACCGCCGCCGGCATCGGGGACGACACGGCCGGGCTGGCGGCGGTGCTGGCCGTCGTGCGGGCGATGGTGGCGGCGGGGATCTCGACCGTGGCCGACGTTCTCTTCATCGGCAATGTCGGGGAGGAGGGACCGGGCGACCTGCGTGGCGTGAAGTACCTGTTCCGGGAGGGACCGTACCGGGATCGCATCGCGAGGTTCATCTCGGTCGAGTCGGGCGGGCAGACGACCATCACGAACGGGGCGCTGGGCAGCAAGCGCTACCGCGTGGCGTTCAGGGGACCGGGCGGCCACAGCTACGGCGCATTTGGATTAGTGAACCCAGTCTTCGCGATGGCGGGTGCGATCACCAGGTTTGCCGCTCTCGCCGTGCCGGAGACGCCCAAGACCACGTTGAGCGTCGGGATCGTGCGGGGTGGCACGTCGGTGAACTCGATTCCGTTCGAGACGTCGATGGACGTGGACATGCGGTCGGAGTCGCCCAGGGAGCTCGACCAGCTCGTCGAGGCCTTCCTGAGCGCCATGGACGAGGCGGTGGATGAGGAGAACGTGACCCGGTCGGTAGCGGAAGGGCCGATCGTCCTCGACATGGAGCTCATCGGCGACCGGCCGTCCGGCCTGACTCCGGCCCGCACGCCGCTCGTTCAGGTCGCCTTGGAGGCGGCACGGGCGTTCGGGAGCGAGCCGTCCCTGCGGATATCGAGCACCGACGCCAACCTGCCGATCAGCCTGGGCATACCGGCGATCACGATCGGACGCGGCGGTCTCGGCGGCCGGAGCCATTCGCTCGACGAGTGGGTGGACGTCGAGCGCGAGCCGACCGTCCGCGGTCTCCAGGTGGTGTTGACGACCGTGCTGGCCGCAGCGGCACTCGGGCGCTGACGACTGCTACCAGAGTGCACGGACGATCACGACGATCGCCATGACGCTGGCCACGGTCAGCACCGCCGGCCGCGTGTGGTCTTTATCGAGTTGCCCGATCGCCCTCGACGAGACGGCGAAGCCCGCGAGAATGCCCGGTTGCAGGAGCAGCGCCAGCCAGAGCTCCGCCTGGCCAAGCCGTCCGATGGCGGCGAGCGCCGCCAGGGAGATCGACACGCCCACGATGAAATAGCTGGCCAAGGTGCCGCGCAGCCTGGCGCCGGGCGCGTGCTGGTAGACGAGCGCCATGGGCGGGCCGCCGATCGACGAGGTCGTGCCCATGAAACCGGAGAGGGTGCCGGCGCCGATGAGCGTCCGCCGATCCGGTCTGAGGTGCAGCCCCGAGACGCTGAGCCCCACGGAGATCAGGACGAGCACGCCAAAGACGAGAATGAACCGATCGCTCGAGAGCCGCGTCAGCGCGAAGATGCCAACCGCCGTTCCCGCAACGCGCCCCATCAGCGCCCACTGCAGCCCCGACAGGTCGATGCCGGCCCGGTCGCGATACGCCGTTAGCGAGGTGAGTGACAGCGAGGCAACCAGCAGCGGGGCGGGCACGAACTTGGGATCGATCAGCACCAGAATCGGCGCCGACACCATTGCGAGCCCGAAGCCGACGGAGCCCTGGAGCAGGGCGCCGACGGCGACGGTAGACAGGGCGATGGTGATGTCAATCCAGCTCACGTGCGGATCGTCCAGGCAGTGGAGGGCACCGGTACACGCCGAACCTCTTAGTGTACTATTTCATCCGACCTCGTGACTGACACTGATCGCTCGCCTGACGCCGCGGACTGCCGTCTACTGGCGGCCGTCGATGAGGTGTGGCAGACCGCCGTGGCGCGGGCCGGGACCTGGTGCGTCTGTCGAGTCGGGTGCACGGACTGCTGTCACGGTCCGTTTCCCATCACCCAGCTCGACGCCCATCGGCTGCGGCGCTCGCTCGACGAGCTTCGGCGTACGGATCGATTCGCGGCTGCGGCCGTCGTGGATCGGGCGCAGCACGTGATGGCCCAGATGGCCTCGTCGTTGTTCGACGACGTCGCCACCGACACGCGGGCCGACAATTCGGCGGCTCAGGAGCGGCCCGGCGCGAGCCTCGGGGCTGTCCCGTGTCCGGCGCTTCATCCGGAGACCGGTGCCTGCGAGCTGTACGCGGGGCGTCCGATGACGTGCCGCACCTATGGTCCGCCGATCGCGACTGGCGCCCAGCGTCGGAATCCGTGCCGGCTCTGGTTTGACGGCGCGCGCCCCGAGGATGTCGAGCGCTGCCGCGTCCGATTCGGCGGCGAGGAAGTGGAGAGCGAGTTGGTCGACCGTGCCGAGGGGTCGGACCAGGGCTGCGGGCCGACGATCATCGCCGCCGTGCTGGCCGAGAAATGATCAGGCGAGGGGCCGGGAGGAAGACTCGACCCCTTGCCTGTCAACGTTGTGCCCTTACAAGCCGAATTAAAATCCGACGGTTCCGGTGAAGCCGCGCAGGCGATCGCCCAGGTTACCGGCGCTGCCGACCAGCCGGTAACCCGCGCCGAGGGCGACCCAAAACCAGTCATTTACACGAGACAGGACGTTGGCCTGCGGCTCGGCCACCAAGAATGTGGTCGCGGACGCGCACGGCGGCGGTGGCCGGTCCCCGGCCGGAGGAGTAGGCGGATCGTGTCGCGTTCGTCAGGCGCATCTGCATCTAGACTCCTCGTGCGTCGAGCGGAGGCAGGCTGACGTTCAGCGTGGCCGTGTCGCCCGGTAGGACCTCGATCTCGGTCATGAACGGTTGGTAGCCGGGCTTGTGCACCTCGATGACGTGGAAGCCGGCGCTGACCTCCACGGTCAGCCGCTCCGCCCCCGAGGGGCCCTGCCAGCGCTCGCCATCGATTAGGACCTCCGCGTCGGCCGGCTGTACGCGGAGCGCGAACGTGCCAAACGCGGCCGCGGGTCGACCGAGCCTCGGCTCGACCGGTGCGCGGCCACCGCGCGGATCAGCCAGCGCAGGGTCCGCGTACTCGTCGTACTCCTCGTCGTCGTATCGCGACCAGTCAATGGGTTCGGTCGGCTCCGGCGGCGGCGGGGTTGTCTCGCCCGGGCCGAGGGGTGCCATCAGGTGCCGGATGCGAAACGTCGAGCCCTCGGTCAATAGCAGGCGTTCGGTGGCGCTCCGGTAGCCGTCGAGTCGCAGCTCGATCTCGTACTCGCCGGGCGGCAGCCGGAGCCGCTGAAAGAAGCCGTCGAAGTCGTCCGCGACGCCGGCGAGGTACCCGTCGACGTAGACCTCCGTCGGTTTGGGCTTCACCTGCACGCGCACGGCGGCGGTGGGGTTGTAGGCAGGGTAGTAGTAGCCAGGGTAGTAGTAATCGTACGGGTACAGGCCGTAGCGGTAGCCGAAGCCGTAATGCGGCCGGTACACTGGTGCACCCACTCGGACGGCAGCGTGCGTCATGCGGCGTCCGGCGGTCCGCCGTCGCTGCGCTTCTGCCCCAGTGACCGACGCGCTCAGCATGACGAGCGCCATCAGCACGCCGACTCCCCAAACTCTTCGCGTTCGATGCAGCACGAGCCACCTCCACTTCCAACCGCTACTCGCATTTGTGCAAGGGCCGTACCAGCCGGGATGCCCCGATGTTCAGCCCCGGTTCTCGGGTGTGGATAATGCGGGCGAGCAGCGTCGAACTGTCTCATTCGCAGGACCCTGTGTCCTCCGCGTTGGCTGTTCGCGACCGACGGTCCGTCGTCGTGGACGCCGACCGGCGCGAAGGGTTCAACGACGAGTTCACGCTGTCGCTGGGCGTCGCGGCGGAGCGCATGGATCTGGGAACGCCCGCCGAGGCGGCGGCCAAGATCAAGCGCGTCGCCAGAGGATTCGGCGCTGACCTGACCGGATCTAGTCACCGCGGGCACTCCTTCTCGAGGCGGGTTCATCTCATCGGCGGCGATCGGCTCGCCCGGGTAGAAGAAGCTCGGATGTCGTCGTGCGGGCTGTGCGTCGGGCATGGTGCAGGGAGGGTATATGGAAAAACGAGTAAGGGGCTAGGAGGCTGGGCGGGGGTGATAGTCGGGCGGACAAGCGCCGAAAACCATGACGTGCAGAGCTGTCCCCAGAATGCACGGACGGTCAGAATCCTGGAACCGAAGGGGGCGCCGGCCGCGGGCGGAACGGTCCGCTTCGAGAACGGTGAGATCTGGGAGGCGAACCTGGAAGGGGTTGTCGCCATCCTCGACACGATCGGCGACACGACCGGCTTCCAGGGGCCGCCGGTCATGCCCTGGCTGCCCAGATGCGGATCATCCGTTCCCAAGACGAGGCCGGCACACACTACGGAGAACCGGTCGGCGACGGCCTCGCCGAGGTTCTCGAAGGAGACTTGTTCGACACACCGCTGCGGCTCGGCGGTCGGCGAACGAGCGTGTCCAAGCTCCTGGCCTAGGTGATCCCACCGGCCATCGTGTACGTGGGGCTCAATTACCGGCAGCACGCCGCCGAAGTCGGAGCCCCCATCCCCGAGTATCCGGGGGTGTTCCTCAAGGTACCCCAGACGCTTCAGAACCCAGGCGATTCGATCCCGCTACCGGCGATCGAGCCGGTCCAGGTGGATTACGAGGGCGAGCTCGCGATCGTGATCGGCAAGACGGCGAAGAACGTCTCGCGG
>Ga0310121_10004594_pt1 | contig 12113 bp, 10 predicted proteins | sample CB27_Tmax_986_MG_FD_203504 | JGI IMG/M metagenome (GOLD analysis project Ga0310121, IMG submission 203504) | Marine microbial communities from Western Arctic Ocean, Canada - CB27_Tmax_986 | ecosystem: Environmental > Aquatic > Marine > Oceanic | place: Canada: Western Arctic Ocean | collected...
GATAGAAGCGCTCCAGAACCTCTCTCCAATCGGCCTCTCCGACTTCCACACGATCCAATTCCCCTTCCATGCGTGACGTGAACTCAAGGTCGAACAACTCGGGGAACGCACGGACCAATAGTTTCGCAACGGTATCGCCGAGTGGCGTCGGCACGAACCTCCTGTCCTGCAAATCCACGTACCCCCGATCACGAATGGTCGTTAGGATCTGCGCATACGTGGAAGGCCTGCCGATTCCCTCTTTTTCGAGCTCGCTAACCAGGCTGGCCTCCGAGAACCTCGGTGGAGGTTGCGTGAAGTGCTGCTTCGGCTCAAGGCGATCTAGCCCTGCCAAATCCCCACCCCTGAGATCGGGGAGCGGATCAAGCTCACCGAGTGTCCGATGGTCTCCAGCCTCCCTCGCTTCCTGATAGAGACGTGCGAAACCATCAAACTTCACCACCGACCCGGTGGCTCGGAAGCGATACGACCTCCCACCCTTCCCAGACAGGTCGAAGTCGGCAGTCGTGGTATCGTAGATCGTCGAGGGCATCTGCCCGGCGACGAATCTGAGCCAGATGAGTTCGTATAATCTCGCCTCTGAGGTGCCGAGAAACGCACTCGCTTCATCCGGGTGAAGCGACGGGTCCGTCGGCCGAATGGCCTCGTGGGCTTCCTGCGCCCCCTTCGCCTGTTTGCCCGCCCAAAGTCGAGGTGCAGTGGGTACATACGGAGATCCTAACTCCGCTCTGATCCAGTCTCGCGCTCCTTCCGTAGCCTCCTGAGATACTCGGGTGGAGTCGGTCCGCATATAGGTAATCAGCCCGACCGCACCACGACTCCCGATCTCAACGCCTTCGTAGAGCCGCTGCGCAGAACCCATCGTTTGGCGAGCGGAAAACCTGAGGCGTTTGGCCGCCGCCTGCTGGAGCGTAGAGGTCGTAAACGGCGGAGGCGGATTCTTTCGCCTCTCCCTCCTCTTGACCTCGGTCGCTTGGAACGGGAGACCCTCGATATCGAGCAACACCGCTGACGCATCCGACTCATTGTGGAGGCGGAATGACTTTCTAGATATTGTGTGAAGCTTGGCGTGGAAGGGCTGATCATCCTTCCGAAGATGTGCGCTCACCGACCAGTACTCGGTTGCCTGAAACCGACCAATCTCATCCTCTCTCTCACAGATTATCCGTAGAGCAACCGTCTGCACCCGACCCGCAGACAGCCCGGGACGAATGGGCTTCCAGAGGAAAGGGGAAACCTGATATCCTACCAGGCGATCTAGGATCCGCCGCGCCTGCTGAGCCTCCACCTTCTTCATGTCGAGCGCCCCGGGGGCTTCGAGTGCCTTCGAGATGGCGGACCTCGTGATCTCCCGGAACTCTACGCGTTGGAACCGATCCGGATGCTCGCCCAGACCTAGATGATCCGCAACGTGGAATGCGATCGCTTCCCCCTCCCTGTCCGGGTCCGTCGCCAGGATCACGATATCTACGTTGCGAGCCTTGCGCTTGAGCTCGCTCAGGACCTTTGCCTTCCCCCGGATCGTGACGTAATGAGGCTCGAATCCTTTCTCTATATCGACGCCCAGCTCCTTTTTCGGCAGATCCCGAACGTGCCCCACCGATGCCGCGACATCGAACCCTTGGCCCAAATATCGGCCGATCGTCCTGGCCTTGGCCGGAGACTCTACGACGACCAAATGACGTCGGTTCTTTCCATTCTCCTTCGGCATTCGTCTCCCGTTCTCAGTTCTAAGCGCAGTTCCCACCGCTCACAAGCGGAGGGGCCGGTCCGGGTCAGTCCGAAGACGGTCCGACACCCGTCTCACGACATCCTGGGCGGTACAATCCGCCGTATCCACCCACCAATCCGCCCGCGCGTAGTACGCCTCGCGGGCCAACAGTAGCTCTTCTGCCCTTACAAGCGGGTCAGTAACCACCAGCAGCGGCCTGCGCGCGCCTGGGGTGCGGACTCTCCTGACCGCCTCGGAAGCCGAAACCTTGAGCCAGACAGACAATGTGCCTACTCCCACCTCATCCAGGCGGCGCGGTTGACACGGCCACCCCCCACCTGGCGCTAAGACGATCTGATCTTCGGCAAGGAAGCGCAACGCCATATCCTGCTCAATGAGCCGGAATGTCTCCTCCCCGTCCTCACGGAAAATCTCGTGGATCTCCCGCCCTACCTCCTGCTCGATCGCTGGATCCAGATCCACGAACCGCCAGCCCAAGGCATCCGCAAGAAGGCAGCCAACCGTGCTCTTCCCGCTCCCCATGAAACCCACGAGCACGATCCGGCGGAAAGTGCTGCGCCACGCGTCATCCCGCGGACCTGGCGTACTCGTTGGAAGTCTGATCAGCGCCCGCTCCAGCCGCGTTCGGACAGGTACGCGAGGTATCCGTCGAAGTTCCGGCGAAGCTCCTGCATGGAGTCCGCACCGAATTTCTCTACGAACGCGTCCGCTACCGCAAGGGCCACCATCGCCTCGGCGACGACCGCAGCTGCCGGGACGGCGCATACATCGCTCCGCTCGGTGGCCGCGCTCTGCGCAGTCCCATCCCGGAGGTCGACGGACGGAAGCCGATGCTTCATGAGTGTCGAAATAGGCTTCATCGCCCCCCGGATAACCAGGGGTTCCCCGGTCGTCACTCCACCCTCTACACCCCCTGCACCGTTCGAAGCTCGAGCAAAGCCCCCAGCCCGGCTCGACGATCCATCGAGCACGATCGGGTCATGCACCTTAGAGCCCCGCCGCCGGGCTCCCTCGAAGCCCAGTCCGATCTCCACCCCTTTGATCGCCTGCACGGACATAACCGCTCGTGCCAGGCGCGCGTCCAGCTTTCGATCCCAGGACACATGGCTCCCCAGGCCGACAGGAACGCCGGTGACCACAACCTCGAAGACGCCCCCTAAGGTGTCCCCATCTTCCTTGGCTTGGTCGATCGCCTCCATCATGCGGGCACCGGAGCGCTCGTCTAGGGTTCGCACCGGTGAGGCGTCCGACACCTGATTCAGGTCGCCCGGCAGGACCTCGGGGGTCGGAGCTTCTACCTCTCCGATCGAGCGGACGTAGCTACCCACCTCGATCCCAAACTCCCCCAACATTCGCCGGCACACAGCAGCGCATGCTACCCGGGCGGCTGTCTCCCGAGCGCTCGCCCGCTCGAGAATATCTCTAGTGTCTCGGCGGGCGTATTTGAGCACGCCAACCAAATCCGCATGACCTGGGCGGGGCAGATACATCGCGCGCAAGGCCTTCGGATTATCACTGGGGCTGGCGGGCAAAGGGCTCATCGCGACCGTCCAGTTCTCCCAGTCGCGGTTCCGGATTAACATGCTAATGGGCGAGCCAAGGGTCTCCCCCAGGCGAACCCCAGACAGGACCTCCGCACGATCGGACTCAATCTCCATGCGGCGACCGCGCCCGTACCCTCCCTGACGGCGAGCGAGCTGCGGGTCCACATCCCGCTCCATCTCCAGCGAAAGGCCTGCCGGGACTCCCTCCACCAGGGCCGTCAACGCAGGGCCGTGCGACTCCCCAGCGGTTCTGAATGAGATGTCCGCCATCAGGCACGCTCCCTGTCTAGAACGAAAAAACCCGGGTCACGCCGGGTACGACTCTGGGGTACTCCCCCCCACCGGTGGCCCGTCTCTCGGACACCTGCTCCCCAGCATCCCGTGCTCCGCGAGCTCCCAGTCCAATCCACCTGACTCCCTGCCCCCGCTACTAATACTAACCCACGGGTACTCGGTTTGGCCTTCTGGACGTGCGAGTGCCACGCGGCCGTGGCCGTGACAAAAAGCGCAAGCACGAACATGGCGGTGGCCAGGAAGGTCTCTCGCGGTTCGGCGCTCCCCCACACTGCGATCGCCGCGACGAAAATCCCAGCGACAACCATGAGGCGGCCCAGATACAGCCACCACAGGAGGTCGATAACAGTGAGCCGAGTCCTCGAGGAACGAGGCTTGGTTGGTGCCGTCTTAGTCGTTTCGGTCAAGGAGACCTCACGAGTCAATCCCTACGCTCAGGCCGGAAAATACGGCTACACGCGCGAACGAGATCGCGGCTGCGCCCGGCTCAGAAGCGGAGGGGCACGTTCAGCGTCTGCCCCGCGTAGATCCGGCTTGTGCGAATTCCGTTCGTGAGTCTGAGCTCCTCTACAGTCGTGCCGTGCCGATTGGCGATAATCCAGAGAGACTCGCCTTCTGTCACCGTGTGCTGCAGGAGCCCGCCAGCGCCGCCGTCCAAGGGGATCGAGAGCACTTCACCTACGAGGATCCGGCTTCCCTGAATCCCGTTGGCTACACGGATCGCGTTTATGGGGACGCCATAGGCACGGGCCAGGATCCACAACGATTCACCTCGACCGACTTGGTGCTGTACGGATGCGGGCATCGAGCCGTCACCGTCACTCGGCACCCGCAGTTGTTGGCCGGGGTGGATCCTATCCCCAGCCAGCCCGTTGACTCGGCGCAAGATTAGCTGATCCAGTCCGTAGCGACGCGCGATCGTCCACAGCGACTCTCCACTCGCAACCGTATGCGTGCGACCCTGTGGCGCTGCAATTTCACCGGACGGAGTTGGGGGGGGAGCGGACACAGCGGACACGAAACCGCCACCGGGCGGCGGCGTCTCGCCGTCCTGCGCAGCAAGAAGCTCGGGGTTTCCCGTGATACGAGTCACATACTCCCCGTAGGCGCTCGGGTACAGGGCGAGGTGATAGTGGGGAGGCCGCCGCTCACGCGTCGCCTCCAGTACGCCACTTCCCTCCAGAGCAATCAGCGTCGACTCGAGCCAACCACGGCAGGACGATCGGTTGCTTCGCCTGAGATCGATGGCCATTCCGGTCGGGTGGACGGACCGGTCCGAAGCGTTTCGCGGCTGCTCGGAGAGAGGCCGAGTCAGGCTGGTGACCACAAGCTTCTCCCCGCACGCGGCCCGATACTGCGATGACAGCCGCTCCAGGAACAGCCGGACCTCCGGTCTCGCGTACGGAAACGACACCTCGTGCAGCTCCATGTCCGGGCCCGCACCAATCGGGGTCAGATAGCCACTGTCGACGAAGGTTCTAACCCGAACTGGTGTCTCCAGATAGCTAAAGCCGTGCGCAGCCGCCTGGGAGTTCTGCCGGTCGAGTGACGCCGCCGAACCACCAAGTGACTGCGCGTCGACAGCTACCGGCGGCAGGAGAAGCCATGCGGCAGCGAGAGAGCCCACGGCACAAAGGAAAACCTCATTGTGGTTCGCACACCCCACCAACCTCACACCATTCCCCATCCGATTCTCACCTCACGACCTGAAGAGTGGAACTCAGCAGGCACCCCGCCCCATTTGCGGCCACTCGAAGTGATAATAAGAGTGGCCAGAATCGGTCAAGACGGTGGCTGAAGCCTCACCCTCGAGAAATCCAGCCCCCCTTGGCCCTCGCGTAGTTATCGGCGACCACATCCCAGTTCACGACGTTCCAGAATGCCGACACGTAGTCCGGGCGACGATTCTGGTATTTCAGGTAATAGGCGTGCTCCCAGACGTCGACCCCCAGAATCGGCGTGGATCCAGCGCTGAGGGGCGAATCCTGGTTCGCCGTGGAGGTGACCGTCAGCGTGCCGAATGCGTCCACAGAGAGCCATCCCCAGCCAGAGCCGAAGCGAGTGCCCGCCGCGGCGCTCAGCGCCTGCTTGAACCCGTCGAGAGACCCAAAGGTCTCATCAATCGCGCCCGCCAAATCACCGGCTGGCACTGAACTCCCGCCCGGGGCAAGAATGGCCCAGAAGAGTGTGTGGTTGTGATACCCACCGCCGTTGTTACGGACCGCTCCCCGAACCGCATCGGGGAGCGCCGACAGCCCCCTCAGGAGCTGCTCAGCCGAGTAGCCATGCAGGCTCGGATGACCTTCCAACGCCTTGTTCAGGTTGGTCGTATAGCCATTGTGGTGCTTCGAATGGTGGATCTCCATCGTGCGCGCATCGATGTGCGGCTCTAGCGCGTCATAGGAGAAGCCGAGCTCCGGGAGGGCGTGCGAATAAGCCATCGATCAGATCTCCGTAGGTCCAAATCTCACAGTTGGGATCGCTCGCGCGACCGAGTTCCAGTCGAGGAGACCCCTCACAGACCGCCCCGTTCCTCGCCCTACCCTTCCCCACCGGACCGGCGCTCCTCCATCCGACGGTGATGCACCTCCGCGTTCTCGATCCACGGCTTTCGCTCGAAGTACGACTCCGTGAGCTCCTTGACCTTGGGGGCAAGGATTACCACTGCGAGCAGGTTCGGAACGGCCGCAACGAACAGAACCACATCTGCAAGAACCCACGCAACCGTGAGGGGAGCTACCGCTCCAAGGAAGTGCATGATCACGAATACGAACTTGTAGGGCATGAGCGCGCGATCGCCGAACAGATACACGGCGCACCGGTCCCCGTAATAACTCCATGCGATCGCGGTCGAGATCGCAAACAGCAGGACAGTCAGAATGACAATGAAATGCCCCCATTCACCCGGAAGTCCTCTCTGGAAGGCCAGCATCGTGAGGGGCGCGCCATTTTGAACGGCGTTCCCGTAGAGCGAGGGATACTCTTCGCCGTCGGCTGCGAGTGCACGGCTTTCGCTCGGATATACCGTCCCGGTGAAGGGTTGGCTCAGCGCGGAGTCGGTGTATAACGTGTCGATCGCGACCTGGTGCCAAGCAAGCCGTGGGATCCCTACGCCGGCCTCCGATGGGATCCCACGGTCGACCTCGAGCACGCCTGGTGCGCCCGCGAACACCGTCACCTGCCCATCGGCCTGCGTCTCCACGAATCCAGCATTACCACTGGCCAGATCGATCTCCGTCGCGAATCGGCCGTCCCAGGAGCCTGTCATTATGATCACCAGGGCGGTCATGGTGCAGATGACAATCGTGTCGATGAAGGGTCCGAGGAGCGCGACTACGCCCTCGGAAACAGGCTCGTCGGTCTGCGCCGCCGCGTGCGCTATGGGGGCGGAGCCAAGCCCCGCTTCGTTCGAGAAGAGCCCCCTTCTAATCCCCCAAAGCGCCGTTACCAAAAACACGCCTACCCCGGTACCGGCGATACCCGCTGTCGGGTTGAAGGCCTCAGTGACGATCAGCGAAAGGCTAGGAAGGAGTTGGTCGATATTCAGGAGGATGATCACCATCGCCGCCGCTACATACAGACTCGCCATCGCAGGCGCCAGGATCCCGGTGACTCGCCCGATTCTCGAGATCCCGCCAAAGATGACCGACCCCACGATCAGCGCTCCCACGATACCGCTCGCCCAAAGCGGAACGCTGAACTGCGTCTGGAGGACGTCTGCCATCGTGTTCGCCTGCACGCCGTTCCCAGCCAGGAAAGAACTGAATACGAGACAGACAGCAAAGAACACCGCCATGGGCTTCCAAGCCCGGCCTAACCCGTGTTCGATGTAATACATGGGGCCACCCGAGACCGTCCCTGTCCATGCAGGATCATCGGGCCGCTTTTCCCGCACGTCCCTGTACTCCATCGAGGCGGTCACTTCGACATACTTGGTGGCCATTCCGAGCGCACCCGTAACCCACATCCAAAACAGTGCGCCTGGCCCCCCCCAGTGAAGCGCCACCGCGACGCCGGCGATGTTCCCGACACCAACGGTCGCAGAGAGCGCAGTGGACAGTGCCTGGAAATGAGACACATCCCCTGGCTCGTCCGGGTTGTCGTACCGTCCGGTGGCGACGGCAAGGCCATGGCCGAATCGGCGCAGTTGAACAAACCCAAGCCGCAGTGTGAAGTAGACTCCGGCGCCGATCAGGATAAGGACGACGAGGGGGACGGTTTCTGAGCCGAAGGGGATCCCAAACTCGAAGACCCCATACTCAAGCAGGTCTACAATCCTCTGAACGGCTTCCATTACAGCTCCGCGGAAGATCCCGCTAGTCCAGCTCTAGGCTCGGTTCTGGGCCCAGGCAAACGAAGACGCTCTCCAGGATGATCTCCCGGGCCCTCTCCGCAATCTCGTCGAGACACGGACAGTCCATGTACCGCTCGGCAATCCGTTCTCTAATCTCGTCGAGCGATGGCAGCTCAGGTAAGTGCATCTCCCTAAAATGGGCCAGGACCTCCTCCCTCCGCCTCTGAAGTTCTGCCGCAGCGTCATCCTTCGTTAGCTGCCACCGGGAGCGCATCTCATCCAGGCCGGGTCGTTGGCCCCACACGGCTCTGAGGTCGCTCGCCAGCTTATCAGCCGGGAACGACCCCGCTATCTCGAGCGCCGCCTGCTCGACCACCTTACGGCCCAGACTACTCTCCCCAGTGATCGCCGCTGCGGGTGGTGCTCGCAGGTCCCACACTAGCCCGACCGAGGAAAGGGCCCTGAGCACGTAATACGAGATGTCGACCTCCCACCAGAAGAACCCTTGACGGGCCGAGCTCTGATAGTGGTGGTGGTTGTTGTGCCAGCCCTCCCCCAAGGTGATGAGTGCTAGCCACCAATTGTTCTTCGAGTCATCCGCCGTGACGTAACGCTGATTGCCTACTACATGCGCCACAGAGTTGATGGAGAAGGTCCCGTGGTAGAGGATGACCGTACTGAGGAAGAAGCCCACGAACAGGCCGGGCCACCCATCCAGCAGGTAACAGCCGACGGCAAGTAAGACCGCCGGGAAATAGGCATGACGATTGAGGAACCTAAGCTCCGGGTACTTCATGAAGTCCTGGATCGTCGAGTAATCCGCGGTGGCTTTCTGCCTGGAAAAAATCCAGCCGACATGCGAGAAAAAGAAGCCGGTTAGTCTTGGCGAGTGGACGTCCAGCGGGGTGTCCGAATGGAGGTGATGATGACGATGGATCGCTGCCCACCAGAGAACCCCTCTCTGTGCGCACATCTGACCCATGAACGCAAGCACGAACTGGAATGCTCTGCTAGTGCGATACGAACGATGGGAGAAGTAACGATGGAATCCCGCGGTCAGCGCCCACATCCGGACTGCGTACAGCGAGATACAGAGGACGATCGACGTGGTCGTGAATCCAGTCCAGAACACCCCGAGTGCGATCAAGTGAACCAACGCGAACGGAATCGCATCCGGGTATACGATGTCGTTGTGAGGCTCGTCGTGACTCCCACTCGGTTCCGCTTGGACTGCGGCCTGCGCCTCCAAAGACACGTATCGTTCTCCTACTTGTAGCGGTAGGTAATCCGACCTCGGCTGAGGTCGTACGGAGACATCTCGACCTTGACCCGGTCGCCCTCCAACACACGGATGTAAAATTTTCTCATCTTTCCGGACAGATACGTGAGGATCTTGTGCCCGTTTTCCAGCTCCACTCGGAAGTTGGCGTTGGGGAGCACCTCGGTCACGGTGCCCTCCACCTCGATAGCATCGTTTGCCACGTAGTCTCCTGGCCGGTCTCGAACATACGGGACGGGTTCAGCTCGCGCCCCGAACGTTATAGCGTATGAAGGTAATGTAGGTCGGCCGTTCACGAAAACGCCCAGCGACCTCCTCGGGACCGAGGGGGCCTTATCCACCGGAGCCTTCCAGATGAAATTTTCCGTTATTGCCGTCATCACAATCGGTATCTTTGCGTTCATGGGTGCTGTGGTCTGGAGCACGGTTCAGGGAGCCGAGGTCGAGTGCGAGGTCTGCCTCGTGTTCGGGGGGGACGAGGTCTGTCGTCTCGGGCGTGGGAGTACCGAGGTGGCTGCTCTGGCGGCCGCTCACCAGAGTTCCTGCGGGGGCAATACATCCGGCATGGCGGAGAGCATCGGGTGCATGAACCGAGCCCCAGAACGCTCCAGCTGTCCCGCGAACTGACGCGACCCGCCGCCTCTAGCCGAGCACCGAAGGGGTCCTTGCCCGGAGTGGTCCGTCGAGGATCGGCATGCCGAGGCGCACCTCGGATCCTACCCGTAGCTCCGGGTGAAGGGACGCCAACTGATCTCCCCCCACGAGTACGACCACCGTTGATCCCAGATAGAAGGTGGCAAGCGGGTCGCCGCGGTTAAGAACGATGGGCGGCTCATAAGAGCGTGCGACCACCTGTCTCCCCCTCCGATTCGTGACACCGATCCCCTGGCCGCACTGCCACTTAGGGTCGAAATCAGCGCCTATGCTGCCAACGTTGCAGGCGCCGATCGCTACAACCGCGAGACTCGCGCCGCTCGACTCCATGAGCATCACGAGCCTTTCGTTTCCCGTGAAGAGCCCTTCCTGAATCATAGCGACCGAGGGATGAACCGGTAGCAAGCGACCCGAGACCGCCCGCGCAGTGTGAAGCCGGGCACGGCACGGGACATGAACGCGGTGATAGTGTCTGGGGCTGAGATAGATCGTGAGGAAAAGCCCCGATTCGAAGGCCGGCTCCTCCAGATCGCATAGGAGCTCCGAGACACGGTACGTGATCCCCTTCGCTTGAATCGCTGAGCCTCGCTCGAGGCGCCCCAAGGGTCCGAGCACGCCATCGGCCGGACTCCCGGGTGACATGGGGTCCGCGGGCCAGCTACGCGTGCCGTCGATAAGCCTCCGCACGAAGAACGACGATAGCGATGGGTAGTCCCCGGGGCTCCCATCGGCTTCGCGCATGTCAACCCGGAATGCCCGCGCGAACCCGCGGTTGATCGTTCCCTGCAGAGCGGGAGGGAATCTGCGGAGCGCAAGCCACCCCGTTACCCGGGAAATAAACCTCCCGGGGAGGAGCCGGAGGATCAGGAGAAATACCCGCAACGAGGAGGAGACGAGAGGTGCCCGTCAACTCGTGGAAACGATCGAGAAACCCACCGACCGAATTGCGGCAAGAACCGAATCCCTCGTGACACTCGCTGGGCGCGACACAACCAGCTCACCGACTGTCACCGAAATTATCTGAAGGCCATCCAGCGCTAGCACGGCGCCTTTCACGCGGGCCACGCAATGCTCACAGCTCATACCCTCAATGCGAATCCGTTCCGTCTCCACGCGTCCCCTCGAGTCACTCCGCGATCAGCGTCGAACTAGTGGCCAACTCTTGTGATATGATCGGAATCTGCCACACTATGAGTAACCCGTCTCGATCCGTAAAGGATCCGCAGGACCTTCATCCCGAGGACGCTCATGCTAGGGCTGCCATCCAGGCTGGGACTTCTGACGACCCTCGGGATCGCGGCAGGGATCGCCGGACCTGCGTGTTCGATGGCTCAACAGGCTCGCGATCCGGTAGAGGCCGCGGTCGAGACCATCACCCCTGAGAGTGTCCGAGGGCACATAGCAGTGCTCGCACACGACCAACTCCGTGGCCGCGACACGCCCAGCGACGGGTTGGAGATTGCCGCAAGATACATTGCCGATCTTCACGAGAGTTACGGCCTCGAGCCCGCCGGTACTGACGGGACGTTCTACCAACGCTACCCATTCGGGCTCTATGGGCCGTACCCAACCAATTCGGAGATCACACTTATCGGGCCAGGAGGGACTGCCGAGTTGGCCCCAGGAACCGATCTGTTCCTGGACGGCGGATCAGACGATCCACTCGATACGCCGCTCGTATACGTAGACGTCGCCGCAGGCACCAAACTCGCAGCGGGGAGCCTGGTCGGTAGTACCGCCATGTTCCTCCTGTCCGGTTCCTGGGGACAAGACATGTGGGAATCTTCATTGGCGCAAGCGCAGATCGCCCGCGCGGCTGGAGCGGCGGCAGTGGTACATATTCTGGACTCTTCGTTTCCCCGTTCCGTGGTCGGACAGCTAGGATCCGCCCTGTCCCAGCCAAGATGGCAGCTCGGTGGGGACGCGTTTCTGCCGCGCCTATTCATCCGGAAAGATGCCATCGAGCAGGTGATCCCGGATGACTCGCGCCCCTGGGACCACGCTGAGCCCACTGGAGGAGACGGCGACGCCCTCGTCAGAGTCCTGACCGGGGCGGAATTGCACGCCCGCGTACCCCTGAACATGGAAGATGGGGGAACCCCCGCAAATGTGCTCGCTGAGGTCCCCGCGAGCGACCCCGAGCTGCGGGACGAGTATATCGTTCTGACGGCCCACTTCGACCACGTGGGCGTTGGCGAGGCGGTGGACGGCGACTCGATCTACAACGGCGCCGACGACAATGCCTCGGGTACAGCGGCCCTCCTAGAGGTCGCCCGGGTTCTCGGGAGCCTTCCACCTGATCAGCGACCTTCACGA
>Ga0310121_10004597_pt1 | contig 12109 bp, 9 predicted proteins | sample CB27_Tmax_986_MG_FD_203504 | JGI IMG/M metagenome (GOLD analysis project Ga0310121, IMG submission 203504) | Marine microbial communities from Western Arctic Ocean, Canada - CB27_Tmax_986 | ecosystem: Environmental > Aquatic > Marine > Oceanic | place: Canada: Western Arctic Ocean | collected...
ATTATTCAATATTAAATCTGTTGAAGGTCAAAATGATTTTGCTTCAATGGAAGAAATTATTTATAGAAGGTATAAAAGAGTTTTAAATGAGAATCAATCTCTACCCCAATTAATTATTATAGATGGGGGAAAAGGACAATTAAGTTCAGCTCTAAAAAGTATAAATTCATTAGGCTTAAACAAAAAAATAGAACTAATTGGAATAGCAAAAAGATTGGAAGAACTTTTTTCTCCCAATAATTCTGAACCCTTATATATTGACAAAAAATCAGAGACTCTCAAAGTAATTCAACATGCCCGTAATGAAGCCCATCGTTTTGCAATAAGTTTTCATAGAAAAAAAAGGGACAAGTATACCTTAAATTCTGAACTTAATAAAATTGAAGGTCTAGGACCAAAAACAAATTTAAAATTGATAAATAAATTTAAATCCGTTCAAAGATTAAAAACTTCATCATTATTAGATATTCAATCAATATTAGGTTTAAAAAAAGGAAAGAAGATCTTTGATTCAATTAATAAAATTAGATAGATTAACTATTTTAGCATAAGAATCCTATGAAAAAAGTTTTAAGCTTACTTATCCTCTTTTTTATATTAATAAATGTTTTTGAATTAAAATCTCAAACTAAAAAAATAATTGATACCCCATTCAAAGATGGAGAATGGTTTGAATTTAGAATTCACTATGGGTTTTTTAATACAAGTTACGCTTCAATTAAATTAAAAAAAGATACTCTAAATGATATTCCAGTATTTCACTCTAAAGGTTATGGAAAAACTACTGGTATAGCAAGATGGTTTTTTAAAGTAGAGGATCACTATGAAAGTTATTTCGATAAAAAAAAAATAATGCCTTATAAATTCATAAGAAATATTTATGAGGGAGGATACACAAAAAATATTGAAATTAATTTTAATCACGACATGCAAATTGCACACATTAACGATAAAAAGAAAAAAACAAAAAGTGAAATTCCTTTTAAAATTAATGCTCAAGATATAGTATCATCTTTCTATTATTTAAGAAAATTTTATCCAAGAGATAAAAAAGATATAAACGAAAGTTTTAATATTAATATGTTTTTTGATAGTGAAAATTATATTTTCAAACTTAAATATCTTGGAAAAGAAATTATTGAGAGTAAATTTGGAGATATTGAATGTTTAAAATTTATTCCGATAGTTCAATCAGGAAGAATTTTTAAAGAGCAAGAAAGTATTACAATTTGGATCTCAAATGATAAAAACAGAATACCCATTAGAGTTCAAGCTGATGTTATTGTTGGATCTATAAAAGCTGAACTTGAAAATTTTAAAAATCTTAAGTATCCATTTAAAATTAAATTCTAAATTATTATAGGAAAACTTTTTTAAAACTTTTGGTTTAAAAAAAAAAAAATATCCTAACATTTACGAAATTTGAGATACTATGTATTTATTGCGTATAATTCTTGTCTTACTTTTATTAACAATTATTTCCTGCACAAATAATAAAGAACCTCTTAAATCAATTACTAAATCTAATTCTGAGAAAAAAAACTCTATCCAACTCTATGGTCTTGATTTAAATTCATTTATAATCAAAGAAACTAAAATCAAAGGAGGTGATACATTTGGAAAAATACTTGAGGAAAATGGAATTGATTATCCTGAAGTCCACAAAATTCTTGGTATTATAAAAAATAAAGTGAATATTAAAAAACTTCAAATTGGAAAACCATATACTCTCTTCTTCAATATTAATAATATTTCTTATCCTGAATATTTTATTTATCACCCTAAAATTGAGGAGTACACGGTCATTCATTTAAAAGATAGTATATATGCAAATAAAATTTCAAAGGACTATAAATTAGTTGAACTTGAGACTTTAGGAATAATCACAAGTTCTTTATACGAAACAATGAAAAATATTGGTGTTAATGAATCTCTTGCTTATTATCTTTCAGATGTATATGCCTGGAATATAGATTTTTTTAGACTCCAAAAAGGAGATAAATTTAAAATTATATATACCGAAAAATTTATTGATGATTCTATTTCAATTGGAATTGAAAGAATTAAAGCTGCTTATTTTGAACACAATAAAAAACCTTTATACGCTTTTGAATTTGAATCTGACTCGATCAAAGGAATTATAGATTATTTTGATGAAAAAGCTAAAAACTTAAGAAGAGCTTTTTTAAAAGGACCCTTGAAATTTAATCGAATCTCTTCAAGCTATAACATGAAAAGAAGAATAGCTTATTATGGTAACAGAATAAGACCTCATAAAGGCACAGATTTTGCTGGTCAGATTGGAACACCAATTCGTTCAACTGCAAATGGAACTGTTTTAAAATCATCCTATTCAAGAGCAAATGGAAACTATGTCACTATAAAACACAACAATACTTATTCAACGCAATATCTTCATATGAGAAAAAGAAAAGTAAGAATAGGTCAATTTGTTAAGCAAGGCGATGTAATAGGGTGGGTTGGCATGACTGGATATACATCTGGACCACATGTGTGTTATAGATTTTGGAAAAACGGAAGACAAGTAGACCCTTTCAAACAAAAACTTCCTGAGGCTAAACCTATTTCTAAAAAATTAAAAAATAAATATTTAACTCACATGGACCCTTATAAAAGACAATTAGATTGTATTAATTTTGAAGATGAATCTTTAAAATCAAATGTGGTTAATCTCGAAAAAAAATCAACAATAAATGATGCTTCCTAATCATAACCCAACCAAATTAAAAAGTTGGCAAAAATTAATCAAACATTATAATTCCATTTATGATAAGTCAATCTATTCACATTTTTCAAATGAAAAAAATAAAAGAGATTATTGTTTTATAAACTGGAAAGAATTTCATTTAGATGTTTCAAAAAATAAATGGAATAGAAAAACTTTCGACTTACTAATTGACTTAGCAAAAGAATCTGATCTTGAAATTGCAATCAAACAATATTTTAATGGATCCAAAATTAATGAAACTGAAAACCGTGCAGTTCTTCACTCAGCTTTAAGAAAAAAATCAAGAAATAAGATAATTATTGATAATGAAGATATTAGTAAAAATGTTAAGTCTACTAAATCAAAAATGTATTCATTTTGTAATAAAATTATCTCTGGAAAATGGAAAGGTTATAGTGGGAAAAGAATCAAAAATATAGTTAATATTGGCATTGGTGGTTCTGATCTAGGTCCTTCAATGATTACTGAAGCTTTAGCATATTATAGAAACAAATTAAATATAAAATTTATTTCAAATATTGATGGTGATCATGTATATGAAAATATTAAAAATCTTAATCCTGAAACTACACTTTTTATAATTGTCTCCAAAACATTTACAACTCAAGAAACATTAAGTAATGCAGAAAAAATAAAAAAATGGTTTTTAATTAAAACTAACAACAGTAGTCTTGAAAAACATTTTATTGCAGTTTCAACAAATAATGAGAAAATTAAAGATTTTGGAATTTCCTCAGAAAACATTTTCCCTATGAATGATTGGGTTGGAGGAAGATTTTCTTTATGGAGTTGTGTTGGATTAAGTATTTGTCTTGCTATCGGTACAAATAATTTTGAAGAATTACTTAAAGGAGCTGGATCAATGGATAATCACTTTGAAAAGACTCCCTTTGAAAAAAACTTACCAATTATTCTTGGTGTTTTAGGTATATGGTATAACAATTTCTTCAATTCAGAAAGTGAAGCCATAATTCCATATACTGAATATCTAAAAAATTTGCCAACATATCTTCAACAAAGTGTAATGGAAAGCAATGGAAAAAATATTGACAGAAATGGCAACAAAGTTAATTATCAAACCGGCCCCATTTTGTGGGGTTCTACTGGAACAAATGCTCAACACGCTTTTTTTCAATTAATTCATCAAGGAACTAAATTAATTCCGATAGATTTTATTGGGTTTAAAAAACCATTACATGGAGACGAAAAGAATCACAAAAAATTAATGGCAAATTTTATAGCTCAAAGTGAAGCATTAATGATGGGTAAAAATATTGATTCTGTTATTGATGAATTGAGATTACAAAATTTAAAAGATATTAATATAAAAAAGTTGGCTCCATATAAAGTCTTTGAGGGTAATAAACCTTCCAATACAATCTTGATTAAAAAATTAACCCCATACAACTTAGGAGCTTTGATTTCAATGTATGAACATAAAATTTTTGTTCAGGGTATTATTTGGAATATTTATAGCTTTGATCAGTGGGGAGTAGAATTAGGGAAGCAACTAGCAAATAAAATTATGAAAGACTTTTCATCAAAAACCCAAAAACACGACAAATCAACTGAAAGTTTAATTAATCAAATAAAATAATTGTCATTCACAAGCTTGAAGACTTATATCAATTGGTTTAGCTGAATAAGTTAAACATCCTAATGAAATGTAATTCACCCCCGTTTCAGCAATAGATAAGATATTAGATTCAGTTATATTTCCTGAGGCCTCAGTAGGTATTTTATTGTCTACTAAACTAACAGCACCAATTAAAGAGGGAATATCCATGTTGTCAAGTAATATTCTATTAACAAATGAATAATTTAGTACTTCTTTTACTTCTTTTAAGTTTCTCGTTTCAACTATTACGTTATATTTTCTTTTTAATCCTGATAAATATTTTTTTGTTTTATCTAATGCGAAATTTATTCCCCCGCAAAAATCAATATGATTATCTTTAATCATTAATGCATCATATAATCCCATTCTGTGATTATATCCTCCTCCTATAACAACAGCCCATTTTTCAGGATACCTAAAATTTGGAGTAGTTTTTCTTGTATCAAGTAACTTACAATCAGTATGTGATATTATTTTATTAAATTTATTAGTAAGAGTTGCAATACCAGACATCCTCTGAATACAATTAAGCACAAGTCTTTCCATAGCCAAAATTGAATATCCTTTCCCCTCAACAATAAAGACTTCAGTTCCAGATTCTATTTCTTGCCCATCCTTAAAAATACAAGTAAACTTTAAACTCTTATCATGTTTTTTAAAGATACTTTTTGATAATTCTATACCAGCTATTATACAATTTTCTTTAATTATTAAAGTAGCCTTTTTCTCTAATTTATTAGATAAAGTGGCTTTACTAGAATGATCAACATCTCCTAAATCTTCCTTAATAGCTAAATCTATGAAAGAATTTATCTCCTTTTCATAATTATTATAAAAATCATCTTTCATTATTCATGTTATAAAAAACTCCTTTATTAACTTTTATTTGTTGTGCTTGCTTTATCAAAAGATAAGCTATACTGACCATATTTCTTAGCTCACTTAAATTCTGTGTTAATCTATTTTGATTATAAATTAAAGTTACTTGTTCATAAATATTAAAAATTATTTTTTCAGCTTCATTTAGTCCCATATTAGACTTAAAAATTCCAACCTTTTCAGTCATTGTTTTTTGTAATTTATCTCTCAATATATTAACCGACTTGATTATTTTACTACTCACATTTTTCTCACCTTTCCAATCAGGAACAGATTCAAAAAAATTGTCTTTAATCTTATATAAACTTAGAGCTTTTGAAACATCTACAGCAGCTCTATGAGAAAAAACCAACGATTCTAATAAAGAATTAGAAGCTAATCTATTAGCACCATGCAGCCCTGTTAAGCTGCATTCCCCAATTGCATATAAACTCTTTAAACTTGACTCACCTCTATCATTTACTTTTATACCTCCGCAAAAATAATGAGCTGCAGGGACAATTGGTATCATGTCTGATGTTAATTTTATACCAACTGATAGACAAGTACTATATATATTAGGGAAATGCTTCTTCCACTTTTTCAGATCAATTGATCTGCAATCCAAAAACACAAATTCATTATTAGATTTATGTATTTCCATTTGAATTGCTCTGGCAACAATATCTCTTGGAGCCAATTCACCTCTAGAATCATAATTTTTCATAAAAAATTCTCCCTCTACATTTCTTAATAATGCTCCTGAACCTCTCAATGCTTCAGAGATTAGAAAAGTTTTGTTGTTAATCTTATGAAAAAGAGCTGTAGGATGAAATTGAACAAAAGACAGATTATCCATAAAAACTTTAGCTCTATATGCGGCACCAAGACCATCCCCCGTGGCAATGCTTGGATTTGTAGAATGCGCATATATACTTCCTGCACCACCAGTTGAAAGGATAGTTATCTTTGCAGTTATTTTAATTATTTTCTCTTTTTCTCTTGAGATCACATAGGCTCCATAACATTTTTTAAAATTAGTTTTTATGTGATGATCAGTAATTAAATCAACCAATGTATGATTTTCAAAAATTTTTATATTGCTAAATGATTTTACTCTATTTATAAGTTTTTTTTGAATTTCTTCTCCTGTTTGATCTTTATGATGTAAAATTCTACTTTCTGAGTGACCCCCCTCTTTGGCTAAATCTAATTTATTTTCTTTTTTATCAAATTTTGTTCCCCATAAAATCAATTCATTAATTCTTTCTTGACCTTCTCTTACAACAAAATCAACCACATTATTATCACATTCACCTGCACCAGCAAGCAAAGTATCATTAATATGTTTATTGAAAGAATCTTTTTTAAAATCTGAAACTACAGCTATACCACCTTGAGCATAACGAGTATTACTCTCCATTAAATTAGATTTAGAAATTAAAATAACCTGAATCTTAGGATTTATTAGAGCTAATTTTATTGAAAATGTTATCCCTGAAATACCAGAACCAATAACTAAAACATCTGAATTCATTAATTATCCTAAATCAAGCATTCTTTCAATTGGTTTTTTTGCTCTAGCAATTATTTCATTTGATAGATTCACTTCTGGTAATTCATATAATAAGCAATTATATAGCTTCTCTAAAGTATTCATTTTCATATAAGCACACTCACTGCAAGCACAGGTATCATCTTGAACTGGAGCAGGAATAAAGATTTTGTCAGGACATTTTTTTTTCATCTCATATAAAATTCCAACTTCAGTAGCAACAATATATTTATTTGATGAATCTTTTTGAACAAAATTTAAAAGCCCTGTTGTACTTCCCACAAAACTAGCAAAGTCAAGAATAGAAGATTCACTCTCAGGATGAGCAATAAATTTAGCATCTGGATTTTCCATAGAGAGTTTTAAAACTTTTTCAAATGAAAAAGCTTCATGAACAATACAAGCTCCATCCCATAAAATCATATTTCTTCCTGTTTCCTTAATTAAATACTTACCAAGATTTTTGTCAGGAGCAAAAATTATTTCCTTATCCTCTGGTATAGATTCAATCACTCTTTTTGCATTACTTGAAGTACATACAATATCACTTAATGTTTTAATTTCAGCAGAACAATTAATATATGTTACAACTATTGCATTAGGATATTTATTTTTAAATAATTTAAAATCAATTGGTTGACAAGAATCAGCAAGAGAGCATCCAGCTTTTAAATCAGGGAGAAGAACTTTCTTCTTTGGATTAACAATTTTTGCAGTTTCAGCCATGAAATGAACTCCTGCCATTACAATTATATCATTATCAATCTTAGAAGCCCTTTGAGCTAAGTAAAGACTATCTCCAAGATAATCAGCTAATTCCTGAATTAATGGATCTTGATAATAATGAACCAAAAGAACAGCGTTTTTCTGTTTCTTTAATTTCTTAATTTCATTAATTAAATTAAGTCTCTTTGGTATTGTAATATCCAAATAGCCTCTATTAATTATTTGTTCTACTAAATTATCCCCGTTTAATTTCATGTGAATTATCTTTTTCTCACTATACATTAAAATTTTTATTAATGATATAAAAGAAATATTATTACAAAGACAAATTTAACTTTCCTTAAGCATTTAATCAAATCATAATTAAAAACTAATCTTTTATACTATAAATCAAATTTAATATCTCTAATTTTTAATTGTAAGCTATTGTAGGAATTATAAGTATTTTCTTCAATGCTATAGAGAACTGAAAATTTTTTATTACTCTTAACTTTCTTTAAATATTCTCCCATTCCAAAAGCAATTCCTTTAAATATTTTCCCACTTTCATCTTTAATTTCCATACTCAAATGACTTCTGTCACTGCCAACCAACCTTGTCCCTCCTACATCAAAACAATTGTCCGTTCTAAAAACTGGTATTGAATTTTTTGGACCAAAAGGAGCAAATTGTTTTACTATTCTATAAAACTTTTTTGATATCTCATTAAATTTAATTTCTGATTCATAATAAATTGATCTAATCTTTTGATCTTCAGTAATTATATTTTTAACATTCTCTTCGAAAAGAGTTCTAAAATTATCTAATTTATTAATTGAAAGTGTTATACCTGCAGCATATTTATGCCCTCCAAACTGAATTAAAGAACTTTTACAATTTTTTAATACACTATATACATCAAATCCTTTTACAGATCGAACTGATCCAACAATAAACTCATCTAATCTAGATAAAACAATAGTAGGTCGATAATAAAAATCAATTAATTTAGAAGCAACAATCCCTAAAACACCTTTATGCCAGTTTTCATTATAAACAAATGTTGTTAAAAAAAAATTTTCATTTTGATTATTAATCTGATCCAAAGCTTCTTTAATTGTAAGTTCTTGCTTTACTTTTCTTTCAGAATTTAAATTCTCAATTTTTTTTGATATACTATCTAAATTTTTATGATTTTCCTCAGTTAATAGTTCTACTGAATTCATTGCGTGATCCATTCTTCCAGAAGAATTAATTCTGGGGGCAATCCTATAAATTAGATCATTAATTTCAACTTTTGATTTAATTGAATTTAAAAAACCCTTTAAACCGATTCTAGGTTGTTTTCTGATCTGTTCCAATCCATAAAATGCTAAAATTCGATTTTCACCAATTATTGGTACTATATCAGCAGCAATTGCTATTACAACTAAATCCAAATAATTTAATAAATCATCAAAGGATTTATTATTTATTATGTTCAATGCTTGGATTAATTTAAATCCTATTCCACATCCACATAATTCTTTAAACGGATAATCACAATCTTTTCTTTTTGGGTCTAAAACAGCTATAGCATAAGGTAATTTTTCTAATGGAATATGATGATCACATATAATAAAATCAATCTCTAATTCTTTAGCATAACTAACCTGATCAATAGCTGTAATTCCACAATCTAAAGCTATTATTAAATTTACTCCTTCCTTTTTAGCATAATCTATACCATTTATAGAAACACCATATCCTTCTTTATATCTGTCTGGGATATATTTAATTATATTAGAATACTCTAATCTTAAATAGGAATAAACAAGAGCAACTGAAGTAACACCATCAACATCATAATCGCCATAAATTAATATTTTTTCATTTTTTAAAATAGCCTTCTGAATTCTTTCAACCGCAATTCTCATATCCCGCATTAAAAATGGATCATACAGATCATAAAGTTTAGGACGAAAAAAACTTTTTGCTTGATCAAATGAATTTATACCCCTTTGAATCAAAATTTTTGCAATCAATAAGTCGACCGATAATGACTCTGCTAACAAATTAATTTCTTTTTGATCAGGATTAAATATTGGAACCCATCTCATTAGCAGATTATTTTTTTCCTTCTAAACATAGAACAAATTCTCCTTTAGGTTTTTTATTTTCTAAAAAAACTAATGCATCAAATAAACTTCCTCGAAAATTTTCCTCATGAATTTTTGTTAACTCCCTAGATATAGATATTTGTCTTTCCTTTCCAAAAAAAATAATCATATCATTCAAAGTTTTAATTATTCTATGAGGTGATTCAAAAATCAAAAGAGATCTTTTCTCTTGAGATAAAAACTCTAACCTTTTTTTCCTTCCTTTTTTTAATGGAAGAAATCCTTCAAAAACAAATTTGTCACTAGGGAATCCACTTTGAATAAGTGATGGAATTATTGAGGTTGCACCAGGGAGACACTCAACTGAAATATTGTTTTTAATTGCTTCTCTAACTAACAAATATCCGGGATCTGAAATTCCTGGAGTTCCTGCATCAGAAATTATTGCAAGTGATTTGCCAGATTTAATTTTATTAATAAAATAATTCAACTTTTTATGCTCATTATACATATGGAAACTTTCATAGAAAGTTTTTATTTTATAATGTTTAAAAAGTTTAATGCTGTTTCTCGTATCCTCAGCTAGTATCAAATCAACTTTTTTTAAAACTTCAATTGACCTAAAAGTCATGTCCTTAAGATTTCCTATAGGAGTTGGAACGATATATAAAGATGTCATAAGTTAAATCAATTGTAATCAAAAATCATGCAAAGTAATTAGACAAAATATCAAAAAATCTTTTTTCATAATCTTCTTTACCCTTCCAATTATTATATTCAGGTTTAATTATGTTATGAATAAAATTTGTAACCTCTTCTATATTAGAGAAAGTTGTGATTTGAGAAATTACTCTTTGATATTCTATTTTATTATCTGAAAATAAATGCTTTATAAAAGCCAGTCTGTCATTCAAATCAATATGCAATCCTTTCATAAATTTATCATTAATATTTTTTTTTGAAAAAATTTTTGATTCTTTAGATTTATCTTCTAAATTTTTCTCTACAAAAATTGGCGCTTCAGAAACACTTGAAAAAAAATCGTTATTAGCTTGATTCTCTGGCATTTCTGTAACCATATCCTTTATTGTTTCTATTAATGGTTCAACTTCTAATTTAGAGTTATCACTTTCAGAAAAATCCTCTGATTTAGAATTCCCAGTAATTTCATAAAGTATTGAATTCAATTGCTTTTCTTGAATTTCCCAATTAGTTATCTTATTCCTTTTTAAAAATCGGTAAACTGATAAAACTTCATGTAATTGCTCAACATTATAAAAAACATCTTCTTCATTTAAGGATTTATCTTTGCTAAAATCTATAATTTCGTTAGCAATTTTTAAAAGGGCATTTTTTATTTTTTCTTCCATGATTTAAGAAACTTTGTTCGACTTGATTTTTAATATATTTGCTTATAAATTAACTTCAATTGAAAAGTACAAAATGTTTTTAAAATGTACTTTATCTACAAAACAATTTAAAATCACAAAATTAATTTAAAATAATTATAAAATACTTTGTCTTTGAACCATAAATTTTAAATATTACTTTTGAATAAATTTTTTCTATGAAATTAGCTGTTGTTGGAGCTACTGGGATGGTCGGTAAGGTTATGTTAGAAATTCTAACAGAAAGAAATATAAAATTTGACAATTTAATTTTGGTTGCATCAGAACGCTCAGTAGGGAAAAAAATTTCATTTCAAGAAAAATCTTACTCAGTCATAGGCCTTAATGAAGCAGTCAAATTAAAGCCTGATATTGCACTTTTTTCTGCAGGCGCTGAAACTTCTCTAAAATGGGCCCCCAAATTTACTGAACAAGGAACAAGAGTTATTGATAATTCCTCAGCATGGAGAATGAATTCAAAAATTAAACTAATAGTCCCTGAAATTAATGCTTCTATATTAAATAATGAAGATAAAATCATAGCAAACCCTAATTGTTCCACAATTCAACTTGTAATGGTACTTAATCCTCTACATATTAATTTCAAAATTGAACGCGTAGTAATTTCAACATATCAATCTGTAACAGGAACAGGTGTAAAAGCTTTAAATCAATTAGAAAATGAATATCAAAAAAAATCTGGAGAAATGGCTTATCCCTATCCAATTCATCAAAATGCCATCCCTCATTGTGACATTTTTTTAGATAATGATTATACAAAAGAAGAAATGAAATTGATAAACGAAACTCATAAAATTCTTAACGATAATAAAATAGGAATTAGTCCTACAACTGTTAGAATTCCTGTAATAGGAGGGCATAGTGAATCTGTTAATATTGAGTTTAATAAAGACTTTGAAATTAATGAAATTAGAAAACTTTTAAATAAAACTAATGGTGTAACAGTAAAAGATAATCCTGAAACAAATACATATCCAATGCCAATTTATGCAAAAGGAAAAGATGAAGTTTTTGTTGGAAGAATTAGAAGAGACACTTCAAAATCAAATGCTATTAATTTGTGGATAGTATCGGATAACTTAAGAAAAGGTGCTGCTACTAATACAATACAAATTG
>Ga0310121_10004598_pt1 | contig 12109 bp, 7 predicted proteins | sample CB27_Tmax_986_MG_FD_203504 | JGI IMG/M metagenome (GOLD analysis project Ga0310121, IMG submission 203504) | Marine microbial communities from Western Arctic Ocean, Canada - CB27_Tmax_986 | ecosystem: Environmental > Aquatic > Marine > Oceanic | place: Canada: Western Arctic Ocean | collected...
TCGTGCTGGATGGGAACGCCAAAACCCTCACATTTTTTCGTTTCGAAGGCGACCAAATGCTTGTGGACGATCGCATGGACTTGAGCCGAATTCTCGGCGGACAATCGGATCCGAAACGTCTGGTCACCGAGACTCAACTCTGCCCCACAACAGGCCGCCTGCTGGTCCTCGAGACTCAGCAGCAACGCGGTCGCAAGAGTCGACTCAAGAGCGTGAGCCTGGACGATGGCCAAGTTCACCATGAAGAATCGTTTCCCTATCCCGTGTTCAACCTACAACGCATCCACGGTGACACACTATTCACGGTGCAACGCCTGCTGGACTGGTCGCGACCTCAGGCGAACTTTTATAATTTCGCCGTGGTCGATGGACACGCGCGAATCGAGAAGCGGATCGGATTCGCCGAGTTGGAGCTGCCCATGCACAGCATCCGGCACATTGCGCGGGGTGGAGGCGAGACCAGTGACCTGTATTGCCAATACAATTACTTAGAACCCTTCACTGGCCAGATCTCCCAGGGCACCTGTGGCTTCGCTCAGATTCGCCCGGATTGGGGCATCTACTATCAAACCAATGAGACCGAGCGATGGTTCGATGAGCCCCGACAGATCGCCGGCGACTTTGGTGTTCACACCCCATCTCAGTCCCTCATTGTCCCGTGGCGGAACCTCTCGGACCCAGCGAGTGGGGGACTGAGCGTTGTCGCGTTCAACGGCTTCCAACACCAGTGGTCGGCGACCCTACCCAATGCGTGGGAGTGGGCTGGGCTGATCGTTCCTCCGAGATCGGAACACCCGGTGGTCATCGCACGCAGCGACGATGGCGTGCAACTTCACAGCGTCGATATGGAAAAGCAGTCTTTGGTCGTGTGAATGGACACCCAGGGTGAAAAGAGCTGTGGGCTACTCGGCCACGCAGGTCTTGACCACACCCGTCACCGTTGCGCAACCCGTAAAGCCCGCTGGGCAATCCTCCACGCTCGAGCATGTTTGGGTGCAGATCTCCATAGCCGTTTCATTTGGATAAGAGTTTTTATTGAAGAGCTGGGCCTTATAGGTGAGCCCCTCGACGTCGTCCGAACCGCATTCCGTGCCCGGACCACAATAGGGATTCTTTGTACAGAATTTGAAGGTGGCCACCGCGGGCGACAAATGGCAAAGACCATAGAGACACTCGTCGTCGCTCTCACAGGGCTCGCTGTGCAGTTTCCCGCCCGGATTCTGAATGGACTCGGAAAAAACACAGTTGTTGGGGTCGTTGCCCGTCGGCGTACCGCTGTCTTCCCCCACCGATCCATCTGGATCGATTGGACCGGCATCGGGAGAACCCGAGTCGGGGTTGGCCGGAGTATCAGAAATCACATGCTTCTCTGTGGTCGTCCCCGAACAACCCAAGGTCATCATTCCAAGCGTCGCGCCCAACAAGAGTAATCGTCTCACGTTGTCCTCCTGATTCGTAGAATGTACGGTACCAGCTTGCCCTCTGAATCTCCAGCCCCTCTGCGCAATGTTTGACGAATCTTCAGGCGGCTTGACGATCGTTTCCCGCCATAGGAAACTTTGGGAAAGGAGCACAGCTTCCGAAGATGGCAAAACGGATTCTAGGAATCGACCTCGGCACCACAAACACATGCGTGGCTGTGGTGGAAGATGGCAAGGCGGAAGTCATACCCAACCAGGCGGGTGCACGGACCACTCCGTCCGTCGTGGCCTACACCGAAGACGGCAGCATATTGGTCGGTCAACCCGCATTGCGACAGGCGGTGATCAATCCCAAGCGAACCGTCATGTCCATCAAACGTCTGATGGGATTGTCGCCGGACCATCCGGAAGTCGAGGCCATGAAGGACCGTGTCGCCTACGACATTGGCACCGACGAACAAGGACGTGTGTCGATCCAGGCCGGCGTGCGTGACCGGACTCCCATCGAGATCTCCGGGGTGATCCTGAAGACCATTCGAACCGCTGCGGAGGAATATTTCGGAGAGGAGATCCGCGACGCGATCATCACCTGTCCCGCCTATTTTGACGACGCACAGCGACAAGCCACGCACGACGCAGGCCGCGTGGCCGGTCTTAACGTCCTTCGAATCATTAACGAACCCACCGCAGCCGCGCTCGCATTTGGCTGGAACCGTGACCAACCGGGCAGCTTGGTTGTGTATGACTGGGGCGGTGGCACATTCGACTGCACGGTACTGGAATGTGCGGACAAGGTCTTTCAGGTTCGATCCACACGAGGGGACACCTTTCTCGGCGGAAACGACATCGACAAATTGCTGGTGGATCGCTTCAAAGAACACTTCCAAGCGACCCACAACATCGAAATCGGCGACGATCCCGTGGTCATGCAACGGCTACGGGAGGCCGCGGAGAACGCAAAAATCGAATTGAGTTCGGTGAATGAAACGGAAGTCATGCTGCCCTTCCTGGCATCGGACGAGAGCGGACCGAAACACCTGGAATTGACAGTGCAACGCGCGGAACTCGAAGGACTACTTGATTCCTTTATTGCGCGCACCTTGGAATGCAGTCGGTTGGCGCTCGAGGACGCCAAGATGGACCTTGAGCACATCGACACGATCCTCGTCGTTGGCGGCGTCACCAAGACGCCCTATGTACAAGAAAAGCTCTCCACTTTCTTTGGGAAACCACCGCGTCGCGGAGTCAATCCGGATGAAGCGGTCGCCATGGGCGCCGCACTTCAAGGAAGCATCATCGACGGCCAGGACGACGATGTTTTACTCATCGACGTGTTGCCCTTGAGTTTGGGCGTGGCAGAAGGAGAGAAATTTTCACCCATGTTGTTTCGAAACACGCCATTGCCCACGTTTCGTACCGACAGTTTCGAGACCACACGCGATCACCAAGAAGCCGTCCACATTCAGGTCTTCCAGGGTGAACATCGAGAGATCGACAACAACAAGCTGATCGGAAGTTTTCGCTTGGAGCCATTGCCACCGCTGCCTGCGGGGCAGGTGCGCATAGATGTGACGTTCCACGTAAACGAAAACGGCATTCTAAAAGTGGACGCGATGGTAAAAGGGCTGGGGCTATCCCACGAGATCGAAGTCCAAAATGCCCTGAAACTCTCCACAGAGGAAATCGAAAAACTACGCGTGGATGTGGACCAATCCTCATGACGGATGAGGAGAAACGGTACAGTTCCGGCTCCATCGCCAATCGGGGAACGTTGGCAGAATTTGTGTCCGGTGCCGATTTGGCGACGATCATTCCACCGGCGGATCCTCCGTCCACCCTTCAGGTCATCAGCACAATCGCACGAGCACGGGAGACTGGACTCTTGGGAATCGACGGTGGTGGCGAGACCATCGCACTCTCGTTGGGCCGTAATGCGATCATCAAAACGGCCAGCAGTATTGTCAGCGATGATGAAGAGCTGCTCGACGTGATGCGAATCAATCGTACCCTCTCCGCATCCCGATTGGAGCCCGCTGTCCATCGATGCATGGAATCGGGCGAACCTTTGGATCAAGTACTTTTCGAGATGAAGCTCGTGAAACCCCGTGAGATCGTTAAATTGCTCCGACAGGTTCATCAAGTTCGCTTGTACCGCGCGTTGGGTTTTCCCAAGGCCACATTCACCTTCGCACGGGCCGACCTCCTCGGTGGAAAGCTCGCAGGAAGCGCCGTTCACTTGGACTTGCACGCAGTGCTTCGACGCTACCTGGGAACAGCCTTGCACCAAGGATTTCTCAATGGCATGGCAGCGGCGCTCGACCAACTCAAAGACAAATGGGTGGAGATGGACAGCGCTGCCGGTGCTCGGGCCAAAGAAATCGGTTTCGGTGGCCGTGAGTTGGAGACCATGGTCCTAATCATGAACGGAACACGGCGGATAGGGGATTTGACGAACGTGTCCGCTCTGTCCAAAGCCGTCACAACCCGACTCATCTGGATGAGCGTTGTGCTGGAGCTTTGCGTCTTGACGGACGATCCCCCCGAAGCCGCTCTGGGAACCCAGGAAGATGAATTGACGACGCTGCTTAAACGCCTCCAAAAGCTCGATTATTTTGAACGGCTCGGCAGCCATTGGTCCCGCCATCCCAGCGAAGCAAAACAACACTATGAATCCACCCGGAACACCCATGTCCCCGAGGGAAAGCTCGCAAAGCTGGGAGGGGCCATTGAAGAGTTGTGCGCCCGGATAGTGGCGTCGTTGGACGAGGCCTGGGCGACGGTTCACAGTACAGAAAAGCGTCGGGCCTATCGAAATGAACTGGTCCCGGCCGGCACCATAAAGACCCAGGCGAACACGCACTTCAATATCGCAACCACATGTGAGTTTCGGGCTGAATTTGACGAGGCGCTTCGCCTCTTTGATACCGCGATGGATCTTTGCCAAGAAGAGCGCGCCAAAGAAGGGATTCAACGCGTGAACACCATTCTAGCGGAGATTCGTCGTGTCCAACTGGAGCGAGGCGCTGAGTAGCCGCAGTCATCCCATTCACCACGGTGGATTCGAGTTATTGAGTCCCAACCCATCGACAAAGAGCTGCCAAGGGACGTTGGCCATCGTGTGGCCAGTTCGGGGGCGCACACTGGAGACGTCCAACGGGCACGATCCGAGACGCGCCGTGCCGAATGAGCCCGGCGCGCAACGGTCCATCTATACCGCTTCCGGCGTACGAAGCCGCGCTCAGGCGCCCATGCAAGGAATCCAAAGCCACCAGCGCGGCTTGGTGATCGAGTACGTGCCGTACGACGACATGACGACCGCCGGGCGTCCCGGTCCATGGACCTCCGTTCGAACGGACAATCCCCCAAGACAAATCCATCGGCCCGTGGACAACGTCGCCTCGCATGATAGCCATTTCGCGAAATGACCGAATGGCCCCTTCGAGGGATGGTCCCAAGTCGCGGCGAGGCGGCAACAACGCCAGGTGGTCCGCAAGTGTCCATGCGACGGTATCCGCCTCGTCGCTGCTTCCCACCACAAACACCTCTTGGGGCGACAAGCATCCCAGCTGATCAAACACACCGACATCCCTCGCGAGACCCTCGCTGATGCCGGCATCCACCGCATCGCCATCCACCAAAGCGATAGCCGTACGGTGACCATACGCGACGAAGGGTGTGCTCAATGGAATGTGAGAGGACAACTGGCGGACACTAGCGTCATCGCCCACAGCGATCACAGCGTCCATCTCGTCCAATCGATTCTGCCAGCCGGCCCGATCCACCACGGTGATGTCATCGTCATAACAAGCCCGAAACAGATCGGTGAAGAGGGGATCCGCCTGGGGCGGCTTCACAATGATTCGGGCTCCGAGGAAAAGGGGGTAGGCCATGGCCTGCAGGTGAGAGGGCGGCAACACTCCGCCAAGCACCACACCGACCACTCTCGGTATCACTGCATCGGTGAGATGGGGGGACTCCTCCTCCCACAACGCGAGCAAACCCGACGCGTTCCACCCCTGCAAAGAGACATCCAGACCCCGAGCCATGGTTTCGGGAGACATGTGCGGAGTCTCTGAGCACAATCGCTCACGAATCGGATCGCCGGGTGTCTTGAAACAGTGGATAGCGCGGCTTAGGCGCTGGACACGCTGTCGAAGCTCCGTGTCCATCACATCGACTCCATATACCGATGGGAGCAGCCTCGAACACCGGCACCCTCGGCTCGTCCAAGAAGCTTGAAACCGTCGCGTCACACCCTCGCAACGAACGCCCAGATCACTGGTCCGAATGGCCTGTATCGAGCCTCGATTGACGGGATCGTAGTGGATCAACAGTCCGCTCTCTCCCAGGGGAACGTCCTCCAGGGTGATGGGATCCACGACTCGCGTACGAGCCCACGGTGGCGGCGTATAGATTCGCTCGGACAACAGAATAGGAGCATGACCGTCCCGGCCGTCATACCACTGACTGCTGAGCTCCGTCATGCCGTACTCACCGATGATGCGAGTGCTATCCAACCCCGCGCGCTCACAATGCTGGTGCAGCAAAGCCCGGGTGAGATCCATCTGTTTTCCCTTGAATCCGCCGGTTTCCATCACACACGTCTCCGGAGACAAACGGACGTTCGAGTTCCGCTCAAAGAACGCATACAGCAACAAGGAGGTCCCCAAGATCAGCGCCGGCGCTTCGCTCTCGAGCAAACAGTCGCCCGTGGGATCCACCACGCTGTCTGCGCGACCAAACGTTTCCAAAACCCAACAGACCATTTGAGAAAGACTGGACTCAGGAGCGCCGTCCGCGCTGGGAATCAGCGACACGATCCGGATCCGCTCCGCCGGCAGCCCAAAGGCCTCTCGAAACCCGTGCATGGACGCCTTTCGATACAAATGGAGCGTATTAAAGTGGTGGGTCCCGGACACTTCCCCGGTGGTCCCACTGGTCCGAAAGGTCGCCACCGTTTTGTCCGATGAAAACGACCGTAAATCGAAGCGTTGAAAGGCTTCGGTGGGTACGGCCGGAACATCACGCCAACCACGGATGTCGTCCACACCAGCGCTCTCACACAATCGGTCATAGGCCAGACAATGCTGTCGCTGGTGGCGATACAGCGCCCGAGCCACTGCATCCAAATCTCTTGAAGACCCGTCGATGAGGGCCTCGACGCTGCGATCGAGTGCGGCTACCGGGTCGTTGTGGTCAGACATCGTTTCACCACCTGCAGTGCATTCACTAGGTCGGATTCTTCGATCACAAGGGGCGGCGTCACACTGAGAACGGTCCCCTCGTCGCCACACGACAACAACAAGACCCCCTGCTGCAATGCCTGTTGGACGACGGCCTGCGCCCGCTGCGACGATCCCAACTCGATGCCGATCATGAGGCCACGGCCTCGAACCTCCACCGCGTCCGCATCGCTGAGTACGTCTCGAGCCAGCGCCCCCAAAGCCTGCGCCCGTTCCGGCAGTCTGCGTTCTCGCATCTCCGAAAGCGAGGCCAACCCCGCGCGACAACTTCCAGGATGTCCCAAGAAGGTGTGGGTGTGCAACGCCTCTCCACGAGCACGGGGCCAACGCCCAAGGGATGTTGGCCCACCGACACAAGCGCTCAACGGCATGCCGCCTCCCAACGCTTTTCCTATGCAGAGAAGATCGGGCACCACATCATCGACTTCCACAGCAAACCAATGGCCGGTTCGCCCAAGCCCGGTGAAGATCTCATCGACAATGAACAGCAGATCGTGCCGATCGCAGAGAGTCCGCAGTGCGCGTAGAAATCCCGGCGCCGGTACGACAACGCCGCCTCTGCCTTGAATTGGCTCTACAATGACGGCACCTGTCTCCGACGCGCCATGGAGAGGATCCGCCAACATCTCGCCCATCTGGGACACGACACGTTCCAATTGGTCCGGTGTGCGTGGATACTCAAAAAATGTCGTCAGCCCCGATGTACGCCCCGAAAATGGTGCTCGGAAGTCGTCCCGCGCCGTCACCGACAGAGCCCCATAGCTCAGACCGTGATACGCCCCCTTGAAAGCGATCACACCCGAGCGTTTGGTCACCAGCTCAGCGCATTTGAGGGCAGTTTCCACCGCGTCCGCCCCATTGAGAGTCAACACCGACTGATTCAAATCGCCCGGGCAGATGTCGGCCAGAACGCGCAACAACGATACCTTCACGGCGGGCGGATACACATCGCCCATGCCATGCAACAAGGTCGTGGCCTGGTCGGAAATGGCCGCCGCCACACGCTTGTTGGCATGCCCCACCGAGGCCACGCCAAACGCTGCGGTCAGATCAATGAACTCATTTCCGTCGACATCGGTCACGTGCGCACCGTACGCACGTTCCCAAAAGATGGGGGGCACTGGCTCCAAGGTTGTCACCCCGGGTGACTCCACGGTGTACAACTCCGCCGCCAGCGCACGCGACCGGGGGCCGGGGATCGCGCTTGGAGAACGGGGATCGCTCAAGATGGCTCGTCGGGCTTCTTTCGATTTCGGCGGCGGCGACGATGACTCCCGCGCCCAGGTTCCTGACCTTCACGGCGACTACTTTGATCCGCGGCGGCTGTACGCTTTTGATCCGCGGCGGCTGTACGCTGTCCACCGCCTTTGTCATCCTGACGACCACGGCCTCGACCCGGCGGCACTTTCCCCCGCGTGTTCGGGCCCTCACTTCGCCGCTTCGGGCCACGTCTCGAGCGCGAGAAGGGTGGAGACCGATCCTCCGCAAAGAGATCGTCGGATAATGTACCTACGGGAACCTTGTGGCCGATGTACTTCTCCACCGCAGGCAAGTGGTACACAAACTCTTCACAGGCGAGTGTAATCGCCCTTCCAAAAGCGCCGGCGCGCGCGGTTCTGCCAATGCGATGGACATAGTCTTCAGCGTCTTGGGGGACATCGTAATTAAACACGTGCGTCACATCGTCGATATGTAGCCCACGGCCCGCCACATCCGTCGCCACCAAGATGGGCAACTCCCCCTTCTTGTACTGGGCGATCACCTTCAGACGTGCGGACTGGGGTAGGTCTCCGCTCAGGCTTCCCACCTCATAACCATTTCCCTTCAGTCGATGCACCACCCGTTCTACGTCGATCTTTCGGTTGCAAAAGATGATGCTTCGTTGCGCCTTTTCCGCCTCCAAGAGCCCCAGGAGCAGGTTGAACTTGTCCCGTCTGCCCACGTGATAAAGGACCTCGTCGACTTGATCGACGAGCACCTGTTCGGCCTCCACTGCGACCTCCAAGGGATTATTCATGTACGCATAAGCCAGCTCCATCACCGTGTAATTGAGGGTCGCGGAAAAGAGCATGCTTTGGCGCTCGTCTTTGCGAGGCAGCTTGCCCATCAAGAAACGAAGATCTTGAATAAAGCCCATGTCGAAGAGGCGATCGGCCTCATCAATGACGGCAATATCACACTCTCGAAGATCCAAATCACGCCGTTTGATGTAGTCGATAAGTCGCCCGGGCGTACCGATGACCAGATCGAGCCCTTCGTGGATCCGTTCCCGTTGCTCTTGAAAACCAGTGCCACCGAACACGGTCAAGGTCGACAGTCCGGTGTACTTTCCGAGCAGCACAGCGTCGTTGTTAATCTGTACAGCGAGTTCGCGAGTGGGCGCGACGACCAATGCCCGGGTTTTTCCCGGTTTCACGGATTTTGGCCTGTCCAGAAGACGCTGGAAAATCGTGAGTAAAAAGCAGGCGGTCTTGCCCGTCCCGGTTTGTGCCTGCACAGCCACGTCCTCGCCAGCCAAACTCGCCGGCAAGGTGCGCTCTTGCACCATCGTGCACGTCACAAATTCGGCATCGGCCAAACCGGCCTGAATGTCGGGGTGCAAATCGAGTTCAGTAAACAACATGACGGCGGGAGTGTACACGATTCAGTCCAGAGGTACAGGACCAGTTTGCCTAGACACCCACAAAGCCCGGCCGAAAAGGAGAAATAACCGGTCAAAACCGATGAACTTCGCTTCGGAGGGCGCATCTATGATGCATTCCTTGGCCAAGGCGTTGACTCATCGCCCGGATTGGTTCATCACTGACGGTATGCCGAGAAAATACCGTTGTCCGCACTGCCAATCGGTTGAATCAGTGGAACCGCTGCCCAACAAAGCGATATCGGTGGCCTGTACACAGTGCGACGAACGATTTCGGGTGCCTCGGTCATCGTCTCGTCCCCGAACGCAAACCTCACACAGCCAGCGTCAAATTCGACAAGTGGCCCAACGTGAAGCGGAGTCGTTGCGCAGTGAGAAAGACCAGGCTCGTCTTGAACAGATCCTGAAAGAACGACGTTTCGGTGAATATGACATCTTGGATGAACTGGGTCGCGGGGGAATGGGCATCGTATACAAAGCTTTTCACCGCCGCATGAAACGCATGGTGGCCCTCAAGCTGATCCTGCCCGAAGTGGCCCACAAGAGTACGGTGTTAAAACGTTTTCAGCGGGAAGCAGAGCTCCATGCGAGACTGCGCCACCCAAACATTGTTCACGTCTACGACTACGGAGACGTGAACGGATTGCATTACATTGCCATGGGGTTCATCACAGGCACCCCGCTGACCCAACTCATCGGCTCTCCGGAGCTGACACTCCGAACTCGCGTGGATGTCGTGCGTCAGATGGCAGACGCCCTCGGACATGCCCACGACCTCGGCGTTCTTCATCGAGACATCAAACCGTCGAACATCATCGTCGACGCCGGTTGGAATGCGCATTTGGTGGATTTTGGTGTATCGAAACCATCCGACATGACGGACCAAGAGACCATCACGCGGCATGGCCTCGCCATCGGCACGCCTCACTATATGGCCCCAGAGCAGTTTCAACCGGCGCTGGGCTCAGCGGGATTTTCGAGCGACATATACTCATTGGGTGCCGTGCTCTATCACGTCGTGGCGGGCTTTCCGCCCTTCGATGCTCAGACCGGTCATGAGGTCTTGATCAAGGTCGCCCTGGAGTCGCCAGCCCCCATCACTCACAATCAAACCCCCAACGGCGAAGCGATCCCCAGGGACTTGGCAGCCATTGTGACGCGGGCGATGGAAAAAAACCCGGCTCAGCGTTACGAGTCGGCAACCGCCTTCGCAGACGATTTGAAGCGTTTCTTAGCCCGAAAGGAAGTAAAGGCCAGGCCCTTGACGGCAGGAGAGCGGGTCCGTCGACAAATGACTCGGAATCGCAGCATTATTCAGCACGCGGCGATGGTCTTGGGGCTCATGCTCGTCATCATCGGGGCGTTCGTGTCCGTGTCCCTGGTGAGCACCGCCAATCGCAGGGACATCCGTGAGGAAATCGCAGCCGGACAAGGGCTCGTTAGCGAATCGCTCGATAAACACGCACGAAACCGCCGGCAGCTCGTGTCCACCTTGGAGAAGACGCAAAAACATCTCGACCGCATTCAAGAAGACATGGACAAGCACGCAAGAAACGTCACTTTGGTCTACGCCATTGCGGGCGGCATCTCCACCTTTCTTACGGTCGTCTTTGGGTTTTTTCTAATTCTCCGGCGGAAGCGACCCGAGCGTATTTTGGCGCCGCCCCAACCCATCGCAGGACCCGCGGAGATTGGCGCAACCGCCGACATTGTCGAGATCGAAATCTAGAATCGCCACTCGGCCTGCGCACCGACACTTCCATCGAGACGGACCATCGGCACGATTCGGGCGGCGCCGGAGTCGTCTTCGAAGAGGTGCAAGTAGGACATGACCACCATGAGAGCGCCCCCGGCGGTGAGAACCATGCCTGGGATCCCCACAGTATTGTAGATGGCGGCCGCGTCGTCACCGCTGCTGAGTTTGGTGGTCATCTCTTCCCGGGTCAGTTGGCAAAGGTTCCCGTCGCACGCGTCATCCAATTCCTGTTGGAGAGACAATGCGCGCACGCCAAAGACCGCACCAACAACGGTCATGGCAACCCCCACACCCAACGTGCTCCAGCCGGTGATGCGCAGCGTATCCTCCCAACTCGAAGGTGAAGCATCCTGCGAGCCTTTCTGGGCCTTCGCCAAATTTGCCTGAACCACGCATTTCTGCCCCTGGACACACGTCACGCTGGTTTCAAACCGGGTATACCCCTCTTTGCTCACGCGAATGACATGCGTACCCAATGGAAGGACGACAGAAGCACGGCCCACCCCCACTTGCTTGCCGCCGACTTCGATGGTCGCATCCACTAGATTGGTGCGCACCTCCAGGGTGGTGCTTGGAGCCAAGAGCTTTCGCACGAGTCGACGAGTCTGATTAATTAAATCACTGGAGCTCGCGGTGCTCTGACCAACAAGGGAAACATCCGCATCCGCCTTTTCGGCAACGTCAATGACATGAATGCGGTATCCGCCGTCCTTGACCGTCAAGCGAACCACAATGAATCGCTTCACCTTCAATCCCTTTCGTTGTCTACGAATGCATTCATCGTCGAAGGAACAACTGCCCGGCTCACGTGGACTCCGGTACCCCAAAGCCTCTCGCACACGCTCCTTGGGAACAAAGACGATCTGTTCGGAACGACCCACAGCGAACGCGACCGCTTCGTTCACGTCGTCAATCAAGTCCGCCGAAACGTCATGGCCGGCACCCACCACGACCAATGCACTCATTGACGAAGCTTGTGCCTGGACCTCAAGGGACAGGCACAGGAGCCCCACAGCGACCAAGATCAATTGGTGAAGGCGGTGATTCA
>Ga0310121_10004599_pt1 | contig 12105 bp, 10 predicted proteins | sample CB27_Tmax_986_MG_FD_203504 | JGI IMG/M metagenome (GOLD analysis project Ga0310121, IMG submission 203504) | Marine microbial communities from Western Arctic Ocean, Canada - CB27_Tmax_986 | ecosystem: Environmental > Aquatic > Marine > Oceanic | place: Canada: Western Arctic Ocean | collected...
CGGTGAGGTGCCCATCCCGGGTATCGACACCGAGTTCTTATGCAATAAGATCCGCGAGAGCGGCACGGAAGTCACATTCGTTCCCGATATGGACGATATCAACGATCATCTGCATGCGAATCATGCTGGCGATGGAATGGTCATCTTCTTCGGAGGAGACGACCTCTTTGCTGTCGCCGACGGCTATGCCCACGAGCTGGGTGGGGTCGAACATATATGAGCGTGCTGCCGCCTATTACGCCGCGACGCGCATTGCCCTCACAAGCATCGGTCCTCGGGCTCGGTCGCACGGGTATCGCCGTCGCTCGTTACCTGGGAAGCCATGGAGTGGACGTAGTCGCCAGCGATAGCCGGTCCGATCTGGACCCGGCTACCCAACAGGAGCTGGAAGACCTCGGCGTACAGATATGTCTCGGAGACAACCCGATTCGGCCCGGTGACACGGTCGTCATATCCCCGGGGATCCCTCCACACCACCCCTTATTCCAGAGGGCTGTCGCCGCAGGATCAGAAGTCATCAGCGAACCCGAACTCTTCGCCCGCTGTTTCGGAAGACCCATCATCGCCATCACAGGGACGGACGGAAAAAGTACCGTCACAACCTGGACCCACCACCTTCTTCAGCATGGCGGCATCAACGCCCTTGTCGGCGGAAATCTTGGAAACCCGCTCATTGTGGATGCCGATCACGACTCCGCGGATGTCGCAGTACTCGAGATCAGCGCATTCCAATTGGTCACAACCGACAGCCTGATCCCTGCCATAGCGGCCGTCACCAATCTGGCGGACGATCATCTTGATCATTTCGACGGCGACCGTGATCGCTACATCGCCGCCAAGAAACGCCTGGTAGACCTCTGTCAGCCGGGAAGTCTGATCATACGGGCCAGTGACGATCCGATCCTTTCCAGCTGGCAGCTCCCCGCAGGGACACTGGACCAACGCATCGGTCTGGTGGCCGCGGCTGGCGTTCACGGCTGGGTCGAAGACGGATGGCTTGTTTTATCACCGGGAGACAAGACCATTCCCGTTCTGCCCGTCAACGAGCTACCATTGGTGGGTAGCCATAATATTCGAAACGCACTCTTTGCATCGAGTATGGCCCTCCATATGGGAGTTTCCCTGGATGCCATTCAGGCGGGCTTGAAAACCTACGAGGCCCTACCGCATCGGTGCACGCTGGTACGGTGCCTGAATGATGTGCAGTATATCAACGACTCGAAAGCTACTACACCGAACGCCACCATGGCGGCCCTGATCGGCCTGGAGGCACCCGTGATCCTCATCGTCGGTGGAAGTGATAAAGGCGCCGACTACACCGATTTGGGCCAGGCCATAGGGAAATACACCCGCGCAGTAATCGGAATAGGTCAAACCGGACCAGAGATCCTCGCCGCTGTTCCCTCCCACCATCCGGCCCATAACGCCAAGGATCTCGCGACGGCCATAAACCGGGCCAGAATACTCGCCCAGGCGGGTGATATTGTTCTGTTGTCGCCTGCCTGTGCGTCCTATGATCAGTTCGAGAACTACGGGCATCGAGGCGAGATCTTCACCCATCTGGTCGAGCAGGTTTCTGACGAAACCAGCGAATAGCTCTCCAAAATAATCGTCTCATTCTTTGATTCCGGCTTTGGATCAAGCTACGCTTAAGGCGACCTTCAAACGAGCTTTTCGTATGGCGTTCAAGACCTCAATAAAGAAAATGCTTCTTTCTCCGGCCAAACAGCGGTGGGTGTGGCCCATTGCTGCCGTCTTTCTGGCGGGCTGTGCGGCAATGCCCGGATTCCATCTTTTCGGCGTTGTTCTGCTATTCGTATCGGCCCTCTCTTTTTCTACGGGCTGCACTTCCTCCGAATCTACATCCAAAACTACAGATGCCGTTTCGGACGCATGTTCGGGGGCCTGGGAAGCCTGTTGCTCCGACGGAGTCATCACGACCTGCTGCTGTCCCGACGATATGGCGTGCAACTACGGCTGGTTTACCGACTGTGGCGATAACACTTGTACCCTGGGCGAAGAATGCGGAACATCGGACGCGATCAGCTCGGATACTACCAGTTCGGATGCTAGTAGCTCGGATACGACCATCAGCGATGCAACCAATGGCGATGCTGGCTGTGACGGGAACTGGGAAAGCTGTTGCGTTGACGGGCTGATTTCCAACTGCTGCTGCCCCGAGGGGATGGCATGCAATTTTGGCATGTACGAAGATTGTGGTGACGGCGTCTGCAACGACGGGGGCCAAACCTGCGAGCCGGGGGATACGACACAGACCGATGCCACATCGACGGACGCCACTGTGACCGACGCCAAGGATAGTGGCGATACCGGTTGCGACGGAAATTGGGAGTCTTGCTGTATCTCCGGTGAGGTCTCCAGTTGCTGCTGCCCCGAAGGCGCGGATTGCAACTACGGCTGGTATACGACATGCGACGATGGATCCTGTGTAGGAATCGCGGACTCCTGTGACGGCGCAGACACCTCCGAAACAGACACTTCCGAAACCGACGCCAACCCCACGGACAGTGGTGATAGCCCCGATGCGGGCTGCGACGGAGAATGGGAGACCTGCTGTACGAATAACGCAATCTCTACCTGTTGTTGTCCGGAAAATATGGCATGCAACTACGGCATGTTCTTTACCTGCGATGACGGCAGCTGCAGTATCGGCCCGGATGGCTGTGACTCCTAAGCCAGGTCAGGTCCCGCTTTTCAAGACCGAGTGCATCACGTAGCATAGGGATCCACCACGTCAGGGTATGGCTATGCCTGCGGATCGCTTCGACATTTTCATTGTCCATAAGAACCCTCGTCAGAGATTCGCCGACGGCTCGATTTCTGCGCTCTTGCGCAATTTCGCCATTACCCGTCTAGCGCTTCCTGAGGATGAAGCTATCGCCAAAGACTGGGCTGAGATCTATTGCGCGCCGACCAATTCCTCGCACGAGATCTTTGTGGAAGGGAAAAAACGAACGGAAGAAGATGCATTCGTCCAACTTACCGTTCATGCCGCCAACAAATTGGAACCCCTCCCCTTTGATAATGGTGAAATCCAGGCTGCCTTCTGGATTGCCATCTATGGGGCCTATACCGACACACCCCATGGGACCTTTCTTCATCGACTGCGGGACGTCATGCTGGTCGACGCTCAAATCCACGTGCAACCCCATGCCGGGGTCCCGGAACATAGGGTTGTCCCGGCCGGTGAAGAACCAGAAGCCAAGAAAAAGCTGGGGCCGCGTAAGGGACCGGGGATGGTGGGAACCCATGTCGAAGAACTGTAGAAACCTGCCTGCTAGATTCGGTGGCGGACCACTGACAAAAAACCCTGCCCGCTGAAAACCTCCCGCTTGAGTGCGTCGAGAAACCGTGCTACCAAGGCAGGGTTATGGCAATCAAAACCCATATACTGAAAGACGCTGGGGAATACACTCGGATGTACCTTGAGCGTCAGGCGCAGGGACATACCCTCAAAAGAAACCCGGATCCACCGTACTACCTGGGCTTTGTCGACCTTGACACCGAGGAGCGCTGGGTCATTCAGATCAACGACTATAAAGAGTCCGGAGATCTCGACCTTGCCAAAAAGGTCACCAAGGAATTTGAGGCCGCAGCCAAAGCGGATTCCGAATCCGCGGCCGATTAACCGCGACGCGAAGAGGCTACAGCGTTCTTAAAACGCTGTAGGATCTGATTGGCGTCGGGAGATTCCATAAAACTCTTCATGATTTGCTGCGTTGCATCGTAACCAAGGGCATCAACGTAGGTCTCATAATAGCGCGCAAACCGTGCTTTGTTCTCGGTCCCAGTCAACTCGGGATGGAATTGAACACCGTACACCAGGCTATTCTTAACCCGAACAGCCTGATAGGGGCAGCGTTCGGAACGGATCAGATTTTCCAATCCATTGGGTAGTTCTATCACTCGGTCTTTATGCCCTTGTTGGGCCACAAATCGAGTGGGTAGATCACCGAATACGGGATCGTCTTCCAGCCCATCCATGCATTGCAACTCGTAGGTTCCGACCTCGGCCGCCGCTTCATCTTTGCGTACCATTCCACCCTGGGAGATTACCATTCCCTGAAAGCCAAAGCAGGACGCAAATGTGGGTATACGTCGATCACAGATCATACCCATTGTATCTATGAAACCCTTTATCCAGGGCTCCGAGTCGGTGGTGGAAAAGTCACCACTTCCACCCACAACAACCCCATCATATGTTGATTCCAACTGGTCGATATCAGGTGGCCCTGTGAGCAAATCCCATACATCGACCTGATCAGTATCGACCTGCATCTGCTCTGCAAAGGACCGATGCTCTTCCTGGCGAACCGGGTCGCCGGGTTTGCGAGCCTGTAAAAGGCAGAACTGTATTGGACTGGTATCTGACAATATGGGGCCTCGTTCCGAACTTCGAGGGTTCTATATTGATGATCGGTACAAATTGGAAGCTAATGTGCAGGGACTTGAGAGAATCTGAACGGCCGCAAAAAAAGAACGAGCTTCGAATCTACCATAAAGACTCGAAGCTCGTCCGGCTTCTTCTGGGTAGGTTCTCCTCTATTCGTTCATCAGTTGGTCGATGATCGAGTAGAGGTTTCCGCCCGGACTGAATGTAGTACTGGTCCGATACTCCATATTCGTTCCGCGCATGACGGCGTCCCATGGGAAGGGGATCTCCACCGAATTACCCTGGGCGGTCAAATAGGGGTTGATATGGGTCCACACCGTCGCAAGAGATCCAGCGGTAATGCCCGATCCCTCAGGAAAGATGAGGGGGATGGGCACGTTATTGCCGTAGTCCATATACAGATAGGACGGATCCACACCATGTTGCTGCGCAAACTGGCTACAGAAGACAGCTGTTGGCGGACCGTTCTGCGCGTTTTCACCAAGCACATAGACAATGCGGTATCCTGGTCTCTTGGCCTGGACCTTTTCATCCGTAAGTGGGTTACCATACTCGGCTGCGTCGGCTTCCATATCCGCCATACACGCTGGGCACCAGCCGGTTACGCCCTTGAGGTGCACTACCTTGCTTCCGCAATATTCATGCAAATCCAGGGTGTCACCATTGCAATTTTGAAGGCTGAAGTTGGCGATATTGCTACCCACCAGGGTGCCGTTACCATTCGTGACGCAGCCCGCATCGGCCGGTGTCGTTGCGATGGGCATATCGCCGTTAAAGGGGTTCGTATTGCCGGGATCGCTGGCGAAGTCGCCAGTGAAGTTATAGCTCGGAATACACCAGGACTCCGCGTTCAAAACCGCCTGGGATTGCCATGTGTCCGGGTTGATAGCGACCTCTTCAAAGACCACATTCGTCAGTGTACCCGCGAGACCGGTTCCATTGGGATCGGCCTTTGTCAGTTGCACCGTTCCGGTCGTAGCCAGAAACTCTTTATCGCAAACCAGGCCCTGACCACTCGGTGCCGGGCTACAATTTGTCCGAATCAGAAGGCATAGCCCACAGGTCGCATAGTTTTCGCCATTCAGCTCATAGGTACCGGCTGTTTTCGGTCCGTTATACTCGGTACTATAATAGAGTTCGACAGCCAGCTCATCAAAGGGAGCGTTTTCCGACGTAAGACCGACATACACCATGGTCTCATAGTCCGGCATCGATTGGGCGATATGTTGTGCGGCAACAAACCCAATATTATCACATTCATCAGTGGCCATATTACCCGCATCAGGGGACTGCAGGGAGATGTCATCTCCACCACCTTCATCCGCTGTTCCGGTCGAATCCTCGTTGAGCGTCGTAGGGCCATCACCACCACCGCAGCCAACCAGGCCAAAGGGAGTAAACATCAGGAGCACAAGCAGAGCTGTAAGCATACGTTTTCGCATCGGAAACACCTGTTCGTTTTACATCGCGTTAATGGGGACCCGACTCCCCGAGCCCGAGTAGCATAGTTTTCTCAACACTCCGGGTCAACGGAGAAGCATATTTTCCTTGTTTTTCGGGACTTGCCGCTGCAGTCGTCGACGGTTATGGTTCGGTCCATGCCATACATCAGCTCCCGTGGACAAAGCGCTCCATCATCCCCCATTCGCAAACTCGTACCCCACGCCGACGGCGCACGCGCTCGCGGCGTTCATGTATATCATTTGAATATTGGCCAACCGGATATCGAAACTCCGGAAGCCATGCGGGACAATGTTCGCACGGGAATGGATCCGGTTGTCGCCTATAGTCCAAGTGGTGGCGAACACGCCTTTCGCGAGTTTCTATTCGGTTATTACCGAAACCTGGGGATCGCCCTGGATGCTCCTGATCTGCTTGTCACAACCGGGGGAAGCGAAGCCATAATTTTCGCGTTCAGCTCCTGTCTCGACCCAGGTGACGGGGTCCTCATCCCTGATCCCATGTATGCCAACTACCTCGGTTTTGCGGCCATGCTGGGAAACCATGTGGTGCCTATCCCGACCCGGGTGGAAGATGGATACCATCTTCCCGACGATCTGCATCGCTTTGTAACCCCCGAATGCAAGGCAGTTCTGCTTTGTAATCCCTCCAACCCGACGGGCGCCGTCTATACCGAAGACGAAATCCAACAGATCATAGACCTGGCCATTCGCCACGATCTCTTTCTTATCGCTGACGAGGTCTATCGGGAATTCATCTACCAGGGCTCAACCGTCCGGAGTCTTCTCAGCTACGATGACATCGCAGACCGGGTCATCGTTGTAGACTCCTTGTCCAAGCGTTATTCACTCTGCGGTGGACGTATCGGTTGCCTCGTCTCAAGAAATCGCCAGATAACAGCGGCGAGCCTGAAGTTTGCACAGGCACGCCTGAGCCCACCGACTCTTGGCCAGCTGGCGGGGGCCGGGGCCAGCTCGCTCGGTGAAACCTACTTTGACGAAATCCGCGACGAATACCGCAAACGCCGGGATATCGTTTTTGATATTCTTCGGCAGGTGGACGGCATACTTGTTCACCGACCAGAAGGGGCCTTCTACCAGATGGCGCGTCTACCTGTAGATGACGCCGAGAACTTTGTCCGCTTCTTATTGGACGAGTTCAGCCACGACGGCAAAACCACCATGGTTGCTCCGGGAGCAGGCTTTTATGCCACACCGGGCGCGGGCCGTGACGAAGTTCGAATTGCCTGCGTATTAAATGAACAGGATCTAGCCACCTCCATGGATATTCTGGTTCGAGGTCTGGCCGTCTACCCAGGCCACCGCTCCGGATAATGGACACTCCCGGCTCCGACCCAAACGTCACCACATCCGGGCTACGCCTCTTCTGCCGTCAACATATCTTGATCATGTTGCCCCTGGGTTTCGCCTCGGGGCTCCCCCTGCTCTTAAGTCAGAAAACCCTGATCGCCTGGCTGGCCGATACGGGCACAGATATCCGAGCGGTCGGCTTGTTCTCATTGGTCGCCTTGCCCTACAGCCTCAAATTTCTGTGGGCACCCTTGATGGACCGATATCAACTCGGCTTCAGCCAACGGGGACATCGAAGGGCCTGGATTCTGGCGAGTCAGTACTTCCTGATGGTCGCATTGGCCACCCTGGCCACCCTATCACCGGAAGCCGCCTACGGGCCCATCGCCGTTGTCGCAGTGCTCATCGCTTTTTTGTCCGCATCGCAAGACATCTGTTTTGACGCCTACCGGGCCGACCTTCTTCTCCCCGAAGAGCGTGGCTTCGGTGCCGCCGTCTCCGTGGCTGGCTACCGGATCGCGATGATCGTCGCCGGCGGCCTGGCACTGGTTTTGAGTGATGTATGGGGCTGGCAAAACACCTATCTGATGATGGCCGGTCTTATGGGCGTGTCCATGATCGTTACCTGGATAGCCCCCGATCCTGTGGTCCACCGAAAGACTCCTACGAGCCTTGGGAAAGCCTTTACCGAACCCTGGTCCGAATTCATCAAACGACCCGCCACATTATGGGTCCTGTTGGTACTTTTATTGTTCAAACTCTGTGATGCGCTGGCGGGACTGATGGCGATCCCATTCCTGCTTGACCTCAAATTCTCCATGACAGAAATCGGGGCCATCTACCAGATGGTAGGACTGCTATGCACCATCGCAGGTGGACTCCTCGGGGGCTGGATACTGACTCGGATGGACCTTATTACAGCTCTTTTGATCTTCGCCATTCTTCAGGCCCTGACCAATCTTGGCTTCCTACTGTTGAGTGTCCTACCCCAGAGCCAGGGCCTGCTGGCTACGGTCATCGGCTTTGAACAGTTTGTCAGCGGTATGAGTATCGCCGCCTTTGTGACGCTGCTTATCGCTCTTTGCCATCCAGCCCACAGTGCAACACAGTTCGCAATCTTCACCGCCCTGGCCGGCTTGTTCACCATCGTGGTGGGTAGCCCTGCGGGTTATCTACAAGCCGCCCTTGGTTGGCCCGGGTTCTTTGTTGCAAGCACCGTGCTCGGCGCCCCGGTGGTTTTCGTGCTGGCCATCTCTCGTAAGGCATTACGCGGCCATCTCAAACACGTCGCTACAATCCAGGCCTAAAGGCCAAGTCGAGCCATATGGGCCGAATCGAGGGTGTCCAATTGTGCGAAAAAGTCGGCCCCGGTAAGCGTCCACTCGGCATTTTCGCGCAACACATCCATTCCGGCATTGTTACCTTCAACGATCTGCTGGATACGCCGCTGCACATCGGGCCGGCTCACATCGGCAAGCCCCGCATCTTCGAGTCGAAAATAAAGCTCTGCCACTGGTAGAAAGGCATGCACAGCCAACAACACACCGTGCAGTGGTCGTGGATCGGGCCGAACAGGAGATGAAAACAAGGGGTAAAAGGCGTTCTCAAGAAGCGGGTCCAGGTTCAAAAGGGCGTTGACCTTATTATGCTGAAACTCATGCACCATGGCTTCCATCATCGTAAAGGTATTCGGATGCAATGTGAGATAGGCTTGGCCGATCGCTTCCTGATACGAGGCAGAAAGATGTCGTTCGGGCTCGTACCCGACCGGAATCCACTGTTGCATCACGAGCTCCATCTCGGCCCGAAGCTCCGGCAAACCCTTCTCGATATAATCGAGACTCAACTTGAGTGAATCCACCCATTCGGAGGCTGGACGATCGCTCAGATCAATGCTGTTCCCCTCCTTGTCGGGGTGGGCCTCAAAATCACTTAGCGGATTGGTGTCGTGGGTCGACAGGAACATCCTGCCGGATACTACCGAGAACGACCGGTCCACCGTGACCCCCGCAGCGGAGATCTCCGACTCGGACCCGAAGGCCACACTCTGCCCGTCAAAGGACCCGCCTCGGATCTGAAGAGCATAGGGAGAGAAGTGAATACCATCCGCGTCGCCGGGTAGGCGGAGGACGACACCGGCCGGAACCCAGGCCACAGCATCCACGGCCGCAGGCCAGAAAATCCCCTCCCCCGGGAGCAGGCCTGCGATGGACATCTGAGCCAGAAGCTCGGGGACAAGGGTCGACATGCGTTCGGGATAGGCGGCACGAGTCTCCTCGGTTAAGAGGCATCGGTAGGCGGCGTGAATCGGCCCCGATAGAACGACGCGATGAACCATCTGCTGGACCCGGCGCGCTGCGGCTCGGTCCTTTACAGCCCGCTGAACGGCAGTCCGGACCCGCATGAACGTCAACGATGTCGTATTATCCAGGCCGTCGGTTGGAAGGGTAAGCAGGATCTCGAGGGTTCGGCGCACATGTCTGGCAAGTAACGAACGAACGCTACGGGTACCATCCGCCGGAACCGAAAGATCCGAAACCTGAAGTCCTTCTGCTGTTATCCTTGCCACTACGATTTTCTCCACTCACCCGATACTAATTACCATTCTACTTACTGTACCTCGTCAGCCACTGTAAATTCCAGAGCCACGATCAACCATCCAGAACCGCCGTTATCAATAGCCAGGTCTGTGCCATGATCGGCAGGTCCTGGGCCTGAAGGCGAAACAGCCGAAGTCCTTCCCGTACGCGCTCTTGCGGAGCACCGGGTAACCAACGGGCTCGATTCGGGGCCAGGGAACACCATTCCATACGTTCTTCTGCTGTAATAAGATGTTCCTGCTCGTCGATTCGAATATCGCCAAAGCCCAGACCCATCAAGAGGTCTATCAGGTCGTCTTCATTCGCCGGGAGAGGGCTATATGCTTCCTGAGGGGGCGTTTCTGCTGCGGTATGATTAATCATTACGAGCTGGCGGATACGGTTCATTACATCCGAGAAAGCCCTTGCTTCCGGGCTCACCAGATTCTCGGACCGTCCAAGCTGTTCCGAAGACAACGATAAACCAATGCGTCCGCCGGGTTTAAGGGTCTTTTGTAGCGCGGATAAGACCGCATGTGAATTGGAGACAAAACCAAGCGTCGCGGAACAGATCGCAGCGTCGACACTTCCTTCGCCCCTTGTTTCCAAAACACTATATACATCACCACATAACCAACGAACGCGCGGGTCCTGTAACTCCTTACGACCACGTGCCACCATGGCGCGTGCCGGATCCACTGCCCAGACATGGGCCTGTGTGGGAGCCGCCCGCAAAAGAGGGGCGGTGCTCACACCGATGCCCGCCCCCAGATCCACCAGACAGCGATCACTCCGACGTACGATCCGAAGAACCAATGTCTCCGCAAGCTCTGCGAAGAGCGGGCTCTTGCGCGTTAGACGAGCATAATCAAGCATCGTCTCGGAGCTATCCCACGCCGCGCCTGGCGTCTCTATGGATCGTGTTTCTTTTTTCATCGAGCCGGATCTTCGCATGTTTTCCGGCCGAGGAAAAACGCCGGCCCGATCTTGCTTGCGTTGGTCATGGCGTCGTATTAAGGCTCCATCTATGGAGGAGGTCCTACCATGTCTGATGCTCGCGCCGCTTTTCTGGCTGGAGAACACCTGATTACATCGGATGTCCGAACCATCCAGAGTCCCTACGATAAGCGACCAGTAGCCAAGATCTGCTTTGGAGACGCACAGGATCTGGACCGCGCGATTGGTCTAGCCGCCCAAAAGGCATCGGAGCTCGCGGCCTGGCCAGCCCACGAACGAGCAGCAGTACTGGATCGAACTCGAGAGATCCTGGCGACAAAGATCGACGAGTTTAGCCAGGCCATCGTTGCCGAAGCCGGCAAGCCTATCGATATTGCTCGTTCCGAAGTTCTTCGATGCCTGGACACATTTACGGACGCCGCCCTGGCCGCTCGAACGCTGACGGGTGAGATGATCCCCCTGGATGCGGCCAGTTCGGGTGAAGGACGCCTTGGGATGATCCGACGGTTTCCGGTTGGCCCCGTCGCCGGCATCAGCCCGTTCAATTTTCCGCTGAATCTGGTGGCCCATAAGATTGCCCCAGCTGTTGCTGCTGGTTGTCCGATGGTTCTTAAGCCTGCCTCGCAAACCCCGACCGCTGCTCTGATGTTGGCCGATGTATTGGGGCAGGCCGGCCTGCCCAAAGGGGCGCTGTCTGTACTGCCTCTTTCCCATACGGAGGCCGGAGCTTTGAGCACCGACCCTCGTCTTCGTCTCCTATCGTTCACCGGAAGCCCAGACGTAGGTTGGGCTCTTAAGAAACGAGCCTCCCATATGCGAGTGCTATTGGAGCTTGGAGGAAACGCCGGCAATATCGTCTGTGAAGATGCGGATATAGACCGAGCCTGCCAAAAGCTGGCGGGGGGGGCCTTTGCCTACGCAGGCCAATCTTGTATCAGCGTCCAACGAATCTACATTCATCGGGACATTTTCCCTTCGTTCGTGAAGGCCTATACTTCTCATATTCGCGACCATGTACGTGCTGGAGATCCCAACGATCACGGAATTATGGTTGGGCCTCTGATCAGCCCCGAAGATGCGGTACGCGTACAAAAATGGGTTCAAGAAGCCATCGACAACGGGGCCGAACTGGCCTGTGGTGGCGAATACCAGGGCTCCGTATTCCAACCGACGGTCCTTTTGAACCCCCAACACGACGACAGAGTGGTGTCCTGCGAAGTCTTTGGGCCCGTAGTATCCCTCTTCCCATACGACGATCTGGAACAAGCTTTTTCAGCTATCAATGACAGTCCCTACGGTCTTCAGGCGGCCATCTTCACACGCGACCTGGAAACCGTTCTTCGTGCCCATGAGACGCTCGAAGTCGGCGGTGTCATGCATAACG
>Ga0310121_10004600_pt1 | contig 12105 bp, 9 predicted proteins | sample CB27_Tmax_986_MG_FD_203504 | JGI IMG/M metagenome (GOLD analysis project Ga0310121, IMG submission 203504) | Marine microbial communities from Western Arctic Ocean, Canada - CB27_Tmax_986 | ecosystem: Environmental > Aquatic > Marine > Oceanic | place: Canada: Western Arctic Ocean | collected...
CGCGAGTTTCCGAACCGCGGTATTCGCGTTTGGGGTGCTCGTACAATTTCCAGTGACGCTTCTTGGCGATATGTCAACGTGCGTCGCCTGTTCAACATGGTTGAGCAGTCCATTGAACTCGGTACTCAATGGGTCGTTTTCGAACCCAATGATCACCGACTATGGAAACGGATTACGCGGGATATTTCTGCGTTCTTGATGCGTCTCTGGCGACAGGGAGCCTTGTTCGGCCAAACACCGGAAGAGGCTTTCTACGTCAAGTGCGATGACGAAACCAATCCTCCGGAAGTGATCGACGCAGGTCAGCTGATTGTTGAAGTCGGCATGTGCCCGGTCAAACCGGCTGAGTTTGTGATTTTCCGCATTGGTCAAATGCCGACCGGTGGGGATGTCAGCGAGTAACGTGCTTGTGGGTCGACCGGATGGCTTTTCGGAGTCATCCGGTCACCAGCATCACGGAGCCAATGTCCGAATTGTCCGTTTTTGGATTTCAACGCATTGGCATGAACCTTGCGATGAGTGACAACTAGCTGCCTGGGTCAGAATGACTGTCATGCTTGGCCCCAGCATAAATTGAGATGAAAAAGAGAAGGAGTCTGTAATGCCAAACCGTCGTCCTTTTGACCACATTGGTGGTTTTAATTTTAAGGTCGAGATCGAAGGCGTCACCCAGGGTGCATTCCGCAATGTGGAAGGCCTGGATAGCGAAACTGAAATCGTCGAATTCCAAGATGGAGATGACATCATCCTCCGTAAACGTCCTGGTCGAACCAAGTATTCAAACGTCACGTTGAAGCGTGGCTACACCAACAACTCCGAGCTTTGGGATTGGCGGAAAGCCGTCATCGAAGGCAAAGTGGAGCGAAAGGCCGGATCCATCATCCTCTGTGGTGACGATGGAAACGAAATCATGCGGTACAACTTTTTCGAAGCGTGGCCAGCCAAATGGAAAGGCTTCAGCCTCGACGGAAAGGGTGCCGATGTAATGGTTGAGGAAATGGAGTTGGCGGTCGAGAAAATCGAACGCGGATAATCGTTCACTCTCATTACTGGGCCACCCACGTTAAGTGGGTGCATGACAGAGAGCCTCTGACGGTCACGTTGGGGGCTTTCTTTTTCGTTAGAGGCTGTGAATTCCACGCAAGAAATACTCGCATGCGCCGCATTGGTCGCGGCGTGGCCACTTGAAAACCAAAGCGAAACGTGGTTTTGTCAGACAATTAATACTCATGAATTTCAACGTATGTAGGAAGAAGAAGCATGGCATTCCAGACTGAGTTTGAGTTCACCTTGCCCCGAGGCTACATCGACAAAGACGGCAACATTCACCAAAAGGGCGTAATGCGCCTGGCGACCGCGAAAGACGAAATCCTGCCTCTGCAGGACTACCGTGTACAAAACAACCGGGCGTATTTGGTCATCATTCTTTTGTCCCGTGTGATCGCCAAGTTGGGCGAACTTAAGTCCGTCAACCCGTCGATCATTGAAGAGTTGTACAGTGCGGACTTGGCCTACTTGCAAGATTTCTATCGCCGAATCAATGAGGAAGGGTCGGCACAACTGAACGTGTCTTGCCCTGAATGCAAGCACACATTTCAAGTCGATCTAGGCGGTGATCTGGGGGAATCATAAGCTACCCCCTGGAACGCATTTACCAGGAGGTAGCGTACATCGCGTATCATTTCCATTGGGCCATCGATGACATCTTGGCGATGGAGCACCGAGAGCGTCAGATTTGGGTTAAAGAAATCTCTGAAATCAATAAAGAGATCAATCAAACGCGGCAATAGCCGCCATTCAACATTCACGTCCCTAGTCCACACAGTTCATCCCCCCCTACGCACTTGGTTTCTATCGCCTCGGGCCGAAACGAATTCGCGACCTGTACCGCGGGCACGGCTGACCCCACGCGTGGGGTTTGGCGACCCCGATTCTGCCTTTCCTGCCCCACTCAATCTGCTATAGTAGAAAACACCGATTGCGACGGTATGCCGAGAAAGCGGACTGCTGCGGGACCACGACCTATACCTAAGCGGTACAAACGGTGTGTGGCATTTCACGCTGTCTGACTGTTTTTCCTGCAACAACTGCTTGGCATGATTCTCGCAAACTAACAGCACGTTCCCAGAATAGTTGGGAGCGGGTGCCTATTGGCGGAGGACGGATGGCTTTCACAAGACCCCCAGGTGTTTACGCGCTACCAAAAGAACAGCGATACACGCCACTAAGTTTGGTCAAAAGCGGTGTGGTGGGCTTTGTTGGCCTCACACAGAAAGGGCCGACCAATACACCCGTCCGCCTCACCGAGGCCGCCCAATTTCGTCACGTGTTTGGGCGACTTCCAGTCGAAACGTACCTCGACACCGCAGTTAAGGGTTTCTTCGACAACGGTGGCACCGAATGCTGGGTGTTGCGCATTTGCCATATGAGCGAAAAAGGACGAGGCGAGATTGCTCGCACAGCTTCCCTTCCGCTGCGCGATGAGGCCGGCAAACTAACCATTCGTGTCGAAGCACTGAATGAAGGGACATGGGGCAACGACATCGCAATCACGGTCAACCGGTCCGCACCCCGCGTCGAGACGTTGTTGACCTTGGACATGCACGAAGAGGATCTCCTCGCTACGGTTCGCTCCACGCACGGCTTTCGACGAGGGACGGTCATCAAGATCTATGACGATGACCGGACAGAATACAGAACCATTACCGAAATCGATAATCGGAAAAAACTACTCCACTGGCGCATGGACGAACCCATCGGAACCGCCTTTAAGTCCGGAGCTCCAACCTATGTCGAACCGGTTGAGTTCGAACTCTGCGCAGAAACTCTCACTGAAAAAGAGGTGTTCAAGGAGTTGACCATCGCGCCGGCCGCAGACACGTACTTTCAGCGCGCGGTCAATGAACAATCTCGCCTAATCCGACTCACGGATGCACGGCGAGACGCACCCATTTCGGAGCGATTCCCGATCGCTTTTGGCCCTCAAAAATTATCGGACGGGCTCGATGGCATTACCAACGTCACACCCGATGACTTTATTGGCATGAGCATAGGACCCGGCGAACGTTATGGTTTGGCCGCCTTTGAAGCCAACGAGTCCGTGGATTTGTTGGCCATTCCGGACTTGTTCTGGTGTGTAGAAAACAGCACCGGATTCTCCACAACCAACGACGCGTACGTTGTACAAGAAGCGATGGTGGAACAGGCTGAGCGAATGCAGAATCGCTTTGCTATACTCGATCTTCCAAACCGTGGAGAGTATGTCCAAGCGCTGCAGTGGCGACTGCTTTTCGATTCGGCCTATGCGGCATTTTACTATCCCTGGGTTCTGGTCGAAAAAGATGGAGAACAGACCATGGCACCTCCCAGTGGACACGTGGCAGGCATCTTTGCCCGATGCGATGAGGCGCAAGGCGTCCATCGAGCACCAGCCAATGAAGAGCTGAACAATGTGCTCGACCTGAGCGTTCTCTTGCAAGACAGCGACATCGGTTATTTGAATGATCAGGGAGTCAACTGCATCCGTTCGTTCGCCAAACGCGGCATTCGTGTGTGGGGCGCTCGAACCACCTCATCCAATGGATTGAATCGCTACATTAACGTGCGACGGGTGATCCTCACCATCATTCGGTCCATGGTAAACAATCTTCAGTGGGTCGTTTTTGAGCCCAACGACGCGCGATTGTGGAAGACGCTCCAAACTGACGTGGCATTTTTTCTCATGGGCCTGTGGCGAAAAGGCTACTTCAAAGGCCGTTCTCCCGAAGAAGCTTTTTATGTGAAATGTGACTCTGAAATAAACACGCCGGAACTGCGCGACGCTGGCATGGTTGTCGTTGAAGTGGGTGTGGCGCCAGTGCGCCCCGCAGAATTTATTGTGTTCCGTATCTCCGAGGAGACCGCGGAAGTGGGTCCGGTACCCGGTGAATAGCAATCAAGCCCAAGGAGGCACAGACCGATGGTAGACAGCATAAAGGCAGGAGCGGCCAGTATGGCAACCTCGCAGGCGGCGGGAGCCGTCGGTGGCATGGCTGGTGAACTGATCAAAGTCGGTGGTGGACTCCTCGTCGGCGCCATGATGGCGGGGGGTCGACGCGATCCCGATGTGGCGTTCATGTACCACATTGAAATCGACAGTGTCGCGCTGGGCATGTTCACGGAATGTAGTGGCATCAAATGGACTATGGAGACCGAAGGCATCAAGGAAGGCGGAAATAACAACCACGAACTCAATCTGCTGGGGCGGGCGAAGTTCTCACCCTTGGTCCTGAAGCGAGGATTCGTAGGGAAAGACAGCTACCTCTTCGACATGATGCACCGCACATTCGATCCCAACTTGCCCGTGTACCGGAGCCGAATCTGCTGTGTGGTCCACAAGCGCAGCAAGGGCGGCTTTGCAAGCGATGTCGCAGGAAGCAATGAGGTGGGACGAGTGACCTTCTACAATGCCTTTGTGCAGGAATGGGAGGGTCCCTCGTTCGGTTCTTCAAAAAATGAAGTCGCCGTGGAATCCATCACGTTCAAATACGACTACCTCGAATTCCACCCGGGCAGTCCCGGCGAACAACTGTTGCACGCTGCCGCAACCGGAGCCATGTCGGCTGGTGTTGGCAAGATGTTAAAAGGATAGACTCTGTGGCGAACGTAGACCAACCAGGCGGACCCAATAACGCGACGACAACCGATCATCGCGTCGCTGACCTGCTGACCTTTGTCGGCCGGGACACCGCCGGCATGGACACAACGCAACTGTCCATCGTCGACCTGGATGCACTCAACGATTGGGAGTCGATGACCACATCGTTGGTGCACACCAAGTTTGACGGGTTGGTCTCCGACACCTTCGACGGCATTGCGTTTGCAGGGCTCAACGAATTGGTGACATCACGCTATCTTTCGGATGATCCTTCGTATGCCTTCGGCCTGCCCAATATCGACCGGTATGAACAATTTGGAAGATTTGGTCTCGGACAGAACGCCACGCTCACCTCGTCCTATCCACTCTTCGATTTCGCCGAGTTCCTACCGATTGAACTCTTCGATGAATGGGTGGAATACACCGAGTTCCGAGACGCTGTTTCAACTTCTCGCCAACGCGCAAGCATGTTTGCCCCTCGCCGACAGCACGTGGCGGGCACTCGAGACGTACCTCGGACACCGGTCGATCCAAGCGCATTCGAACCTCCTGAGATGCAACGGGACGAAGTGATACCAGACGATTCGTTCACCGTGCGACCCTATCCCAAGATCATGGGTGCTGCGGGAGCTCGACTGCTGACCCCCTCGCAGCGCCGTCTCGCCCAAATGACCGGCAATGCTCGGACGGACGCAAGGCGAGTCGCAAACCGTCTAAGCCACAATACGCGAACCACCGGACCCGCCACCCAAGGCCGCCACGCGCTCATTCAGATGCCCAACCCAGTGTGGTCACCGAACACGATCGACAGTCTCACGCCCACCCACGAAGACTTCGCAAGCCCATCCATGCTCGACGACACAAGGAGTTGGACCGGGCCCAAGAACCCGGCTGTTCAACTGGGCGACCTGGCCATCTCCGAACGCGGCGTACCCGCACTCGCGAGCGCGGTCAAACTGGCCAAGCGAGTACTGACCCCCCGATTCGTGCCAGCCTCTCGACGACGGTCTGCAACCAAGACGAAGACTCCAGCCGAACGGGCGATAGCTGCGTCAAGACCCCAATTTTCGCCACGCCTTGCCATGCAAAGCGAATCCCGAACCTCCCGTCTCGCATTTGATGCAGCGGAACAAACTTGGCTCACGATTGCGCCCGCGGTAACCGATGACTGGCAGGACAGTCAAACCGATTTCAACGACATCGTACGGCCTAGAGCAAGCACTGAATCGCAGGGACCATTCATCAGCGATGTGGGGGCCGGTACCTCGACGGCCACAACCACGCGGCCCGAACTCTTCTCAGCCCGACAGATCGCCCGGATGCACGATCCGCATACATCCTCCAGTCCCGTGACACGTGCAGGCGAGCTGCGATACGACCAGTTCGGCGACGGCCAGCCTGTTGCCGATCCGGTGATCTACGTCAGCATGCCCACCGACACTTTGGCGGCTCATCCAAGCGACGCATCGGATTGGGACATCAGCACCGTAACACCGCGCATCGCCCACATGTCACCGGCCCTTTCGGCAGCGATGCATTCGGTGACCATGCCATTGAGTTCGGTATCGGTACTCGACAGCGTACTTCGTGGTACCGTGCCATCCGCGCAAGCAGCTGGCACGGTACCGATGTTGCCCTACCCTTCGTTCGCAACGAGCATTGCGTCCAAAACGGACCCATACCCAACGTCAGTCGATGACTTTGGATCCGAACCGTCTCTGTATCGATTCGCCTACGATGCCGAATCGATCTTCTTGAAGGGGGAATCCTATTCGAGTGCTGGGCCAAGAACTCTGGCCGGCACCCACGTAGAAATGCGCGGCGGTTCGCTGTTCCAGTCCGTACCCACATCGACCCAAGCCGCACGTGCGAACACGATCCGCCCGATGCCCACAACGCACAAGAACGCCACGACCGCAGCCAATACCTTGCTGCAAACCAGACCGGCTGGAACCTTGTCGACACACATCGAAGGGCTGAGAGACGAAGGCATCAACACGGGCAGTGTCACACCGCTCCTGCACGACCGAGGCCAACGACAGGCCGGCGTTCCCACGATCGGACTCTCGAGCGTAGACAGGGCGTTCCGGAGTCGATTGCAAGGCACTGCAGCATCGGCGGGCATTCAAGCTGCGGTTGCCGACGCGGACTTGGCCATGCTTCCCCCAGTCATCCGCGAACTTCTGAGCCGACATTCCCAACGAGGCGTGGCGATGACGCAAGGCGGCTCGGATGTGGCCGGACTGCTGGCGCGCGTGGAGGCATTGCGCAGTGCAGACACACCGGGGACCCGGACCGCATTGCTGAATCAGCTGGTGCTCAACGGCATCGACACACCGGAGTTACTCCGCGTCTTGGATGACATTGCAGGACCGGCGAGCGGCGAATCGACCGAAGCGCCGGCTACAACAGCGAAACGTTCGCTCTTTGAACGCGCAGCAACCAGTTTAAGTAGGATTGGCCTGCCATCATCACCGACCGCCACGCTCCATCGGGACGAGCATTTTGGCCCCTTTGCACCGGCGCGCCTCCAACACACAGAACTTCAGGGTCTCCTCAAGTCCCTGCTGTCTCCACGCAGTGCCACCGGTGGACGCACAGAACCCCGCGCGTTGTCTTTGCTGGCAGAAACCGGCACCCATGTCTCCCTGTCGGATGGTCTGCCCATCGGTGAACCCGCGGGAACGAAATCGGTCCAACGTGGATCAAAGGCAGCCCAAGAACAACTCTTTGCATCCGCGCTCCAACAGATTGGCAAGAGCGGATCGGCGACCATGAAATCGCTGATGTCCTTGGGCGCCGAGTTGCCCGACCATGTGACCCTGCCCCCCGCGTTTCAATCATTCTTGCAGACGCTCCCCAGCAACCGCCCTATCACTCCCTTCTTGGGGCAAGGATTCGACTTCATCTATTCGGTCCTGGATCGAGCAAATGGTGCGTTTGCCGGGCTCGATGCGGGGGTATTGGAGTCCCTGGTCGAATTGGGAGAACGGCCTCCAGGAACACAAGACGGCCGCCTGCTTCGCCCCGGATTGGATCCCTGGCCAACGTCCGATAGCGTCAACTACGTCACTCCAGAAGGTTCCGGTAACGCACGCGGCGGTCGTCAGACCGACACCATTCAACAACTCAAGAGACGAACCGATGCCGCAGAGAACGCATACGCCCGACTCCGTACACAACCGTCGTCGGCAGGCCGTTCGCCCATGAGCTTCGATAGTGTCGATTGGAGCTTGGTCAAGACGGGCTCCGAGCGAAGCACGTCCGGCATGGCGTTTGGCGAGCTCGGTTCGGCGCTGCTGCAACAAAATGCGCCGCCCAGCGCCGACATGACCATGGTGGCACCTGTGGTCAAAGCGGTGGCTCAGACAGCCCAGTTGAAGGAGACCAGCGAGCCTGTCGGCGGGGGAGCCAGCGCGAGCCATTCCAGCAAATCTGGAAAGAAATCGAGGAAGACATCCAAGAATGTCAATTATCGAGCACTGGCGCAGAAAGTGGCGCCAATGGTGTCAGAAATGCGAAAAAGGAGACTACTTCGAAATGGAGACGGGTTCCTTTCGTAGGAGAAAATCAGGCCACATGGCTATGGATTGGAGAACAAAATGAGCTTACTGACCAGCGCTGTTACATCGGCGATCGATCAATACATTCATGGGCAACTCGAGAAAGCGACTCTCTCGGTCAAAAAGGGGGAACCCACCACCAGTAATGTGGCGGACTTCGTTTTTCAGTACAATCCCGAGACCATCACGATCAAGCGGTTTGCGGCCACCACAAATCAATCGACACAAGGTTCGGAAAGCACCACTCGGAAGGGTAAAGGATCGACACAAGAAGGGCGTGAATCGGAAATTAGTCTGAAAGGCATTATCTTTGATACCTACGAACAAAAACCCACCAAGAGTGTGTACAAGGAATACATCGAAAAACTCGAAGTGCTTGTCGGTTATGATCAAGGCAAGCACGCCCCGCTGACGCTGCTCTTCAATTGGGGCAAGTTTGCGGGTGACAATAAATCGGACCTCCAATTGCAATGTTGGATGGACGAGTTTCAAGTGGAATACACAATGTTCCTAAATGACGGTACACCGGTTCGAGCCAAAGTCGATTTGACACTGAAAACGGGGCTAACACCCCAAGAACTAAACAAAGAGAAGGAGATGCATTCGCCAGATCATGCCAAAATGGTCACCGTGCGACGTGGTGACACTCTCTCTGCCATCGCGCATGTCGAATACAACGACTCCGGCGAGTGGCGACGGATCGCGGATGCCAATGGTATCGACGATCCGATGACCCTCAGGCCGGGTATGAAACTCTTGGTACCCCCCATCTTGAGTTGAATTTGTTGACCGGTAAGGAGCCCACCGAATGAGTGCAGACAATACTTCCACCGATCTCCTCGTTAAGCTCGATGGAAAAGAGGAAATCAAAGCCACGGGCACAGAGACGTGGCAACTCCGAAACGGAACGGACGTGATGTCGCTGATGATTGATCAGCGCCTCGACATGCCCGACGAGTTCGAGATCCGCTTTGTGGCGGAAGCCGAGGGTACACTCACCGTGTTCGATTGGGCCAAAGAAGGCACGCAGGTCGAGCTCGGTTTTGGATCCAAGCAGGATGGGAAAATCGAAGTGATGTTCATGGGCGAAGTTGTCTTTGTGGAAGCCGAGTTTGGTCTGGACGGTGCCTATGTAACCTTGCGCGGTTATGATTGCTCCCATCGATTGCACCGAAGCCACGAAGCCAAGGCGTTCGGCAAGGGAAAGAGCCCAAATCAGGAACCCTCCGATATCGCTAAACAAATCATCGAAGCGTCGGGGGCCAAAGATGCGTCGGATGGCCTTACCGTGACCCCGGGAGACCCCGGCAACAAGAGCAAATACCTGCCCTGGACCACGCAAACCCCATACAAGGCGATTCAAGATCTGTACGGCACGCCTCGCGCTGATCACACCACCGCCGGGAAGATCAAATTCCAGAAGTTGAGCATTCAATCCAATCCCGTCGCGACCGTTTGCTACCAAGGAAAACGCAAAGAAGGTGGCAACAGTATCAACATGATCAATGCACGCTTTTCCATCGCCACCTACCCAATTTTTGCCAAAGTGCGTGTGCATGGTTGGGATCCCAGCCAAAAGAAAGCGTTTGTAGAGGAAATTACCGCGTGCTCCCCCGATATCGACGGCGCCAAAGGCAACAAGGGCTGGGAAGCAGGGTGGATCACTGTGGGCAAGAGCCTGTACAAAAAAGAAACAGGTGCTGTATACGAACGGGTCGCCAATTGGTGCGAATCCAGTGATGAGGCGAAGAGCGTCGCACAGAGTATTTTTGATCAGTACAGCCTAAAGTATCTAACCGGCGAAGTGTCTGTACCCGGCTGTCCCCTCATTCAGCCCGGTACAGTGGTCGACTTCTTTAATTTTCCATCGCGCCTGAATGGAAAAGTTTTGGTAACCGCCGCAACACATTCGCTGGACTCCAACAACAATGGGTATACAACCACATTTTCGTTCTGCTCCAACGCTGCAGGCACTTCCAAGCCAGCTCTTGAGGAAAACATCTAAAACGCTGACTGCAGTGCTTATAATGGACCAACGTGCCTTCAAGGGGCGCACCTCGAGCAATAGAACGACCGGGCGGTCCTTGCTCATTCCACTCCAGGTGGCCATTGAGTTGACATGAATGGGCAGTAAGATATCATCCCCTGCCTACGGGTAAGAGACCGCCTGCGGGGCCATGTCACGCCGCTTTGTTCCTTCCAGTGTGGATGAACAGGATGGCATGCACGTACTTTCCCCAACAGCGGCCTTTGGGCGCGGCGCTTTTCGTAAGAACTAGCCTGCCTCCATGGGCTCTCTCTCGTAGAAAATGGGTGTTCTAGAACACGGATAACACTGCAGGGGATGTCGGTCCGTGGCCGCCAATCCCGATATGAATTGAGGGTGTCCGGACGTGGCGAAAAAGAACTTCCTGGGACGTGGGTGGTCCTTTCCCGTGCAGATTGGTAGCGCGGGCGGTATCGCGATGTCGAGCTATGAAGACAACATCGAACAGTCCATCCAGCTTATATTGGGGACGGCCGTGGGAGAACGACTCATGGATGCCGACTTCGGCAGTTACATCCATGATTACGTCTTCCATCCCAACAATCCCGGCACCTCATCAACGGTCTCTTTTTACGCGCAGCAAGCGTTGAAAAAACACGAGCCTCGCATCCAAGACGTCCAGATCCGCGCCTTCACAGATCCCAACAACGAGAACGTGATGATGTTGGACATCAAATACGAAGTTATTCATGACAACGCGATGCGTAACCTGGTTTACCCGTTTTATCTGCGGAGGGAACAGGACCTATGATTCCGAGTCCAAATCTCGATGACCGCAAGTACGAAGACATTGTGGAAGAGGCCATTCGCCTGATTCCTCAATATTGCCCCGAATGGACCAATTTCAATCGGAGTGATCCCGGCATCACCTTAGTCCAATTGTTTGCTTGGATGACCGAGATGATCATCTATCGTCTGAACAAGGTGCCGGATCGAAACTATCTGGCCTTCCTTAATCTGATGGGCATCCATCGGCAACCGCCTCAGCCGGCGCGTACCGTGCTGACTTTTAATGTCAGTAGTTCGGCCGACAACATGGTCATCGCCAGCCGAACAGCCGTCGACACCACACCCACCAGTGATCGGAAAGCGGTCTCTTTTGAAACCGAAAATGACTTGCTGGTCACGAACAACGAATTGGTGCGTTGCGTCAGCCAGTATCACGAACAATATACCGACCTTACCGAGCATGTGCAGGAAGGAAACGTGTTCGAGATCTTTGACGGTACCCGAAGCGTTGAACGTCTTCTGTATCTGGGCGACGACCGCTTTGAGAACTTTACAGAAGCCGCCACACTCACACTCGAATTCGATCGCCCGAACGCAACAGAACGCTCTTTTCCCAAGATGCTCGAGTGGGAATATTGGAGTGGAGAGCGCTGGAGAGGGCTCCAACAGGCATCAGCCGACGCGAACGCGGACAGCATCATCTTCCAGGGGCCTCAGACCATGGAGCCGACAACGGTCAATGACATCGAGTCGTACTGGATTCGTGGCCGACTCGTCGAAGTACCGGATTCCCGAGATGAAACGACCCTCGATCGGATCCAAGCCCAATTGGAGGTAAAGGGTTCGGGAGTGTTGCCGACCGTTGCCTACTACAATCCGCAAGGGGCTGCGCACTTAATGCTCGATTTTGATCGCAATGTCCGCCCTTTTGGAGAAGAGCCCACCGTTGATAATTTCCTCTACATTGCCTCCGACGAAGTCCTGAACCAACCCGGCACAACCGTTCGCCTGGAAATCATGCTCAGCGACCCGAGCTTCTCTGAAAAACCGATCGCTTCCGAAGACCTCATCTTAGAGTGGCAATACCACACGGGAAAACGGTGGCGTACTTTCGGAAAAACCGGGCCGGG
>Ga0310121_10004601_pt1 | contig 12103 bp, 13 predicted proteins | sample CB27_Tmax_986_MG_FD_203504 | JGI IMG/M metagenome (GOLD analysis project Ga0310121, IMG submission 203504) | Marine microbial communities from Western Arctic Ocean, Canada - CB27_Tmax_986 | ecosystem: Environmental > Aquatic > Marine > Oceanic | place: Canada: Western Arctic Ocean | collected...
CAGAAGCGCAGACGAGGCTGAACGCGACCGATTCGCTCTTCGGGTAGACTGAGCACGAAGACCTGCTGTTTCGCTACCTATGGTCGCTACTGACCGCTACCCCACGCTGACCGTGAAATCGTCCGCGCCCCGCCAGGACGGCGTCGCGCTGTCTGTTCCCCACATCGTCACCGCGGTGGGGCCGGGGCTGGTCGTCAAGGGACATGTCACGGCCGTCGAGCACCTGATTGTCGAGGGCGAGATCGAGGGCGCGATTGTGGTGCCCGATCACGGCGTGGCCATCAGTGGCTCGGCCCGCGTTCGCGGAGAGGTGTGCGCGAGAACGATCACGGTGCTGGGCCGGGTCGACGGCAGCCTGACAGCGAGCGCGCTGATTGAGCTACGGGCGACCGCCGTCGTGACCGGGCGGCTCGCCGCGCCGCATTTGAGTATGGAGGAGGGGGCGCGGTTTCAGGGCCGCGTCGACCCCGCCAAAGCCGACGCGGCCTTGGCCGTGGCTCGGCACCGGCTGGCACCCGTCACGGCGACCGACCCAGCAGATACGTAAGTCGATAGTACGCGTATTTCTGTAGTTCGAAGAGGCCGTTTCTGAGGTCGGCCCGAGTGTGCCACCACGTGGCCGGAGCAAACGACGATTCGCCGCTTGGATGAATCAGAATCTGTGTGTCCAGGTCGCGGAAGACCTGGTTGAACACGTAACGTGTTCGCGACGTGTGAAACGCGCTGGTGACCACAATCACCCGTTCGATCTCGCGCGACTCGGCCCATTCGGCCACCAGCGCCGCCTCCGCCTGGGTTGAGTCGACAACCCGTTGCAGCACCGTCAGATCCGCGCGGGCGACCCCCAGCGCCTCCAGGTAGTTCAGCCGGGTCTCGATATCCGAGAGGATCTCCACGCCGCGTGACCGCAGAGCCGCCAGCACGCGGCGCTCGGGCGTGCGGGTCAAGAGAATCGTTCGGCCGAATCCCTCGGCGAACAGGTCGGCCGCTTCGAGGTCGCGGCCCACGTCCCCAGACAGCACTACGATCGCGTCGGCGGGCTCAAGGGGGTCGGCGTGGTAAAGCCACCCTCCGACCCAGGTCAGCAGCGGCGCACGAAGTTGATAGGCGACGGATCCGACCACGGCCGTGGCGGCGAGGACCACGGCCAACGACACCAGGCATCCTCTGGCCCGCTGGATCAGCCCTCGCGGTCGGGCGTCAGGGGTCCTCATCGGCACCATTTTCCCGTTCATTGCTGCCCGTGTGACACGTGCTCAAGCGTACATTCGGTTTCGTTGGGTGACGGGAGACTATCGGGCGGTCGTCATCACGGCCAGCACCGTAAACCCCTCGCGCACGCGTCTGGCGGTCTCGCGGTCGGCGTCGTCGCGGGTGCGCGCCACGATGGGATACCCGCACGCAACGTCGCGCGCACGGCAGGCTGCGAGGACTCGCTGCACAAGCGCCTCAACTTGTGGAGCGTCGGGACCGTCGGCGCCGACCGAGGCGGCGAGATCAGTGGGCCCCAGAAAAATGACACCGATGCCTGGCACGTCGAGAATTTCGTCGAGGCGCTCGATCCCCGTCATCGACTCAATCTGTAGCATCGCGATGAGCTTGCCGGCCGGTTCGAGCGGCCATACATCGGCGACGGCGCGGTACTCGTCCGCACTGAGTCCCCAATACCCTGGTGCGGAGCCGAACCCCGGGCTGGTCTCCCGCTGCCCCGCCGGTGCCGCGTTCTCGGCGCCGGCGGCCGGCGTGAGTCGCATCGCCCTGACAGCCGTCATCGCCTGGGCCGGCGTCTCGATGTCCGGAAACATCACCCCGAACACGCCCAGGTCGAGGAGCTGAGTAACGATGGCCCGTGGTGCGTCTCTCGCCTCTCGCGGAATACGCACAATCGGCGCCACCCCTGGAGGCTCGTCGTCCGCTCGCATGGCGGCAAGCACCTGCCGGATGGCCGCGACGTCGAACTCGCCGTACTGGGCGTCGATGACGGTGAAGTCGAGCCCGTCGGCCGGGCGACGGCTGAACGTGCCGATGGCGGGTGCGTCCTCTTGCAGGCGCTCGATGACTCGGTTGACCGGGGCCACATTCTGAGCCTGAAGCACCGGCGCGTACAGCGCGGTCATGGCTAGCATGCCCAGCCCGACGGACGATGTGGCGACGCGTTCTGTGGGTGGCATCATAGTGCCATCCGATCATATACAGGGTTTCGCCCGGCTCAAGCGGCATGGTGCGCAGCCGCAACGGTTGGGCGGCCGGCAGGGGGGCGTGCTCGGGATGATAGTGTCCGCAGTGATGCGCACGACCGGGCCAACCTATCGGGTACTCGCGTGGTTCATCCACCTGGTGGTGACCACGTTCTTTCGGCGCGTGGAGGTGGTGGGACTCGACCACGTGCCGGCCAACGGCCCCGTCATCTTCGCCGGGAACCATCCGAACGCCCTGCTGGACGGGTTTGTCGTGGCCTCGATGTGCGGCCGGCGGCCGGTCCACTTCATGGGCAACGCCAAGCTCTGGCGGTATCGACTGATGGCGTTGTTTCTCGACGCGTTCGGGGCCGTGCCGGTGTACCCACGCGAGGAGCACGGTGACGCGGCGAACAACGACGTGGCCTTTGCTCGGCTCTTCGAGGTGCTCGAAGCGGGCAATTCGATCGGGACCTTTCCCGAGGGCATCAGTCACGCCGGCAGCCAATTGACGCGCTTGAAGACCGGGACGGCCCGGATTGCCTTGGCGGTCGGGGCCCGGCGCCGGGTGTGTGTGACCATCGTGCCGTGCGGGCTCACCTACATGCATCGCCATCGCTTTCGGAGCCAGGCGCTCCTGCACTTCAGCGAGCCGATCGTGATCGACGACGAGTGGCTGACGGCATATGCCGAGGCCGAGGGCGACACGGTGCGTCGGCTCACGACGCACATCGCGGATGCCCTTGAAAAGGTCACCCTGAACGCGCCAGATTGGGAGACCCTGCGCTTCATCCACGCCGCCCGGCGCTTGTACAAGCCGACCTCGGTACGCCTCACGCCCGGGACCTATGTCGAACTTAGCCGCCGGTTCGTCGAGCGCTATCTCGCCGCGGCCGACGACCCGACGGTGCAGCGGCTTCGTAACGACGTGCAGAACTACCAGTCGCGACTCGACCTCACCGGTCTGAAGGACCACCATCTGCGTCAGCCGATCGGGGTCGTCGACGCCTGGAAGGGCGTCTTGTGGCGGTGCGGGGCGCTGGTCGCCCTCCTGCCGCTGGCCATTCCCGGCGCGCTCCTGCATCTGCCGGTCGCCTGGATCGCGATGACCGCGAGCGAGCGACTGAGCGACGATCGAGACGACGTGGCGACGCTCAAGGTCATCACGTCGGTGTTGTTGTTGCCGCTCGCCTATGCCGCGGCCGGGACCCTCATCGGACTGAGCGTCGGGTGGTGGTGGGGCGTGGGCATCGGCGCCCTCCTGCCGCTGAGCTTTCTGGCCTCGATCAAGCTGGTCGAAGTCCAGACGAACATGACCCTGGCCACGCTGACGAACCTGCGCTTGAGTCGGTTCTCACTCGAAGTCGAGGATCTGCGCGAGACACGCCGTCATCTCGTGACACGTGTGCGCGAGGTCGCCGACACATACGCGGATCCGAGTTTGCCCCGCCTGTTCAGCCGTCGCGACCTTCAATAGATTGCGTCGCTTCGGTGTTGGCGACGAGCGGCATACGGCCAGGTCCTTACCCCGCCTCGCACCACTCGGGTGGCGCGACTGGGCCGCGGCGCCGGATCGGCCCCACCAATTCGAGGTAGATCCCATCAGGGTCCATCAGGTTGATGATGCCGGTCGTATCCTCCCCGGTGCCCGAGCAGCAGGGGGCAATCTCCGAAAGGAATTCCGCACCGAGTGTTTGCAGCACGCCCACCGCGTGATCCAGATCGCCCACAGCCAGCGCCATGCGGTCGATACCCACATGGTTGATCGGCGGCGGATACGGCGGCTCGTCGTCGTAGGGGTCGACCCACTGCACCAGACGCAAGCGGTGATGGTCGCCGCCAGCAAGTGCAATGTCGGCCCCACGCAGTGTGAACGGTTCGTCCAGACCGTAGGCACGGGCTTCGGCGAGCGTGCCGGTCGTGGCCAACGGCCGCACGTCGGTATAGCCGAGCATCTCGTAGAACGCGAGTGACCGGTCGAAGTCGCTGACGTTCACCGCGACATACGGCATCGCCGTGATGTGCATGTCGGCGCTCGGATCGCCATGGGGCGGTGCACTCTCGACCAGCTTGTAGAGCACGCCGTCGGGATCCGTGAAGAACACAAACCGATCGCCAGGCACGCCGTAGGGCTCGGACAAGAACTCCACGCCCTGCGTCGCCAGGTGCGCAACGTCCGTGGCTAGATCGGTCGTGAGCAAGGCCGCATACGCCATCCCGAGATGGGTGGGCGAGGCGTACGGGCGTGCGGCGTTGAACGGGACCGCGAACTGAATGAGGTCGATGCTGGATGGCCCCCAGCTCTCGGGAATGGCGATCACCTCGATGTCCTGCAGCTCGTACGTGCACAGGTCATACATCCCCAGCAAGCGGGCCATCAGATGGGTGTTGGTCTTCGGAAACCCGCCCACCCCGCGGTGAAACCGAGCATGCGATAGAACCCGCGTGCGCGCGCGAAGTCAGTGGTCTGTGTATTGATGTGGATGCGCGCCGTCAGACCCACGTCAACGTCCGAGGGCGGGCTGACCGGCTCGTCAGTGCCTGGCACGGGCGTGGTGCAGGCGACGGGCACGATCAAGCCACCAAGGACGAGCGCGCGCAAGGTTCGGACGAACCGCAGGCGGTGCGGCCGTCTCACGGCGCGGGCTCGAGACGCAAGAGTGCGCCGTCGTCCTCGTCAGTGAGCAGGTACAGGAGCCCGTCCGGGCCTTGGCGCACATCCCGGATACGTTGGTGGAGCTCGGTCAGCAGCGATTCGCGCCGCAGTTCCTCGGTATCGGCGTTGAACACCACTCGTTGGAGGTGGCCTGTGCCCGGGATCCCGCCCTCGCGCAACGACCCGACGAACACGTTGCTTCTCCACGCGGGGAACTGGTCGCCGGTGTAGATGGCCATGCCCGCGACCGCAATGGCCGGGAGCCATACGACCAGCGGCGACTCGATCCCCTCGCGCGTTGGATGTTCAGAGACCCGCGAGCCAGGATAGAGGCGTCCGAAGCTGACGAGCGGCCAGCCGTAGTTGAGTCCAGGCCGGATGACGTTGATCTCGTCGCCGCCATTCGGACCATTCTCGTGGTTCCAGATCTCGCCAGACTCGGGGTGCAGGATGAGTCCCAGGGTGTTGCGATGCCCAAGCGTGTAGATCTCCGGACGATAACCGGGACGGTCCGCAAACGGGTTGTCCGCCGGCACGGAGCCATCATCGTTGAGACGCAGAATCTTGCCGCGTAGGCTCAGCGGATCTTGCGCGACCTGGGCCACGCGGCCGCCTGTCGACATATACACCTTGCCGTCACGCCCGAACACGACGCGCCCGTTGAGACCGGAGTTGCCCTCGTAGGCGTCGGTCACGAGCAGGTCATGGACGTCGGCGAGCGCGCCCGCCTCGAGCCGGCCACGCGCCAGCGTCGGTGCGCCCATACCGTTGCCGACCGGCTTGGTATAGGTCAGGTAAACCAACCCGTTGTCGGTAAACCGCGGGTGGATGGCGACGTCCATGAGCCCGCCATTGCCGTCGGTCCTGACCTCCGGCACGCCGGCGATTGGCACCGGGTCCAGTGTGCCCCCGCGAATGCGGCGCAGGCGACCGGGACGCTCGGTGACCAGAATGTCTCCGTTGGGGAGGAAGGTGAGGGACCACGGATGTGAGAGCCCGGCCGTTACGACGCTGACCCGGACCTTGTGCTGTTCGGCGGTATCGATTACCCACGGGCCCGCGCCCAACGGCGGCACCGGCACGCCAAGCGGCGGTTCCTCTTGCGCGTAGCTCACCCCAAGCAGACAGAGCAGCATCGGCGCGGCGAAACCAACGGTATGTCTGATTTCCATTCGGTCGTTACCTGTCGGGTCATTCTAGTGTCCTGTCTCAGGTAAATCTACACAGGACCCTGCCATTGCCCACGTTGCCGGCCAGCAGTAGGATGGGCCTCGGTCAGGGAGGTGCTGATGACGACCGCCGACGATTTTCGCCGTATCGCGCTCACCATCGAGGGCGCCGAAGAGCGCGCGCACATGGACGCGGCCGACTTTCGTGTGGGAGGCCGGATTTTCGCGACCCTCGCCTCGCAGGCCCAGGGCTACGGCAATCTCGTGTTGACGCCCGAGGTGCAGGCACTATTCGTGGAGGAGGCGCCAGAGCTGTTCCTCCCCATCGCGGGCGGGTGGGGACGGATGGGCATGACCCATATCCGGCTGGCGACCGCGGACGAAGACACCCTCACGGGCGCGCTGCGCAAGGCGTGGAAGCTGCGTGTGGACAAGAACACGCGCACGCAGTCTGGCCCGCGAGCGCGACGTCGCGCTCGGACGTCCGGTCGTTGACGCGGGTCTACACGTGATTCATGAGTCGATCGTGTGGCAGATAGATCTGCTCTAATTTCGTCAACACCATGTCAGCGCTGACCGGCGAGCGGTAGAAGTAGCCTTCACCGCCCAGCGCATCGGCGATGGCGCACAACACGGACGCGGCGCCGGCACCGATCGCCGGCTCGCCGATTCCCTTGGCGCCCAGGGGATTGAACGGGTCGGGTTCTTCGGCCGCGGTCCATCCCATCGGACGCTCGTGGGGGACATCGAGGATGCCGGGCGGGCGGTTGTTGTAGAACCGCTTCGCCACCGACAGCCCCCACCGTCGGTCGAAGACCCACTTCTGGCTCAGCGCGATGCCAAAACCCTGAATCCCGCCGGAATGGATCTGGCTCCCGAGCAGCCGGGGGTGGACCAGGGTGCCGCAGTCGGCGCTGCCGACATAGTCGACCATCTGGATCGCGCCGGTCTCGACGTCCACTTCGACTTCCGCGAACCCGACCACGAACCCCATGACACGACCACCGGTCGCGAACGTGTCCTTGGCGACACCCATCAGGCCACGGCCGGCCAGGTTTGTGGCCGAGGTGGTGGTCATCCCATTGATGTCTTCCGGCAGCTCGTGGCCGTCGAAGCGACCGCCGCGGGCGATGGCCCGCTCAGCTGCTTGCGCAAAGCTCAACCCCTGTGAGGGCGTACCCCGCTTGAACACGCGTTCGCCCGCCACGTCGTAGTCGTCCGGCGTCCCGCCCAGGTCGAGCGCGGCCAGCTCCTGCAGCTTGCGTTTCGCGTCGAGCCCGGCGGCCCAGTTGGCCCGCGTGTGCGCATGGGTCGTCTGGCTCCCGACCGACATCGCGCTCCACGGCAGGTTCCGGTCAGTCGCGCCCCAGACCAATTCCACCTTCTCCCACGGCATGTCGAGCGCCTCGGCCGCGGCACGGGAGCAGTCGGAGAACGACTCCGTCCCCAAATTGCCGACACCTGTCTGGATCTGCAGCCGTCCGTCCGGCCGGATCACCAGGAGCCCGTCCATCCCGGAGCTCCCGGCCGAGAACGTACTCATCGCGACCCCGATCCCGGTCGCCTTGCTCCCGTTGCGCTGACCGCTCCGAGCGAGCCGTTCCGACCAGTTGAATTCGGCCATCCCCTTGTCGAGGGCCTCGCGGACGAACGCGCTCGAGGCGTGCCCCTGCTGCCCGTCACGCCCAGGTGGGCCGAACGTCGCCTGTCCGGACGGCGCGTTGATTCGGATGATCTCGGTACGGTCGATGCCCAGCTGTCGCGCCGCCCGGTCGAGCAACGGCGCCAGCATGGTGACGGCCTGCTCGCCCCCCGGGGCTCGCTGGGCGGCCCGGGGTGGCGTATTCGTGTACACCCCGATGCCCCGCACCCGGATACTCTCTGGCTGATACGCGAGCGAGGCGATGTTGGCCACCGACATGTGGTCACCGCTACGCCCATACGGTCCGCCGTCGCCAATGGTGAAGAGATCCATGGCCAGGATGCGCCCATCGCTCCTGAAGCCGATCTTCGCGCGGGCTTGCACCGCCGGCCGCGCCCGACCGATGAAGTTCTCTTCCCGACGGCTGACCCGCATCATGACCGGCTTGCCGATCTTCTTCGACATGACGATCGGAAACCGCATGCATGTGGACCCCGCGGCCTTACTCCCGAACCCACCGCCACAGAATTCGGCGATCAGGACCACGTTCTCCGGCTCGACTTCGGCCCAGCGCGCGACGGCGCCCACCGTGCGTGCGGTGCTCTGGGTCGATCCGTACACGAAGACTTTCCCGTTCTCCCAGTAGGCCATACAGCTGCGCGTCTCGAGCGGCTGGTGCCCCAGTGACTGGTGGTAGATGGACTCGTCGATCACGAGGTCGGCGGCGGCCAGACCGGCATCGACATCCCCGACCGCCCACTCTGCGGCGAACTCGCCACTCATCGGCAACCGGCCGGCGGCCAGTTCAGCCAGCTCGGTCTCGGTCCACTTGATGGTGGCGAGGTCCCGGCCCACCATCGTGTTGCCATCGAGTCGCGCGTTGGGTCCACCCGGCCGCAGGCTGTCGAGCGGGTCCAAACAGAACGGCAACGCCTCGTAGTCGATCTGGATCGCCTCGATGGCCTCCGACGCGGTCTGTTCGTCGACCGCCGCGATGGCGAGCACCGGCTCGCCCTCATACAGCGGCTCGTTGGTCAGCCCCGCCTCGCCTGGAGCGTCTACCGTCGGCAGGTCGTCTGCGGTCAAGATGCCCTCGACCCCAGGCATGGCCAGCGCGGCACTTGCATCAAGACGGCGCACCCGGGCATGCGGCATCGGGCTCAACAGCAACTTCAGGAACACCATGCCATCAGCCCGGAAGTCCTCGGCGTACTTCGCGCGACCGGTCACCTTCGCCCGCAGGTCCGTCGTGGTGTAGTTCTTTCCTATGAGCTTGTAGTCGGGCATGTGTCCATCTCTCCGGGGGCGTGACGTGCCCTCTCGATCGGCGCTTCCGGCCGCGCCTCGCCCTAGTATAGGTCCGAAGTGTAGGTCCGGAACAGATGCATCAGTGAGGGTGCGGTTTGGGCGAAGACCCCGCGCGGCCCTCGGGTACGTGGCGGGGAGCCGGATGCCGCTCAGTCTCCCGTCCGTGGCTCACGCGCCGTCTCCGGTCAGCCTCGTTACCCCGTCTCGCAGACGCCCCATGTCGATCTCCCACGAGTAGTCGAACTCGCCACCCTCGCCGCTCGAGCCGTCCAGCCGTCGACCGAACACGTATCCAGCGTTGCACCCTTGCTGGTGCACACATGCCCCATGGTGAGGAACTGCTTGTCGAATTTCAGCGTTGGCGGTGTCAGGACCAGCGCGCGTGGCGCCTGCTGGGAGAAGAGGATGTTGTACAGGCCGGAACCGAAGGGCCCGGCAACGAACTCGCACTCTTTGAACAGAGATATCGTCTGCGCGGCGGTCAGTCCGCTGGGCTCAACGACCGTGAAGCCGAACTCCGCGAACAGACGCTCTACGGCTTTCTCCTTGGCAAGCGACCGACGCATGTTGCCCCGTCGCGTGACGTAGATTCGTCTAGTCGCCGAGGTCGCTGGAAGACGGTGTGACGATACGTGCTGTTCGTCTGCCACGCCGCCACAGAAGATCTCGAACGGGTTGCCGTAGCGGGTCTTGCGGGCGGTATACGTTTTTGGCGGCACGAGAAGCCGGGTGAAGATCGAAACACCTTGCGATCGTGAAACATGATCTGCCCCGGCAAAACCCCAAGAGCGTGCATGAGATTCAGGTAATTCTCCGGCACGTCGGTCGGAACCACCACTCGCACATCGGTGTCCGAGAAAAGGCGCAACACTGTCAGTTTCGGAAAACACTTGAGGACGCACATCCCGAAGTGCCGAATGCTGGGGCCCAACAACAGCAGCGCCGTCCCCTCGTGTCGGGCGACCGCGTCCGTACGCAACGCCCGCTGCACAATCCGTTTCAAGCCTGCCGATACCGTGCACGCTCCGTCGTTGTCGAGTTCCAGGCCGTAGCGCTCCGCATGCCTGCCCACCAATTCGCCAGGATCACGTCGTTCTTCGCCATGACGATTCCCGGTCCTACGACCCGGGCTCCATTGATCACTGGAACCTCGAGCGTGCCGACGGTCAGCGGCGTCTCACAGAGGAGACGTCGTATTGCGGCTGCCAGTCGTTCTCGAAGCACAGTGGTGGAGGCTGAGGAATGTGGTCGACCGGCGCGTCGTACTGCAGGAGCACGCCAAGGCCCGAGTCATCAAAGCTCGCGGTGCTTCTGTGAGCGCGCCCGTCGACCGGCGGTAGCGCCAGCTTGCGAGCCGTCGCGAACCTGACGTCCCCCCACATTTAAGTAGCACGCGGGTTTGGAGTTCGATCTCAGGAGGAAGGAGATCGGACGTGAAGAAACGATTCACGGAAACGCAGATCATCGGGTTTCTCCGGGAGGTTGAGGCCGGCCAGCCGGTCAAGCAGCTCTGCCGGAAGCACGGGTTCTCCGAGGCGAGCTACTACCTGTGGCGGGGCAAGTTTGGCGGCATGAACGTGTCGGACGCCAAGCGGCTCAAGGAGCTGACCACCGAGAACGCCCGGCTTAAGAAGCTGCTGGCCGAGTCGCTGCTCGAGAACGAGGTGACGCAAGAGGCGCTGCGAAAAAAGTGGTGACCGCGCCAGCGAGCCGGACGTTGGTGCGGGACATGAGCGAGCCCGGCTTGAACGAGCGCCGCGCCTTGGCGGTGGTGCGCATGAGCGCGTCGTCGCTGCGGCACACCCCGGCCGCGGACCGGAACGAGGCACTTCGAGCACAGATCGAGGCCTTGGCGCATCGCCATCGCCGCTACGGTGCCGGGATGTTCTATCTGAAGCTGCGGCAGGCCGGCGAACGAGTGAACCACAAACGAGTGGAGCGCTTGTACACCGAGGCGTGCCTGCAGGTGCGCCGGCGTCGACGCAAGAAGATCCCCGTCGCGGACCGCCACCCGCTGGTCCGCCCTGAGGTGCCAAACGACGTCTGGTCCGCCGACTTTGTGTTCGACCGCACGGCTGAGGGACGAGTCGTGAAGTGCCTGACCATCGTCGACGATGCGACGACTGAGGCGGTGGCCATTGTGCCGGCGCGCGCCCTCGGCGGGTTGCCCGTCACGCGCGTACTTGATCGCCTGGCGCACGAGCGCGGCCTGCCGCAGATCTTGCGGACGGACAACGGACCGGAATTCTGTGGACGCGCCCTGGTGACGTGGGCGCACGATCGTGGCATCACGCTGCGCCTGATCGAACCCGGCAAGCCGACCCAGAACGCCTTCATCGAATCGTTCAATGGCCGGTTCCGAGACAAGTGCCTCAACGAACATTGGTTCACGAGTTTGTCGCACGCCCAAGCCCTCATCGAGGCGTGGCGCCGCGAGTACAACGAAGAACGACCGAAGAAAGGGCTGGGTGGTCTGACGCCCGCTGGCTATGCCAGGCGTCTCGTCGCCCAACGGATTACAGTCACCGTCGAACTCTAAACCGAACCGCTACTGAAAGCGGGGGGACGTCAAACCCGTACCGCTTGTCAAGGTCGATCACTTGGGGAGGTCGGTATTCTTCGGCTTCGGTAGCGTCAAAGCGCACCGGTTGCGCAAGGGCAGCTGCGAATAGTCCCAGTTGGTGTGCCGCTCGCGCATCAAGGCGATTGGCTCCCCATGCCAGACTTCCTGCAATGAGGAGTCTTTGATGTTGGCGTAGGGCATCGACCCGTTGACGTCATAGCCACAAGCCACGATCTGGCCATTCGATTGGATCGTCAGGTTCTTCCACGGCTTCTTACATCGTCTGAGCGCACATCGGGCACTCAAGATTGCAGTCGTTGGTCACCTCGACGTTGACCACCAAGGGCGCCGTCGGTACCGCAATCACCACGCCTTGTTCCGTCGGCGTGGTTTCTTCTTGCGCGTTGTTCTTAGATCGCTCACGGCATCTCCGACAGAGGTTGCCTCTCGAGTAAGGCCGAGATGGACCGCCCCGCACCCGAATGCTACCGCATGCGGACGATCCCAGGCTCTACGAGGCCACGGTCACAGAGTGGTAATGGTTCGACGACGGCCCGATAGACACAAAGAGGGCTTTCCTGTGAGGAG
>Ga0310121_10004604_pt1 | contig 12095 bp, 5 predicted proteins | sample CB27_Tmax_986_MG_FD_203504 | JGI IMG/M metagenome (GOLD analysis project Ga0310121, IMG submission 203504) | Marine microbial communities from Western Arctic Ocean, Canada - CB27_Tmax_986 | ecosystem: Environmental > Aquatic > Marine > Oceanic | place: Canada: Western Arctic Ocean | collected...
CCAAGGTGACTCAGGCAAGGGGAGACAGCGATTTCACCTACCTGTTTGCCTTCTCCATTCTTGGGCAAACTCGAACAGAAGCACTGCGTCCTCGCTACCAGAAAGAATCTGATTCAACCAGCCGGCCAGGTCGTTGGCGTCGATAGCCCCGTCTCCTCCAGGGGGGGCAATATCGAAATCGCGCGGCGTTTCTGACGGAGTTGCCGAAGGTGTGTCGGTTGGAGGAACCAGCGTCTCGCCAGGTGTCATCGTTCCCGAAGCCGTCAGGGTGATGCCCAATGTCGGCGTGGGTGTCTCTGAAGCAGTAGCGGTAGATACACTTGTGTCAGTCGGTGTGGAGAAAGCAGAAGGCGTTCGGGTGTTTGTGACAGTGTGTGTCCGGGTCGCGACGGGAGTTCCCGTGGCAGTCCTTGTTGGTAGGGCTGTTGGAATCGGAGTGGATGTAAACGTTATTGTTGGCGGAATCGCTGTCGGGGTCCATGTTGGAGTGAGCGTTGGTACTCGTGTTTCAGTAGGAGTCAGGGTGAGCATTACTCCCGGGCACAGTTTCTCCTGGTAAGAAATTGAAAGGCCACCGGTAAAAGAGTTGCTCGGGTTTTCATTCCCTGGTGTCCCGTCACAGAGGTTCACAACCGGGCAGAACTCGATCGGGTGATAGAGACCACCGGTGCAGGGGAGCCCATCCTCGTGGCAGATGGAATAATAGAGATCGACAGCCGAAGTGACACAAATCTTACCCCCTCCAGCCCATGTGGCGCAGACAATTCCATCCAGTGCGGGTTCTCCATTCAAACAGTTGACCAGGCCCCGCGATACAAAGCTCACGACCTCCGGACAATCAGCAACGGGGCCTTCCGGGCAGACGACTGAACAGGACGCAAGGATCGCCCCAGTCTGGCCCGGGAGGCACGCTGTAACCGGGGAGAAGGGAGGTAAGGAGACCACAAGATCGAAGAATCCCGCCTCCAGGAGTGTTCCGGTACAGTCAATGCAAAGCGTGGCCGCTTCCACACAGGGACCATTCAAACCGCACGTAGGAGTTAGGGTGGGTGTCGCCGTTTGCGTTCCGGTATTTGTTATCGTGTTCGTCGCTGTGTGGGTACTCGTTTCGGTGGGTGTTCCGGTCTCCATGGGCGTCTCTGTGGATGTTGGTGTAAATAAATCTGTTTGAGTTTCCGTGGGACTGCTGGAAGGGGTCACTGTATCGGAAAAAGTCTCGGTAACTGTTTCCGTGAACGTACCCGTTCCGGTCGGCGTGGGCGTAAACGATTCCGTTATCGTGAACGTCGGCGAGAGGGTAGGTGTATCCGAGTCCGTCGGTGTCTCGGTCCCCGTCGGAGAGGAGGTCGCTGTGGTCGTCGGGGTATCCGTCGATGTTTCAGTGGGTGTAGTTGTTGGAGGGGTCACAATAGCCGTCCACCCGATGTCGTCCATGAGCTCGAAAGCGAGGCCCACATCGTGGTTAGCCCCCGCCAAAAAAGGTTCCATCAGCTGGTTCGGCGACAGCGCGGTATCCCAATGGGAAACCGAGGATCCCGGGCGAAACGGATTGGGCGCGTAATGTCTCACCCGCCCGGAGGCATGAACGCCTCCTGTTATACCGGCTGTTGCGGCGGTAACTGCCGCGCCGTCCCATGTGAGATTGCCATTGTTGATCGCCGAAGCGCCTCTTTGGGCGACTGTCATACTTGGCCAATCGAGTCCCAGCGATTCGTCAAAGAGATTCGTCATGTACACATCATCAAATCCCAGTGCCGTTTCGCCGGTCTGATTGGTGATGGTGGCGAACCCAAGCCCGTGCCCGATCTCATGCAGAACCACCGTCACCAGATCAAAAGTCCCTGCCGGCGGAGCCGCATCAAAGCCGTAATACCAGTTGATGCCCGAGAGGCACATAGTGTTGTCATCGATGTCCGAGTTGAAAGTTGCGACAATATCGCTACTACCCGTTGCAAGGTCCTTGTTCGCTATGGCATTTGCCAGGGGGTACGGATACCAGGTCGCTGGCAGGGGTGGGGTTGAACCGCCAACACCTGGCAGCCAGTCACGCGTGTAGGACGCTGCTCCTGCCCTGCCGAGCACTCCCGATCCGGCGCTGCACGGGGTGAGGGGATCGAAGAAGGCGGTGACGAGGATTTCGATATTGCTTTGAAGAAGCCCTTCCCAAATACCCGCAGCAAACTCGAACGCCAGCTGCCGCTGCATCCCAAGCGTGGCGCCGGGGTTTCCTCCCGCCGTGCTGGCTGGATGGGGTGGGCCGGGGTCGTTGAAACCCTCATTCGGACCGTCACCGTTGAGAATGGTGATCGTGCTTCCCGTGGGTCCCTTATCAGGCGAGAGCAATCGGTTGGGAAACCGTGGGTAATTTTGGAGGTTCTCATCGAAGAGAGGGAGATGGTAGCCGTCCTTGCCCATGGACTCTTCCTCCAGGTCCTCCCATTCCTTATCCGTCCACCAAAGCGATTTCGAGAGTGCTGAAAGAGTTGCAAAATTCTTCAGTCCAGTAGGTCCTTCGTATGGGTTTTCACGAAGATTACCTTCGTCGTCCACGAAGGCGATGCTGAGTGCTGAAGCATCCCTCGGACCGAAAGGGATGGAAGATATTGCGAGCAAGACCAGCCCACAAAAAATAGTCCCCGTCCGCATTCTTATAATCTGCTCCCCCCGACTCTTCCTCTCCGCAATGGTAGCCCATTTGCGGGAGGGGTTCATCCTTTTTTGAAGACCCTGCAAAAATGAAACCCCCGCTTGCGTTTTCTGAGCAAGCGGGGGTTCTCGATAAAACAATGATTGAGTTTGCGTTTGAACCGCCTACCTCGCGCTAATCATCTAACCCGCTGCCGAACTCATCGGCTCGGAACAGTTCCATGTCTCGCGCATTCTGATTGCTGTCGAGCGGAATAGGTTCGCCGAACGACGGTTCAATTGAATCCGTCTGCGGACGCGCCGAACCGAAGACGAAGACCTCACCCATCTTGGACAGCGTGTAGAACCCATCCGCGCAACCCGCGGAGAAGTCCAGGTCGATGAAGATCGAGAAGGCATCAATACCAAACTGGCCGGCATTGGCCTCGTTCTCCGGAGTCTCCGGATCGTCGAAGCCCATGACCAGGTAAGGCATACCTACCGTCGTGACCGGGGTTCCCAGGTTGTTTGGATCCTCGTTCCGGAGGAAGAAGACCGGATTCGAAGGATCGTTCACCGGCACCGGATGGATACCACCCCAACCATCGAAGATGCCGACTCCGCCCACGGTTCCATTTCCCTTATCGCTCTTATCAACTGTAAGCAGGTCGATGTCGCGCGCAATATCCAAGCCCGCGAAGAATGGGAATGTGTGCCCGCTCTGACCGGTCTCCAGCAGGAGGCGCGGATCGTTGGCAGGCAAGCCGGCAAACGTTCCCGCTGCAACTGGAGTGCCATCGGCATTGACCGCGTGTCGCCCACCCTGGCTGTCGATTATCAGGTAACCCTCGGCTCGGTCGAACGGCGCGACGACATCAATGGCCAGGAAGGCTACCGCGCGCAGTGAGGCTCCACCCGGTTGCGGCAGGCCGCCCGCGCGTATCGCCCCGAACGGCACATCGTAGCCAAGGATGCCCATCTGATCCGTTCCGGGCACGAGGGCCGGGTCGACCGCATCCTTCACCGAACCGGCGCGGTAAATACCGCCGAAGTCGGTCAACACCCAGAACCCCTGCGAATCGCGCGCCATCTGGAAGTCCACCGCGCGTCCCTCGGGGAACTCAGCCGATGGCGGGAACATGAAGTCTTGCGGGATGCCGCCCTTGGTTTCGGCCAGGAACATGACCACGCCCGCGCCGTCAAGTACCGCCAGGTCCTCACCCGCGCCGGTTTGAGCGCGTTCGAAGTCCTGAGCGAAGTCTTTGCCGAAGGACAGGCTGCCCACAATATCGATCGGGTTGCCGACACGCTCGACAGCGCCCGAGGAGAGCAGCAGGTAATACCCGCTGTCACACCCAGGTGTGAATGTCGGAGTCGCCGTATTCGTCGGCAGTGGTGTCGAAGTGGGTTTCCCTGTATCGACCGGTGTTGGAATGGAGGTGCTGGTCGCCACCGGCGTACTAGTATCGACCGCAGTATTCGTCGGCGTCGCGGTGGGAGCACCACCCGGTTCGATATCGATGCCGATACCCGCTATCGGATCGTCAAGCTCGTTGCCGTCCGTTCCGTCACAGAGGTTCGCGATTGCACACAGACCCAGCGGGTATCCCTCATCATTATCGCAGAGCGCGCCCAGCTCGTTGCCGCAGATGCACCAGTGACAATCGAACGGCGCGGTGACCGTGACCTTGATCGTGTTGCCGACAATCGTTCCAACGATGACATCCAGCGAAGGATCGCCACCCACACAAGTCGCGAATTGACCCGCGATCAGAGTCAGATAATCAGCGCAGGTAGCCGGAGCCGGTGTCACCGCGCAGTCGATCTGGCAATCCACTACCGCGTTGGCCGCCGGGCAACTGATGACTTGACAGGTAGCCGCTGGGATCGGGCCGGCGAAGAGGCGTAGACGGAATGGATCACCCGTCAGCGAGGCCAAGCTGGCCGCGTCACAGGTAAAGGTGAAGTCATTCGTGCAAACCACCGGTACTTCTGTATGAGTCGGCGAAGCGGTCGGCACCTCCGTCGAAGTGGACGTGGGTACTTCCGTCGAGGTGGAAGTCGGTACCTCTGTCGACGTGGAGGTTGGCACTTCGGTCGAGGTGGACGTTGGCACCTCTGTCGAGGTTGAAGTGGGTACTCCTGTCGAAGTGCTCGTCGGCACAAGCGTGTTGGTGCTCGTCGCGACAGGTGTATCAGGTGGAAGCATCGTCGCCGTATCCGTCGGAACCATAGTTTCCGTGTTTGTCGGAACCATAGTTTCTGTGTCGGTCGGAACCATAGTTTCCGTGTTGGTCGGCGGCACCGGAGTTTCTGTTGATGTTACAACCACTGTTTGGGTGACCGTCGGCGTTGGCGTCGGAGCGTCGGGACACGGTTTATCCTGGTACGACAGTGAGATTCCGCTGGCGAAGGAATTCGTGCCTGGATTCTCGTTGTCCAGGATGCCATCGCAAAGGTTCACAATGGGGCAGAACTCCAGCGGATGATACAGACCCGAAACACAGTCGATACTTTCGCTATGGCAGAGGCAGTAGGTGAAGTCGGTCGAGGACTGGATACAAACCTTCCCTTGACCCGCCCCCGTCGCGCAGACAAACCCGCTTAGCGAGACATTCAGGTTCAGGCAGTCGATCAGGTTCTGGGCCAACAGGTTTTCGTAAGCCGTGCAATCCACCGTCAGACTCGCCGGGCAAATCACAGTACACAGCGCGACATTGGTTCCGCAAGCGACTGGCCCGCAGGCTGTAATCGGGTTAAACGGTGGCAGCGAGATAGACAGATCGAGGAATCCAGCCTCCACCAGCGTTCCCGTGCAGTCGAAGCAGATGGTCGCTGCTTCCAGACACGGTCCGGCAAGCATACAAACAGGCACGTCGGTTGCCGTCGCTGTCGGGGTTGCCGTCGGCGCTCCCGGGTTAGTCGGGGTCACAGTTGCCGTCGGTGTCGGCCCAGTCACCAGGGTACACATTCCATCAAAGACGAAGAATTCGAAATCCACATTTCCGCATTCGAAGCTAACTCCGGAGCAGGCGCTGTTCTTAATCAGCGGCATGCATTCGTTAGCCGAACAATCCAGACTAAGCGCGGGACCGCAGAGGCTGATATCGATCGGCGTCGGTGAATCAATGTAGATCAACCCTGGATCGGTTGCCGGGAACGGGATGCTGCAGATAAGCGGTCCTCCCGGGCCGGTGATGCAATCACAGATCTGTCGCGCCACATCGTAAGCGCCGGTCGGGCACATAATATCGGTCGGACAGACCACCGTGCATTGCGCAACCGCCGGCGGGCAGGTTGTCTGCACACAACTCGTGAGGGCGCCGTCGTGGACATTGAACGCGAAGCTGCTCGGATTCGTCGAGGGTCCCGTGACATTCTCGAAGCAGGACATCGACACACAGCAGCGGAAGCAATCTTGTATCGTCGCTGTCGGCGTCGGGCTGTCGGCAACCGTGTTTGTCGAGGTCGGAGTCGGCGTATCGACGACAGTCGTATTAGTCGGCGTCACAGTGGCGGTCGGTGACCCAACACTGGTATCCGTTGGAGTTGCCGTTTCCGTAGCCGTTGGCGCACCGACATTGGTGTTGGTCGGAGTTTCCGTAATAGTCGGGGTCTCCGTAATAGTGGGCGTATTGATATCAGTGTTGGTCGGAGTTTCCGTAATAGTCGGGGTCTCCGTAATAGTGGGCGTGTTGATATCAGTGTTGGTCGGAGTTTCTGTAATCGTCGGCGTATCCGTAATCGTGGACGTTGGTGTACTTGTTTCAGTGGCAGTCGGTGCCGGTGGACTGATGATAGTCCAACCGTAATCCTCCACTTCGCCATCCGTGGTCGACCCAGCCGGGAGCAGACCCCCGACGGTACTGATGCGGAAGCGGGCAAAGCTTGCGCCGCTGGTAGCGACCGCTGTTCCAGCAGGTGGCGTCACCAGGACAGGATGTTTCCCATCGGTGACCCCTGTCATATTGATGACCATCTCGGCAGGGTGTTCAAACACTCCGCTCCCGTCGAAATCAAACCAGGCCTGGACTGTGGCGCTGGTAATGACACAACTCACGCAGATAATGACCGTCGAAGCGGAGGCATCCGTAAGAGTCGGGATCGACACTCCGTCCTCATCGTCCGGCGAATCGGTTACATCGTCGCCGGTTCCGTCCAGCGGCATGTTCGCATCTGTTTCTCCGTCGCGTTCAACGCCGAGCTTAGGTCCAGATGTGGTGTGAAAAGGGCCACCACTGGCAGAAACGGTGCTATACGTATCTGGTGCATCTCCATAGTCAGGTAAGACCGATAAAACAGCTGCTTCTGCGTTGATCAAACCGTGCCCGGATTCGTCGTCAAACCCTGCGACATCCATGTCGATCGCAGTGGTTGCAAGGCCAGTCTTTAGACCGGAAACGGTCAGTGAGGAGTTTGCGTCCAGCATCAGGGCCGCGACCCCCGCTGCATGAGGGGCGGCGGCCGATGTGCCGAAGAAATTGGGAAACACCACCTCGATATCAATTCCACTCTCCGATCCAAAGAAGGTATTGTTTCCCCCGTCCGGGGCCACAATGAACGGATTCATTCTTACTTCAGGCATCCCCAATGGCATTCCCCCGACCGAAAACAAAATGTCTGCTCCCGAGGGCGATGAGAAAACCTCCAATACGGGTGGGCTTGTTCCAAATTCGGGCGTAAGCAGGAAGGCCGCGGCCCCCACCCCGGGTGGTCCAGGAGCGTTGGCGTGGCCCGTGCAAGTTCCGCTCATAGTCGGATCGTCCACCACCGTCATACCACTGTCGAAATAGATGTATTTCATCAGTGTGGGCGCTGGCCCCGCCGGCATTCCCGGCGCACCGAGGTGTTCGATGATGATGTTAAAATCCGTGTCCGGACCCGGAATTCCATCGAAATCGAAGGATCCGTCGTTAAAAAATGAAAAAATCTCGACCGCATCCCCACTGACTACGTTGTCAACGGCCCCGCCGGCCAGAAGCATGCCGAGCCCGCCTGGAGCGGCGCCGACAACAAAAATGTCCATGTTGCTCGTACATGGCAACCCGCCAGCAGAGGCAAAAGGTTGATCCCATTGAAAGCTAAACATGACCGTAGTACTCATCGGGACAACAATCGCCTGGAACGCGTCATCCCCTCCAGCCGCAAAATCATGTAGCAACCCCGGTCCGGGCGGGCTCATCCCGGGACCAGCGATAGTTGAGGGGAGAAAGCCCCCCTCCCAGGATTGTCGAGCCGAGTTTCCAGCTGAAGAAAAGTAAGGAACGCCGGCGCCCTCAGCAGCGATGACCGCCTGGGCGACGACACCGTCTTGGAAGAAAGGCTCAGCGAAGTAGAAAACGTCGTCGTTAATGACGTCGCACGGAACCGCAGCCAGTGCTGTAATGCCGGCTGCAAACGCGGCCTCCCCACCTAAAGGCAGTGTGAAACTCCTGGTCGCAACCAGGGGCCACGTCTTGAATGATCTGCATCATCGCGCGGCCCTCATCGGTTCCAGCGGCATCAGCAATTGGGACGAGGGCCAGCGGGCAAGTCCAAGGTAATCGTGTCAGTAATATAAGTTGTTAACGGCGCGGTTGCCGTGTCGAAACTGTCGGAAAGCGTCCCGACCGTAATCCCCGTCCCATCGAACCCAAACGATGTCCGTGCATCATCCGATTTTTGTGCCGTATCCCCTTGAGAGGTGACTGCGCCTACATGAACGGTGTAGTAAGCCGGACGGATGAACCGAAGGCCCTGGATGGCTGCAGCGTCGGGGATTGAGCTGATAGGAAGTCGAGCGGAGATTATCCTTTGCGCCGATGCTACTATCGTAATTCCAAGGTTGGTGAGGTCGGCCACGACCTGATCCATGTCGTCGGCCGCGCCGAAATCAACAGAGACACTTGTGCCCACCAAAGGCATATCCTTATTGGAGGACTTGAATTCGACGTTTGATTTTTCTGCTTCGTGAGTTTTGAACTCATGGTAAAGGCGGATCAAATCCAAACCGGCTTTTCCGACAATTTTCTCTTTGTCGGATTTGGACCAGGACTTCTGAGCGCCAGTCGCCCATTTGTCCACGATCGCGACCTGGATGTCAGAAACCGAATTGAATGGCCCGCCACCTAAGTTGGTTGGTGCAATATACGTGAAATCGAATTTCTGTTGTGCCTGGGCTTGCTGTAAAGTTCCCGAAAGGGGCAGAAGAAACAAAACAGACAAAAGCGCGAGTCCTTGGATGTTCATTCGGAGATGGCGGGGTTTGATTCTCATTCCTGATGAAGTAGTTTGGGTTGAGTGAAATTTGGAATGCATGTGACGCCTCCCTCATGGAGCGATCGGATCGCTCTTCGGGGATTCCTGATTATGGGTGGAATCCCCTTAACAGAGATGACCGGCGGTGGCCATCTAAAACAAGCTCTTGATTGATGTGGACTCAGTTGATGTAAATCCTCGCTATTTTGCGAACCGGGAGATGCTCATTCGAGATGGAAACCATGGCCCAGCAAACCCGAATCCTACATACCTGAGCGGAATGTAAAGCTGCTACCGAAGTGAGTCAATGCCCAGTGAGGCTTTCGAAGGCTACCCAGGAGAGAAATTTAAGGAAAGGTTAACCCGCCGGTCTAGGTTCCGGCTCCAGGCCAATTCTTCTGACTAGGTCAGCATACCGGGGATCGGATCTGACCTTGTCCAACACCGGAAAAACCTTCATGTATGTCAGGCCGAAATCATGAGCCTCATACGCTTTTTCGAGGGTTTCGAACCCTTTGTCGATATCTCCCAGCCGAACCAGCAGCATCCCTATCCAAGCCAAACTTTTGCCACTTTCGGGATCCTCGCGGATTCTTCCAAGTAGATCTCGGGCTTTTTCGGTATTCCCCATCCTGGCATAGAAATGCGCGCGATCCGCCATCAGCCGGAAGTTGCGACCCGAAACCTGCTCCTGAATGTCCAGCATTTCCAATGCCTTCTCATATTGGCCAACATCAGCATAAGCGATGCCCAAATAGTGAGAGTCTCCCTTGGGATTCGGGGTGAGTTCAGCGGCGATTCTATATTGCTCCAGAGCCTCCTCGAATCTATGGGTCTGAGTGTAAAGCATCGCAAAACTTCGATTGATAACCGGCGATAAAGGATCCAACGTGAGTGCTTGACGCATCTGGTCAAATGCCTCATCTGTTCGCCCCAATTTTGAAAGTAAAATCGCATACCAGTGACGTGCCTGCGCGTAATTGGGATCAAGTTCGATGGAACTTCGGTATGACTTCTCTGCCCGTTCCCATTGCCATTCCGCCTCCATAATGGTGCCGAGCGTGGCATGGACTTCAGCCAGGCTCCCGTCAAGTTCAAGAGCCCTTTGGGCGTACGCCCTTACTTGTTCGTTCGCAACATCGTCTGCAAGGAAACCGTACCGGTTCATCAGGTGGTATGTATCCGCTAGGCCGCTGTATGCCTGGGCATATTGAGGATCTTCGGAAATTGCTTTCTGAAAACACGCCAGTGCTTCATTAAATCCCTCCTCCGTTCGACTCCTCCAGCTCTGCCGGCCTTTTAAGTAGCACTTGTATGCTTCAATCTTCGCTGTAGGCGGGTGGATTTGCGGCATTTCAAAATCGCCGGAAATTTCTTCTTCGAGCGACCCAGCAATCTTCCGCGCGATTTCCTCCTGAATATTGAAGATTCCTGTTAATTTATCTTCAAACGTCTCGCGCCAGACCGGAAAGACATCGTCGACATTTAACAACTCAGCTGTAATTTTTAGCATTTCGCCGTCGCGTCGCACACTTCCGGTTAGGATGCTGTCTACTGCCAATTTCCGGCCGATGATCCCCGGTTCCACATTCTTTCCTTTGAATGCAAAAGCCGACGTCCGCGCAGGGACTCGAATTCCCTCAATCTTGGAAATCACGCTGATGAGTTCTTCTGTGATTCCGTCAGCGAAAAATTCATCGGTTGCATCGGGACTGTTGTTACTGAAGGGCAATACAGCGATGGATCTAATGGCCGGAGCTGTAGCTTCCGATGCGTTGATCTTGTTAACCGTCCTCCCTTCAACGCCTACAGCGACTTTTTGAGGCGGCGACGTGTTGTTCAGGAGAAGGAAAACAAGGAACGCCACTCCCACACCCGCAACGGTACCCGCGAACACTTTCGCTCCTTTGGCCCGCTTGTTTTGGTGGCCGCCGAGGGCTTGTACAATCTGGGATACCGTGGGGTCCCTTTTCTCCCATGGTAGCACAACCCGATAGACTTCCATCGGGAGATCTATATTTTTGAGATGCTTCCGCCCCAGCCTGGCGATGTGCACCTCGACCTTGTTGTGGACATGGTCATAAACCTGCTCGGTCAGACAGATTCCACCCGGTTCGGCAAGCGGTTCAATGCGGGAAGCGATATTAACACCGTCGCCGAGGACATCGGAATCTTCATGGACAATATCGCCGACATGGATGCCGATCCGAATCTCAAATTGTCTGTCACGTTCCAGGTCCGTGTTGTGATCGGTGACAGCCTTCTGAATGTCGATCGCGCACCGCACCGCTTGGAGAGCGCTGGCGAATTCCGCCAGGAACCCATCTCCCGTAGTCTTTATTTCGATCCCCCCAAATTGACCAAAGATTGTCCGGAGAAGTTTTCTGTGATCTTCAAGGATCTCTAGAGAAACAGTCTCATTTTTCTGGGCCAGCGCCGAGTATCCCACGATATCGGTGAACATGATCGCTGCCAGGCGCCTATTCGAATCGTTCATGGTTACCGCCCATTCAGGTTGATGCGCATAGTCCTCATACTACTAAGAACGGATCAGACTGCAATTGGTTAACACCACCGGCGTGCCGGTGAGAATCCAGACCTTAACCCGGTGGATTATAGTAGACCCGATCTGGGATTTGAGCGAGAACCAGCGCGATAGCCGGTTGGGGAGCCCAGCGCAGGGAATTCGGTGTTATCCAGCCACAAGCGCTAGGATTATGGAGATCCCCCCAAGGATAAAACAGTAAAGCGAAAATCCAATCAGTTTCCCCTCCACCACCCAGCGGACCAGGAATCTCAGTGCGATCCAGCCCGAGCCGACGGCGCAGATCATGCCCACGAAGGCCGCCGACCAAGCCATTTCTTCGACCTCGAGCGCAGTCCGCAAGGTCCCACCCAAGATGGCCGGGATCGAAAGGAGAAACGAGTAGGTGACCGCTTCTCTTCGCCCAACTCCCACGATGAGCGCAGCCCCGATCGTTGCGCCCGACCTCGAGATGCCCGGAAGGAGGGCAACCCCCTGCGCCAGGCCGATGACAAGCGCCGACAGGAGGGATAAATCGGTCCGTTCCTGATGGTTTCGGATGTTCCACCATGCAAGCACGAGGATCCCTCCGGTTATAAGTAGACAAGTTCCAACAACCAAGGGTTCCCGGAAGGCTAACTCGATCTGCCCCTCGAATGGGATGGCAATCGCTACAGTGGCCAGAGTGGAAACAAGGAGGTAACCCGTA
>Ga0310121_10004605_pt1 | contig 12093 bp, 8 predicted proteins | sample CB27_Tmax_986_MG_FD_203504 | JGI IMG/M metagenome (GOLD analysis project Ga0310121, IMG submission 203504) | Marine microbial communities from Western Arctic Ocean, Canada - CB27_Tmax_986 | ecosystem: Environmental > Aquatic > Marine > Oceanic | place: Canada: Western Arctic Ocean | collected...
GAGAGGCTGAAGGCGGCGGTTTGCTAAACCGTTGTAGGGGCTTAAACCTCTACCCAGGGTTCGAATCCCTGCCTCACCGCCATTTCTTGGTTAAAGCACGTGTTTAGTAACTATAAGAATATCAATCAGAGGAAACATTTTTCCTTGATCGATCTAAGTGAACAATTCGTTCTAGCTGGCTTCAATGTTTTCTGTGGTATGTCAACATAGACACAGATATCTGATGACCGAGCAATCACCTCGCGTGCGGTTCGCACCTTCACCCACCGGTTTTTTGCATGTAGGTGGGGCTCGAACCGCACTATTTAATTGGTTGTACGCGCGACGTTATGGCGGTGTATTTATTCTTCGAATTGAGGATACTGATAACGATCGTTCGTCAGCCGACATGGTGAAGGGCATTCTCGAAGGATTACAATGGCTGGGTCTTGATTGGGACGAAGGTCCTAACGTAGATGGTCCGCATGGTCCGTATTTCCAATCTCAACGGCTAGCTAAGTACCGTCTTGCTGTCGAGAAATTAGTTTCGACTGGCCTAGCCTATTATTGTTATTGCTTGCCGGATGAATTAAAGCGAAAGCGTGAGGCCGCTCAGGCTGCGGGTGGTGCTTGGCGATATGATCGAACCTGCCTTAACCTAACACCTGAAGTGATCGCCGAGCACGAGTCCAAGAAAACACCTCGGGCGGTGCGTTTTAAAGTACCGCTTGGCCGAACCTGTTTTAAAGATGTCGTTCGTGGGACGATCGACATTGACAATCAGACACTTGAAGACTTTGTTCTGATGCGCTCTGATGGCTCTCCGACGTACCATTTGTCTGTGGTAGTCGACGACATCGATATGGCGATCACTGATGTTGTGCGTGGCGACGATCATACCTCCAACACACCCAAGCAGGTCTTGCTTTACAAAGCTCTTGATGCCGATTTACCTCGATTTGCTCATGTGCCGCTGATTTTTGGATCAGACAAGAAACGTCTCAGCAAACGCCATGGTGCCACGTCGGTCAGCGACTATCAGTTCCGTGGGTATTTGCCAGATGCAATGGTGAATTTTTTATCGCTACTCGGTTGGTCGCCTGGTGACGACCAAGAAGTATTTACACGAGACGCGCTAGTGAAGACTTTTAGTCTCGAAGGAATTAATAGTGGGAAGGCGATCTTTGATCATGACAAGCTAGCATGGCTGAATGGTCAACACATTGGCTTGATGCCTGCGGAGGCAATCATTAACCACATTGAGTCTTTCCTTAGAAAGGCCGGTGTTTGGCATGACTCCTATGCCACAGCCGGAAATAAGCGTGCTTGGTTGGGTTGCGTAGTTGATTTATTAAAGGCGCGCGTGCGCTCTTTGGAAGACTTTGTCGAGTACGGGCAGCCGTTTTTTGCAGATACTGTAACCTACGATCCCGAGGCAGTGACAAAACGACTATCGGTTTCTGGTCTCAGAGAGTACGTGGCTGCTTTAAAGGATGCTTACACTCAGCTTGATCAATTTGATTCGGATTCTCTAGAAAAAACCCTTCGTGACGTTGCTGAGGCGCAGAACATCAAAGCTGGAATCCTGATACACGCAACCCGTATTGCTGTATCGGGTCGCATGGTTGGTCCGGGGTTATTCGAAATGATTAAACTAATCGGTCGCGAACGCACCTGTGACCGCCTTGACGAACTTCGCAAGTTCTTAGCTGACTAGAGGCTGGTAGTTGCAGAATCCACAATCTGCTGTTTGATCAGTGACTACTGCGCTGCTAACTCTTCCCGAATGATTTGATCGAAAATTTCAAATGGTTGCGCACCTGAAATTAGACGGCCATTAATAAAAATTGCTGGCGTTGACGAGACACCGTAACTGTTACCCTCAGCCATATCCTGTTGGACCAATGGTGCCGCCTCTCCACTGTCTAGGCACGCGTTGAAGGTCTCTTCGTCTAGATCGTGCTGGACGGCGTATTGCTTAAGGTCATCGACGGCAAGCGCACTCTGATGAGCAAACAGGGTGTCATGATATTCCCAAAATTTACCTTGCATCCTAGCGCATTGAGCAGCTTCAGCCGCCTTGAAAGCTTGCTGGTGTGTGGGTAGTGGATAATCCTTGAATACGAACCGCACTTGGTCGCCAAACGTCGCCGAAACTTGTTCAAGAACTGGACCGACTCGGCTGCAGAACGGGCATTGGAAGTCTGAAAATTCGACAATTTCTACAGGTGCCCTCGTCGAACCCTTAACGGGATCGCTATCGGCAACGGAAACTTGCTGTCTCGGGGGATCAAGCATCGTGCTTATGGATAAATTCAACCGCGCGGTTATGTCTTTGACGAGCGCTCCCCGTGTTTCCACTTGTCTTCGTTGCAGTAGAAAATTTCGAATTGGCTCACGCATTTCGTCCAGCGAACGACTCTGCATCTGACTTTGCAGCTGCGTGTATGTTGAGGCGATTTGCTGATCGGTGATTGGTTGCATAAGGTTAGACATTTCTTGTTGCAGTAGAGTGTCCACCGACATGCCACGGTCCGTTGCTTCGATCTCCAGCACTCGATCGCCAATTTCTAATTCTAGAAACTGCTGCAGCGAGTCATAGCGTTCTTGAGAAAGTCGCATAAAGGACCCAACATCGAGTTCTCGCCATTTTCGTTCAACGTCCTCCAGGGTGATGTCGTGTTCGCCAACACGAGCGACCACCTCGCTTTGCTGCCCCGACATTTGATGCCGTGCTAAGGGAATCGACAAGCCTATTAGCACCAAACAGGACCAAAACACTTTGTAATTCACGGTCACCTTTCTCGCGGACGTTTTTTAATCAGCGTCTTGCATCGGTCAAACTGTGCTCGCCGGACAGACTACCACCAGTCCATTGAAAGTATATCTGGACAGCATATCGAGCGTTTAAAGGATTCGCAAATTACCTTGCTGAACTTAAAGGTACGTCCTTGCCCACCCCGATGCCGCTCTCTATAATTGAAGGTTCTGGGCTTGGCCTTTAGTCAATGCTGGGAGGTCGTTCAATGGTAGGACACGCGGCTCTGAACCGTGCAATCGGGGTTCGAATCCCTGCCTCCCAGCCATATTCTGTTTTGTCGCCTCACCATGCCAGCGCGTGATGCAGGAAAACCCTCAAAATACACTAAGCAAGTGGAACATCGCGATCGTATTACATTCTTTAGAAGAAACGCACTGAGTAAGTAACTTTCACACCTCGTCCAATCTCGGCTGCGAGATCTTTAATGAAAGATGTGTGATGTCGATAGCGTTCATTCGTTAGGTTATACCCGGACACGCTCAGCACGTGGGCTAGGTGTTGCCTTGGCCATACATACGCGGCTTTAAGGTTGATGAGTGAGTAACCATCCGTTGTCGTTTCATTCGTGGAAACCCGCTTCTGTTTAGCAGCGACGATCCACTCGGGGGTAACCGTTGCATTTCGATAGGGAAGATCGAAACTCAACTGTCCGCGCATTGGAGGGATCCGGGGTAGCGGCTGATTCGTCCGAGTCAATTCTGCATTCACAAGTCCGATGCCCAAGTTGGCCCACACCCGAGTTCCCAACCGGACGTTTGCCTCAGCATCAAGACCGACAAACCGACTGTCAGCTTGAAGGAACTTCGCGACTCGAAGTTGGTCCTTCATCTGGGTTGTAGTGGATGCATACACAAAATTGTCGATATCGTACGCGTAAAGATTTAAATTACCTCGGAGTCGTGCTGACTGATGCCGGAGGCTTAGATCGAGCCCCAAGGTGGTTTCAGTGTGGAGGTCCGGGTTGCCGACCTCGAAGGCTTGATTCCCTACATGCGGACCGAAGTTGTAGAGTTCCTCAAGTGCTGGAGCCCTAACTGAACGGGTGAGATTGGTGATGAAAGCACTGCCAGTGCCCAGTTCTGTGCGTACACCAACGGATGCCGATGCCCCCATGAAATGACGGTTCCGCACGACGGGCGCTGTGAGGTGAACAGAGCTATCATCGTCGTCATGGTCGTCATGATCACTAGTCTTACGTTGGCCGACGGTATAGCCATTACGTTCGACCCGCCCACCAAATTGAAGGCGGTGTCGTCCGAAGCTGAGTTCTTCATACAGAAACGCTGCAAATGCTGTTTGGTCGGTGGCTGGAGCCAGGGCTTCTTCTCCTGTTGCCGTATAGTTACGCACTTGGGCCCACACGCCCGCTTTGCCGCTCAACCTGTCCGTTTGTCGCTGATCCATTTCCGCCCGCACGATATACATCCGATTGTTAAATGTAGTCCCGACTTTCTCCACCTCCTCGTCGATCTCTAACTCGTCGTGGTGCCAGTCGATTGCCTTGATTACCACGTGGAAGGAGTCAGCAAAACCATTATCGAGGTTGCGTAGGCCGATATCGATACGACCAGCACGTCGTTGCGAGGCAAAGTCAATCTGCGTCTCGTCGTTGACATTCCTTTTGTGATCCTGGTCATCATGCCCATGGAATTTACCAGCAAACGGGAGACCATAGCGGCTATTCTCAATGGTTACTCCACCACTCGTAAATAAATGATTCCCAAAGTAACCAATGCCAGCGCGACCCGTTGCAAGTCTGGTGCTTGAATTCTTAACAGTGCCGTCCGGTGTGTTGTAGTCTTTCGTGCGCCTCGTGCCACTTCCGGCCCAGAACCGAAGTTGATCTTGGGTGTGTGAAATGTTGGCGGCGGTGCCAAGCTGTTGGTTGGCGGTGCCACCACTGACGCTCCACTGACCGCGTGTGTGATCAGTCAGTGAATCACGATAACTCTCGTGCGGTGTGATTGTGTTGATGACGCCTCCGACAGCGTTGGATCCATACAGCAGCGTGGCAGGCCCACGTACAATCTCGATGCGGTCGAGCCCACTAGGATCGATTGTAACGCCATGTTCACCAGATTGGCTGGAGAGGTCACCAGTGCGAACTCCGTCTTCCATTATGAGTACACGGTCGCCATCAAACCCGCGAATGATTGGTCGGCTCGAACCCGGTCCAAAACTCCGTTTCCAAACCCCAGGCTGATTCTCAAGCGCTTCTCCTAATGTGCCCGTCCCATCAGTTACAAGATCGAACGAATCGACCGTGGTAATGGCGTTAAAAGCATCAAAGGTTGTCGTATGGTCACCAATTGTGGCGGTGACCGTCACCTCTTCATGAATCGGCGAGAGGTCGAGTTCAAATTGCACTTCCGTCGTCTTTCCAGTCGTAACTAGGATGGTTTGACGTTCAGCGCTGAGATGTTCTCGCTGTGACAGGATTTCATAAGTGCCTGGAGGTATGTTCTCGATAATGAACTCGCCAGTCATGTCTGTCAGGGTTAGTTGGCTCGCCTCGACGACCAAGACAACTGCGCCGTGAATCGGTTCACCGGTTTCGACCAGTGTGACGGTACCGTGCACCGTACCTGTGTCTTGTGCCCAGAGAGGTATCCAGGTCAAGCCCACCAGAGATCCGCAAAGTAACAGTTTGTTCATCAATCTAATACTTCCACAACATAAAGGGTGTCCGAACGTCTCAAGATTACTGATCTCCATAGCGTCCAAACACGATATGTACAACTCAAATACTAAAATCTGTGGAAACGTTAGGCTGGTGGTCCGCGAGTTGGGTCTTGGTTACCGCTATAAGTATTATGTGAATCGTCTATGTGGGTAATTGTGTCTGCCTCAGACCAAACCGTTGTGCCGAGCGAGGTCGAGTTGGCCAGCGCGGTCACAGGCTGGTGCCGTAATTGGCAGATTACACAATCTTGCTGATTTCCATCGTGGTGACTGGTGTGTGTCAACCCTACAAAAGCAATTGCGGTGAGCACCGCAATTGCTAAGATAGCAGTGGTTTTACGTGATACGTTTACAGGCTTACTTTGACTAGCAGTCATCAACATTATCAAATATCAAGTTCTACACTTTGTTGTCAAGGTGTAATCAAAATATGACATCCATACATGACCGGCTTTACTCGGGTCCACAGTCAACATACGATGTCGACGGGTAGTGTCACATTGTTGTCCGAGGGTCTTTAGCTGTTTGCAGAACGGAGTTCTAGCATTATGCGTGCTGTCGTCGTCCACGAATTTGGACCTGTTGACTCACACCGTATTGAGGAGATTGCTGCACCTAGGCCGCAACCGGGCGAAGTCGTCATTGATGTTCATGCTATCGGTGTTAATTTTCCAGACACCTTAATGGTGCAAGGACTCTACCAGAAAAAACCCGCTCGTCCTTTCACGCCTGGTCGTGATGCGGCGGGTGTCATTTCCGCGGTTGGTGATGGCGTGTCTCGTTTTAAGCCTGGCGATCGAGTTACTGCACTCGTCACTTACGGCGCCTATGCCGAACAGTGTATTGCTCCTGAAAGTCGTTGTTTTCTGCTGCCTAAGGGTATGGATTTCGTGACGGCCGCTGGTATGACGACGTCCTATCTCACCGCTTGGGTCGGACTCATGGTCCGTGGTCAGTATCAGACTGGAGAGAAGGTGCTAGTGCTTGGGGCAGCGGGTGGTGTCGGACTTGCGGCGGTACAGATTGCCAAAGCGAAAGACGCCTTTGTGATTGGGGGCGATCTCACTGAGGAGAAGCGACAACTTGCCACGACTAATGGCGCGGTTGCCGCGGTTGATTTGTCGGCAGGTGAGATTCGAGAATCTCTACGCCAACAAGTCTTTGCGGTTACTGGCGGTCAGGGTGTCGACATCGTGATGGACCCCATCGGCGGTGATATTTTTGATGCTGCCATTCGAACTTTGGCTTTCGCGGGTCGGATCATTTGTATTGGGTTCGTTGCTGGAATTCCGACCGCTAGACCGAATTATTTTACGGTCAAGAATTTAACGCTTGCGGGACTTGCGACGGACCACTATTTTGATCACCGCCCTGAACTCATCCAGCAAGCAGTGACCGACATCTTCAAGATGCATGCCGCCCAGGAGATTGCGCCGGCGATCATGAAGACTTATTCATTAGAGTCATTTCAGACAGCGCTCGATTTGTTCGCTAAGAAAAAGAGCATCGGCAAGATCGTACTGACTACCAGTCGTAGCTGATGCCTGGGATGCAAAGAAGTCGATTATGACAACGAAGCGAATTATCCAGTTTTCGGTCGTGTTCATAATGCTGGGCATGATGGAGACCTCGACGGCGTTCATACAAGAGCAACAGCCGATGTATAACACGGCAAAGCAGAAACTGATGGAAGGCAAATCGATTATTGGTGGGACGGTATACACGTCGGACCCGAACATTTATTGTGCCATGGCCAATGCCGGGTTTGACTTCACGTGGATTGAAATGCAGCACAGCCCGTTAACACACTCTGATGTAGCGAGGATGATTCGAGCCTGCAAGGGGGCTACGGCCGTGCCTTTTGTACGAGTGCCGGCTGCAACACCGGGTGATATTCAAAAAGCAACGGACAATGGTGCGCTCGGTATCATCCTTCCAATGGTTGAGTCGGTTGAAGAAGCTAAAGCGGCAGTTAGGTATGCAAAGTATCCCCCCGAAGGCAGGCGTAGCCAAGGTGGCGGTCAATACGGCGTGCTCTGGGGATCAGACTATCGTGCGACTGCCAATGAGAATATCGTAGTCGTCGCGATGCTCGAATCACCAGATGCTGTGGCAATCGCTGGTGACATTGCTGCCGTTCCCGGTGTCGATGTTGTATTTGCTGCTAGTGGGGATCTAGGCAGTTTCAGTGGTTATTCGAGGGACGACCCGCGTTATGAATCTTTGATTACCGCGATCCATGATGCGACGGTGAAGCATGGGAAGAAACTCGGTGGACCATTGCAGTGGTATGATCGCCCGGGTTTTAACTTCTTCCAGGCCTCGAGCGAGTCCGGTCTTATCGGATTAGGCGCGGAGGCTCTATTAAAAACTTTCAAGGGCGATTACGAGTACTGAAAGGCCAAATGAGGTCTCGTGATCGTTGCAGCAGAAAGAAGCCGAGCGTCTCACATAATGACAAAGGATTTTACTAAATGTCGAAACAGGCAATCGGCACCGTAGCAGCTCTTGCACTGGCCAGCGTCATTCAACTGCAACCGAGTATTGGTCAACTTGCACCGATCGGCCAGTCTGCCTTGGCAATCATTGCGTTTGCGGTAGTGCTCTGGGTCACGGATGTTTTGAATGTTGGGATCACGGCGATACTAGCGCTAGGGCTTCTCATTATTGCAGGAGTGCCTTCTGGTGTCGCCTTGGGTGGTTTCGCTGGAGGACCATTCTGGATTCTTGTGTGTGTTCTGTTCTTCGGAACTGCCATGGATAAGACCGGATTGGCTCGACGGATTTCTTACCGAATTTTGCTCACGTTCCCACCTACTTACGCAGGAATTGTGTTTGCTTTTATGTTGATCGGTTTTGTTTTAACCCTTGGTGTGCCATCTATGACTGTACGTACGGCGATCATGGTCCCCATCGCTTTCGCCTTGGTGCAGGCAGTTGGTCTTCCATTGCCTGGTCGAGGTGCATCGCTCATCGTACTCACTTCGTTTGAAATGGCTGTGTTACCTGGATGCGCGATCCTAACGGGGTCACTGTTCGGACCGTACATTATCGGTTTGTTCCAGACTGCGGAACTACCACTGACATGGTTAGGATACGCTCAGGTGCTTGCGCTGCCGACGTTTCTCTGGTGTACCTTCATCGTCGTTGCGAACTTGGTTGTCATGCGACCACCACCGGCAAGTGGCATGAGTCGTGAGGTCGCCAAGGCTGAACTGCAGCGTCTTGGTGCCATGGGCAGAGCAGAGTTATTAACAGCTCTGGTCGTTGCGACGGCCATCGTATGTTGGGCTGTGCAAGCTTGGCACGGAATACCGGCGGAGGCGATCGGGATGGTAGCGCTTGCCGCACTTTTCGCAACCAGCGTGCTAGGTTCTTCAGATATTGGTACTGGCATCCCGTGGGCACTCGCGATTTTCGTCGGCGGCATGTTAAGTGTCACGACTGTTATGAACACGTATGAGATCAATGCTTGGATGGGCAGTTACATCGTGCCAACTGTTCGACCCTTTGTGGATAACCCCTGGCTTCTGGTGGTTGCTCTCAGTATTGCCGTCGGTGTGATGCGGTTTGTAGATCCGATTGGCTTTATTACGATTGCCGCATTTTTCTTCGCGCTTGTCGGATTTGTCGCCGACCGTGGCATACCACCTCTGGTCTTGATCGGTATCGTGCTGCTACCCGTCCATATTTTCTGGTTTAACTACCAGAATATCTGGTTAGTTATGACTGAAGGCATTTCTCGAAAAATTGCCTATACCGATGCTGACCGATTCAAGTTGGCATCGGTGTTTTTCGGCGTGACTATTGTGACCCTTTGGGTGAGTGTTGCCTATTGGCGTCTAATCGGGGTGCTCTGATAGGGCATAAGACATGCCCTCCTGTGTGATCGTCTTCTTTGTTTAAGAATCAGCTTGTCCCGAGTCAGTTGTACTCGCGCGTAACTCGCGACGCATCAATTTACCAGTTGCGGTTCGCGGCAAAGTTTCAACGAAGACAAGTTCTTTTGGAATTTTAAAGAACGCAATTTTCTCACCCACCGATCTTGTAATTTCTTTGGCCAGTACGTCCGATGCATCGTGGTTTGCCCGTAAAATTACATACGCCTTGATTCGTTGTCCGATCATGTCGTCAGGAACACCAATTACACCAGCTTCAAGTACGGCCGAGTGCTCCATTAAGGCTGATTCGATCTCTCTGGGGGAGATAAGATACGCCCGACTCTTTATGAGATCGTCAGAGCGTGACACGTACCAAAAGTACCCTTCCTTATCTTTATACGCCAGATCTTTGGTGTAGTACCATCCATTTTTCTGGGTCTGACTCCACAGATCTGGCCGGCCGCGATACCCGAGAGTGAGGCCTGGGTCATCTCCCTTGATGACGAGGTGACCAATTTCATCTGTCGCGGCCTCTTTGCCGTCGTCGGTGAGTACCGTAACGATATGACCTGGGAGTGGACGACCTAGAGAGCCAAGTTTTCGAGTTGGATCAGGATTCATAAAAATATGAATCTCCGTCTGTCCTAGACAGTCATAAATTTCGATATTGAGTCGCTCTCGTGCTTCCCGCAGCGTGTCATCGGGGAGTGGCTCTCCGGAACTGAAACTCGCTCGTAACGAATTGAGATTGTATTTTTCAAGCCTGTCACCTAGGGCAAAGAGTCGACGGAATAATGTCGGTACTGCAATGAGGATTGTTGGTCGAATTTTGGCGATGGCGTCGAGGGTAAGCTCAGGATCGAAGCGTCCAGGCGTCATTGCCACAGCTGCGCCACTGTAATACGGGTAAAGAAAATTACAACCAAGGGCGTAAATAAAACTAACTTCAAGTGGGCTAAAACAAATATCCTCAGGCGTCAAACGCATCAGCACGTTACTAATCGGATCGCCTGTCGCAATAATCCAACGATGCGCATGCTCAACGCCCTTGGGTTCTCCAGTGGTCCCAGACGTATAAATAATGAAGGCCGTATCGTCACTGGCTGTGTCAGCGGCTTCTAGCTCTGTTGAGTGACTCCGAACCAGATCGGCAAAACTACGCACACCTGCTGCCGTGTGGTCGTCGAACGTGATGATGTGCTCTACGGATGGACACCGATCCTTAACCTCAAGAATCGGTTCGATAAGCGCGCCTGTTGTCAGGACAGCTTTGGCTCCACTGTTGGTCAGGATGTGCTCTAGCTCCCATACACGAAACAGAGAATTTGTGGGAATGGGCACGCAGCCGATCTTTAACCCTGCAAGAAAGGCCACCAGATACTCGGGACAGTTGTTTGAACGAATCGCAAAACGATCGCCTTGTTCCAACCCAAGTGCGCGCAATGCGTTACCGCACGCGTTCACCCTCTGTTGGAGTTCTCGAAACGTAACTTTCGTGTCACCGAAATAGAGAGCTGTTTGTTCACCCCGTCCTTCGACGACATTCTTGTCGAGTGTAACTCCGGCCATGTTGAGACGTTTTGGAATTGGTGGGTAGTTGCTCATATCGGTCTCAATATTGTCTTACATTCTAGGATCCAAACCCAATCGGTTCCGGTGTTTCCCATAAAATTGCATTGCGGCCATCGCACGTACAGCAGACCGTGGGTCTGAGTACACGGGTAAGTGTAGCGAGTCTAGTTGACGGAGCCAACGTTGTCTGACCTGACCACCTAACATGATCAGGAATAACGGCTTATCGGGATGTGCATCAGTCAGCTTCTTGAAGACCTTTCGCACGTTTGAAAAGTCAGCATTAGGAATTGGGAGTAAAACACATAACAACATATCCACACCAGGGTCGGTGAGGACCGCATCGAGAATCTCAGCGTGAGCTTTTTCTGGTCCACTGCCTAGCGCCATCCAGATATCTGCCGGGTTCTGTACTGGCTGCCATTTTGGCATCAGATTGGCAATTGCCTTCACCGTGGCGGGTGCAAACTTCGCAAGCGTTAGTCCTGTTCCACCCATTTCGTCCACAGCCATCACACCCATCGCGCCGCTTAATGTCACAATGGCTGCACGATTACCTCGCGGAACCGGTTGCCAGGCAAAGGCTTTCATAGTACCGATAAACTCCTCAAGCGTTTCGACGTGCACGATGCCGTACTGTTTTAGAGCCGCAGTGACTATCCGATCCGGGGACGAGAGTGCTCCCGAATGAGATGCGGCCACTCGCGCACCGGCTTCGGTACGACCGGTTTTAAAAACCACAACCGGCTTGTTTTGGTTAGCGCGGTTCGCAGCAGCGAGGAACTCTCGTGGACGCCTGAAAGATTCAAGATGGATGGCGATTACGCGAGATGCAGCATCATTGGCCGCGTACTCAAGAAAATCGACTTCATCAACGTCAATCTTATTTCCAAGACAGATGCTCCTGGAAAAACCGAATCTTTGTGTCGATTGTGCGGCGAGTGCATCCACATATGCACCTGTAAAAATCCCAGTCTGGCTCGCAATGGCAACTGGGCCAGCTGGCCATTTTGGGAATGGTACGAAGCTGCCCACGAGTTTATTCGGAGCACTGACCAGACCAACCGAGTTTGGACCGACTACACGCATGGCACTTTCACGGATGATAGCTGTTAGTGCGTCTTGCGCTTTACTGCCGGCCTTACCGATTTCTCCAAA
>Ga0310121_10004606_pt1 | contig 12087 bp, 7 predicted proteins | sample CB27_Tmax_986_MG_FD_203504 | JGI IMG/M metagenome (GOLD analysis project Ga0310121, IMG submission 203504) | Marine microbial communities from Western Arctic Ocean, Canada - CB27_Tmax_986 | ecosystem: Environmental > Aquatic > Marine > Oceanic | place: Canada: Western Arctic Ocean | collected...
GGAGTCCATGCTTACCCATATTCAGGATCGAATCGGAGAGACAAAGGAAATTCCACAGAACGTTCGTCACAGCATCGAGTCCTGGGGGCAGGCTTATGGGCGAACAAGTCTGGAGGCTCCGCTTCTGCTTATCTGTGAATCCGCTGACCTGGCCGAGGACCTGCTGCACACGGCGGAGCTTTCGCCCTATTGCCGTGGCCTTTTCTCAGAGAAGGCGCTTCTGATTGAGAAGGGGGCTGAGGATTCTGTCTTCGCGGTGTTGAAGCGACTCGGTCACCTCCCTCTCCCCGAGGTAGGAGACGGGAGTCGTTGGGTGGTCCGGGATACGCCCTGATCCCACCGAATATCTCGTTCCCAATTTTAACCTAACATCTCGTTCCCAATCTCCAGATTGGGAACGAGGAAAGCTGTAGGGAACGGCCTCTGTGCCGTTCCGAGAGCAATGGTGCGTCCATAACGCGAAGGCGGTTCACCACGAAAGTGTCACCACTCCCGCTACTCGCCTCTAACCGATTTCCTTCACCGATTTTATAATTTTCGACACTAAACCATATTCAAGCGCCTCTTCACTCGTCATCCAGTAATTCCGGTCACTGTCCGCGGCCACCTTTTCGACAGTCTGTCCGGTCTCTTTAGCGATCATCTGGTTGAGGCTTTCACGGATCTTGATTATTTCCTTGGCTGCGATGCTGACATCGGCGGCCTGACCACCGACACCTCCCAAAGGTTGGTGAATCATGAACCGTGTGTTTGGCAAGGAGTACCGGTTCGCTTTCTCGGCGCCAAAGAAGATCGGCACGGCGATGCTGACCACCCACCCCGCTCCAATAGCGATGATTTCCGATTCCACAAACTTCATCATGTCGTGGATAGCCAACCCCGATTCTACATGTCCGCCATTGGAGGTAATAAATACACGGATCGGATCGTGTGAGTTACAGTCAAGAACCGCCAGCTGTCCGATGACACGCTCCGCAACATCCTGATCGATCTCTCCCGCGATCAGGACGGTCCTTGCCTTCAGCAGCTTGGAGCCGATTCCACCCTTATCAACTTGTGATTCCCCATCCTCATCCTGTCGAAACATAATTACTCCTTCCGATTGAACTAATGGAGGTCCCCCCCCGAAACGCGGGCGTATTGTGCAGTACCGGTCGGGAAACCGTCAACTCTGGGCGAATTGGCCCAGCCGGGGGGGGAATAGCGGGGATCTACGGTCCGCCACCGCCCCCAAGAAACTCTTTAACTCGGTCTAAACTTTCGGTCACTTCGCACTCCGGAATGGAACTGAGAAAGGAATTCCCATACTGCTTTGTCAGCACACGCGAATCCAGGATGGCAATGACCCCGCGGTCTGAGTGTGATCGAATCAAACGGCCAATACCCTGGCGAAACTGCATGACCGCCTGTGGGACCTGAATCTCGAGAAAGGGGTTTCCGCCCTTCTTACGACACCGGGAAATCTTCGCCTCCAGAACCGGGTCATCCGGGGGTTGGAATGGGAGGCGGGTGATGACGACTGTTTCCAGCGCTGTCCCCGGAACATCAACACCCTGCCAAAAAGTCGCAGCCGCAAACAAGACAGCGCGCCCTTCCGACTTGAACAGGTCCAGCAGTTTTTCGCGTGGAGCATCTCCCTGTCGAAGAGCTGGAAGCCTGCTGGAATCTGTTTTTCCTCTGGTTGAGACTGATTCCCGGTAATCCCTGATTGGGACTCTTTCGCGGAATGTCTCAAAAAGTGCATTGAGGATTTTGTAGCTGGTGCAAAGGACAAAGACACCTCCCTTTCCAGCTTGAGAAAGGCGAGCCACCTCGTCTGTAACCTCTGCGATGTAGGCATCGAATTCTGTCGGAGCTGGAACATCCCGGGGCGTGTATACCAGAAGATTTTCCTTAAAGTTAAAAGGGGAGGGAAGGGAAGCGGCCAGCGCTTCCCCGGTCCCCAGCCGGTTCTGGATATGGGAAAAATCCCCTCCGGTTGAGAGCGTTGCCGAAACAAGAATGTTTGACTGAAAATGCGAGTAGAGTCTCTCCTGAAGGAGCCCGCCAGGATCCAGCGGCGTCGCGCGAAGGGCAGCGGTGTCAGAGGTTGATCGCCACTCATCTTCCCGGCTTTTTGGCGCAATTTCTTCGCACCACAGCAACCAGGGGGCTTCTGGCTGCATTTCAGTAATCATTTTCGCTTCAGACAAAACCCGTTCGAGACGGCTCGTGTACCCCTCGCATTCGATCCGGGTTTCCTCGATGGTGATCTTTCGGGATAGCTGTCTTAAAGCTGCCACAACCCCGGAGAGAGGTTCGATGAAATGGTCCAGACCCCTTACAGCATCATCTTGGGCAACGGATACACGCGGCTTGCCTGCCAAGACCTGGTCATGAAACCACTGGATGGATTCGTTGAATTGTTCTTCCGCAGCGCGGACTGTGTCCAAGAGGCCAAGGCGCTGTTCGATCGGGATTTCCAGAAGGGAACCAATCAGGCAGCCTTCCCCGTCCTTCCCGCGCAGACCCTCCCAGACGCGGCGAAGGGCGCGGTGAGAAAACTCCACTCCCAGGCAGTCCGAGGCAACTGTATCCAGGTTATGAACTTCATCCACAACCAATACATCGCACTTGGGAAGGTATTCCCAATCGGCCCGGAGATTGGCGAACAAGAGGTGATGATTTCCGACAAGTATGTCTGCACGGCTCATCTGTTTCCTGGCCTGTCCGTAGAAGCAATTCCCCCCATGTCCGCAATCCTGGCCTGAACACAGCTCCGGAATACGGCATACGTGGAACCAGGTCTGGTTTGAAACGGAAACATCCAGATCAGATTTAAGGCCGGTTTGGCAGCACCCCGACCATTCCGAAAGAGACTTTAGCTCGGTCGCATCTCCAAAGAGTTCCTGCTGATCCGATTCAGCGGCCGTAGCCAGCCGCCGTTGGCAAAGGTAATTGTCGGCCCCCACCGCCAGGGCGTTCAGAAAATCCACCTGGAGATGCCGTTTCAGGAACGGGAGTTCCTTTTCCATAAGCTGATGTTGAAGAGTCTTGGTGCCCGTGGCCACGAAGACGCGCTTGTCGTTCTCCCGGGCCCACAGAATGACCGGCACAAGATATCCCAAAGATTTCCCGACACCTGTTCCCGCCTCAACCATCAGGTTCTTACCCTCTGCAACCGCGCGAGCGACCGCTTCTCCCATCTGGACCTGTTCATCCCTGTACTCATACCGGGGGAGGGTCCGCGACAGCTGGCCCCCCGGTGCAAAGAATTCCTGGACGGATTCCAACAGTTTCGATTCCACAGCTGCATCCTTTACTCTTGAGAGTATCAGCAGACTAATCAGAGCCGCGCGCGTGAGCAAGCGATTTAGCGGTCCCCATCACTCCCTCACGGTCGTGGCTTTGATCGGGGGGGCGAAGGTCCCGCTGAACCGCCGCGCGCGCTGCGTTGAGTGTGCGGTTCCGGACGGTGGCGGTCCCTGTTTTGTTCAGGTCTCATTCGGGCGGGGAGCCCCCCCAACCGTCATTCCGAAGGAACTTTTCAATCTCAGACAATAAATCCTCTCGGCCGATTTTCATTTGTGAGGAGGTGGGTATGACAGGCCAGTTCAATTCTTTTAGCCACAGTTTCTGAAACTTTCTCACTATTTCCCGACGCTCGTTGCTTTTTAATTTGTCCACCTTGGTGAGTGCCACGACCGTAGGCATCTGCGAATCAGAAAGCCATTTCATCATTTCTCCATCCAGTTGGCTTGGGCTGTGTCGGGAATCCAATAACTGGACAACACCCACCAGATTCCGTCGCGTTGTCAAATAATTGTGGGTTACCTTCCTCCATCGCTCAATCTCAGTCTTGGATCCTTTCGCGTAGCCGTATCCCGGTAGATCCACGAGTCGCCAGCCCGTCACCATTCCGAAGAAATTAACCGCGCGTGTCTTACCGGGCGCTCTGGAAACTTTGGCCAACTTCTTCTTCCTCCCGGCCAGAAGATTAAGGAGTGTCGACTTGCCAACATTAGACCGTCCGGAAAAAGCGATCTCCGGTTGGTCGAGCGGTGGAAAATCGGAGTTCCTCACCACGCTGAGGAGAAATTCAGCCGTTTCGATCCCTAGTGTCACCAGATTCTCCGAACGATACCGTCAACTTTTTATACCGCATTTCCCATCCTACGATTCCAGGGTTTATCCGCACTCCCAAAATTTTTCAAGGCGGAAGCATGAGAGAGAAAAATTTCACAGGAGAGATTTTGTTGACGCTTGTAACAAATTGTGGGGTGGAAAAATGCCCGATTGAGCACTTGGAGGTATCGTTAGGTGAATAGGGAAAAGGCCAATGAATCCTGAGAGTTAGGTCAATACTTCGCCCATCAAGGCACAGGGAGAGGGTGGTTTGGCACACGTACTGCTATCTATTTGGATTAGGCAACTCGAAACCAGGGAGGATGAAACCATGAATACAGACGGAGCCTGCCTGAAAAGATACTACAGCGAAATCTCGAAGACCCCGCTCCTTACCGCATCTGACGAAAAAGACCTGGCCCGCAGGGTCAAGGAAGGCGATATTGCGGCAAGAAGGAATCTGATCGAGGCGAACCTCCGGTTTGTCGTCAAAATGGCTATTCCCTATCGAAACCAAGGACTTTCCCTTGAAGATTTGATTCAGGAAGGAAACTTGGGATTGCTCGAGGGGATAGAACGGTTCGATCCGGAAAGAGGTTTCCGGCTGACAACCTATGTTTCCTGGTGGATTCGCCTCGCGATTCAACGCGCACTCGAACAGAAGAGCCAGCCTGTTCGCATTCCAGCCAACAAACAGGAACAACTCAAGAAGATTAAAAACTACCGGTTCAGTTACGAGATTAAGAACGGACGTCCCCCCACGAATGCCGAAATGGCAAGAAGCCTAAAGATCAAAGGAACGGCAATCGACTCGCTCTTAAGATTGGACGCGACCTTCCATTCCTTGGATCAGGCCGATGATGATGAAAGTCCGAACCTGTTGCAGGTACTAGAGGATCCCAACGCAACGAATCCTCAGGACCGGATTATGGAGCATGAGATGCAACACCAGCTTTCGGTGGCGATGAAAGTCTTGTCCGATAAAGAAAGAAATGTGCTGACACACCGCTACGGCTTGATGGACGAAAGAAAGGGCCTGTCTCTCCGTCAGATCGGGAGATTGATCGGGCTGTCTGCCGAAGGTGTTCGACGCATTGAGGAACAGGCGCTCCGTAAACTGCGCAGACCGATGGTAAGATCCTATGTCGAGGGGTTTGTTTAATTCCCCCTGGAAACCCGGACTGCTTGAAACTGAGATGAGGGGCTTTTTCTTGTCACGCTTTTTTAACTAAAACAGATCACAGCCAACTTGGCGGTTGTCCCACCTCAAAACACAACCGTCAGGTTAACATCTAAAGGCAGACCTTGGAGCCAGGTCTGTCTTTTTTTTGAGTATCCGTCGCTAATTCTACGGTTACTCTAGTGGATACGCTTGACAGGACTGTTCGGCGGGAGCAGCCTTAAGCCAAAGAGCGAAAGACTCGGATTCTGACGAAATAAGTAATTTCGGTGATAATTATGCCGCAACCGTGGAATGGACATGAAAAGGAAAGGGGTTGAAGTTTGCTCAGAAGGGGTCTACACTTATAGAGTGCTGTAAATCAAATTTTGAATCATGGAGGTATGACCAAGTGCGAAGAGTACTGAGAGACAAAGATGGAAAAAAGAAACAAGCCCCTCTATCCAGATTGGAAGGGTTAATCATCGGGGTCCTCTGGGACCGTACAGAAGCCACGGCCAAAGAGGTCCGCGAGATATTGGCTGATACCAAGCCCATGGCGCATACGACCGTGCTTACAGTCCTGTCGCGTCTTCAGGAGAAGGGCTACATCAAACAGGTTCCTTCGATGGGTCGCTCTCTCATGTTCCGGCCGATCGTTTCGCGGGATCATGTGGCCCGACTGACTGTGACCGAGGTCCTCGCACGGTTCTTCGGCGGTTCGCCTGAGCAGTTGGTGGCGCACTTAGTCGAGGAGGAGAATCTCAAGCCCGCTGAATTGGAGAAACTCCGGCGACGCCTGGATCAGTCTAAATCGAAACCGAGGACGAAGTAGGCGATTCCAATCAGGTGGCGGGGGTGTTACACCAGCCGATACCACCGGGCAGCCAGCGGATTCGAAGGGCCTCACCTTGCGGGATACAGGGTGAGCGGTAATCCTCCATGGGGAAAGGGTTTTTACACTCATGGATGAAGCACCGGGGATTTTGTCCCTTGTATTAGAGAGCAATGTCCAGATCCAAGTGGGTCTTCGCATTCTCTTGGCTGCCTGTGAGCTGGTCGTCCTGGGCCTTGCGGTCTGGTCGATCCAGCGTTTATTCAGGCTGCGATCCTCTCGATTCCTTGCTTGGGTTTGGGCCTTGGTACTGGTCAAACCCCTGTTAACAATTGCCATTGGAACTCCGCTGGTCCTCGCTGAGTTTGAAATTACACCGCCTGATCTTCTTCCAGCCGCGCAAGGGAGATCCGATCAGGGGGAGTTCAGACATTTCCAGTCTGGTAACTCCGCTCAGCCCCGGTCAGTGTGGACGATCACCATGCTTCGTGCCGGGCGGTCCGACCGGAGCCAGCGTGTGCTCGGGACGGTAATACTGCGTCACGGCGCTTGGCTTAGGGCGCTGGGAACGATTTGGATTGTCGGTATCTTGTTGGGAGGGATCCGGTGGGGACTGGCCGGTTACCGCCTGCGGCTGATCGTTGGACGCAGCCAGGATCCGGGGGAACGATTGCTGGAAATTTACGACGCGGAAACTGCTGCGCGAGGGATTCGGAAGGTACCCAGACTTTGTGTCAGCCCGGAGGTCGAATCACCTGTTTTATTCGGCGCCTTCAAACCGGTCATCCTTGTTCCAGCCTGGCTGGTCGATAGCGACCGGGGGAAGTTGCGCCACCTTTTCGCGCACGAGCTCATGCACCACATCCACCGTGACAGCTTCGTGCTCGCGATCGGGCAGTTGGCGCTCTTGCTATTCTTCTTTCACCCTGTCGCCTACTGGGCATTTCGTGAATGGCTCTTTCAGGCGGAACTATCCTGCGACCGCGCCCTGATCGAATCCGAAGATGAGGCTCGCGATTACGCGCGCGAGCTGATCGAGGTCATGGAGGGAATGAAGAAGCGCAAAGGCGCCCTATCGGGGCTTTATGCAACACGGCACCAACTTCTTAGTCGAATGGATGCTCTGCTGGAAATACCACTCGTTGCCTTGCCTCGGATTACCGTGCCCCAGCGGATGGTCGTCCTGGTTTTCGCGATTCTGTTGGGGCTGTATGGGCTTCGTGTCGACATCAAACCTCTGGACCATCAAGCGTTTGATACTTTGTTCATCGGATCGACCGGAGGGGAAGACCTATTGATCGGTATGGGTTCACTCTTTGGGACAGATTCGGATGAGGCAAATCAGAAGAATGAAGAGTTGGGATTGACAATAGAGTAATTCGGGATAGTCTCTTGTGCAGCTGGAGTAAACGCAGTTAAAGGACCCAGGTAAATGGCAACAGGTAAGAGAAAGAGCACAAAGAAACTTCGCTGGAGATCGAAAAAAGCCAACCACGGCAAAAAACCAGCCTCAGGCAGTTAGTTTCCTGTATTGCGCGGGCTTCCCGCCCGCCTGATCTGTCCTAGATTCCCCTATCCAAGACCTTTCGGATTTCCGGCAGCGCCCGTCGGGCGGATTCGGCTCCTTCATGGACAATCTCATCAAACTGGTCAAATCTTAAGAAGTCAAAGTGTTCAATGCGAGGCTTGATCTCAACGTCAATGTTGTCACTGTGAATTCGAGATTGGTGGAGGCCGGAGATAGAAAGGGACCGTGAGATGATACGGAAGATGCTCGGCCCGCTCATTTGTTCTTTTAATCCCGGTAATTTTGAGAGAAGAGACCCACCACTTTTCTCCCCCTCGTGATTATCCGTCATGAGATCAAGCGCCCGTTCCGGCGTAACATTAACCGCCAGGACAACATCCGCTCCCTTTTGTTTCAGGACACGCGCGGGGACCTTGTTCAGTACCGCGCCGTCCACGAGTAAATATTCTCCCCAACGCACGGGGCTGAAGATACCGGGGAGAGAACCACTCGCATGGATGGCGTTTCCGAGATAGCCTTCCTCAAGGACAACTTCCTTCCCGGTAATCAAGTCCGTGCAAACCACAAACACCGGGATATGGCATTCAGGAATCGTATTCTGCGCCATGGCGTTCTTGATCATGCGCTTTATTTTCCGGCCTCGGAGAAGCGATGTTCGAGGGAGGTTGTAGTCCAGAATGTCTAAGAAAAAATTGCCTAGATTGGCCCAATGGTGGCGCATGTCCTCAACGAGCGTGTCCGCGTTTCGACCGACCCCGTAAGCAGCGGCGACCACCGATCCCATGCTGGACCCCGCGAGGATGTCGATGGGAATGCCTTCCTCCTCCAGGGCCTGGATGACGCCGATGTGGGCCAGACCGCGCGCGCCGCCGCCCCCCAGCGCCAGCCCAATCCGAATTCCCCCCAGATCCCGCGCGACACGTCCACGCGCGAGGGAAGGATTCCGCCCGATCCGTAAGGCAATTGATTTCTCTTTTCCACCACTTTCAGCCTTGAATTCTGGGTCCAGGCAGATTGGAAGAGCATGCACAGTGGATAGGTTTGGGAAAATTCGACGGATAGCGGAATAATCCAGTAAGGGCCGTTCAACAGAATGCGCCGCGACGATGCGAATGTGCTGGTCACATTCGAAGCATTCACTAACATTACGTGCAATGGCGCTGAATCGATCCAGGCTGGAATCGGTGAGGACCCAATAGTTCTCTCCGGGAGTGGGCGGGTGCCGAACGCCCTCGGGGATCCACTGGTTGTACTCTTTTCGCTTCGCCGGTCGCTGACTGGAAGGATCAAGCAGGTCCACGATGATTGTGACCTGCTCGTCGGGAAGCATTGGGATGAGAAGCTGTTCGAGGCTCCAGTCGAGGCAGCTGGTGAAGATGTGGTGGTAGATCGGTTTCAGTCGGATGATGGCCTCTTCAACCTTCGGCGCCTGATAGGGAGCGGTTTCATCGGCATCCCACCGCCAGAGCAGGCAGTCAAACCCGCAGGGGGAGGAGAACCATCTTTTTGCAGGATCGCTGGCCAACGAAGCCAGCCAGGCGTAAACGCCCGTAGTGTCCGGCTGGCCAGACTTCCCCGTGGGGTATCCTGAACAATCCGGCGAACCGAACAGGCCAGCTTCCTTGAGGAAATCCTCATCGTCAAATTTCTCGGGAGAGAGGGGAACGAATAGAAGAATTCGCTGCCCTCCGGCATCGAAAAGGCTTTCTGCAATGTTACAGAGGGCGCCAAGCATCCGGGAAGATTGTGGGTTCGGGCTTTCGGCAATGAAACGGGTCACTTTCCCCAACCGAGAGATGACTCGTTTGAAATTGGTTTCACGCAGACGGTGAGCTAGAGTTTTGGCAATTTCCCGATAAAGGGTAGGGTTGTCCTCGCAGAAACGATCAAATTCCTCCGCTTCTAAAGAGAACAGCTCCGTAGGGATCGTGGCGGTGACGCTGGCTGACACGGGCTCCCCGGTGATCAGGGACATTTCGCCGAAGCAGTCGCCCGGGCCCAGAAACCTCAAGAGTTCCTCTTCACCGTCCCGCGATTCTATGGTCACACGGACTTGACCGGAACGGATTAAATAAAGTTTCTTCCCCTGGACACCCTGCCGGCAAATCAAGTCACCCTGGGTGATATGCTCACTGGTTAACGAATCAGCAATCTCCTTGAGGAGGTCATCACTCGCGCTTTCAAATATGGAAACGTTCCTGAGAAGATCCATTCTATCGAGGATTCAGGGTATTAGGGCGTCGCCTGGGTATCTGGATCGCTTGCATCACTAGGCTCCGAGGAGAGGGTGGAGCCGTCCTCCTCCAGTTCATCAACATCTTCAGTTATTTTTGTGATCGCCGCTACCTCATCTCCTTTGTCGAGGCGGATGAGGCGAACCCCCTGGGTGTTTCTCCCGATAACTCGTGTATCACGGACCGCTTGGCGGATCATGATACCTTTTTTCGTGATAATCATGATCTCCTCATCGTCGCCTTGTACCTCTACGACTCCGATGACCGGTCCGTTGCGGTCGGACGTGACGATGTTAATGACACCTTGGCCGCCGCGGCGGATGTGGCGGTACTCGGACACCGCGGTTCTTTTGCCATACCCGTTGGCTGTAATTGTGAGCACATATCCTCCCTCGGAAGCTACCTGGGCTCCCACTATCTCATCATCTTCCTTCAGCGTAATCGCTCGCACCCCACGCGCTGTTCGACCCATCGCGCGTACATCCGTCTCTGAAAAATGGATTGCTTTTCCTCGGCGGGTTGCGACCAGAATTTTCTGCTCTCCGTCCGTTTTGAATACGTTAATAAGATGATCTTCCTTGGGAAGGTCCATCGCAATGATCCCCGCCTTGCGTGGGTTTGAAAACGCCGACAGCGCCACCTTCTTGATGACACCCTTAGCAGTCACCATGACCAGATAATTGGCTTCAGTAAATTCGTGAACAGGGACGAATGCGGTGATCTTTTCACCCGGCTCAATGTCCACACAATTGATAACCGGTTTTCCGCGCGCGGTTCGACCCCCTTCGGGGATGGCCCACGCTTTCAGCCAATAAGCCTTGCCACGATCGGAGAACAGCATCAGATAATCGTGGGTCGAGGTAACGAACACGTCCCGGACGAAATCGTCGTCTTTCGTGTTCATCGCTGCAATACCGCGGCCGCCTCGCCCCTGTGAGCGATAGGATTCCGGTGTGGTCCTTTTGACATAGCCGGCCTGCGAGACGGTAATCGCCATTTGCTCCTCAGCGATGAGGTCCTCGATATCAATGTCTCCCTCGATGTCGAGGATTTGGGTCCTGCGATCGTCCCCAAATTTCTCCGAGACCGCGGTTAATTCCTCTTTCATGATACCGCTGATACGTCCCGGATTAGCGAGAATATCCCGGTAATCGGCAATCGCTTCCGTCAGTTCTTTGTATTCCTCCTCCAGCTGCTCCTTCTCCAGACCGGTCAATCTCTGGAGGCGCATGTCCAAAATGGCGCGCGCTTGTTCCTCGGAAAACTCGAATTCTGCCATCAAGCGGCCCCGAGCCTCCTCCCCATCACGCGAGGCGCGAATGGTTGCGATGATCTGGTCAATGGCATCCAGGGCTCGGAGGAGGCCCTCGACGATGTGTGCGCGCTTGAGCGCCTTATCCAGGAGGTAGCGGGTTCGACGGGTGATGACGACCCGACGGTGGTCCAGGAAATGGTGAATCAGCTGCGGGAGTGTCAGATAGACAGGACGGTTTTCGACCAGTGCGAGTAAGATGATCCCGAACGTCACCTGCAACCTCGAGTGCTTGCAGAGCTGGTTCATGATGACCTCGTGGTTTTCACCGCGTTTCATTTCGATGACAATCCGCATTCCCTTCCTGTCACTTTCATCACGAATATCGGAGATTCCCTCAACTCGTTTTGTTTTGACCAAGGCGGCGATTTCCTCGAGCAGCCTGTTCTTGTTCACTTGGTAAGGGATCTCGCTAACGATGATCGCTTCCCGGCCGGGTCTGATTTCTTCGGTATGGGAAACAGCTCGGAGAAGGATTCGCCCTCGTCCGGTTGTGTATGCCTCGCGGATCCCGGATCGCCCGAGAATGTGGCCGGCGGTTGGAAAGTCTGGGCCGTGGATGATATTCATGATCTCGCCCAAGGAAAGTGTGGGATCATCGATTATGGCAATGCAGGCTTCCACAACCTCCCGGAGATTGTGTGGCGGTACATTGGTGGCCATACCGACCGCGATTCCAGCGGAACCATTGACAAGCAGGTTGGGGACTTGGGCTGGGAGGACATTAGGTTCCTGATCCTTTTCATCAAAAGTGGGGGAGAAATCGACCGTGTCTTTATCCAGATCGGAGATGAACTCCTCGGCAACCCGGGCCAAGCGGCACTCTGTGTAGCGGTAGGCCGCTGGGCGGTCGCCGTCCACCGATCCGAAGTTTCCCTGACCATCCACAAGCGGATACCGGAGGTTCCACCCCTG
>Ga0310121_10004609_pt1 | contig 12082 bp, 7 predicted proteins | sample CB27_Tmax_986_MG_FD_203504 | JGI IMG/M metagenome (GOLD analysis project Ga0310121, IMG submission 203504) | Marine microbial communities from Western Arctic Ocean, Canada - CB27_Tmax_986 | ecosystem: Environmental > Aquatic > Marine > Oceanic | place: Canada: Western Arctic Ocean | collected...
GTCGTAACCGCCGCCTGATTCGGTCTTTTCTTCGTGGTACTCCTCCTCGCCATCGATGACCACACTCGCAAGGCGTGTATCTTCGAGAAGGATGCTACCGTTTTCACCGTGGATCTCGATCCGTGTATCGATTCCGGGCATGGCGCAGGTGGTTGCTTCGATGACTCCCTGGGCGCCGTTTTTCCATTTCACGATAGCGTGGGATACATCCTCAACATCGATCTGGTGGCCGAGTGTGGAAGCAAGGCCATAGACCCACTCGGGGTCGCCCATCAGCCATCGGATGAGATCGACCCAATGAATGCCCTGGTTCATCGTGGCCCCGCCGCCATCCAGTTCCCAGGTGCCGCGCCAGGCTCCTGAATCGTAATACGGTTGGTCGCGGTAATACTTGATGTAGGCATCCGCTACAAGAAGATTTCCAAGGCGACCGGATTCGATGATTTCCTTGGCCTTTCGTGCGGCTACCCCGGTCCTGAATTGGAGGATTCCGCCGAGGAGAACACCCGCAGCCTGCGCAGCTGCGATCATCTGGTCCACCCGGTCAGTGGTGATCTCCATCGGCTTTTCGGAGAGGACATGGGCGCCAGCGGCCATCGCTTCGAGCGACGGTTCGAGATGCCAGCCGCTGGGTGTGGCAATGGTGACAACTTCGCATCCTGCCTCGCGGACCATTTTTTCGATGTTGTCGAACCAGGGGATGTGATGTTCTTCGGAGAATTCCTGGGCGGACTTTTCGGTTTTGTTGTAGACCGCGACGAGTTCAGCGCCCTCGACTTCTTCAATAGCGCGGCGATGGAAGTCGGCAATCATGCCGGCGCCTATGATACCAAATCGCATGTGCGTCCCCCTAAGAGAAAGGAAATGGGTCAGACACTCTTGTCTTCGAGCGCATCCTTAAGGAAGGCAAGCGCATTCTCGCGGAGATAAGTGTATCCCCCCATCAGACGGACGCGAAGTTCCTCGACCCCTTGGAGCGGTTGGAGGAACCTGGTGTTGAGCTCGACGTACATCTTCTGTTGGTCCCTAAAAAATGGTTCTACGCGTAACTGCATCTGCGAGGGTTCGTTCGGGGTAGGCGGGATTTCGACACGGAAACAGAGGCCGAGAATGGGTCTGCCAAGGAGCGCTAGAGAATCCTCTGACATCCCGAAGAGGCGATCCTTCATCATTGGCGCGACCGGCTGGTCGAAGGGGATCAGGAATCGAAGGATACTTTGCTGAAAAACCCACACCTGTGGGTTCAGACGGGTTTTCACTTCCTGGGCAATTGGCACGAGCTGATCGATGTGTTCCTCGAATGTCTGGGATGTCGGTTCTTCCTTGAGCACCAGGCGGTCAGAGAGGATTTGGCAGACTCGTTTCTCGCCTTGCTTGAGTGTGGCGCCCTGGCCACCGGAGTGGATTTCGAATTGGGTGTATTGGTAACTCTCCGAAAGGGCCAGATAGAGTTCCTTCAGTGCCCTGTCCGGATAGGCTTGCGGCGGTGAATGGAGCTGTGTGATGAAACCGTGGGGGATTAGGTGTTCAAGCATCGGTACTGACGATTATCGCGCAACCGGGAGAAAGTTGGTACCTCCGGCGGTTATTCACGGTTAACGGGAGGTGGCATACACTTCTAACCGTTGTTCACCGCCAAACCTATGAAAACTCCCACCCGGAATGTGTCTGTTCTTAGGGAAACCACCCAATACGGGGCGGGTATGCTTCTCGCGCAGGTTATTTCCGCGTTCCGAGGGCTTTTGGTGGCAGGGTATCTGGGGCCGCAACTTTTCGGTCTTTGGAAGGTGTTGCAGGTGGCGCTGGACTACCTGGGGTACTGTCACTTGGGCCTACAGCACGGGATGGCGCGGCTGATTCCACTGTTTTGGGAACGGGGCGAGGGCGAAAAGGAACGATGGATGCGATCGTTCGTTTTCGGGATGTCTATCCTCACGGCGGTCATCGCCGGCGGTCTTGCGCTGGTCCTGACGAATGGCCAGGAAAAAGAGATCCGGTATGCGTGGGTTGGAATTGCAGCTGTCCTGGTTGCAAGCCAACTGTTCCGGTATTTGCATATGGTTTGCCTGGCTGATGGCCGCTTTGCGCTGCTGAGTATCTCGAACGTTCTATTCGCGGTCATCGCGCTGGTGATGATGACCGTATGCATTCCAGAGTCGGGGTTGGGTTGGGGCCTCTACGGTGTTTTCGCCGGGCTTGGAGTTGGCTACGGCGCAGTTTTATTACTCGGGATCGTGCAGGGTGTTTATCCGAGAATTGTTTTCCGTCCCGAGCGTTCGTTTCCGAGAAAGCCGGTGGTGTCGCTGATATTCCGAACCGGTTTTCCGTTCATGGCGGTTGATGGACTATTCGTTGTGTGGCAGGGGATAGATCGGTTGGGCCTGGCTTGGTTATTTGGAGCGAAGTCAGCGGAGCTGGGGTACTACGGGTTCGCAGCTACAGTTGCCTCGTTCGCGATTCAGGTTCCGCAAGTCGTGACACGAGTGATGTTTCGGCGGGTCCTGGCATCATTGGCGAAGGGGGAGGGAGACGACGCCGATCTCGGCAGAAACTTCGAGGCGCCCGCGATCGCATTCGCCGGGTGCGCACCGCTGATCTACGGGTTGGGGCTGATTGTAACATGGTGTTTGATCCGGGGCGTCCCTTTCCTTCAGGGATTCCGCGGTGCGGAGGTCTCGATCGGGCTGCTCTTGTTATCGGCCTATTGGTGCGGGATTGGCCTTCAGATTCGGAACGTTTTTATAGGGACGGATCGAATGTGGAGGCTAGGGGTGATCTACACGATTGCGATCACAGCAACAGTGGCCGTCCTATTCATTGCCTCTCCCATTCAATTCGGTGACACCCAAATCGGAATCGCTGCGGGGGGACTGGGGATGCTCGTAGGTTCGATCGTGTTCGCCTTCCTTTCAATTATGGATGGGTTGCGGATCTTGCTTATTGAGTGGAAGAAGATTGGCAGCCTGCTGCTTCAATTGACTGTTCCGTTTATTCCGTACGCGATTTGGACGGGGTGGATGGTATTTTACCGAGGAAGTGTGTGCGAAAGCTGGGGGTGGTCGTTGGCGGAGCTTGTTGTGCTGACAGTGCCAGGAGCAGTTTGGGCGTATGGGAAGGTCGCTGGAACGAGAATCCTTTCCCCGGGATGAGTGGGAATCGTGTCGAGAAGGGATTCACGACACAGCAGGAAAAGGTCCCTACCGGCCTGTAGGTCCCGCTTGCCGAGCGGGACCTGGGTGCATCCGGGGTTTCCCTTCGGTCCAACCCCGGCCACACATGGGTTGGTGGAATTGTTTGGAGTAGGGAATTTATTCCCGTTTTGGGGGCGCAGATGGGAATGAATTCCCTACTCCAGTTCTTTGGCAACCAAGTCGCCGAACTCTTTTGTGCCGACGATCTTTCCGGAACTTTCTTCGTATCCCTTGAGGTCTGCGGTTCGGTAGCCATTCTCGTAGACAGAAAAGAGGGCCTTCCAGATGCGGTCGGCGACATCTTTTTTGCCGAAGGCGAACTGGAACATCATTGCGACCGACCCGATCATCGAGTAAGGGTTGGCGATTCCCTTCCCGGCAATATCAGGTGCGGAACCGTGGGAGGGTTCGAAATAGCCTTTCTGGGGCCCCATGCAGGCCGACGGCATCAGACCGAGAGAACCGAGCAGGCCGCCTCCCTGGTCGGAGAGGATATCCCCCTGCATATTTTCGAGAAGCATGACATCGAATTGGCACGGGTTGAGGCAAAGCGCGGTGGCGGTCGCATCGACGATCATCTCAATCAGTTCGACATCGGGATACTCGGTGGCGACTTCTTCGACTACCTCACACCAGAGGACACCCGAGTGCAGGATGTTGTTCTTGTGGATATTGTGGAGGACTTTGCGCCTCGACCGAGCGACCTCGAACGCGACTTTGGCTATGCGGCGAATCTGATCTTCGTCGTATTCGAGGACATCGATGGCATAACGCTTCCCATCAGCGCGCATGCCCCTTTCCTTTTTTCCGAAGTAGATTCCGCCGGTCAGTTCGCGAAGCATGAGGATATCGATCCCATCGCCGATGACCTCTTTCCGCAGGGGAGAGGCGAATTCAAGGACTGGAGGAAGTACCACCGGCCTGTAATTGGCGAATGTGTCGTAGCGGTGGCGCAACGGTAGGAGCGCGCCCCGTTCGGGGCGTTTATCGACCGGAATGTCTTTGATCAGGTCTGGCCCGACTCCAACAGGGCCTTTGAGGATGACATCGGCCTCATCGCAAATTTTCTTCGTCGCTTCGGGGAATGGTTCACCAACATCGAAATAGGCCTGCGCCCCGAAGGGGGCTTCGACGAAATCGAAGTCGAACCCCGCCATCGCTTCAACGGCTCGGGCCACGCGGAGGGCTTCGGCCATGATCTCCGGGCCAATGCCATCGCCTGGTAATACCGCAACCACTTTTTTCTCAACTACCATCAGATTTATCCTAGCTCCCTGGAGATCCGCTCAGATGTTGCTCTTATTTCAGTTAGGGGACTTTCTGGCGCCTTTGCCTTCTTTCCCCCGCCTGTAAGGGCGATGGGCTTTGGGGGGTTGCGATTCTTTCGCAGCGACGCGCGCCAAATAACCATCGAGTCGGCCATAAAGATCCGTGTATGCCTCAGTCAGCGTTTTTTCAAGGGCTTTCTTTTCAGTCAAGCGACCTAACATGGATCTGCTGATTCGACCGCCAGGAGCCTCCCCCTCTCCGGAAAGGCGAACTGAATCGATCTCCTTTCCGGTCTTTGAGTTCCTCAACGAAAATTGCAGGGGCGCCACCGACCGAAGCGTACCTGCTTCGACAAATGGCTTGAGGTTTCTAAACTCAGCCACATACTCCCATCGCCCGTCTATCGATTTTTCAGCGGGACCGCTATTCGGGAAATGCCGGCGCGTCAGGTTGACGAGATCCTGGGAAAGAATCTCGCCTGCTTTCAGAGTATATTTGGTTCCCGGCCAAATTCCACTTCCCGGTTTGATTTCCTCTTCTCTGTTCACCACGCTTGGCGGAATAAAAATCCCGACCTTTGCGCTGCTGGTCGTCGCCGCGCGGCCGGTCGGCAAGGCTGGTCGGACAGAGAGCGTGGAGGCGCAACCGGCAAGGGAAATTGACAACAGCGCGATAGAGATCACCTGCGGAGAATGAATTCTAATACGGTCGAGGTTCATAGAGGAATCAAATTATGTTGCTGAAGGCGATTTCGATTACACCGGCGACTAGACATAGAAGTAGACAAAGGCCTGTCCAATCATGGCGGCTGGTGGGGAGTTTTTCAATGCGGTCCACCAAATCGCGGGCATCGGCGACGGCGATCCCTGCCAGCTTCAGTTCCTCCAATTCCTCATCGGAAAGGGGAGTTAGATCAGATTCACTCCTTGCCGTATCGGTTTGCGGAGCGCCTGCGAGGAGGTCAGGGTCAATCAAAGATCGCTTTATCATCTGTGAAACAAGCGGAACCCAACCGGGAGAGAGAATAAGAGGTGTTACTCTTGCTGAGAGGGGAAGGTTCCAGACAGCTACAGTGCCCTCTCCGAAGCGTCGGGTCTGGAAAAGCGGTGTGGGGTCGACGCGCGGGGTGGCGACCATCCATTCGGTCTCCCAATCTGTATGAACAAGGATTTCGAGGGGTTGCCCGCTCCACTGGATCGAACTGGTAGAGGGATCGAGGGACCCGGCGAACCAGGGTCGGCGTCCCGCAACCATGCGACTCTCCGCAGATGGCGAAAAAGATGTTGGCGCTGGGGAACCGCCCCACTTTGCCCACCAATCCGAGGCAGTTCGCAGATTTATTCCAGCCAACTGGGAATCATAACAAACCAACAGTCCAGCGCCTTCTCTCACTCGTTCCTCCAGCAGGGTTGTCCAGGAATCATGCGGCGCCTCTCGACCCAGGAGTAGCAGGTAGGACGTTTTCAACGCGGAATCTTCAGGTGGAGCGTGGGTGGAATCCGCTGTCGTTGTGTTCATTCCCGACAAGGAAGCGGACAGGATTTGTTGCCACTCGGGATCGGAGGCCAAGACCAGGATATCCAATGGATCGAGGAGAAACGGTACGAGGACCTCTTTGTTGTCCTGCAGAAGTGTATCTCCCGAACCCGGTCCGAAAGACAATGAGGCTGACACGGAACGAATTTTTCCGTCCACCGGCACGACTGATTGAATCACCCCTTGCATGGAACCTTCGCCTGAGAGGGTTACCGCTTCTACTTTACGATCGCCGTCCGCGCCGTTCCAGGCAAATTCTACTTTGGAAGGTTTCGGATCCTGATTGGATACACCGTAGGATTCAAACCCGACTGAGAACAGGGCCGGTTCACCAGCCATCAGGGGAGCGTTTTTGAGGGAGAGACTATGCAACCGCCAGTTCGGACGATCAACCCTCCGTCCCAAAGCCAGGACCTCGATGCGTGGACCACTTTCCTGCTCGGTTTGCAACCCGGACCAGTTCGATGAAGTCCAATCGGTGAGGACCCAAATCGGCGTGACCGCATCAATTCCCTCGCGGATTTTCATAACGGTCTCCTGAATGGGTCCGTGGTTATCGAGACCGTGACTATTTTTTTTCAGGTGGCCAACAGGTTCAGAGGTTAATATCGCGGGCTGCAACGGATCCTCGGTGGCGATCGCATCCGAGGTACACACGACCTTCCACCTGGCATTACTTTTAGTGATTATCTCGTCTGCTGTATCGAGTGCCTTTGCGAATAGAGTCTGACCATCCTCGCGAACAGACATCGAGAGAGAATCATCGATGAGTAGGATGTTTTCTTCAGCCAGATAGGTTTGGCCAGGGTCCAGTCGGGATTGCAAATACGGTCCGGCAAACGCGAGGCCGAGGATGATGAGCAGTAACATGCGAAGGAGCATGAGGAGCCGGTCCTGGAGCGAGAGGTGAATTCGCTGACGAGTCGCGGCGGTCTTCAGGAATCGAAAGGTCGGAAAATCCAGAACCCGAATGCGCCTGCGCCGGATCAGGTGAAGCAAAAAGGGGATTGCCGCTAAGGCGGTAAGTCCAAGAAGTGCGGGGACTAAGAAACTCATAGTATCCCCTGTTAATTCCCTCCCCCGTTTGTGTCAAGATGTCCCTTTGCGCCTCTTGGCGGATGGGTGGGTGATGGTGAAGTCTCTTGTCTCGCAGAAACTGTGGTTTTCTATCCCTGTTTGGGCTTTCGCTTCCTTTTTCCTCTCGTTCGAGGGTTCTGGGGAAGCTGCCGAGCCTTCGGTCATTTCATCTGCCAGTTGTACACAGGGGTGGATTGCTCTTTTCAACGGGGTTGATTTGTTCGGGTGGGAGGTCAAAGAAGGTCAAGGAAGTTTATCTTCGGTCCACTCGGGAGGGCTCATCCTCTCAAGCAGCGTGGAGTTAGGACCGACTGAACTAACGACGGTCGCGCCGTGGGGGGACTACGACTTGTTGATTGGGGCAGCCGTATCATCACCGAGCAAGGAATGCCGAGCGGTTCTGGAACTCGATTCGGACCTGACCGAATCTGAAGAATCCGGCAGCTTGACCCTATTGTTTTCCAATGGGGCAACATCTTCGATGACTTCTGAAATTGGTGAAGCCTCGAGCACCCATGACCTGAAAGCAATGACGCCTCCGATGACATCATTGATTCAAGTCCGGGGGGAACATGTCGCGGTCATTGTGGCGGGGGAAAAGGTTCAGGAGGTCACTCTCTCCCATCAGTCATCAAACCAGCTCCGATTGGTCTCTCTCGTTGCAGAGTCCGATATAAGAATTTCAAGCCTGTGGGCGCGGCCACACGGACTCAATCAGCTTTTCAACGAGAGTGACTTGTCCGGGTGGCACATCCGCAAAGAGGTACGGCCCGACAGGCCGGGAATCGATGTTCGAGTCGAGGAGGGTGTGATCCGTATCCAAGGTGGACCGGGCTACCTTGAAAGTGACAATGAATTTGCCGACTTTCATGCCCGATTCCGGATTCGGGTTGAACAGAATACGAACGGCGGATCGAAGAGTGGAGTTTACTTTCGCGCAACGCGTTACCCCGGAGAAAATTTTGTGGATTGGCCGCTGGGAATAAAGGTTCAGGTGCTTAATCAGCAGGAAGATTATTCCACGGGAGGCCTGGAGGGACGTTATCCGGCTCATGACTTGTACAGTGAGGACGGCGAATGGTTTTGGCTGGATATTTGCGCGCGGGGTCCGCAAATCCGAACGTGGGTACACGGGATGCCGACAACTGTTTACACCGACACCAAGGGCGAGTACCAGAGCGGGGTCATCGCGCTACAAGGGTGGGACGCGAAGAATTTGGTGTACTATGGGGCTGTCGAGATTGCTGAGTTACCTTGATTGGGGTAATTGAACCAGTGTTTTCAAATATTTTCCCCTGCAAACAACAGTGAAAAACTTTTCTATTAACATATTGAGGCTGTCTTTTGCCTGCCTGGGCGGAGTAGCAGTATGGCTCGCGTACGAGGGACAGAACTACTGGGCGCCTCTCAACATCTCAGAAAAGGAGTGGGAGCCAGGCCTCTTGAGATACAAGTGGGCCGTCGTTCTTTACGCTCTCTTTGTGATCCTAACGATTTATTTCCCTGTTCTGATCAACGCAATCAAGCCCCTGCGTAGATTTAGCTGGGAACCCCCGCGGCCAGGTAAAAGATTAAACCCGTGGGTGGCAACGATCGTCCTGGCGGGGATTCTCCTCCTGGGAGGATCCATGCGCTTGTTTGGTCTTGAAGACCTTCCTCCCGGTTTGTGGCTCGATGAAGGTATCAATGTGATGGACGCCGAAGAGATCAATCGAACCGGGAAACATTCCATTTACCTACACTCGATGAGTACGCAGCGGACTGCTTTGTTCGTTGAATCGCTGACAAAAACTCTCGATTGGGGTTGGCCGAGCCGGACGTATGCGGTACGCGGAACGGCAGCTGTTCTGGGACTGGTTACCGTCCTGCTCTTCTTTTTCCTGGGACAGCAGATGGTTTCGACCGGTTTCGGATTGCTCGCGGCCTTCCTACTGACCACCTCTCATTGGCATGTGAACTACAGCCGGTGGGGCATGGAGCAAATTCTATGTCCCTTGTTCGAAATCGGCGCACTCGCTTTCTTCTTTGCTGCCTGGCGAATAACCAAATTACTCGATGTGGAAGCGAACCAACCAAGCGCCTCAGCCGGTAAAGTCAGCCAACCGAAGATCAGCCTTTGGAAGGTAATTCTCGATGGGTTGGCCGTTTTCCTCCTCGCCTGTTGTCTGATAGCGGGTTTCGGGGCTTTTTTTATCAAAGACCTGCTTGGTTTTTCAGATTATACTTCCCTCCTGGCGCAGCTCGGACTTTTTTTCCTCGCTACGATTCCCCTTGCGATCATCGTTGCGCTGACTTGGAGTGCGTTACAAACACGAGGGACAGTCCTGTTCCGAATTGGAATTGCCTTCCTCATAGCCTTATTCTATTTCATTTCCGGCGCATTTTTCGGAGGGGGATTCTATACCTATTCAAATTTCCGATTGTTTATGGTGGGTATCGCCCTGTTCTTCCTTCTACTTCCTTTTTCCTGGATCAGTCAGGTCGTCCGCGAATGGAAATTGTCTTTGTGCGCGCTTGTCCTTGGTGGAGTCTCCCTCGCGGGTTTGTACGAAGTAGCAAGTTCAGCGAAGGAATCATACGAAGAGCTGGCAGGAATAAACAAACTGCCGATGGTAGGCGGGCAACCGGAGGCGTTCTTTCCATTCCTGGTCAATCTAAGCAGTTGGTGGTTGGTGATACCGGTCGCCGGGCTGGCGCTGGCCTACATTTTATTGTGGAAAACCGCTCGCCGCGACTGGTTTGGATTCGGGATCCTTATCGCGACGGCGGCAGTAACGATGGCGCCTTTTGTGGAAGGATCCCTTTCTGACTGGCGGGCGTTCACAAAGCGGGCCACGGAGACAGCGGTTTTCCAAGGGAAGACCCCGAGCGCGGCAGAACTTATGGGGTTTGCCAAACGGAGAGCGGGTCTTTCGACAGAGAAAACCGGAATCCCGAGTTGGGAATACAACCTCCGAGATCAATCGGGAAGAACGCTATGGGGAATGCACTGGCTGGGGGACAAGAACGGCCGGCACAACCTGCCCTATGCTCCGCAATTAGCGCCAATTCCCGCAGCGCTGTCTGTGCTGGGGTTGTTGTTTGCCCTGATGACGTTGGGAAGGCTCACCTCAAGGTTGCTGCTCATCTGGGTCGGATTCGGTTTTATTCCGGACATGATAACGTGGGAGTCGCCTCACGCCTCACGGATGCTGGATTTGCTGGCTCCCATGTTGCTACTTGCGGGATTGGCCTGGCGACAAGTTTATATATCCATCAGCCGAATACCGTTCATTGGGACGGCAGTGGCGGTCGGACTGACGCTAGTTGGGTGCTTCTTCGTCTATAAACAGGATCACCATCTGTATTTCGAGGAAAGGCCGGCAAGCAAGGAATTCTATGAGTCCTTTTTACCCGATGAAGCGTATGCGGCAACATTCGCTGGTAGTTTGGATGAATCTGTTGCTCTTTATGTGGACCCTCAGCTCTATTCCAAGCACAACTTCTGGTTCTATCAAGGGGGCAAGTCGCGCCCAAACCCGCGCAGTATTGGATCGTTCGGTGTAGGCTCAATGCCCATCGAAAGTTCCGGCCGAGAGGATACCTGGTTCGTCGTCATGCGAACCGGAGAAGGATTGGTGGGTTGGCTCAGCGACCTCTACCCGAGAGGGGAGTGGATCGCGGGGAAAAGCCCTTGGGGAAGGTTTAATTTCGCAGCTGTACATGTTACCGATGCAGAGATTAAGGAAACACATAACAAATGGAGAAAAGGGGACATTCGCCTTTCGCAAGGACTGCTTGCACGTTTCTACGATGGAGAAGAGCTGATCGAGACTCGCCAGGTACCCCGTCTCTTGGATTGGAATCTGCTTAATTCAACAAAGGGGCGGAAACCGACGCGTGTGACCTGGGACGGATTTTTGTGGCAGGAAAAAAGTGGGCCGCTCCATATCGGTGTTCATCCACAGAACATCACCTTAACGATTGATGGCCAGCCTTGGATTCGTGGACAAGGCGCGCGTTCTGGCGAGGGTGGACAATACGTGACAAGAAACTTAAACCGGGGGATGCACCGTTTCCATGCCGAGTACGATCATAGCGAGGGTGTCCGAGTGCCCTACTTCGCGTGGATGTATTGGCGGCCACAAGGAATTCATGAACCGGGTCCGAGGCCTTTTCCAAGGGAACTCCTGTTTCCAGTACAACCTTGAATCTTTTAAATCAACTCAGGGTGTGTTCATAACGCCTCTACAAGGTTTGGTTTTTCTCCCACGGTACTCGCGTTATGAACGCACCACTTGAGAGCTCCGTAGCCGAACTCGTGAGAGTTCGGAGGGAGACAGATATCTCTAATTGGAAGTGTCACCACTTCCGCTACTCTTCGCGCGTTATGAACGCACCACTTGTCACATACCGAGTGGCGCGCACGCCGGGGTTTCCCTTCGGTCCAACCCCGGCCACACATTACATCAACTCTACGAACCTAATCTTGCGCGCCGGAATACCAGGAAGCGGATACCTTCAGGAGGTGGACGAACCCGACTTGCGCGGTGAGGGGATCCTTCCCATCTTCGAATAGGAGGTCTCTGAGTGGTTCATCGACGTGTTGATTTTCCTTGTTCCAGGCCCCGATGAGCTGGATCAGGTCAGCCCCATCGACCTGTCGATCATTGTTGAGCGTAGGGAAAACAAAAACAGTTGCTGTTTGCCGGAGATCGGATTGATCATTAACCCCTTTGGTACTTTTCGGGATTTCAAAATCATAAGGGGTGACATCCACCCTCCAGAAATCAGCTGCTTGAGTGTATAATTTTGAAATTTCCGGGCTGCCAGGGAAAAAATTGGGGACAAGACCTCCACTCAGTTCCGGCCTTCGGACCCAATTCTCGCCGTCGGAGGACTCGTACCACTCGATCAGGTAAAGAACCAAATCCCCGTCTGGATCCACACTGAACACAACTAAATCTACCGCCAGTCCGTTCTCGGGAACCGGGTTTTCGGGAAGAAGCTGAATCGAGGGCGCACTCGGC
>Ga0310121_10004610_pt1 | contig 12079 bp, 5 predicted proteins | sample CB27_Tmax_986_MG_FD_203504 | JGI IMG/M metagenome (GOLD analysis project Ga0310121, IMG submission 203504) | Marine microbial communities from Western Arctic Ocean, Canada - CB27_Tmax_986 | ecosystem: Environmental > Aquatic > Marine > Oceanic | place: Canada: Western Arctic Ocean | collected...
CCATCATCTTGTACAGCCCCGGACGTGTCAGCCCTAGAATTCTGGCGGCCTTGGATACATTTCCGCTGGTCTGTTCCAGGGCTCGTTCAATCGCCACGCGCTCCACCTGATCGACCACATCTTTGAGCCCGTGTTGGGACGAAGAGTCCGACTCGTCGTAATCTTCGGACAAGAACGTATCGCCTATCGGAATCTCGATAGTCGGAGAACGGGTTCCGGAATCCTCCAAACCTTGTGGCCTAGAAAGGCTGAGACCAATAAACGACGCCCCTATGCTCACAGACACCAGTCCCTCCACGGGAAATGGTGTAAGTCCAAGATCCGACCAGGCCGCTATAACGCCAACAATCTCATCACCAACCATCACAGGTGCAGCCACAGCCGCACAAGTGTCGTGCTCGTCATTTCTGCTGTCCAGGTTGTACTCCATAAGAACAACCTGGCCGTTCTCGTCCGCTACACTCGACACCTGAACAGGGATCTCTTCGCCCGCCCGGACCGGAACGGACGCATTCGAAAGGCACGCTCCATAGCGATCCGCGTACGGAAAGATCTGCTCCAGGTACAATACCGCGGCATCGGCAAGGGCCTGGGCCGAAGTGGCGGTTATGGCCCGCATAGCCAGATTTACAAAAGGATCCTCAAAGGCCGTCTGGCCGTATAACGGCTCCATTGCCACAATCTCAGTGCTCGATACGTCCACCTTGTCCAAGGACGCGGTAATCGACTCTATACGCACCGTAGAGGGTGCGTCAGCACCACCCACCAACAGACGGTCGCCTTCTTTCAAGCGAACCGGGATCCCGCTTCGTAAAGCCTCGTAATAACTGGCTCCCGCGCGAAGAATCGCGGAACCGTTTCGACTGGATAGATCGGTAAAGGTATAGGCTCCGGATTCCACCCGAAAAACACCGTGCTGCCCCGAAACGCGGGGGTTCTCAATACAGAGATCACAGGTGGAGTCGCGACCTGCCACCGCCTCATCTCCATGCAGGATATGCTCCACCACTTCTTCCGATGTCTCGGTCTCTACAACCAATCGCAATGCGTTCTTCATACAAGACTACCGATCTCTGATCGCAGCCAGAGTATACGACAAGTCACGGTCTAGAATCGAGTCCAGGGCCAGCCGTACCTGTCGGAGCCTCCAACGGATTGCCAAAATATGGATGCGAATTGCAGTCTATTTCTCCAGCCAGGCTTTATAGGCATCGAGGTTGTAGGGGCGCCCCAGAAACCCCTCGACCAGATCGGCGGCATCACGGGTCCCCCCGGGCTCAAGAATATGTTTACGGTACGCCCTTGCTACGGCCGGGTTCAAGACTCCTTCGCCACGGAATCGGGTGAACAGGTCTTTCGCAATGACCAGGGACCACTGGTAGGTATAGTACATCGAGCTGTACCCCACGAGGTGGCCAAAGTTGGCGTATACATACGCGTCCTTCATAGAGGGGTAGGGACTGTATTTGGTATACATCTCCTCCATAAAAGCATCCAGATCGACGGTCTTCGGATCCCTATTATGCAAAAAGAAGCTATAGGCCGTGTAGAAGACTTGGCGCATTACCGCCAGCCCCTTACCGAATTCGCTGGCCTTCCGCATGCGTTCTACAAGATCGACCGAGATGGGCTGACCCGTCTCAAGGTGCATGGCAAACCGAGCCAAAACGCGCGCGTCCCAGGCCCATTCTTCCAGAATCTGAGAGGGTGCCTCGACGAAATCCCATTCTACATTAATACCGGAAAGACTTACCCAGCGGGTATCACGGGCCAATAGATGGTGTATCAAATGTCCGAACTCGTGAAAAAACGTCACCACCTGCGTATGTTCCATCAACGCATGTCCATCTCCTTTGGACGGGTCCGGGAAGTTGCAGACAAGGGATGCCATCGGAATCCGATCCCTGCTGAGTCCCGTCTGGATTGGGAACATAGCCGCATGCTTGTACTTTCCAGCACGCGGATGCATGTCCAGGTAGAATTTCCCTACCACCTTGCCATCGGCCTTCATTAGATAGGCTTCCACATCGGAGTTCCACACCGACTCGTCGGGCAAATGCTCGAAGGAAAGCCCGAACAACTCGCCATAAAGCTGGAAAACACCCTCTTTTACACGTGGATAGGAGAAGTAGGGGCGAACGGTCTTCGCATCAAAGCCGTGCTGTTCCTCACGCACCTTGGCGGTATAATAAAAACGATCCCAGACGGCCACATGGGCCGCCGTGGAATCATCCTTACGGATTCGATTCAGGACAACCTGTGTATCGGCATCAGAAATAGGACGAACGATCCGGTTCAGTTGGTCGATGAACTGTTCGACCACCTGCGCCGATTTCACCATCTTGTCTTCCGCATTATAATCCGCCCAGGTATCGGATCCCTGCGTTTGGGCGTATTCATGGCGCAGGCTTAACAGCTTCGTAAGAACGTCCTTATTCTTGGGATAACCACGCCGCATGAACTCCCGGTAGAGCTTCTCTCGTAGCTGCCGGTCTTTGGCGTATGTCTGAAATGGGAAGAAATCCGGGTAATCGGTCGTGATTACAATCTTCCCGGCTTTGTTTTTCGGGTGGGCCTTGATGAAATCCCCGGGCAAGCCATCAAGCCCCGCCGCATCGTCAAGTTCAATCGAGCGAACATCCAGTCGAACATTCTTCTGGTAGGCCTGGCTCAGGAGAACCATCTCCTCGTTGATTTCCGAGAGGCGTTTGCGTGTTTTTTCATCCTTATCCACACCAGAACGACGAAAGTCTCGTAGAAGATGCTTCGTAAATCTCCTGGTGTGGTCATCCGCTCCCGAAGCGTCCACAGTCGACACGGCCTTGAATAATGCCTGGTCAAGCCCCAGATCGCTCGCAAACTTGGCGACCTTCTGTTCACATTTCTGGGCTGCATCCCGAATCGGTTTGTCGGGATGAACGCTAAACATGAGCCCTGCATGACCGTAGGCCATATCAAGAGCAATCAACATTTGATTATAGCCTTCCAGGGTATTCTCGATGGTGTTTTCTCCATCAGGAACCGCCTTGATCTGATCTCGTATAGTGGCAGCCGCCTGAATCGACCCATCACAGATCTGGGTCAGATGATCCGCACTCGCCCAGAACGTTTTTGCATTCTTCATGGCTGTTTCCTGCTTCGGGGGAGGACAAAGGGTGGCACAGGACATAAGCCACGGAAGTACCACCAACCCAATTAATCCATATCGACACATCCTATGCCCTCGTTCGTAGTTCAAACGGCAAGGCGTCTCTGGTAACAGGGCCCAGCAAAATGTACAAGCCCGCCTCCTGGGTTCCAGGAGGCGGGCTTTTCTTCTCTGCTGTAAACTGGATTCTACGCCACGCGTAGAGCCCAACTCACTCGGTGTAGGATACCTTCAGTGTGTAATTCCCGTCGTAGCTCGACCAGCCATCCACAAAGACATACACCCGCTCGCCATCACCCAATTCAAGGGAGATCTCCTCACCACCATCGGTGAAGGCGTCGTCGTAGCCCAGGCAGGTCGCATTCACAGGAGGACAGCTCGTGTTGATATAGAGCAAGCTGTCGAAGTCCGTACCAGCTCCGGTCAGCTCGAACTTATAGGTACCTGGTAAAAGGGACCAGAACTCGTAGACAACGTCCTTATTATTGGACAGTGACGAGTTACAAACATCGTAGAAGTCCGTGAAGGTGGTGGTACTTCCGATTACCTCAATCGGTGCTACCGCAGCATTGCCTTCGAGGGGAATGGCCTGCTCGCAACTATCACCTGGGACCGCACAGATACCGGCGCAGTCATTATCGTCGCAGTCGACCGAGCCGTCCTCGTCGTTGTCGATACCATCATCACAGAAGAGCTCGATGCAGCCGACCTGGCCGTCACAGTCCGGATCCGCACAGTCCACCAGCTCGTCTCCGTCATCATCCAGACCATCATCACAGATCCCCTCCTGGAAATCGGTCTCAACAGTCAGGATGAAGCCTCCCGGTGAATCGCTATAGTAACTGTCCACCAGGATGAATACCTGCTGTCCTTCCGCCAGTTCCAGTTCGACCTTTTCGGTCGAACCCGTCCCCAGGTCCTGGTCACCCAGACATGTCGCCACGCTGGACGGGCAATCCGGTGACACACCGAGCGTTGAATCGAAGTCATCATCGGGATCCAACACAAAGGTATAGGTACCAAAGGCCGGAGCTGTGTAGGAAAATACGACATCTTCACCCGAGTTGTCGCTATACGCACCACATGCGCTGGCCGCTAGATTATTACCAAATCCGGCGGTCGTGCCTGCAAATCCGGCTGGATAATCGTTGAGATTTGCCGGTGCATCACAGGAGCCACCCGCCGGCACGCACGAAAGCTCGACAGCCCAACAGTCCAGATCCTCACAATCGACGAAACCGTCTTCATCGTTGTCCAATCCATCAAGGCATTCCGTTTCAAGCTCTTCGTAACCAACCGTAAGATCGTAACCGCCCGATTGGGTAGCCGAGTAGCCATCCACAAAGATATAAGCCACATCGGGTGGACCCATAACGAACTTGACCTCTTCGGCCCCGCCGGCCGCAAAGTTGTCATCCCGGCCAAGACAGACGTCCGGTATAACAGGGCAGCCGCTGCTAACATACAGAACCGAGTCAAAGGACGCGCTTGGAACAAGCGATACCGTATATTCCGCAAAGAATTCCGGTTCGAATACATAGACGACCTCGGGACCCGACCCACCGTAGCCCTGGCAGTCACTGGATTCGGTATAACTGGTGAACCCGGTCGTCGACCCCGAAATCGGGAATTCGTCAAACAGGGTAATAGGTAATGCACCGGCACAGCCATCCCCGGGCTGAATACAGGCGGCGGTACCCGTACAATCTGGATCTTCGCAATCGAATAATCCATCACCTTCATCATCGAGTCCGTCATCGCAGATCGACTCAATGCAGATTGGTACAGCGCTGCAATCGTCATCTTCGCAATCGAATAGACCATCACCGTCATCGTCCAGACCATCTTCGCAGTTCTGCTCCAACGCGGTGTAGATCAGATCAAGATCGAAGGGACCTTCTGAAGTATCCGTACTTCCATCAACATAGATGAATATGGTCTGATCAGCGTCCAGAACCACAGGGAGAATCTCAGGTGAATTGTACTCGTCTTCCTCAGCCAGGCAGACCTCGGGAGTCAAACCACAGGTATCAGTCGAAATGTAGAGCTCCGAGTTCCAGCCCGCAGGACTGAGGATGAACTTGTATTCACCAAAGGCTGGCGCCGTGTAAGAAAAGACCATATCCGGTCCGTTCCCACCGTACTCGCTGGCGACACAGCTCGGTGCGGTCACATCGCTATTGAAGTTTACGGTCGACGAAGACACGAACGCATCGCCCTCGAAATCTGCCTCCGTCAGAGGAATGGGATCCGAGCAGGTATTACCCGCAGGCTCACCACAGATCTCAGTCCACCAGCAATCGGAATCGTCGCAATCGATCTGTCCATCCTCATCGTCATCGGTCCCATCGTCACATAGATCTTCGATGGCATCGTATTCGAGGGTCAGCGTATAACCACCACCATCCGCGGATGAAAAGTACGAATCGGCATGAATATAGAGGGACGTCGGCTCGGTGATGGTGAACGTCAGTATCTCGGTCACACCAGATAAACCATCGTCATACCCAATGCACTGTTCTTCATCGTCGGCCATCGGACAGACCGTACTGATGTAGAGTACCGAGTCGAAACCCGAGTCCGGTACGAGAGTTACCTTATAGTTTCCAGCCTGTGTCGCTTCGTGCAGATAGACCGCTTCAGGGCCCGAACCACCATAGCCGATTCCACACTCGGACGTCGTGGTAATGGCGTTGAAATCACCCGTATGACCGACCACGGTTTCCCCTACAGCAATGGGAACGGCCGCAGCACATACGTCGCCTTCCGGAGCACAGTTCCCCGCCGCTCCGCAGTCCGGATCGTCACAATCCGCCAATCCATCGTTGTCGTTGTCCAGTTCGTCTTCGCAAAGAGCTTCGCGGCCCTCCCAGACGAGTTCATATTGACCCGAATTGGCATACCATCCGTCCACAACGACGTAGACCATCTGGCCTTCTTCCAGGGTTACTTCGACTTCTTCGCCACCATCGCCAACGTTATCGTCCTTGCCCAGGCAGCTCACAAAGTCACAATCCGATGCGACATAAAGTAGAGAATCGAAGTTCGTTCCGTTCTCGGTAAGCGAAAATATGTACAAGGCGGTCTCTGGCGCGACGAACTTATAATACACTTCGGGGGCCGAGCTGGTATAGCCACAACCGGCCAGATCATCGGAGAGACCCTCCAGCTCGGTATCACCCGTCACACTTCCTGGGGTCCCCATAGCCGACAGATCGATGGCAGCTGTACAGAGGCTTCCCGGCAGGGCGCAGAATTCACCCACGCCATAGCAGTCCGGATCATCACAATCCGTAAGGTTGTCGCCGTCGTTATCCGTGTCGTCACCGCAGTTGTCTTCGTATTTCTCGATGACGAGTTCGTAGATCCCTTCCTCGGGTGCAAAGGTCCATTTCCCGTCGACCACGATCCAGACCATCTGATCGGCCTCGAGCGTCAGTTCAACTACGTCTCCACCCAATCCCTCAACATCATTGGAGCCAAGACATGCCTCGGTTCCAATAGGACATTCGGACATAACATACAGCTGGGCATCAAAATCCGTAGTCGCAGGATTTAATGAGAAACGAATGGCACCGGCCTCCGCCGCCGTATACGTAAAGATCGCATCTCTTGCCTCTTCTTCCTGAAGCAGCGGATCGCAGGCTTGCGCCGAAAATGCATTCGTTAAGGAATCATGATTGGTAAGACCAACTTCGTGAATCGGAAGCGAACCTACCAGGGCCTTGGCCGTTTCACAGTTGTCATTGGTAGGACCACAATGGGGCATAAGGATACAGTTGCTATCATCGCAATCAACATAGGTGTCATTGTCGTTATCCAGCCCATCGTCACATTCCGTTTCAAGCACGTCGATTCGTAGCTCAAACATACCGGAGATGGGTGTGGTTGTGCCCCAACCATCTACGACGATGTACACGATCTGGCCTTCCGTCAGGGCAAAGTCAATAACCTCGCCTCCCTGAATACCACTCAAATCCGCACCGGCCAGACATTGTGCTCCCGACCCGGCCTTGGGGCAGAGATCGGTGATGTACATCATCAGGTCGCCATAACCATCTTCCTCGTGCTGCACCAACTCAAAATGATGCGTTGCCGTCATGGTGGCCTGGAAATGGAATACCATATCCGGCGATGCTGCACCGTTGGACGTTTGAGAGATGTCTGGGCACCCAGCCGAAATGAAATCGGCGCTCGCATCGGTGGTGTTTCCATTATAAACAACAGGATGACCCGTAAAGCCTAGCAATGACGAGCAGTCATACCCGTTTCCGTCCAGGGTCGGTTCCACACAGGGGAAGCCCACTTCCTCATTTCCGCCCGCGGGATTTCCGTGGGGGCAATGGGTCGCCGGATCGTTTTCCGCTACTCCCAGATGGTAGATTCGACAATGGGTGCTATTGCCATCGGTGTCGCCATCGGTTCCCTCGGGCCATAGCGCGCAATCCGAGAGACATCCAGCCTCACTGAATTCAATATTGTTATCGTCCGTGCAATTCGTATCCGCCAGCGCACAGTAGGTTTCACATAATGTGGGCTCGGGATCGGCGCATGGGAAGCCGGCTTCTTCACTACCGCCAGCAGGGTTGGCGTGGGGGCAATGGGTCGCCGGATCGTTTTCCGCTACTCCCAGATGATACAGGCGGCAATATAGGCTATTGCCCTCAGTGGCATGCTCAATACCGACTGGCCAGCCTTCACAATCGGCTATACAGCCATTTTCGCTGAACGCATGGCTATTTTGTTCGGTGCAGAATTCAGTAGAAAGCGCGCAATACGTTTCACAAAGAGTCGGAGGCGGAACATCCGCACCCTCGTCAGATCCTTCGTCTGTACCTTCATCAGACCCTTCATCAGACCCTTCGTCGGTCCCCTCATCGGAGCCCTCGTCCGAGCCCTCATCTTCCGTGATATCAGAGCCGGTATCGGTCTCCGGGTCGGTGGTTCCACCCCCACAGGCCGTGGCAAACATCATTGTGACAATCAGACAAAATAAAGCATATGCACGAAATAACCGCATGTCGGTACATCCCCTGTCCAAAGTTTCCGATCTGCTCCACCCAATATATGGAGTCGGGGTGACATAGCGGTTTTGGGGAGCCTCAATCAAGGAGAAAGCCAGTATACCCCCATTCCTCAACGGATCGCGCTGTATGGGGTCTTTCTGAAGATCGGTTTCTGGGGACACCGGATTTCCGCAGAAACACTTGTGCACTGACCTATTTGTAGCGCTTCATCTCTCCCGCTTTATAGCGGCCCCAATAATCCGACAAACCCTTACGGATGACCGGTGACAAAATGACGCCGCCGATGATGTTGGGGAACGCACATAGGAAGATCATATAGTCGCTGAAGTCCAGCACTGCTCCCAGGGATGCGACCGAACCCAGAACCACGGCTCCGAGGAATAAGAGTCGGTATAGAATCAGAGTTTTCGGCCCAAATAGGTAGATCCAGCCCTTTTCGCCGTAATAACACCATGAAATCATGGTGGAATAGGCGAACAAAAACACTACCAGACTGAGGATTATCGGGAACCACGGAATGACCGATCCAAAGGCACTGCTGGTGATAGCAGAGCCCCGTTTTTTGGCGATCACCTTGTATTGAACGGTGCCGTCCTTGGTTTTTTTAGTGGCGATCGAGTTGCGCGTCTTCTGAAGGTAATTGAGTGTCCCGTCCCGGCGTTTACAGGCTGCCTCTGCGTCGGCACCTCCACCACCACAGGCTGCATGATCTGCGTTCAACTTTTTATCGTCGTAAAGGCGAACCAGGTCGTCCACGCCCATCCAGGGCGTTCCCGTCACCAACGCCTGCTTCTTTTCGAGATTCTCTTCATTTTGTTTCTTGTCCGCGTCCGTCGACTGCGCCACCATCGCCTGGGCCTCATATACGTCGGTATTGGCACCCCAGTAGTCGGTAAGCTCCGGCGGCCGGGTAATCAACAATACCGTGGCCGTCATCAAACAAATCACAATGGTGTCGATGAAGGGGCCGAGCATCGCCACCATCCCTTCGCGGATGGGCTCATCGGTCTTGGCCGCACTATGGGCGATAGCAGCCGAACCCACGCCGGCCTCGTTGGAGAATACCGCCCGTTGCATGCCTAGAATCAGCGCACCCATCACGCCTCCAGCCATTGCGCTTCCGGAGAAGGCCTCCGTCACGATTGACGACAATACACCCGGTAGCTTGCCGAGATTCATAAAGATAATGATCAGACAAGCAAGAATGTAGATCCCCGCCATCAGCGGTACAATTCGCGAGGTCGCTGCCCCAATTCGCTTGATACCACCAATGATGACCAGGCCCACAAGCGAGGCCAAAATCACTCCATAGACCCAGCTATTGGCGGCCAAAAACGGTACCTGTTTAGCCGCCAGCTCATAGGACTGGTTGGCCTGGAACATATTACCTCCACCAAAGGCTCCGCCGATGATGCAGACCGCAAACAAAGCACCAAGAAACTTTCCGAGAAGACCAAAGCCCCGTTCCTTCAAGCCGATCGACAGATAATACATCGGTCCACCATGGACCGTTCCGTCATCATCCACGGTCCGCCAGACCTGGGCGAGGCTACATTCCACAAACTTGGCGGTCATCCCAAAGAAGGCAATCACCAACATCCAGAATACGGCACCCGGGCCACCCATACCCACGGCCACCGCCACGCCAGCTATATTTCCAAGTCCAACCGTGGCGCTCAAGGCCGATGTCAAAGCCTGGAAATGAGGAATTTCGCCCGGATCATCGGGGCTATCGTAGACGCCACGAGTAATCTGGATCGCATGCCCAAAACCGCGAAGGTTAATCAACCCCATATAAATCGTGTAGAACACGCCACCCAGAACGAGAACCAGGATTACGAGGGGAATCTGAAAACTGCTTGGCCCGACCGGGTAGAAGACATACCGGCCCAACTCCGCAACAAACTGCTCAAAGCCACCTACAAAGCCACCTTTTTCGGCGGCCTTCTCGGCCACCCACGGCGCCGCTTCGGCAAAGGCATTGGCTGGAACCAGAAAAATGCTAGCCACAAAGGTGCATAGCCCCAACCAGATGGGAGAGAAAAGGCGTTTCTTGCCTACGCCGGGGCTTCGCTCATCTAGCGCCGTGATCTGTTCCATCAACCTGTTCCTCCCATTCGCTCGATGGCGCAAACGCTAGGCCGTCGAGCCCTAACCTGTCAACAGGGTTATGGTACCTATCGACAGATTTCTGGTGCGTCTGGTCTTGACGCAGCCTCCAACACCATGCATCGTGCGCCACCCAGGGATTGGCTAAGTCCACTACGGAGGTATGGTCGTGGCCCCAATGACGCCCGACAAACCACGGATCAGAAGCTTAAGTGTCATAGTACCCGCCTATAACGAGGCATCTCGTATCGGGGCCACACTTACGCGTCTCGGTGCATACCTCGAAGAGGAAGTGGAAAACTCGGAGATCCTCGTGGTCGACGACGGTTCCTCCGACAATACAGTCGAAGTCGTCCAATCGTACCAGGACCAGATCCCTTTTCTTCGTGTCATCGAGTTGGAGACCAATTGCGGCAAGGGTGGCGCCGTCTGCGCTGGAGTCATGGCCTCCAGGCACGACCTGGTCCTCTTCAGCGACGCCGATCTGTCCACTCCGATCGAAGATGTGATGCTTCTATTGGATGCGCTGGATGAAAGCACTCCCATCGCTATCGGCTCCCGCGGACTCAAAGAGTCGCGCCTCGAAATCCGACAACCATTCTACCGCGAGATGATGGGGCGAACCTTCAATCGCATCGTACGCTTACTTCTCGGAATCACGATCCGAGACACCCAATGTGGTTTTAAATTATTCCGCAAAGAGAACGCCCGCGCCCTCTTTGGTGCACAAAAGATTCAAGGTTTCGCGTTCGATGTCGAGATCCTTTATCGTGCATGTCTCGCTGACTTTCCGGTTGCGGAAGTAGCCGTAACCTGGAGAAATGATGAACGGAGCAGCGTTCGTCCCATACGAGATGCCGCCCGTATGTTTCGTGAAGTGGTTCATATTCGAAAACTCGTCCGACAAGATAAAATGAACGGCTGCCTTCTGGCTCCTCCTACTGAGGTCGCGCAATGAAACTGACCATTGTCATTCCATGCTACAACGAACGCGGAACGATCGAAGAGATCGTCACGACGATTCGAGAACAGCCCTACGAGATGGAAATCATCATCGTCGATGATGGTTCCACGGATGGAACACGCGAGGTCATTCAGGATCTTTTTTGCGACGCAGCCGACATCGAGGTGGTTTTTCAGCCCGAAAACAAGGGCAAAGGAGCCGCTATTCGCCGTGGCTTTGAGTTGGCCACCGGCGATATCGTAATCGTACAAGACGCCGATCTGGAGTATTCGCCCACCGATTATCCGGTTCTTCTATGGCCGATTGTGACCGGAAAAGCCGACGTGGTATATGGGTCTCGCTTTCAGGGTGGTGCCGGTCGTGTTCTCTATTTCGTGCATACCATGGGCAACAAAGCCTTGACGCTTTTGTCCAACGTGCTTACGGATCTGAACCTCACAGATATGGAAACCTGCTACAAGGTATTCCGTCGACCGGTAATACAGAGCCTGCGATTGGAAAGCGATCGCTTCGGTATTGAACCGGAGGTCACGGCCAAGATTGCTCGCATTCCAGGCCTCAGAATCTACGAAGTTCCGATTCAGTACCACGGACGAACCTACGCGGAAGGCAAAAAGATCACCTGGCGCGATGGTGTCGCTGCATTCTGGTATATCGCGAAATTCAATATCTTCTACCGGGCCAAGAACCCCTTTACACGTCCGGCCGACGAGATCATCACCGAACTACGCAACACACCTATTCCCGTCAACGACGAAGAACGGGGTTGGGTGCATCCACCTCTGCGAGTGATTGGGAGTTGAATCAGCGTGTCCGTCGAGCCGCTCGAGC
>Ga0310121_10004611_pt1 | contig 12075 bp, 6 predicted proteins | sample CB27_Tmax_986_MG_FD_203504 | JGI IMG/M metagenome (GOLD analysis project Ga0310121, IMG submission 203504) | Marine microbial communities from Western Arctic Ocean, Canada - CB27_Tmax_986 | ecosystem: Environmental > Aquatic > Marine > Oceanic | place: Canada: Western Arctic Ocean | collected...
AAGCCGGTTTTGCGGCGCAGCGGCGGGCCAACGCTCTCTTTGCAGTCTTTTCGCCCCTCCACGAGTTCCTGCCTTCGACCGGCAAGGCAGTGCTGAGCAAACTCGACCTCATGGAGAGGTGGGTTGCGCCACCCAAGACCGCAATGACAGACGCCGAGACCGATCACGCCTTCGAGGCGGTACGGGAATTCCTCCCGGAGTTCGAGTGATAAATAGCCCGTTTATTTGTCGCGACCTCATCCAGTTTTGCTTTGTGCCGGCTCCGCAACGCAGGCAGCTTGGCGTAGCCGAATTCGCTTCGTGCGCCACGCCCATCACTTCGTTCTGAGCTTGCCACCACGTGCAACCCGTACCACCCAAACTGACCGCGGATTTTCCGCAGGACGCCGGGTGGCACGTCCCTGAGCCCGAGGCGAAGGGCGTGGTGACCTCGGGTCACATTTCCCGGGGGCAATGACGATCGAACGGCGCCACCTAGACACCCGAAAAGATCGAATCGTGAAGCGTGCCGGTGCTATCCGCGAACGAGCTTTGCTCGATCCCCATGGAGTGCAGGATGCTGAGGAAGACATTCGACATCCGCGTGTCGCCATTGCGCCAGTAGTTGTAATGCTTGAGTCCCATGTTCGCGCCGCCTGCAATGAGCGTTGGGAGGTTCTTCGGATAGTGCGTGGTGCTCGCGCCGCTGCCGTACAGCACGATGCTGTTGTCCAGCACCGTGCCGTTCCTGTCCTTGTATTCCTGCAGACGTCCGAAGAAGTACGCCAGTTGCTCGCCGAGGAACAAGTCGTACTTGGCGAAATCCAGTTGGCCGTCCTTGTCTTCGGCATGAGACAGGTTGTGGTGCGTCCGACTTAAACCGAGTTTCAGCGGGAACGTGTCGCTGATCCCCATTCCGTCTTCGCGGTTCAGCATGAAAGCGACGCTGCGGGTGATGTCCGCATCGAAGGCCAACGCAATCAGATCGAACATGTTGCGGTAATACTCGCGAGGCTCGCCTGCCGGAGTGACCTCCAAATTGAGATGCGAGTAATCCTGCTTCTTTAACGGAACGTCAATCCATTTCTCCGACGCAATGAGCCGCGATTCTACTTCGTTCAGCGAGGTCAGGTACTGATCCATCTTCTCCCGGTCGGAGCGGCCGAGCGTTGTATTGAACGATCGCGCGTTTTCGAGCACGGCGTCGACCAGCTTGATGCGTCGCTTTAGTTGATCGCGCTGCGATGCGAGTGTAGCTCGGTCGCCGCGAAACAGACGATCGAAAACTCGACGCGGATTGCTCTCGGCCGGGATCGGTTTTCCTTCGAGGCTGTAGGAAATCGTGCCCGTCCGCGACAGGAAGCCCGTCCCCGCATCGATCGACAGAACGAGCGACGGTTGACGGCAATACTGCTTCGTATGAAGCGCAACGACCTGGTCGAGCGCGACGGAATTGTACGTCCCCGGCTTGGGGTTATGCAGCGGAGCACCGGTCAGCCACATGTCCGAGCAGACATGCGGATCGGCTTTGGGACCGCTGGGGTGATACAGACCGCCCAAAAAACTCAATTGTTCCCGGAAGGGGCTCAGCGGCTCGGTGGACTTGCCGAAAACAAACTTGCCTTCCTGCTCGGACGTTGGAAACCAATTCCACTCGTCGATCCCATGTTGCGATCTCGGCAGGGACATTCCGTTCGCGGTGTAGAGCGCGCAGAAACGCCGTGGAGTCTGTTCCACAACCTTTTCACCCATGGCATCCAAGACGGGAAGTGCGAGTGAGGCGCCGGCGATGCCTTTGAGTACGGCACGACGATTGAGTTTTAAGTTGGAAGTCATGTTAGTCACTGGCCATGTTAGTCATGAGTCATTTGCAGCAAGACCTGAACGCAAAATAACGCTGTCTGACTTACTTGGGGCCCGTTATTACTTGGGGCCCGTTACTTCTCGAGAAACAGTTCACTCTTGATGACAAAACGAACCATCTCCTGCATTCGGTAGTCAGCGGACTTCAATTCTAGCCCTTTTTCCCTGAGGAATTCAATCTCGTTGTAACTGAGACTGCGTCCCGTGGCATAGGTGGCTAGGTGCTTCAGAAAGCTAAATGCCACCTGATCAATCCGGTCGTTGGCCAGATACGCCTTCAGACCGTTCGCGTCCACGACCTCGGTTTCGTCAGGCAGAGTCGCACGGGCGTCGACTGCTTGATCCTTCCTAAACAATCCACCGGCGTCGAATTGCTCCAACGGAAGCCCCCACGGATCGATGCCAGCGTGACACTTGGCGCAGCCCTCCCGATTGCGATGCCGCTGAAGTTTCTGGCGAAGCGTCAGGTGCCCGCCGTCGTCCTCTGGCAGAGCGGGAACATTCGGGGGCGGATCGTCCGGCGGCTCGGCAAGGATCTTGCGAGCCAGCCAGGCGCCGCGTTTGACCGGGTTGGATTCCCGGCCATCCGAAAGCCCCGCGAGGATTCCGGCCTGCGAGAGCAGCCCCCCGAGGTTTTTGTTCTCGTGTTTGATGGGGACGAACTCGAATCCGTTTTCTGTTCGGTCGCCCAAGTCGTAGTAACTCGCAACGATCTCGTCAGCCACGATGAAATCAGACTGAACAAGGTTCCGCAGTGGCAGATTGTGCCGAATCAGATACTGCAGAAACTGGACCGGCTCTTTCCGCAATTGCGGCTTTGTGTCGCGGGTTAGCTTGGGATACCGATTTCGATCCACGTCGACGACATGGAACTTGTCGAGGCTCAACCACTGCGACGTGAACTCGTCGGCAAACTGCCCGAAACGCCGGTCTGCGATCATGCGCGCGGATTCGACATCGAGCGATTCGCTCAAACTGCCCGCCGCGGCAAGTTCCAGGAGCCGCTCGTCAGGGGCCGTGTTCCAAAGAAAGTAGGACAACTTCGAGGCCAGCTCGTGCGCGGTAAGATCCTCACCCGCCGGGCTCTCGCTGTTTTCGATCAGGAACAGGAACTGAGGCGACGTCAGCACGACGAGTAGTGCGTCCTTGATGCTCTGTTGAAAGTCGTTCTTCTCCGCGAACGACATTCCCCAGACAGCTAGGAGTAACGCCTCTTCGTCTTCCGTGACCGGTCGTCGAAAAGCCCGGGATGCAAAAGATCGAATCACGTCACGCGCATACGCAGCATCTTGGTGGTCCGACTCAATGAAGATCTTGCGATGCGTCTCCGGCGGCCAGGTCTCGTAAAACGGTCCTTCGAATTCCACGGACCGAATCAGCAGCCGTGGCATGTCACGACCGTCCGTGTATTCACTGCGCACGCCGATCTCTCGCACGCCCGCCAGATAATTGACGTTGTCTTTTTCAACGTCTGGGCTTGGGTAGTTGTTGATTGCCCCCTCGAAGACGAAGTCCTGCAACTCGTCGGACGTGACGGTTCGCACCTCACCGACCTGAGTCAGGGTGCTGCCACAGTCGCGGCGCAATCCAACGTGAACGCCAACTCGCGGTGACCGTTTTTCAAATGCTGTGAATCGTTTGGCAAGGTCGTGCGTCGCTTCTAAAGGAGTGAAGACGACTCGGTGCACTGCCGCCTGACCGGCGTATTGAGTGGTCACTCTGAGTGGACCGGCAGGCAGTCGCAGGGACAGGAAGGCGGGCTGCGAAAGGACCCCGGAGAAGTGTCGGTCACCCAGGGTGAGAGTCAGAGACTTCCGCTTCTCAGGGATTGGCGGCTGAACAAACTGCGTTCCGGGCTGGACCAGGGCTTTGATCTCCGCGACGTTGAGAGCTCTGCGGTAAAACCGCACCTCGTCGATTTCGCCTTTGAAGAGGTTTGCGTCAGAGATGCGACCAATGTGCAACTCAGCCTTCCGGTTGTCCAGGTTCACCGAATTAATGGTGCCGACCGCGACCTCGACGCCGTTCACATACAGCCGAGTCCTGTCTTGGCCGCGGCGAATAACAGCTGCCACGTGTTGCCATCGGTTGTTCTGGATGATTCCTGCCGGTGACTGAACCGTGCCGTTCGGCTGGTTATCTGACGTTACGGTTTCGATTCGCAGAACTCCGTTCCCATTGGGGATGTCGAACAACCAGCCGTGCGTGTACCCATAGCCTCCCAGAGACACGATTCCGGCCTGCCGCAACCCGCGCGGATGAATCCAGGCTGCGACCGTGAAATCACCGTCGGCGACGTTCATGGTTTCCTCGCGAGGGACGACAACGGCACCGGACGTGCCATCAAAGAGCACCGCCTTCGTCCCGAAGGGAGAGTCGACAAACTTCGCGTCACCTACGAGTCGCCCGATAAGTTGCTTTTTTCCCTGGCTGGTGGCATTCCCCTCAAACGTCCAAGCCCCGATCAGCCCATCCTGTAACTTTGTGGCAGCGGGTGCGATCGAATCGGCGGCTGTGAGATAGACATCTGCCTGATAGATTCCTGCACGGTCGATATTGACCGTTTGTGGTTTCGTCAGGTCCTGGACCGTAATCGCTCCTGCGGTGGATCCGTTCTGGCTCTTGGTCCCCGGTTCAAGCAGCAAACCATCGTCGTACCTCGCAGCTCTCACCGTGACGCGAAATCGCCCGTTATCGGGCAGTTCCCGCAGGGAAATCTTGAAGTTCGCTTTGGGTCCGTAAGTGCTCTCCACCTGAAACAACTCGGCACTCGGAATCGCCGGTCGCAGCAGCAATCCCTCCGGAATGACCTGATAGGCGCGGCCCTTCGGATACCCTTCCGTCCCCCGCATGCACGCGAAGACCGAGTGGAAGATGCTGTCGTATTCCCTCCATCCGCGGACGGTGTCGTTGCCCTGATAGCCTTCGATGAATCGATACCTGGTCCGCATGAAGAGCGGCTCGTAGTCAAACGGCTTGGTCGGCGTCAGCTGAGTCACCAGAAAATCCTGATTCTGGAGCAGGTGGCTGTTTGCCCCAAGAATCAACTTCTCTGGAAACGGCTCGGGATTGATCGACGCCCCCAGGTCCATACGAAAGTTCTGGATCGCGGGGTGCGACTCTTCCTTGACGATGCAAAGATCGAGTGCCTTCTCGGCAATACTGAAGTAAGCCTCGACCGTCAACGGAGACAACAGCATCGTCTGTCCGTTGTTCACAAAGCCTTCCTTGGACACCGCGTCTGGCGGCAGCAAATCCGTCAGGTGATCTTCAAGCCCCAGCAGATCCCGCAGCGTGTTTCGATACTGTGAGACCGTAAGTCGGCGCGCTGAGCCATTCTTGTCGCGTTTTCGACTTCGGGCGACGACCATTGCCTCGCCGATCCAATCGACCAGTAGTTGACGCTGCTCGGCCGTCGGCTGCAGTTCGTCTTCCGGTGGCATTACTTCATCTGCAATCTGCTCCAGGACGCCTTTCCAGAGGGCAAGTTGGCGGTCTTCCAGGGCACCGTTGAGATGATCGACGCGAATGCCAGACTTCATGTTGTCGGCGTTGTGGCACGGCAGACAATATTTCGTCAGCAGCGGTTGAATCTGCTCCTGAAAGCTTCTCTGTAACGGTGCAACCTCGCCAGCAGCCGCTTTTTCAAGAGTACCAGCGTCCTGGGCGTGCGCAGTCCAGCCTAGAACTTGGATAGCGGTTGCCAGCGTCGCGACTGCAAAACACAACAGCGAGGTTGGATGCGAAGTTGTTTGTGAAGTGGTTTGCGTCATCTTTCCAAGAAGATTCCGAATTCGCCGCCGAAACGTCCTACGTGTGACCAGGTGAAGTCCCTATTGTAGCTCCATGACACTGCTTCAGTCTTCCGGGGAAGCCGATCCCCCCAGACATTTGTCGCCAGGCAAGCCGCTGTCGCCCAAGGTTGCTGTGGACCGCAGCAAGGATGACGGCCCAGTTGTTCGAGACCAGCCGCTGCCAACCAGCACGGAGATATGCCGCGGGCATTTTTCTGTGTCCGGCCGCCGGCTCGAAATCATGCGGAAACACAGCTCTTGACCGGACATTTCAGCCAGGCCGCGGTATAAAACTGTTGCTGTCAAGATCGAGTGCTGCTGCCGCCGAGCCTGATCCAAAAACAAGCCGAGACGAGCAATTTCAGAGACTGGCAACTTCCTGGCGAATCGGTGCTAAGAACGGGTGGCTCAAAACGAAGACCATCCATAAGATTGGGACTAGTTCCCTATAAAATCAGTTTGCCTTTTTCGACAGTCCTCGCTAATCCCGACCGTTGATTAACTGGAGACTCCTTTCTTGGTGCGGAAAACAGGGGAACAGGAGCAAACAGAGGAAAACAGAGAGGAGGCGAAGATGCCACGAGCTTGTTCACCTCAGTTATCTCTGTTTCCTCCTGTAAAAACCTGCCTGCACACGGGTTCCTTGGCTAGGCGCCTGTCGGTTTCAGCGAGGAGTCTCCCTTTTTCCCATTCCTTTGCCCTTTCCCATTCCGCGGTTTACCGATCATGCGCATCGACTTTCTGACGGTCTGTTTCTGGATTGTTGCCGCGTTTGCCGGCCGCCAGCTCTCCGCCTCGCCCCCGCACGAAGCGGGAGAGATCGAGACCGAGAGGCAATCGTTCCAGACGAAGGCGGGAGAGGTCATCGACTATGAGATCGGCACGTTGTTCGTCCCGGAGAACCGCAGCGACCCGAAGAGCCGGTTGATTGGTGTCGGCTTTGCGCGGTTCCCGGCCGCGGTGCAGCCGCCCGAGGGTCCGCCAGTGTTTCGACTCCCCGGTGGCCCCGGCTCCTCGTACCTGACTCGGCTGAAGTTGTCGAACGAGAGTCAGCTTGAAAGGACGTTTGCCGAGCTGGCGCGCTTTCGGCCCTTCTGCGACGTTGTCTTCGTGGATCAGCGCGGTTTCAGTGAGCGCGGTGACGTGCTGCGCGCGACGTTGCGTTCGCCGGCCCGTAGTCCGGACCAGCCGCTCACGCTGGACGAAAGGGTCTCGGTTTTCAAGGCATTTGCCCGAGACGCGGTCGCTGAGTTCGCCGAGAGGGAAGTTGACTTGCGTGGCTATACCGTGAAGGAGTGCGCGCACGACGTCGCTGAGCTGCGCAAGGCCTTGGGCTATGACAAGATCATACTCAACGGCACAAGTTTCGGATCCCAGTGGAGCTTTGCCGTAATGCGATTGCACCCGGAGATCGTTGCCCGCGCGCTACTCTCTGGCGTGGAGCCTCTGGATCACGGCTACGACATGCCGTCTTACATCTTCGCGGCCGTCCAGCGCATGTGGCGAACCATCGAACAGGACCCGCGGTTCAAGCCCTACCTACCGGAGGGTGGAATGGCGGCGGCAGCCCAGGTCGTCATCGAGCGGCTCGAGCGGAAACCACTGAGAATCGAGGTCACGGATCCGGCAAGCGGGGAGAAGAAGACCCACGGAGTTTTTGGGACCGCAGACTTTCCCTGGAACGACCCGACACAGATCCTCGAGCTGTACCACGGTCATACCGCACGCTGGTGGTGGGCGGCCGTGACGGGACGCGTTGCAAGAGATCAACAAATCAGGCTCATCGGTCCGCTGATCGACTCCAGTCTCGGGGTGACGCCCAAGCGACACCACCGACTGTGGACCGATCCCGCAACGCGATACCTCGGACGCGGCAACTTCGCGCCCTACCTGGCGACGGCCGACGTCTGGCCGAGTCCGGACGTTGGGGACGAATTCCGTACGCCGATCCTCAGCGAGATTCCGGTCGTCTTCGCCCAAGGCGACTGGGACACTCAGACACCTGTCGAGAACACGTTCGAAATTGCAACATTTTTCGTAAACAGCCGCGTGATCATTGCGGAACGCGGCGGCCACGGCGTGCTCGAGCCCATCGCCACCCAGCTGCCGAAGGTCTGGGCGGAGTTGGAGGAATTCCTTCGCACCGCTGACATGGATGGCCTTCCTGCTCGCGTGAGAGTGCAGCCGTCGCGACGATTCACGCCGCCAACGTTTCCGCCACCTTCGCCGTAGCACAGTTGGTATCCTTCGCGACGCCGCATACCCGCAATGCGGCGGCGCGTCGACAAGTGCGATTGCATCCTGAGTCGTGTTGTTTGACCGTGCACCCCGTCGTCAAGCCGCTCCTATGGTGGCCAGAGGTCGCACGTTCCAAAGTTCGAGGATCGGTCGGGTGTACGAATCGCCGTTTGATCGAATTACTCTTCCCACCCGCCCATCACTTATCTCCGTGTACGACCCGATCGGATACATCGAGACCGCCCGCAAAAGTCCGCGCATTGCATCGGGATCATAGAGACCATGTCTCACATCCTGTAGAAGTTTCGCCATGATCTGGTACGGCTGGAGTCCTTCGCGGTGTGGACGTTTGGCGGCAAGTGCGACAAAGGCGTCAGCGAGAGACGCGATCTTGCTCAGTTGATGAATCTGGTCTCCCCTGCGGCCGCGTGGGTAACCACTTCCATTACAACGCTCATGGATTTGATAGGCGACGACCCGCGAGCAGTACGGAAGTGCGCTATCCTGCGCTAGTTCCAACGCGAATAACGGATGATCTACGAGTTGCTCAAGCTCGCGGCCGCCAAGCTTACGCTTCAACTTATACGGTTCATTCGGAATTCGCAGCATCCCGATGTCGTGGATTAGGCAACCTCGCGCTAGTTCCAGCAGACTCTGCTCGCCAAGTCTCAACTTTGCGCCAATCGCAATCGCCAGGCAAGCCACGTGCAGACTATGGCGATGCGGGTAATCGCTAGAGAACGGGTTGGCTCCGAGACAGACAAACTGGTCAATGTCGGCAACAGCTGTCGCAAGAGAATCTCGGCAGATGCCATCCAAGGGTTCCGAATCGATTGACGATTTTGACTGAACGAGATCTCGAAAAAGTTCGTCAAGGTAGGACACGCGCTGCTCGTTCTGTTCGGCCATCTCATGCATAGCATCTGGGTCGTAGCTCTCACACAGTGGCTCGTCGACTTGCTCCAGAAAAGCCTTTTCGGGTGGTGCAGCGAGCGATTGACCCTCTTGGGCATCCCCATCAAGATCGCGGCTCGCATCTGTCTCAAGTAGCGACGCGACATACTCGTGATCGAGCGGGCATTCGGTGGCGGTGCCTTGTGGCTTAAAAGCAGACAATCGCGCCAGATCCGAGACGTTCAGGACAACGGTGCCGACACCCCTTTGCCGCAAGCGGGTAATGAGCGCTTCGGTGATCGCAACGCCTGCGCCAAGAAGTTTCGTCCGAGAGTCACTCGGATCGTAGATCGGCGAGCTTAGGACGGCGCCAACTCGCAGGACCGACAGCGGGGCAGACTGGAATGAGACCACGGCAAATCTCGCGCGTAATACGTAATATGCGGATGATTCTGCCCCATAACTCTCATCGGGACGTCTCTAGACTTTTTGTAGGATTTTCGAATCGGTGACTTGGGACTGGACTCTATTGAAGGCGATCTTGCGGACTAGGCAATTTGCAAAAGGCTTGGCGGTTGAGTTGCTCGAACGTTGGGGCGGTTTGTGACGGAGTGAGGACGGACTTCTAAGCCAAGTAACCGCCGCCTCATCGCTCACATCTTTTCCCAAAACGGAGGCTTCAACAACACCTCGATCGTCAGCGGCTTGTCCTCGTCGGTCGTCTGAATCGTCCCACGAAGAGACTTCGCCTGCAGCAGCTTCGTGTGCAGCAGACCGAATCCAACGGCGGACAGATCCCGCGTCACGGCCGCGAACCGCTCGCCGGCCGGGTTGAACTCCTCATCACGATCAATATAGCGCCGTGGGAAACTTGTTTGATCGTTTTACTCGGTCGTTTTACTGACAGTCCTCGCTAATCCCAACCGTTGATTAACTGGCGACTCCTTTCTTGGCGCGGAAAACGGGGGAACAGGAGCAAACAGAGGAAACAGAGAGGATCGGCATCGATTTCGGCCGAAGCAAGTGGCGCCGTCGCAGCGACTCCCGCCGCCGCTGCAGCACTTCCTGCCAGGAATCGACGACGCGAAATAGAATCGTTCATTCGTGCTGCCGTCGATTACGATCCAGTCGGACCCAGGAAACTTGTGTGATAAGATTTTCCCGCGAGATCTCCGCCAGTTCGCCAGTCGTCGCGAATTGGACCGCCTCGACCATCAATCGGTTGTCCAATGTCGCGTCACCGACCAGAAATACGTTGAAGTCGTTTCTGAGATTTTCGTAGCCAGCCGTCGTTGCGCGAAAGCATTTGCTGGATGAGTAGCCGCACAGAAGAACGTGGGCAATTCCTTGTTCTTTGAGGAACGTCTTGAGCGCCGCATAGCCGTCTCCGTCGTAGATCACGACGTCGTCCGGATCGACGTCGATGGCACTGTGCACGGGAATCGGCAGATCCCAATAGCCTGCGCCGTTATAGTGGTCTCCGAACATTCCGCCGTTGAACTGTCGAAAATAGTCCTGGACCGGCTTCACTCTCGAAATGCTCAATTGTTTCGGCAGAGAACCGGCGCTGTAATTGAAACTCTTCAACTTCGTCGATAGTTCGATTCGTCCCTGCCGTCGCTCATTAGCAGTCGGCCGATGGTGGAACGACCTGTACAGCTTCCGGCGGATGGAGCCCTCACGGCGAGGCAGGCTGTACATGACCAAACGCACGTCGCCGCGCATCGATTTCAAGAATGGGTTAACCACCTGGTCAAGATGTCGGTGAGTGTTTCGAATGACTGCCGGAGACGCAAATGCAAACCCGGCCGGTTCGGGCAGTTGAAGCCCCTGTCCGTCATTGATTCCCCACGGATGGACAACAATGATCGCCGTTCTGGCGGCATTCAGCTGGTTGGGACTTTCGATAATGCCGCGTGCGTTGAATTGCGTTCGCCAGGCGCGCACGGACAAGTCGGCGGCGGCGTCATCGACCAGAATTGGTGCTTCGTATCGCGATGTTCCGTGAATCGGTTCGACAAACTGCGGATAGTCGCCCAGAATCGGCTGAGGATTATTGATGGAAGTCAATTGATTCGAGTAGAGTCTTTCTCTTGTCTCTTCGCCGTGCACTCCACACGTCGTGGCCGTAAGACAAAGGGCAATCGCAGCAACGATCGCTCGCCGAAAGCACTCCGGTCGATCTCCCGGTAGCAGTGACAGGCGGTTCATATTCTGCTCTGTGCTGTTTAGCGACTGGTTCAGGATGCGATTCGCAATCTCAAGCCTCACATTATTGTGCCGTCAACGCCTCGGCCTTGCCACCGTATGCCTCGGCGAATCGCCCTGCAAGCGTGGACGGAGTCGTCGGTTGGGACAACGACTTCGCTCAGAGGCTGTGAAAAGGGCTGTGAAAATATCGAACCGGCGAACGAGTGTTTTCGGCGTTCGAGGAGCACGCTGTTGTGGGGCGGTCGGGAGACCGTCGCTTTTCGCGCAGCAAATCGCGCAGGTGGTCGGCGAGGAGGATCTGACTTGATTGAAGGCTGCGAAAAGGAACACTAGCACCAAATGGGATTTGTCCTGATTGGCGTAAAGAATGAGATGTGACGTTTTTGAGTAGGCGGTGGCTGCCAGCGGCCGTTTCCTTTCGCGGAGCGAAAGGCGACTATCAAAAGCGTGCGATCTCAAAGTTTGCACCAAGACCCTGTCCGACCGTTTGGTGCTAGGGCCAGGAGTCACTGATCTTACTCCTCGACTTCGTATCCCTTCATCATTTGGATCGTCGTAAGGTCAATCGCCGCGCCCCACTCATCGGCCAAATCGTCGTCCCAGTCCTCTCCGTGGAATCGTCGAAGCGCGTCCAGTAGCGCGTCGCGAAAATAGGGATACGTGTCACGAGGAATTTTCCATTCGTGATGTTTCGCGCCAAGCTCTTTGAGATATCTGGAGGCAGCAGGATACGCACTGCCCTCATATTGTTCAATGACCAGCATTGCCATGGTCAACAGGACGGATTGTCGCTGCATGTTTACGCCTTCAAAGTACTTCTGAACCTGCGGATAACGGGCGAGAAACACTTCGTAAAAGGCGTCCCCGAAGATCATATCCTCGCAATCGAGAATCCGATCGATACTCTCATGAATGTCCATGCTTAACCTTACATGCCAAAGGGGGTGCGTTGCGTGGGGTCGCACTTCTGCTCTCGGCGTGCGCGTGCCTGCACACAACGCACATCTGGTGCCGTCCTTTGACGAGGACCAACTCGCCCATTTAATCGCTGCGAGTTCACAGAGGGCGCTGCGAACGCCCGTGACAATATGCGCAT
>Ga0310121_10004612_pt1 | contig 12073 bp, 14 predicted proteins | sample CB27_Tmax_986_MG_FD_203504 | JGI IMG/M metagenome (GOLD analysis project Ga0310121, IMG submission 203504) | Marine microbial communities from Western Arctic Ocean, Canada - CB27_Tmax_986 | ecosystem: Environmental > Aquatic > Marine > Oceanic | place: Canada: Western Arctic Ocean | collected...
TCTCGTGGTCATCGGTCAGATCTAGCTTGAATCGCTCCAGAGGCTCGGCACCTTCGTGGGTCTCCTTACCGCTGGGCTCGCGATCGTCCTTCGTGACCTGATAGCCAACATGGCTGGCTGGGCCTTCATCCTCTTTCCGGCACCCCTTCTCAGCTGGGGATCGAGTTCGGGTAGGCATCCACCTCGGGGACGTAATCGATATCGGACTCTTTCAGTTCACCCTTCTGAAGGTCGGGAATTGGGTGAGCGCGGACCAGAGCACCGGACGGATGATCCATGTTCCGAACGCGCGCGTCTTCACGGAACCGGTCGCGAACTACACGGCTCAATTCGCATACATATGGCACGAAATACCCATCCTTCTGACCTTAGAAAGCGACTAGAAAAGGGCAAAACATATCCTGGCTGAGACGGTTCTGCTTCATGCGGGACAGACTGCGGAGCCGGCGGCGGCCGCCCTTCGTCGGGCATCCACCGAGTTCATGATCTTCTACCGAACGCTGACGCCGAAGGTGTACACTGGCGTAGAGGATAGCGGAGTCCTCATGACAGTTCGTTTCCTCTGTCCTGTACGACAACGACGGGGCCTGGCGGAGGAGATCTGGGAATCCGTTATTACTCGGTTCGCAGACGAGTAGCACATCGACTTCGCATACCAGACGACTCGGCTGTATTCCCCTCCCGCGGTCCACCATCAGAAGGAGATTGAACCGCGCCGGAACGATCAGGCGGGCTCGACCACGTCAGAGATTGGGGATAGCTCCTCGCCCGGATTCACATACTGGTTGCTAGCGATCCCATACTGGCGCTCGTATAGGCGGCGATAGAGGCCATCTCGGGACAGGAGTTCCGCATGGGGGCCCTGCTCGACGATCCGTCCATCCTCGAGAACGAGGATCTGATCGGCGCTGCGGATGGTAGAGAGGCGGTGAGCAATCACAAAGGTTGTCCGACCCTGGCGAAGGCGTTGGAGCCCCTCCTGAATCAGGGCCTCGCTCTCCGAGTCTAGGCTGCTCGTCGCCTCGTCGAGGATGAGAATTCTGGGATCAGCCAGGATCGCCCGCGCGATCGCCACGCGCTGACGCTGACCTCCCGACAGTTTGACCCCCCGCTCCCCAACGATCGTGTCGTACCCTGCCTCGAATCGATCAATGAACTCGTGGCAGTTTGCGATCCGAGCCGCCTCCTCGATTTGCGGCTGCTTTGCGCTGGGAGCGGCGAAGCGGATGTTCTCTCGGACTGTGCCGTCGAAGAGGAAATTATCCTGAAGAACCACGCCTAGGTGCCGCCGGTATTGCGACAGCTTGAGGTGTCTCAGGTCTTGGCCGTCAACGAGGACTCTCCCCTCTTCCGGGTGATGGAAGGCCATGACCAGACCGATCAGTGTGCTCTTCCCTGCCCCACTCGGTCCCACGAGCGCGGTCGTGCTCCCCTCCACGGCTCGGAGGTTAACACCGCTCAAGACCGGGACTCCCTCGTCGTAGCTGAAGGTCACGTCCTGGAACTCGACCTCTCCCCTAACCGCGTCCACCCGCTGCTTGGCGAGCTCTCCCTCGTCCTCACCCGGGAGATCCAAAATCTCTCGAATCCGATCCAGACCGGCAAAAGCCTCCGTGATCTGGGTTCCAATGTTCGCCATCTGGACTAGCGGAGCCGCCATGAGACCCACGAAGAAGATGTACATCACGAGTTCGCCGAGGGTCATTGAGCCACTAAGGATGGCCCGCCCACCGAATGCGACGATCACTACGCCGACCGCGCCCACACATAGGGTCGAGAAGGCTGTGACCGCGGAGGTCCCTGTGATCGTGGTAGCGATATTCCTCAGAATCCGATGGACGCCCCGGGTAAAGGTTCGAGCCTCGCGGCGTTCCGACACGTAGGTCTTCACGACCCGGATTCCACCCAGCCCTTCACCAAGCCGCCCGGTCACCTGGGCGTTGATCTCCCCACGCTGACGAAACACTGGCCTGAGACGGCTGAATGCGAAGGCCATAGTCCCTGCGAAGCTCCCGAGGATCAGGATGGTCGCGATGGTCAGCGGGGTGCTCAGGTAGAACAGGACCCCGAGCGCAATCATCGAGGTGAAGAGTCCGCCCACGATTTGCACGAGCCCCGTTCCCACGAGATTTCGAATGCCCTCTGCGTCGGTCATGATCCGGGAGATCAGAATCCCGGACTTGGTGCGGTCGAAGTACGACACGGGTAGACGGAGGACCTGGGCGTGTACCCGGCGCCTCATGTCGGCAATCGCGCGTTGCGCTGCGACGCTCACAACCTGAGAGAGCCCAAAGGAGGTACTCGCCTGCACGATCGTCGAAATTCCAATGGCAAGCGCGAGCGGGCCGAGGAGGTCGGAGCGACTATTGCCGACGATCTCGTCGACGAGAAAGCGGGATGAGGCGGGCAAGACAAGCCCCGCCAAGCGGTTCACGACCATCAGGGTCATGCCGAGGGCGAGCGAACGGCGATGCGCCCACACTAGGGCCCGGGACTCCTGCCAAACCCGAGACCGATCGATCGGTTTCTTCACAGAATCGTGCGCCAAGCTCAGCTCCTATCAGGGTCATTGTGCCGCAAAGATAACGCCGGCCGCGCCCCTCTGAGTCCCCCAGCCATGCTGGCCGACCACACGGTCCGTAGCGTGCCGCTGATGTGTCCTCGAGTTCTGCCACCGCCTCTAGAGTGGGCAACCCACCAATCAGTCTGAACCGCGTGGCCAAGCCATCCCAATCTGTGGGGAAGTAGCCTGGAGAGAGCCCGATCCGAGGTAGCCCGACTCCTCGATGCTGTGTCAGGTGTCGAGCCCCGGGACACCGCGGGCAACGCGTTGGGGCATCTGGATGTCGAGCCCCTCTACACCTCCTTCGGTGACGTTTGGCTTCTGGATACCGGCCCCATCTATACACATGATGGGGTCGGCCGTATCATCGGGGTGGGATTCCGCTTCAACGGCTGGGGAGGAAAGTGCCGGCTAGCGGGAGACCAGGGTCTCGCGGCTAGAATATGTGAGCTCTCGGCGACGCCGCTCCGGAGCCAGGACTGGATTCTGGTGGAGCTCCCCGGGGCCTAGGAGGGCGTGCTTGTGCAGGATATCGATGTAGAAGCTGAGCTCACCCGGCGAGAAGACTTCTGATTCTTCCGGGATCGACGGCCAGAGCTATACTCTTCCCTCGTCCGTGACCGCTAGGGAGAGAGAAGACGTCCCCTATGGGATGCGGAACAAGACCGGCAAGAACTCGTGCACCTTCGCCCACTCGACCAACTGGGCCAAGACGAACACCATCGGGATTGCGACAGACTCGCGTAGGGTTCCCACCAGGGCGCTCGCGTCGAGGCCGATGCCCGGTTCCGTTCTTGGTCTCCTGAGCGCCGGGACGAAGCGCGGCACTTCGCTACAGTAGGCCAGGTAGGCGTCTCCGAATAGATCTTCCAGCGCGGCTTCCTCGGACCGGATTGTCGACCAGTGCGTGATAAAGAACGTTAGGGCGAAGACAGCGGCGATCGTGACGGAGCCGAATGAAAGGCCGGCCCCAACGAAGGCGAGAAAGCTGAAGAAATAGAGCGGGTTCCTGACGATTGAGAAGGGGCCCTCCGTGACGAGAGTTCGGTTCTTTCTGCCCACGACGTACGCTCCAGCCCAGACCCGACCACCGGCCGCTACAATCAGGAGGACAAGACCCCCCATTTCGAAAAGGGTGGTGGCCAGCGCGCCCTCTGGGTAGGCCGGGAAAGACACGAGTGCGAGCAGAGCCCCCGGAAGGAGGAGCGCCCGTATGGCGCGAAGTCGAGGCTTCAACCCGTCGATCAGCATGGAGCGGGAAACTCGGTCCTCTACTCCATGATCGCAACAGACTTGACGCGTGCATACACCGAAGAGCCGGGCTCGAGCTTGAGCCGCTTGCGGGAAAGGTCGGTTACCCTGGCCATAAGCGTCGATTCGGCGCCCTGCTGCACCAGCTCCACCATTACCTCCCCCTCCCCTATCGCATGAATCTCGACCACCCCCATGTGAAACTCATTCAGAATGCTGCTCCGAGCCTCTGAGTCTAGGCTCAGGCTCACGTCACGAGCTCTCACCTGAACCCGCACCGACTCCCCTTCGTCTCCTGCGAAGCGCCGCGTATATATGGGTCCCCATGGACCGATCAGCCGAGTCAGATGGTGCTCCTCGTCGTGGGCGTCTACGACCGCGGAGAGCACGACCGCGGCATCGTCACCCTGCCCGCTGGAGAATTCAGCGTCACGAACCACCAGATCGGGGGCTGCTGAACGCTTGGCTCTTCCGTCGACTATCCACAGCATGTGGCTAGCGAGCCTCAACGCCTCCTGAAGCGAGTGCGTCACGTAGATGATCGGGATGGAGAGCCGATGCGGGAGCTGCCGAACGTAGGAAAGAATCTCATGGCGGCTGATCTCGTCCAACGACGAGAGCGGTTCGTCCATCAGCAGGAGGCGAGGGTTGGAGAGAAGGGATCGTGCGATCGCCACCCGCTGCCGCTCCCCACCCGATAGCTCGCCTGTGCGGCGATTCAACAGCGGCGACAGCCCCAACCAGACCACGAGATCGCCGAGGGCAACTCCACCATCGACAGCCCTGCGGGATGCGTACTCCAGGTTCTCTCGGACTCTCAGATGTGTAAAGAGATTAGCCTCCTGGAACACGTAACCCACCCTGCGTAGGTGCGGAGGAACGAAGCGTCCCGTCCCCGAATCCTGCCAGACCTCGTCTCCGAGACGGACCACGCCCCGGGCCGTGGGCTCCAACCCGGCAATGCAACGCAGGAACGTGGTCTTCCCGGCGCCGGATGGCCCAAACGCCACGGTGATGCCATGGTCGGGAATGCTAACATCCATATCCAGGCGGAACGCCCCGTGTCGTAGCTGAAGCTGCGAATCGAGCGACATCAGATGCTCGGGTCCTCAAAGCGCCGGTTGAAGGTGTAGATGGCGCCCAGAGCAAGGCAGGAGAAGCCGAGCATTCCTAGGGAGAGCGCGTGGGCAGATCCATACTCCATGGCCTCGACATGGTTGAAGATTGCGATCGAGACGACCTGGGTCCTTCCAGGGATGTTTCCTCCGACCATGAGGACAACCCCGAATTCGCCCACCGTGTGTGCAAAGCTCAGGGTGGCCGCAGTCAGAAATCCCGGCCTAGCCAAAGGCACAGCCACCGTGAAAAAACGGTCAAGGGGGGATGCTCCCAACGTCGCGGCGGCTTCGAGGGGCCGATTGCCGATGCCACGGAACGCGTTCTGCAGCGGCTGGACCGCAAAGGGGAAGGAAAAAAGAATAGACCCGACCACCAACCCACTGAAGGAGAACACGAGTCGATCTCCTCCAATTCCCTCCCACCAGCCGCCGATCGGGCCGGCTGGGCCCAGAAGTACCAGGAGGTAGAATCCTAGAACAGTCGGAGGGAGGACCAGGGGTAATGACGCGATGGTCTCGACCAGCCCTCGGAACGGAGATGCGGTCCGGGCCAGCCACCATGCGACCGGGGTGCCCACAACCAGGAGAAGGACCGTTGTCACGAATGCAAGGCGGAGCGTAAGAGCGATCGCGGCCCAGTCGTTCGCCGAGAACACTGTCACGGGCGCAGTAGAGACGGAGGTTCATAGCCGAGAGACGCAATAATTTCAGCGGCCCTGTCGCTCTTCAAGAACTCCCAATACGCGACGGCCACGGGGTTGTCCGGTCCAGCCCGGAGGAGGACAGCATCCTGAACGAGTGGAGAGTGATACTCGGTCGGGACGACCCAGTACGACCGCCTGGGCTCATTAACAACCTGGGTAAGGGCCACGAAGCCCAACTCGGCCGCGCCAGAGCGCACGAATTGCAGCGCCTGGGCCACATTCCCACCCTGAACGATCTTCGATCTGAGGGAGGGATCGGCCTGAATGGCATCGAGTACGGCCTCGGCCGCAGCCCCATAGGGAGCGGTTCCCGGATTCGCGATCGCGACGTGCGTCAATCCAGGCATGCCGAGCGCCGCCACACCCGACGGGACGGAGCCCAAGCCGGGACCGTACAACACCAGCCTTCCTTCCGCATACGTAAAGCGCGCTCCGGGAACCGAAAGTCCTTCCTCCTCCAACAGCCTTGGGCGCTCCGCGTCCGCCGAAAGGAAGATCTCGAACGGCGCACCGTTTCGAATCTGCGCGTAGAGCTGACCTGTCGCCCCCTGGCTCGATCGCACACGGCTACCCGTGTCCTCCTCAAAGCGGCGAGCCAGAACCCCGTGTGCTGACGCAAAGTTAGACGCTACGGCAACCGATACGTGGGGTTCGTAGGGTCCGTCCGAGGCAACGCACGATCCCGAGGACAGCGCAAGAGCAACGGCAACGGCTCTCCTCCGCGAACCCACGCTCATGCCGGAATCCCCATGCCCTCGCCATCGTATCCTCCGAGCACCTCAACCTGATTCCGGAGCCCGGGGGTCCTGAGCAGGTTCAGGAGCTCATGAACCGGCGGGTGTTCGAGAAAGTGGTTGGGAATCACCAGCTCGTACATCTCCTCCGCGAGGCGAATCCCAGTCAGGCCGTACGCGAGCGCAGCCGCCCTAACGGCAACTCCTGCATCCGCCAGTCCCGCTGCCACAGCTTCGGCGACCGCGAAGTGGCCCCGGGCTCGGGTATCGGCGTACCCCTGAATGACATGGGGAAGAATCCCCTCGGACTCGATGTGCCTGTCCGCCAGCGCTCGACTCCCGGATCCTGGTTCGCGGTTCACGAACCGGATTCCAGGCTGCGCGAGATCCTGTATCCCCTCCACGGAATGAGGGTTGCCCTGACCCAACACAAGACACTGCTCCCACCGGGCGAATGTCACTCGTGTGCAGGGGAACGGGACCAGACGACGTACCCAGTCCTCATTGTAGAGGCCAGTCTGCGCGTCGAGCAGGTGAACGCCTGCGACGTGTGCGTGCCCCCGCGACAGTCCTTCCAGCGCGCTTCGGCTACCGCATCGTGGCCGGATCACCTCGATCCCCGCCCGACGTTTCAGCGCGCGCGCCACGAGTTCGAACGCGGGATCACATCCCATCACGACCAGATCCGGGGCGGGTGGGCGGTCTCGGAAGCGCTCAACCCGTACGGTACCGCCCGGTAGCGCGGTCCCGACGCCGTCGGCGGGCTCGGGACTCGGCGCCTGCGATCCCCGAAGGGGCAAAGCCAATGACCTACCACCAATCCGAACCAACCGTACGGGCCCCTCCTGAAAGGGCCCGGTCCCGAGCCCCTCGACCGTCACCGCCTCGGGGAGCTCGTCTGGTAGCCGGAATAGGTCTTCGACCAAGGTCTCGAGTCCCCTCGCGAGCCGCAGAGCCACCTCGGTCGATGGTACCGAACGACCCGCCTCGATCGCGCTGTAGCTCTGACGAGAGATCCCCGCGATCCCCGCCAACGCTTGCTGAGACAATCCGCGCGATCTCCGCTTCACACGGAGACACGATGACACGATGGTACGCATGTGAGTAGTTGTAGTGTTTGTATGCCTATATGTCAAGTACACTTGACATGTAGGGGCTGCTTATCAATAAGAGTAGTACAGGGACATTCTGGAAGCGGAAGTGTGCGATAGGCCTGCAGAATCTTGCCGTTTAGGAGGGCTGCCTATGGAAGACGTGTTCCCCGAGTCTGGCTCTCCGCCTGACCCCCCAGAATCGACGGACCAGGATCCACAGGTACAACCCCTGAGCTCGGCTCCCTCCCGGAACGAGCGGCAGTGGGCGATGTTCGTACACATCTCCGCGCTTGCCGGGGGACTTCTTTCCTCAACGGTCGGAGGCCTGGGGGTGTTCGTGGGCCCGCTCGTGATCTGGTTGATGAAGCGGGAGGAGATGCCCTTCGTCGATGATCAGGGGAAAGAAGCGCTAAACTTCAATATTACCTTCGCCGCGATTGTACTTGCTCTCGTGGTGCTTGGGGTCGTCACGCTTGGCATCGGCTTCATCCTCACCCTACCATTACTCGTAGTCGCCGGGGTCGCCTGGCTTGTGCTCACGATTGCGGCAGCGATTCGAGCGAACGAGGGGCAGACGTACCGGTATCCATTCGCGATTCGCCTGATCAAATAGGCCAAGCGCTCGCCACCCACAGAATGGTGGCCACCGATATCGGGATCACTAGGTTGTCGTCCAATCTCCAGGGCAAGACCTCGGCGACCGCCGCTACCAGCGCTGCGACGAGGGCGACCCACCCCGGTACAAATAGTGGGAGAATCAGGCCCCCGACCAAGGTGAACGCAACCACTCCCTCCACGGTCCCAGTGCCCAATCGACGTGTGCCCCAGCGCCAGCCGACGTAGTTAGCCACAGGGTCCGCTAGGGAGAGGACCAAGATGGCGGGCACGACAATCTCCGTCGGAAAGAGTGCCACCGCGAACAGAATGCCAGCCACATACCATGTGGACGAAGCGATTCTGTCCGCCTCCCGAGGAGACGCGAACAGCCGGAACGTTCTGAAGAATTGAACGTTCAGCGCTGGTACGGCCAGGCGAACAAGGTCGGCAGCAAAGAGGAGCAGCGAGAGGGCGCCAAACACGATCAGCAACAAACCCCGATGGAAGTCGATCGCCCAAATAAGGCCTGCGGAAGCCAACCCCACGGCCGCGTGTAACAGACGCCTGGCAGGTTGCAGACCTTCCGTGGCCGCCACCAGGTCCTTAAGCTCGGATTGGGTCATCGATCCCTCACCATCGCGCACGGCCCCATGGACTCAGGCGGACCCAGCTCGGCTCAGTTGGGCGTCAACTTCCGCCCTACGCAAGACACAGCCCTGAAGCTTGACTACCTCCGCGGACGCAGCCGTGCCGCGTTGGAGACCACGCCGGGCTACAATTCTCAATCGCAACCTACTTCGGATCGCGATCGCGCAGCGGCCCATGATACTTTTGCAGGCTCGGCGCTGAATCCTGAATCAGCGCCAATATCTGATCCCGGGCCGCCCCACCATCCTCCGTCTCCTCGAGCGCGACTAGCGGAAGGTATAGGGGTGAGTCGAAGAAGGCGCCGAGCGGAATCGGGTTCTTACGAAGGAAGACAGCCTGGACCAGAGCGGCCACCGAATCCTGGCACTCCCTCGCCCCACTCCAGTCGCCTTGGTCCGACGCGCGGAGAATCCGCAGGAAGGCCGTCGCCACCTCAGGGATATTTCCCGCCGCAGTGATGATACCGACTCCCCCCAGCTCAAGGATGTCCGCCAGCGCATCGTCCTCGCCGCTCAGCACGGCGAATTCGTCCGGCGAGGATCGCTCGATGACCTGAATCGTGTCGTCGCGCAGCCGTCCCTCAGAACGAAAATCCACCGCCTGCTTGAGACCGATGATATTTGCGTTCTTGCTCAGGTGCACCAGCGTATCGGGATCTAGGTAGCTGCTCGTCCTCCCTGGGATGTTGTAGATGATGAGTTTCGCCCCAGTCTCGCTTGCGAGGGCTTCGTAGTGCCGTCTCAAGCCCTCTTGAGGGGGATTGTTGTAGTACCCCGTCACGCACAAGCATGCCAAGTCTCCACACGCTTGCTGAATTGCGTGGATCATTTCGATCGACTCGCGTGTGCAGTTTGATCCTGCGCCCGCGATGACCGGGACCCTTCCATCGACGTAGTCTACGGTGAACTGGATGAATTCGACGTGCTGTGCATGGCTGACCGTCGGGCTCTGCCCAGTCGTCCCGACGGGGACTAGCCCTGTGATGCCGCAGGCGATCAGATCATCGATCATCCCTTTTGCCTTATCATGATCGATCGAGTTTCGCAGCCGCGATGGATCGTCATCGCGTAGCGGAGTGAAGAGAGCGGGGAAGACCCCGCGCAGCTCCCTCGCCTCCTTCACGCTCTTCATCGCGTCCTCCTTCGTTCAGTGCGGAAAACATCGAACAAAGCCGATTCCTCCCGAGCTTCGCAAGTCGGGGGCAGGAATCCAACCCACGAAGGGAGCCTAGCGAGTGAGCCCGGGTACCTCGGATCAATGGAACCTGGACTCTTCACATTCGCTGAAACCGCGTTCAGCACCTCCACCGGCCGGCAACCTGGCGCGCCGTGCGCCCGCCCGTCCAATGCGCTGCGAGGACCACGTGACTGTAGCGCTGGAGGCTCGGGGAGTCGCCAAACGCTATCCGGTCACTTCGGCCATCGATTCCTCGTCCTGTCGCGCCGCACGCCGTCCGGCGCCGATATCTACGCGCGTTAAGAGGACGCCGCCAACCACGAAGAATCCAACGAGGGAAAGGATTCCAAAACGGCTGCTGCCAGTGGATTGGCCGACAACCCCGAACACCAGTGGACCAGCGATGCCGGCTAACTTAGAGCTGACGCTGTAGAACCCGAAGAACTCCGTAGCGCGACCGGCGGGGATCATGCTCGCATATACCGACCGGCTCAGACCGCTGACCCCGCCTTGCACCACCGCAACGGCCAAGGCTAGCACCCAGAACTGCCATGCGGTGGTCATGAAATACCCAAGGGCTGCGACACCGGTATACACCACAAGGCAGAGGTAGATGGCGGTCTTCTGGCTGACCCGAGTTGCGAACCGACCGAAGCCAAATGTGAACGGGACACCTGCGAACTGGACCAATAGGAGTGCGCCGATCAGGTGACCCCTCCCGATTCCGACCTCCACACCGTAGATGGAAGCCATCTTGACGATCGTACCGACGCCGTCGTTGTACACCAGGAAAGCAAGAAGGAAGAAAAAGAGGTCACGATGCCCACGGATCTCGTGGAGAGTCTTCCACACCCGAGAGAACCCGACTTGGATCGGGTTCATACCCTCGGCCTCGCTCTCCACCAGTCGCCGCGATGGCTCGGGCACGCGACGAAACAAGGGAACGGAAAACAGGGCCCACCATACCGCAACGCTTAAAAAGGAGGCGCGGACGGCCGCGCCGCCATCTGCGAAGCCGAACGCTTCCGGAAACAGGAACCAGATTGCGTTCATAGCAAGCAGGATCCCACCACCCAGATACCCGATGGCGAATCCCGCGGTCGACACCTGGTCTAGTTCACTGTCGAGAGCGATCGACGGTAGGAGCGCCTCGTAGAATACGTTAGCTCCGGAGAATCCGATATACGCGACGATGAACAGAAAAGACGCGAGGGCCCACTGGCCTTCTCCAACGAAGTAAAGCAAGGCCGTAAACGTCACACCAAAACCGAGAAAAACCGCCAAGAAGTGCTTCTTTGCGCCCAGGTAGTCCGCCATGGCGCCAAGCGAAGGCGAGAGAATGGCAACGACTCCCAGCGCGATCGCGCTCGAGTACCCCCAGTAGGCGGTAGCCACCTCATTCGGGAGATGAGAGGCAGCGACATCGGAGTAGTACACGGGCAGGAGCGCCGCCACGACTGTGGTTACGAAGGCCGAGTTCGCCCAGTCGTACATGGCCCACGCGCGCTGCTCTCTCCTACCGAGTCCGAGTCTCTGCACCCACGGGACTCTATCTGCCATGCCTCACCCTCCTTCTGGCCCCGGGCTCGCGGCCCTGCATTGCCAGCAAAGTTGCGGCCACCACCCCACATTGATGCTCATCCGCGAGTCGTCGCTCTCGATTCTTTCGTCATCCTAGGGGGAGGCCATGTACAGCAAGGTCTACTGGATTACAACGGACGCGGCTCAGAGCGCTGGGTTGAGGAGCCATTACGATTCCGTGGCTGCGCCGGCCATCCGGGACAACGACCATCATCTCAGCCACCAGATGGTCGACATCCAGCCTGGCAAGTGGATCCTCGTCTCCAACTACCGTAGTGCTGACGCCGCCGAAGCGGCAGGTCCACTTGTGAGAGACCTCGTGGCCGCGATGAGCGAGGGCTTTAGCATGACCCTCGAGGTGATTGGAGAAGGCGAGACGATTTGGGAGGTGTCCTAGCAGACCTAGGGCCCCCGCACCAGCTCGAATTTCTGGACCCGCCGTCCGCGCGTCTCCCCGACGTAGATGTTGCCCTCTAAGTCCACCGCCATGCTGTGCGCGGACATGACCTGGCCGCCCTGCCGGCCGGACGATGAGAAGCTGCCCACCACCTCCAGATCGCTTCTCCGAAGGATCCATATCCTGTTGTTAGATCCGTCGTTGACGAAC
>Ga0310121_10004613_pt1 | contig 12070 bp, 9 predicted proteins | sample CB27_Tmax_986_MG_FD_203504 | JGI IMG/M metagenome (GOLD analysis project Ga0310121, IMG submission 203504) | Marine microbial communities from Western Arctic Ocean, Canada - CB27_Tmax_986 | ecosystem: Environmental > Aquatic > Marine > Oceanic | place: Canada: Western Arctic Ocean | collected...
TTCCTCCTTCGGCAATCAACAATCATCATTCATCAATCGTCAATCAACTGGGGAGCAATACTCGAAGCTTCAACGCCATAAGTCATCACAAGTTACTCGGCGACAACGACTTTTCCATTTCCTGACAGACACTAATTAGAGGGCATTGAGGGGTTGTTTAGGCGCGCGTGAGGCTATTTGGCCGCCTGTAGGGCTATCTAGGCCACGACCTCGCTCGAAGAAGTAAAGGCGCCGATCTCTGGCGGGTCAGCTCCAGCGCATCGGTTCGCTCAGAAGAGCCCTTCATAGCTTGACGCGCGTTCGCTTGACTCCCGCGTAGCCGGTTCCGCTGGGGTTGGGAGCCGTGCCGTGGGACGATGCCATCCCACAGGGCCGCGAAAATCGGGCGAAATCGCCCCCCGCGTGCGCTCTTTGCACCCGCGGAGCCCTCATTCGTCGCCTTTCACCGCCGTTATCTTCGTTTCCATGCGCAATTTGTGCGTAATCGGCACATGGGGGAGTAAAAAGGCTCGGTTGCCCCTTCAAATCGCGTGCGTCCCCCTCGAGGTTCGTGGTACGTTAAGTAGTTGCAACAACTGCCCCCCAGACGGAATACGAGGATAGAATCCGATGCAAGTTCTCAAGCCTGTATTATGCGTTGCCGGTGCGCTCACAATCGCGCTCCTTTTAAGTGCTCCTGCCAATGCCCAATTTACCCGGGATCCTGAGGCGATTGAGGCTTACGAAGCTGGCATCCAACTTCTGAAGCAAGAAAAGTGGGAAGAAGCGATTTCCGCGTTCACCGTAGCCACGCAGAAAGACAAAACTTATCCAGAGGCATTTCAAGGTCTGGGCGACGCCTTGCGCGAGCTGGAAGACTATCCGACTGCAATTGTCAATTATGGAAAGGCGACAGATATCAACCCCAATTTGGCTCTGGCCTTTTACGGTCGGGGTATTTGTTATCGGGAACAAGGGGAACTCCAAATGGCGGGCAATGATTTTGACAATGCCAGCCAGCTCGATCGCACGAATGCGGATATCGCGGCTGACTGGGGCGCCATGCTCGTCAACGAATTCCAAGATCCAGGTCGAGGAAAGCGCTATTTGGACATCGCGATCGCGCGAAATCCTGAAAATGCGGAGGCCTATCGCAATCGTGGGTGGGCCTATACCCGATTACGGGACTTCGAAGAAGCCTTGAAGGACCTGAACAGGTCCATCGAGATTGATCCGAATGACTTCGAAACACATACCAGGCTTGCCGCGCTCCACGAATTCCATGAAGAGTTCTTGTCGGCAATCAGTTCCTATACGAACGCCATCGCTACCTACAAGCCCAAGGAAAATACCGATCCCGATACGTATGTCAACGGTTATTTGCAGCGCGCTAGTGCTGAGTTGCGCCTGGCCAATCAGGTGGGAACCCCGGAGGAGCAGAGGCAAGATTTGTACCAGGCCATCATCGCTGATGCCGACTCGGTGCTCTCCGAGTTCCCAGATCGATTTCCCGAGTCGGGGCACGCACTCCATCGACGGGGCGTCGCACTACGACTGCAGGGGCGCTTAGGAGAAGCGATCAAAGCGTTGACTGACGCGATCCAGCTATCCCCAGGGGGTGGTGAGGGCGGCTATGTCGCCGAGGCCTATTTGAAACGTGGAATTTGCTGGCACTATCAGGAGCAGGGGAGCCTGGCGCGGGGCGATTTTGAAGAGGCAGCTGCCCTCAATTTTGAAGATCCGCTGCCTCATCTCTGGATTGGTTTCACGTATGCCCAGGAAGGGGACTATCGCGAGGCGATTGAGAATTATGGCGAGGCGATAGCCAGGAGGCCTGGATTCCCATTGATCTACGTCAATCGCGGTCTGGCCTACATACAAATGGGCGAGTACGACAAGGGCGTGGAGAATTTTAACGAAGCAATTCGCCACGAGTCGGATGATGCCACCAAGGCCCGACATTTCTACAAGCGTGGCCTGGCGTACATGCTGCTTGAGCAGTACCAGAAGGCCTTTGAGTCCTTTGACCATGCAATGCTCAATGATAATAGTTACCAAGAGGCATTTTCTAAAGCGGCTGCGGCCTTAAGGAAAATGGGCAAGTCCAGCTTGGCCGAGCAATATGACCGGCGGGCCAGTGAGCTGCCTGCCCCAACTCCTTGATTGAAGGATCAGTCTCTCCAGCCGAAGGCTTGGACACGGGCTTTCCAGCCGAAGGCTTGGACGCGGGGCGCTGAGTGCATCGTCACCGCTCGTCCGGAATCTACCCTGAATTTTGCTACGAGTCCGTGAGGTGCTTGCTCGGACTGTGTGGGACTCCGCCATTCAATTCTTCGACGGCTGGCTGATTGGAATGGATGGCCCCACTTCTCGCCCCACTTCTCGGTAATCGCGAGACGCTGGTCAGCTCCTCACGCTGCCCTATACTGGATGGCCATTAGTTTTTCGCACCAAGTCTGTGGCACGGGCCAAAGGAGTGGGCTCGGCTATATTGCCACGGAGGGCCTGGCTGGGCTGTCACGGAGGGCCTGGCTGGTTACGTGATGAGGAATTGCTTGCGTGGACAGTGCACCACAGTCGTTCTTGGCTCGCCACGATTTTCTAATTCGCCGGCTGCACTCGCTGTCGGGATTGATTCCCGTGGGCGGATACATGGTCATCCACTTGGTGACCAATGCCAGCGTGCTAGAAAGCCCCGCGACGTTCCAAAAGAATGTCTACATGATTCATAGTCTGGGGGCTTTGCTGCCCTTGGTGGAATGGGCGTTTATTTTCATACCCATTCTCTTCCACGCGCTCATTGGCATGGTGATCATTGCCGGGGGATTGCCGAACAACAACCAGTATCGCTATGGGCCGAACTACCGCTATTTCTTGCAACGGGCAACGGGCATGATTGCCTTTGCCTTTATCATGGTCCACGTATTTCATATGCATGGCTGGTTCCACGCGGATGTTTGGTTAGAAAACGTCGTGAAACCGCTGGGGGGTGCGCAGTTTAAGCCGTTTAATGCAGCCTCCACGGCGGGCGAAGCCTTGCAGGGCATGGGCTATCTGGCGTTTTACATCATCGGTATCTTGTCGTGCGTGTACCATCTGGCTAATGGCCTTTGGACGATGGGAATTACCTGGGGTGTCTGGACCAGCCCTGCTGCGCAGGCTCGTGCTTTGAAAGTTTGCAGTGGATTCGGCATTCTCCTGGGTGTGATTAGCATGGGCGCGCTGCTGGGAATGCGAAACACGGGTCATGGCGAAGCGCTCGAGAAAGCGCGTCGCGCAGAAGACCAAATGTACGAAAGCAAGACCGAGTCGGGCGAAGTGGCTGCCAACCAGCACAAACGAGCGGAACCCCTCCCCACAGCAACGGAATCATCGGCAGCCAACGACCGACACCAGTGATTCTTGAAAGCTACTGAGGCCCCTAGATGCCGAAACAACGTGTATTAGTCGTCGGAGGTGGTTTGGCCGGTCTGGCTGCCACGATGGAACTGGCCGAGCTCGGCATTCCAGTCGACCTAATGAGCCTGACTCCGGTAAAGCGATCTCATAGCGTTTGCGCGCAAGGGGGCATTAATAGCGTCAACGATATGACCCGCCAGCAGGGAGACAGCGAGTACCTGCATTTTGACGACACGGTCTACGGCGGCGATTTTCTTCAGCATCAACCGCCCGTCAAAGAGATGACCGATTGGGCACCGCGGATTATTGATCTCATGGATCGGCTCGGCGTGCCTTTTAATCGCACTCCGGAAGGATTTCGCGATCACCGACGCTTTGGCGGGACGCTCTTCAAGCGCACCGCCTTTGCCGGTGCGACGACCGGTCAGCAGTTGCTCTACGCCCTGGATGAGCAGGTGCGTCGTTGGCGGAGCCAGGGCCTTGTAGACATGTACGAAGGCTGGGACTACTTGGGGCCGGTCATCGATGAGGACGGCCGCTGTCGCGGTGCGATTGCTCAAAACCTGGTCACGATGGAGATTCGCGCTTTCCCAGCCGATGCAGTGCTTCTGGCCACTGGGGGGTGTGGGCTGATCTATGGCCGCAGCACCATGTCGATGGCTTGCACGGGCAGTGCTGCCAGTCGCAGCGTGCAAGCGGGCGTTCGGTATGCGAACGGCGAATTTATCCAGGTCCATCCCACGGCCATTCCCGGTGCCGACAAGTTGCGTTTGATGAGCGAAAGTGCCCGTGGCGAAGGAGGCCGTGTGTGGGTGCCGCGTAAGGCCCATGACCCGCGCGCGCCGAACGACATCTCGGAGACGGAGCGGTACTATTTTCTGGAAGAGCGTTACCCGACCTATGGCAACCTGGTGCCGCGTGATATCGCCACGCGCGAGATTTTCAACGTATGTGTGAACGAGGGTCTTAGCGTCGAGAAAGATAGCCAATGCGTCTATCTCGATCTGACTCATATTTCCCGCGATGAACTTGATCGCAAGTTGGGCGGCATTCTAAGCATTTACGAAAAGTTTCAGGGGGTCGATCCGCGTGAAGAGCCCATGAAAATCTTTCCCGCAGTCCACTATTCCATGGGCGGCATGTGGGCCGACTACCATCGGACGGTGGAGGGTGGTTTGGTACGGGGCTCGCCACGGAACCAGCAAACGGACGTGCCGGGGCTTTATGCGATCGGTGAATGCGACTATCAGTACCACGGCGGAAACCGGCTGGGCGCCAACTCGTTGTTGTCATGCATCTTTAGCGGCCTGTTTGTGGCGCCTTGCGTCGAGAACATGCTGGCTTCGCTGAAGACGTCGGCTCATGACGCACAGTACGACATGTTGCACCGCGGTCAGCGGGCCATCAAGCAACTGGACCATGATGGATTGTTGAAACGCGAAGGGGGGCGCGAGAATCCATACGTCATCCACCAAGAACTGGGCGACGTGATGACGAAGGTCGCCACGGTGGTCCGCGACAACCGGCAGCTTGGCGCCGGTTTGGAAAAAGTGAACGAACTGGCTGAGCGGATGGAAAAGTGTTCGCTTTCAGACACCGGCACTTGGACCAATCAGAACGTGGTGTTTACCAAATCGCTACGCGATATGTTTCCGCTAGCGAAGGCGCTCATGAAGGGCGCGCTTGCCCGCGATGAGTGTCGCGGGGCGCACTTCAAGCCAGAATTTGTGATGCCCGGAGTCGAAGCCGACGATCCGGCGGAAAAGCGCCGTCTGGCCGAAGTGTGGTGCGATGCATTCGAGGAAAAAAACCGCCGATGGCTCAAGACGACTATTGCCTCCTTCGATAAGAGGGGCGAACCCACCCTGTCGTACGAAGAAGTCGATACGTCGCTGATTCCGCCGCGTCCCCGCTTGTATGGCCTTGTGGGAGGGGAGATCATCGAACAAGTTTGGAAAGAGCGGCAAGCTGCTCGGCCGGGCCGCGGTAGCGGGGAGCCCGATTCCGCCGACAAGGCAGCGTGGTAAGCGGACAATGAATCAACGACCCCGATGGGCTTAAAGGAGGTTTGACTGGTGCGCTCTCACTTCGCTAGCCCCGATGGCGACCGCCGTCGTTTTCTGAGAACCACGCTGGCCACGTCGACCGGGTTGGCTCTCTCCGGACTGCCATTGCCGCAGGTCGCGGCGGCCCCGGCTCGCGGCCGAAGCGATTACGGCGGGCCCAATGTAATCCTGATCCGCTTTGGTGGTGGGGCGCGCAGGCGTGAATCTATCGACCCGAGATCGCGCTGCTATAGCCCCTACTTGCTCAATGAGCTGGCGCCGCGCGGCGTCCTGCTGAAAGACATGCGCATTGACACGGCCGCGTCGGAGACGGGCCATGGCCAGGGCACGCTCAACATTCTTACCGGCAAATACGACCGCTACGAAGACGTCTCAGGCGAGCTACTGGGCGAACGTTTTGAGGCCAAAGTACCCACGATTTTCGAGTATTTGCGGCAGAGTTTTTCTGTTCACGAGCACGAAACGCTAATTATCAATGGAGAGGACCGAACTCAAGAGGAGTTCTACACATTCAGCAATCATCACTTGTTCGGCGCCCAGTTTCGCTCGAATGTGCTCAGCCTGTACCGTTACAAGACCTTCCTGCTCGCGCGGCAGATTGAGGAGAACTAAGAGCAGTGGTCGGCAGACGAGCGCATGTCGCATCGCCGAGAGCTTGCGAGAATGGAATCGCTCGACTACCGCCGGGCAACGGGGACAGGGCAATCACCTCCAATCAAGGTTTTTTGGGAGAACTGGCGGCAGTTCTATGGTGACTCGGGACTGGTGAACCCTCGCGGCGATCGCTTGTTGACGAAGCTCTCGCTGAGAGCCCTCAAGAATTTGCGCCCTAAACTGATGATGGTCAACTACAACGATTGCGATTATGTGCATTGGGGCAATATGGCGCATTACACGCGCGGGATCGCAATTATGGATGCCGGAATCCGGAAGATCGTGGCGGCCGTCGAGGCAGACGAAGAATATCGCGACAACACGATCTTCGTGATCGTGCCTGACTGCGGCCAGGACGACAGTAAGTTTGCGGCGGTGCCGTGCCAGCACCATTTCAATACGCGCTCCTCCCGCGAGATTTTTGCCGTGGCGTTCGGCGCGGGCATCGTGCGAGGGCGCGTGATAGACCGCCCTACCGAGCAGATGCAAATTGCCCCCACGATAGGACAGTTGATGGGCTTCGCGACGAAACATGCCGACGGGCAGGTTCTGGAGGAGGTGCTGGCATGAGCGGAGAGAGAACGATCTCTCCGCGGCGGTGGTTCGTCGCGGTGCCGCTGCTTGCCTGGAAATACCTTGTGGGTGTTCTCTTCTGCCAGCACCCCGTCACGGCGGTCATGGTGGTCGGCTGGACGGGCCGACTGATGCAACGCCGCGTGCTGCGGTCGTGGTGGCAGAAGAGTCCCCTGGTCGGCCAAGGCGTTTCGTACGAACAGTTCGTTGCGACTCTGCCCGAAGCTCACACGCCTCAAGGTTTCCCCAACTGGTTCTGGCGCGAGCCGCGACTGCCGGACTCCCAGACTCCCTCGCAAGGGGTAGCCGGTTGGGCCGTGAGCCGATTCTTGCACCGGGCGCTGGGCTCCCTGGCTGACAATATCCGCCAAGGTTGCACTGGGGCGCTAAGCATTTTTTTATTCACGCTGCCGGCAACGTCTCTGTGGCTTTGCGCGTGGGTGTTGGGATGGAATATTTCGTTCTTTAAACTTTACGAGCAATCGGAATTAGGCGTATCGCTGGGACTGTTCGGCATTCTGTTATTCGTTTTGGCGATGCTTTATGTGCCGCTGGCCCATACGCGGCAGGTGGTGACCGGGCAATGGCGTGCTTTTTTTGATTTCCGCTTCAATTGGCGACTGGCCCGTTGCAATGCAGCCGTAATGTTGCCCGTGGCGCTGGTGTTCGCCGTCTTGTCCCTGGCGATCATGATCCTGCGCATCGCGCCCTACTACATCGGTACATCGCCGCATTTCGAAGGTTTCTCGGTCGAGCAGCTGCGTCAATGGTTGGATAGGTACCATCTGGCGGCCGGAGCCGTTCTCTTGCCGACCTACGTATTTGTGTGGTTGTTCGTCGCCAAGGCCTATGCACGCGCGGCCCTGGCTCAGTACACGGCCCATGCGCCCTGCCCTAGCTTGCGCGGGCTGGAGCGAGAGGCCCTTGCGCGATTGCAATTGCCACCACGGGAGAGCAGGTTTGCGAATCGTCCAATTCTGCGAACCACAAGTCGGACTTGCGGCCGTGCAGTCACGCTCGCGCTGGTCGTCCTGACGTGCCTTGGCTGGTTTGCCGTAGCGGCCGAGTTGTTTGTTGCTCAGTTTTTTAACTACATGCCAGGCACGGCCTGGCTGAACCATCCCCTTGTGCTGCTTCCCTGGATCAAAGATATACCGCCAGGGCTGGCACCGTAGTAACCTGGCTCGCGACAAAACTAGCATGCGAATCAGGGCCGGGCGGCAGATCTGCGAGTCATTGGACGCCTCAGTCGCTCTGGCCAAGCGCGTGCGATTCGATATTCTGGGGGGATGATCACCCACATGGATGAAACGTCCAAGCCCTCCTCGTTTGAGGTCCGCATTCTCCGGCAGGACGCCCCAGGAGAATCGAGCTATTGGGAGCGGCATAACATCACCTACGAGCCGAATCTCAACGTCATCAGTGTGCTACAAAAAGTGGCCATGTTGGCCACCACCGCCGGCGGCAAGAGCACGACGCCGGTGGCCTGGGACTGCAACTGCCTGGAAGAAGTTTGCGGAGCCTGTACGATGCTTGTCAACGGTTGCACGCGGCAAGCTTGCTCCGCGCTGGTGGACAAGCTACTGGCAGACCAGCCGGGCGGTATTGAACTGCGACCGATGAGCAAGTTTCCGGTCGTGCGCGATCTGGTGGTCGATCGTAGCCGCATGTTCCGGGCGTTGGAGCGGGTCTCGGCGTGGATACCCGTGGACGGCTATGGCGACCGTGGCCCGGGACCGCGCGAATCGCAGGAGAACCAAGAGGCTCGCTACCCGCTTTCCGAGTGCATGACTTGCGGTTGCTGCGTGGAGGCCTGCCCGCAGTTTACCAAAGTGGAACTTGCGCAGCACTCTGACGAAACCGACGCCCAGTTTGCCCATCGCCAGTCCAAAGCGTTCGATGAGTCGTTTCTAGGCGCTGCCGCGATCAGCCAGGCAGTACTATTCAATGATCACCCGACCGGTCAGATGAGCGCCGGCCAGCGCGTGGATGCGTTGACGGGGCCTGGCGGTTTGCAAGTCTGCGGCAACGCTCAAAATTGTGTGTCCGTGTGTCCAAAGGAGATACCGCTCACAACGTCAATCGCACGGGCCGGCCGCCAGGCCACAGGCGCAATGATCAAGCGATTTTTCGATCGATAGGACGTCTGGGGCGTTGGCTGATTTCTCTCAGCCGCGGTGCGGGATTGGTCGGTGCCGAATGCCATCCGAAGCGATTCTAGCCGAACCGATTCCAGTTGGACCTCCCCGGGGGACTTTGGGCTATTGCGCCGGTTGTTCGGCCCGGGATATGTAGTCCTGAAGCGTTTCTTGTAAGTTCGCCACCTCAGGTGCGGCTTGCGTGGCACGCGTCTGCCAGGATATGGCTTGTTCTAAGTCGCCAAGTTCCGAGTACACTCGCGCTAAAGTGTCCAAGGTATCGGCATTGGCATAGCCGGTCAGTTCACAAGCCCGCTGTGCGCCAATCAAAGCCGAGCGCAGCAGGAGTTCTTCGCTCGCCTCGTTCGCAGCGATCGACCAGGCTAGGACACTGAGCATCTGCGCATTTTGGTCTGCTTCGTCGACGAGTTCTTCCAATACACGATTCGCTTCTCCAGTACGTCCTGCCTCGTTCAAGATTGAAAGTCGGAAGATCTTAAGTTTTGGGGAGGCGGGAAGCTCCGTGCTAAGTTCGTCGAGATGCGCAAGCACATCATCCCATCGCTCGTCTTGTACGGCTGCCATGAGTTCTCGCTGCAGCACCTGGACGTGCTCTGCGCGCCCCACGGCGTTTTTCTGCTCTGCTAGTGCAGCGTCACGATCCCAGGTGCGCGCAGCGATTTGCTTGAGAGGTTCGTCGATAGCCATCGGGTGGCCAATCCATTCGATGATGCCGTCAAAGCCGACCACAAAAGCTGTGGGTATGCCCGCTTGTCCGGAGGCAGCCAAAAACGCCCGGCTCGACGCCCCGTTGGCGTCGAGGGCCACCGTATAGAGCATCAGATCGTTCCAGGTCTGGCCCGGCTCGGCGAAGGTTTGATCAGCTGGCCTGCGCAGAAATGCCTGCACGACTCTTTCGCTTTCATCGGTGACGCCAATGAACGTAACTTCCTCGCCATAGGCTTCTTGGAGCGCGCTGAGATGAGGCATGCCCACGCGGCATGGGCCGCACCAAGTCGCCCAAAATTCAATGACGTAGATTTTCTCAGGTTGGTATGATTCTATCGGCTTGCCTTTGACCCATTTGGCGATTTGCAGCGCTGGGGCACGAGAAGCGATATCCAAACGGGGACGGCTCGACGAGGTCTGCTTGCTCTGCTGCTCGACCGAGGCGGAGGGCGGCGCAACGGACGCGGTTGCGGCAGACTCCGATGCCGCAGATGCTGTCTTTGTTGACCGCGTCGCTTCAGCAGATTGCGGCGAGGCTGGACTTTCCACGGCTGGCGCCGAAGCAGAATCAGGCTGTGGCGCTGAGGCGTCAACGCAACCCAGCAGCAGGCTGAACAGGCTGAGTTGGAATAGGGCTCGGTCAATGGTTGAGGGCATGGCGTGCTCCGCAAAAAAGGCCACAACGGGTGGATGAACATAGCCAATTAAAAGCTATTGCGATGTTGAAGGCGCTCCTGCGGTCCGCTCGTATTTTCCAAAGACCATCCTGCCAGCGCTGGTTTGCAGCACACTGGTCACGGTGGCGATGATAATCATATTCACATACTCGCGGCCACCTTCGATCACCACCATTGTGCCATCCTCCAGGTAGCCGACGCCCTGGCTCTGTTCCTCGCCTACTTTGATGACGCGTACTTCCAGTGTCTCGCCTGGCAGGAAAATGGGCTTCAGCGAATTGGCCAGATCGTTCAGGTTGATGACATCGACTTCGTGCAATTTGGCAACTTTGTTGAGATTGTAATCGTTCGTCACGACCTTGCCGTCTAAATGCTTCGCTAAAAGGACCAGTTTTAGATCGACCGCCTGACCGGCAAACTGAGGCAGCTCGCGGTCGTAGATGACCAGGTCCACCTTGGCGTCGCCCCGCAAACGATTAAGAATGTCGAGTCCACGCCGTCCCCGGCCACGCCGCAACCGGTCGCTGGAATCGGCGATGCCCTGTAGTTCGGAGATTACGAACTGGGGCATGATCAACTGGTTATCGACCACCCGGGTTTCCACAACATCCGCTATCCGCCCGTCAATGACCACACTTGTATCAAGCACATAGGGCTTGAGGCCCTTGATTTCCTTGGCAAATTCCACGTAGGGAATAATAAAGCGAAAATCATCCTTCGTTTGCATGAGTATGCTGATGCACCCGTAGCACAACACCATGCCCAGCACCAAGGGGATCCACTGGGCCGCGAGAGTGTCGGCGGAGGGGAGCACCGGGCTGAGGGCAATGACCAGTACGTACGTCAGTAACAAGCCGATCAACAGGCCGAAGTAGACTGAAGTGATCGTGTCGAGACGCTTCCGGCCGACTGCATGGTCGATGGCAATAACCCCGCTGGCCAGCAGCAAAAGTCCACCCACTACCAGCCAAGGGATGTAAGCGGCATCGCGAGAGAGTTCTTCCGAACTAATAATCTGGAAGCCAATACCTGCTGCGACCAAAACAAAGACGCAGCGGAGAATCACTAGAGCCATAACGACAGCTTGATAAAAACAAACGGGTGACAGCAATGCCACAAATGACTGGCAAGGCCGAGAGAATGAATATCGGAATGAATATCGAAGTTGAAATTGGAGAAGGAACGGCTTCTCCTCACAGCTATTGTATCAGCCACGCAGCGCCAGGTAAGCCCGAAAAGACGAGAGTGGCCCAGTTAACGACGAAAGATGGTTTAATGACCGATGCCGCATCGAACATAAACACATCTGGATTTCTACGCATTGTTCACTCGGAACTTAGTTATCGGGCATTCGTGTAATTGCGGTGCTCTTCGAGCGCATGTCGATCCGTCATGCCCGCCAAAAAGTCGCATACGGATCGAGCAACTTCGTCCCGCGCTAAAGGAGCTTGCGAGATGTTGGGCAATTGCTGCGGTTCGGCGGAAAATCGTTCGAACATCTGGCCGAGCGCTGCGCCGGCCACGGTGCGTTCCGCAAGAATCGTAGGGTGGCGATAAACACGCTCGAAGAGAAAGGCTTCGAGCTCCGTTTTCTGCTCCCGGAATTCACGGGACGGGGTGACAAGCGGCTGAGTCTGAGCGGCGACATCGGCAGGATTGTCGATCTGTGCGTCCTTTAGCAGGCGGCACGTCGTGTCGATCAGATCGCTTACTAATGTTTCGATCAATTGATGGATTGTGGCGCGGCGCAACTGTTCTGCGCTCAGCGAGGAATAGCTGATTTGTACTCGCTTGGCCGCGTCGTACCAAAGCGGCACGCTCAGGAGTTCTTCAACGTCAAGCAAGCCAAGTTCGA
>Ga0310121_10004614_pt1 | contig 12069 bp, 10 predicted proteins | sample CB27_Tmax_986_MG_FD_203504 | JGI IMG/M metagenome (GOLD analysis project Ga0310121, IMG submission 203504) | Marine microbial communities from Western Arctic Ocean, Canada - CB27_Tmax_986 | ecosystem: Environmental > Aquatic > Marine > Oceanic | place: Canada: Western Arctic Ocean | collected...
ATGATGTCGCGATCGGAGTCGTGGTATCCAGAGGCGGCATCCCAGCCCTGCGTCCGTGTGTCCGGCGACAGCTGCACCATGCCAAACGGAACGGTGGCGCCCGGAAACGTGTGGCCGTGCCCGGCCGTCCCCACGAACGGGTTCACGAATCGAGCAAAGTCCTCATCGGCCCAGACCACCGGCGCCGAGACGAGGACGAGCGCCAGCGTGAGGAATCTGACCAACGAGATAGAGGAGGAACGGGTCGCCACGGGCTGCTACGCCGCGCCTACAGGACCTGCGCCTGCCGCATGACGGCTTCGCACTTCGGGCGTATCTCAGAGGCCACCGCGAACGGGTCACCTCGTATCCATTCGGACCGGAACAGCTCGACGGACAGCGCGCCGTCGTACTGCTTCTCGGCCAGCTTCTGGAGAATACGGACCACGGGCGCGATGCCGTCGCCGGGAATCAGTCGTGAGTCGTTGTTGATCAGTTCCCGAGGGGTATCGAGCAGGTCTTGAAAGTGCGCGTGCGCGAGCTCGCCGGGCTCCAGCAGGTCGAGATCTTCGAACTTGCTGAGCCCGGACCAGAAGTGGAAGAAGTCGAGCATTGGCCGCACGTTCGGGTGCCCGGCGGCGCGAATCATCTGGAGCGATGAAGTCAACGTGGCCAGGTGCGTCGATGTGCGGATGAACTCGATCATCGCCGTCAGGCCCGAGTCCGCGGCGATCACGCCCGCTTCGTGAATGGCGGCGGGTGTGGCCGCGAAGTCGTCGGCCGTGAGAGGCCGGCTGGTGATCGACGGCGAGTAGACCTTCTGCAGGCCCAGCTCCGCCATCTGACCACATCCCCGCTTCCAGGCCTCGAGAGAATCGGCCCGCGCCGGTCCAGGGAGCCAGATGTCCGGCAGCACAACCGCGGCGGACACCGGCGTCAATCCAAGATCACCGAGGAGGCGTCGAGCCGTCGCCAGGGTCTCGGTCTCGAGAAACGCGGAGACCTGCGGGGCGCCGAGTTCCGCATATCGGATCCCGGCCCTCGCCCAGCCTTCCATCGAAGCGCGAAAACCGGCCGCTCTGGTGGTGTTCTGGTGCATCGCCAGCAGCATCTTGCCGGGCGCCGCAGACTGGGCATTGACGGCGCGGGCCAGGGTGGCCGCCACGGGGGTCAGGAGCAGCGATCGTCTACTGAGCATGCCGCCTACTATAGCCTCAAGACGGGTCTGGCGGGTACGCGATGCTCGTTGGTCATTTCCTGGCACGGCGCGACGTTGACGGCCAGGTCGGGCGGCGGGACCTGGAGGTCGCGGGCCGCGAAGGCAGGAACGAAGACGAAATCCGGCGCGTCGGGACCGGTGAACCAGGCCTCCGGCGACGCCTCGCGTAGATGGCGGCGGTGCTATCGGGAAACACGGCCTTCAGATAGACGATCGAGAACAACAGGGTCGGCGGTAGATCCACGATGACGTAGGTCGTATTGGGCAACGCGTCTTGAACTGCTAGGCCAGCCCGCTCCGATCTCGACCACTGTGACCCTGCGGTCGACTTCCCGCAGCTCGGCGAGCACCTGGCAGCGGTCGAGGGCAATCAAACACTCGTAGAACTTGAGTGTGGCAATGTTGACGAGGTCACCGTCTATCCGGTGCCCGAAACCGCCGAGCCGCGGGGACTCGGGCACAAACAAACCACCGGCTGGGCCGCCTTCAGGGCAACCCCCAGACTCACCCCGCCGGTACCACCCTCCGTCGGTTTCGAATGCAATTACTGGTTCACGACGAGTCAGCGATGGTTCACTTGCGTTCGTCTTCCTGATCCACACTTCTCGAGTCACGCTCGATGTGTCCCAAACGCTCACGACCAGCACTCTTGATGCCAGCCGCTTGGGCTGGTTTGAAGCCTGCTCCTGACAGCTGACTTTGACGGGCCTCCGTCATCTTCTCTGCAGCTTGCTGCGGCGCATGATAGTAGGGCCAGACGGCGTGACTGATGATTTCATAGTAGGGCCAGACGGCGTGACTGATGATTTCGCGGGGAAATGGGAATCCGAGGTAGCTGGGCGACCGGCTCGTCATCGGGCCACTCTTCCACTTGCGGCTCAACGTGACAACGCCAGCAACACCCATGCGGCGCTAACCCGCATTATTGATGAAGGAGTCGATTCCGGTCTCACGCGCGGATGAATCGTCTCGCGCCTGCCGGATCGGACGTCGTCGGGAGTGGATGTCGGCCCTGCGTACGCCGCGGGGCGCGCGGATGCCTCGGGCGAGGACCGGCGACAGACAGCTCCGCCGGGGGCGGGCGGGGAGGCGGGCGGGGAGGCGGGCGGGGCGCGCGGGGGCGCTATCCCAGCCGCGCGCCGAGGGCGAGGGCGATGTGTCGCCACGCGTGTAGGTCCGGCGTCGCCGTCGGCAGGTGCAGGACGATGCGACGGGCCGAGCCGACGACATGGGCCCTAACTTGAGCAGCCGGTCGCGCAGCCAGGTCACCTGGGTGCGGGCACACGCGGTCCGCGCGGCGCGCAGTCGGAGTTCTTGCATCAACACGTAGGCCGCCGCCGTGAGGAGCACGCGCAGCTGATTCGCCCAGAAGCGATAGCAGCTGGTGCGGCCGATCTAGAGCCCGTCGTGGAGTTCCTTGATCCGATTCTCGATGTCGCCGCGCGCACAGTAGATCCGCTCGTAGATGAAGCGGGGGTTGTCCTGCGGCGCGCGGCCCCACGTGCGGGCGGTATGGTCGGCGTCGAGATAGACATGCTCGGTCGCCCCGCTCGCCTCGATCTGGACGCGTGCGGCGGCCATGGCCGGTGCGGCATGGTGCTGCAAGACCGAGTTTTTCGCCATCGCGACGACGTAGTCGAGCCCCGGCTCGGTGTCCAGGACGTCGAAGATCTCCGGGGTGGCAAAGCCCCCGTCGAGCCGCACGAGGAACCGCGCCCATGGAAAGGCGCGTCGCAACAGCGCCAGCAGGCGGCGCAACACGCCCATGGCGCCCTGCGTGGCCGGCACGTTGCCGGGGCGCAGCACGGCCGCGGCCAGGTACTGCTCGACTTCGTCGTCGAAGGTCAGAAACGCGAGCAACGGCAGATAACACCAGCTGTCGTAGTTCCCGTTGAAAAAGGTGAGCTGTTGGGCGCCATGAGTCGCATCCTCGGTGGGGTCGAGATCGACCGTGATCCGCCGGGATCGCCCGCGGCGGCGCCGGCGATGCCGAAGATCCGCTGGCTCAGCAGATCCTCCAGCGTATGCCGGACCTTGCCGGACTGCCGGGCGTCGACCAGGCACTGTGCGAACCCCTCGATCACGTCGTACTGCCGCTCGGCCGCCTTGAGCAGCACGGCCCCGCCATCAGAGCTCGCGTGCTGTTGGTCGAACGTAGCGACCAGGGGTCTGTCGAAGAGATCCGGGAACAGAACAGTCTGTGGTACCGTCTCGGGGTTCATCACAAGCGCCTCCGTCGTCGGGAAAGTCTGCATCCAACAGCTTTGTACGACTGCGGGGGCGTTTGTGTTTCTACCGAAATCGACCGCTTCGTGAATTATCCGGACTAAGACCTGCCAGGTCGCCGAAACTACAGGAGGCGACCCACAACATGACGATAGTCGGTCACGACCGGAGTGGCGTTCTTCGGGGGTTTGGCAGTCAGCACGGTGTATGGCTCAGGCAGCACCTCCACGACCTCCACGGCATAGCGTGTGGCCAGGAGTTCCGTGACGGTGGAGAGTTCGCCGTTATACGGCGAGCGATCCCGATTCAGGCTGTAGATACGCTCACAACCCGCATCGGCGAGGATGTTGACGTAGCCCGTGACTTGCGCGTTGGTCATTTCCTGGAATGACGCGATGTTGAGGGCCAGGTCGGGCTTCGGGACGCAAATGTCACCGGCGGCGAACGCGGGAACGAAGACGAAGTCCGGTGCGTCGGACCCGGTGAACAACGCCTCTGGCGACGTCTCACCATAGATTGCGGAAGCGCTTTGTCGTCAGAATCCTGAACCAGATCTCGACCTGGTTCAGCCAGCTGCCGTGGCGCGGGGGAAACACGAACGAGAAGCGCGGATAGGTCGGCAGCCAGTCGCGCGCCGGCTAGCCCCGTCGGGTATTAATGTTGTCGGTGATGAGGATCACGGGTCCGCGGGGATACCGGTGTCGGAGCAGGTCGAGAAACGCGAGCACGTCGGGCACCTTCCGGTCCTTCGTCACTTGCACGACCACGCCGCCAGTCCGAATGTTGAACGCTGCGAAGACGTTGCGCGTGCCGTCGATACTCGAACTCGACCCGGGCCGGGTGGCCGGGACGCAGCGGCTGGGTTGGGTGTCGCCGCGACAGGGCTTGGACGCCCGGCTTGTCGTCCACGCAGAGGACGGTCGTTCCCCGCGGCGGCTGGACATACAACTGGCACACCCGCTGGACTTTGGCATCGCGGTACAGCGAAAAATAGGGCGGTGCCGAAGAAATTGGACCGCCGCGAGAAGATACTTGACGTTGTAGTGAAGCGTCATCCCGAGCACGACCTTGACAGTGGCGGGATCGATCTTCGTCCGGCGGGGCGCAGACCTCGGCTGGTTTCTGTTAATGTCGCTGGTCGAAACAACCTCGTGGGACGGTGACGGCTCGTAGCTCCTCGACCGGCGACTGCGACCTCACAGACTAGAGATCGCTTAGCTGCTGCAGGCGGCCCGTGCTGTCGCCGAAGCGCTCGACCGGAACATCCAGCTTGTCCAGCAGTGACAGATATAAATTCGTCAGCGGCGTGCCCTCCGCGTATCGGACGTGGTGTCCGGCACGAAGCTGACCCGCGCCGCCCCCGGCCAGGAGAATCGGCAGGTCTTGAATATTGTGGAGGTTGCTGTTACTCATCCCGCTCCCGTACAGGACCATCACCTGGTCCAGGAGCGAGCCGTCACCGTCCGGGGTGGCGCGCAGCTTGTCGAGATAGTAGGCAAACAACCCGGTGTGGTACCCGCCGAGCTTGGTCAACTTCGCCAGGCTCTCTGGATTGTTCTCGTGATGTGACAACGCATGGTGCGGGTCTGGCACGCCGATCTGCGGGTAAGTCTGGGCCGTGAGCTCCGGCGTCATCAGGAACGAAATGACCCGCGTCAGGTCGGTCTGATAGGCCAAGACTTGCAGATCGAACAACACCTTGACGTGCTCTTCGAACGACGTTGGAGTCCCGGCGGCCGGCCGGTCGACCAGCGGCAACTCGCGGTCCACCTCCGCTTCGGCTCGTGCGATGCGACGCTCGATATCGCGGACCGCCGTCAGATAGTCCGTCAGTTTGGCCCGATCCGACGCGCCGAGGCCGTCCTGCAGCCGTGACAACTTCTCGGTCACGGCGTCGAGGATGCTCCGGTCCTTTGTCATCCGCTCCTGTCGAGCCGCCGGGTCCGTGCTGGTGCCGTCGCCGAACAACCGTTCGAAGACCGCGCGGGGGCTGCTCTCCATGGGGAGCGGCGTGGTGGGTGTGCTCCAACTGAGCGTGCTGATATACGCGCAACTGAATCCTGCGTCGCAGGCGCCGGCGAAGTCCGGCAACCCGATACCCACTTCGAGCGACCCCAGCTGGGTGTGCTGGCCCAACGTCGCGGCCGCAATCTGATCCATCGACCGGCCCGCCTCGAAGTCGGCGCCCTCGGTCGGTTTGGCGTGGACGCCCGTCAAGAACGCGCCCGTAATGCGACCGTGGCCACCGGCCGGGTCGCCGGGCATCTGCGCCCCTGGCGCGTGGTCGAGTCCGGACAGCACCGTCAGGTGGTCACGATACGCAGATAGGGGCTGGAGTATCGGGGTGAACTCGAACCCGGCGCCTTGGGTCGCGGGGGTCCAGTTGTTCATGACCGCCCCGTGTGGCACATACACGACGCCAAGTCGAGGCTTCGGTCGTGCCTCGGTCTGAGCCAGAGCCGTGAATGCGGGCACCATACTGTCCAGCAACGGCAACGCCATTGCGGTCCCGAGACCACGCAGGACTGTGCGCCGGGGTAGCGCCCTCTTGGTGATGATCATGAGTCCGATCTCCTCATCTGGAACGGCTGGCTTCGTACCAGGGCGAGAATGAGCGACGACCAGCGGTAGTCGTCACGCTCCGCCTCGCGCACAATCGCACGGATCGCCGGTCGATCGAAATACTCGATGCCACGGCCCAACGCGTAGGTCAGCAGCTTGTCGGTGACCGTCGCCACGAATTCGTCACGCCGCTCGAACAACACGCCGCGCAGGGCCGGGAGCCCGTCGAAGGTGGTCCCGTCGGGCAACACGCCCGACGCATCGATCGGGGTCTGGGCCTCCGTATCCCGCCACTTCCCGACCGCGTCGAAATGCTCGAGCGCGAACCCCAGCGGGTCCATTCGGGAATGACAGCTCGCGCAGACCGGATTCGCGCGATGCGCCTCCATCCGGGTCCGCATCGACTGCACCACCCCGCTCTCGACGCGGTCTGGCAACTCTGGCACGTCGGGGGGGGGCGGCGGCGGCGGGGTGCCGAGAATGTTCTCCAACACCCACTTGCCTCTGACAACGGGAGACGTACGAGTCGCCAAGGAGGTGACGGTCAGAATGCTCCCGTGCCCCAACAGGCCCCGGCGCTTCTCGTCGGTCCAGGTCACCCGTCGGAATCGGCTACCGTAGACCCCCTCGATGCCGTAGTGTCGTGCTAGTCGCTCGTTGACGAACGTGTAGTCAGCGGTGAGCAGGTCGACCACGCTGCGATCGTCGCGGAACTGATCCTCAAGAAACAATTGGGTCTCACGCACCAGCGCGTCGCGCAGGTTGTCGTCGAAACCGGGAAACGCGTTGACCTCCGGGGTCACGGTGCGCATCCGGCGCAGATGCAGCCATTGTCCCCCAAAACTCGACATCAGCACTGTCGACCGTTCGTCGGCGAGCATGCGGCGTACCTGCGCCTCAAGCACGTCAGGCTGGCCGAGACGCCCCGCTTCGGCCACCGCCAGCAGCTCGTTATCCGGGATACTGCTCCAGAGAAAGAACGACAGTCGCGAGGCCAGCTCGACATCGCTGAGGCGATAGGCCGTGGCCGGCGCTGTCCCCGCCGGGTCGCGCTCGAGACGGAACAAGAACTCCGGGTCGACCAACATCATCTCGAGCGCGCGCTGGATGCCGGCCTCGAAGCTCCCGGCACGTCGGCCCACGGCAAAAAACTCACGCAATAGCCGAACATCGTCGTCCGAGACCGGCCGCCGATACGCGCGTCGCGCCAACGTCCCAAGAATCTCGTCGGCGCAAGGGCCTTCGTCTGCCGGACTCGTCGGTCGACAACTGAACACATGCGGCCGGGGGTCGATGTCCTGCGCTCCACGCGCCTCACCACCGATGGTGTCCGGCGAGTACGGCCCCCCGATGTCCACGCTGTCGAGCGCCATCCGCTCGACAAATCCACGACCAGTGCCGAACGTCCACACCGGCAACCGGGCCGGAGCGACGCCTTCGACGACGGACGTTCGCTTGACGAACGAGACCCCGATCACGTGTGTGCCGGCCGTCGCTGGGAACCTGACACTCAGGGTGCCGTCTGCCTCCCTCGACGCGACCTCACGCCCGCTCTCGGCCGGCCAGCGCCCCACCGGTAACAGCGCCAGCCTGGCCCCATCGAGCCGGACGTCGATCTCCTGCGGCTCTCGTGTGTTGCCCGCCAGGCTCAGGCTGACGACATACTCCGCGTCGAGGGGAAAGTGATGGCGAATCGCGGTCCCGCCCCTCGACCCGAAGGGCAGGTCTTCACTCATGCGGTCATCCTGCACGTCGAGCGTGGACATGGCGTATCGTGAGATGTCCGGTTCGACTGAGGGGTCTTCCACCGCCAGACGGGCAATCTTGCGTGCCGCCGACATGTAACGCTCCAGCAGCCCGGGCGCCACCGTCAGCATGTCGGCGTTGTTGTCAAATCCGTAGGCGAGGTCGTCACCGGGCAACAGGGCCCCGCCGTCGATCTCAAGACCGAGCAGGTCGCGAATAGCATTCGTATACTCGAGTCGATTGAGCCGGTGAATAGTCGGTCGTCCAGGATTGGGCGTGGCCGCCGCGGCCAGATCGAGCTCGGTGGCCAGCCAGGACGAAAATCGCCCGTATTCAGCCGCCTCTGGACGTGGCCGACCAGGAGGCGGCATCGACTGCGTCTGCAACTTCTGCAGGACCTTTTCCCAGACGTCCGCATGTTCCCCGACCTGGTCGGCCCGCAAACCGTCCAGGGACAGAGTCCCTCGCTGCAGACGCTCGTTGTGACAGACCACGCAGTAACGATCGAGCACGACTCGATAGGTGGCGGCGTCCGTCGGCGGTTGCTGCGCGGTGGCGACGGTTGGGACGGCCGAGAGGAACAATCCGAACGCGAAACAGCGCATCACGCTCAGTCGCCGCCCCACCGTCTCTGCCGGCTTGAGTGGGTGCCTCACGATTATCTGATGGCTCCCTGGCTGTAGAGTTCCGTAGAGTTCGCCGGCGCCGTCTCGCTGCCGCCCAGGGCCCGGAGCAAATCCGCCGTGGTGCCTCCGCCAAGGCCAGGCAGCAGAATGTGACCTCCGCCCTCCGCGATCATCAGCGGTGTAATCCCCCGCTCGTCGGCGACGTTGATCTGGGCGCCGTGGTCGACGAGCAATTGCACGATGGCATCCGATCGAATGTGCGCGGCGCCATGCAGCGCCGTGCGCCCAATCTGATTCACACCGTTGACGTCGGCCCCTAGTTCCAGCGTCAGTCGGACCGCGGCTAGAGAATCTCGCTCCTGGACCCGCGTTTCGGCCGGCACCTGCCCGAGACCGGCCGCCACCATCACCGGCGTCGTCTGCTCTTCCGTCCCGATCGCTGGATCGACGCCGCCCACGGCCAGGGCGCGCATCACGTCCAGGTTTCCATCCATCGCCGCCAGCAGAAACGGCGTCGCGCCGATGAGGCTCACGCGAAATCGACCGCTCGCATACCCGAACTGCGGCGGAGCCTTGACGAGCCGTGCCTGCGGATCGGCACCATGCGCCAGCAACGCCTCCACCAGCCGCACTTTGCCGACGCGGACCTCGTTCATGGACCGCCACTCATCGTCGCGACCGGTCTCGATACCGCGCAATCGCCCGGTCAGCTCCGTATGCCAGGACCCAGCCGCCCAGTGCAGCGCGGTGTAGCCCGTCTCGGCGGAGTTGGGATTCGCGCCTCGCTCGAGCAACAGAATGGCCAGGTCGGCGTGGCCGCGCACGGTCGCCACCAGCAGCGCCGTGGTGCCGTCCGGCGCGGTGGCGTTCACATCCGCGCCGGCATCGAGCAACAGCCGGGCGAGATCGCGCTCATCTTCGCGCGCCGCGATCAGCAGCGCCGTATACCCTCCGGTCGTTCGGATCCGCACGTTGGCACCGCGCGCCACGAGGAGGCCCGCCACGTCGGCATGCCCTTCCCCCGCCGCCCACATCAAGGCGGTCTGGCCCCGCAACGATTCCGTGCCGCCTGGTTCGGCACCGGCGGTCAACAACGCCTCAACCGCCGCCAGGCTCCCGGTCCTCGCGCAGGTCATCACGGGCGTCTCCCCCGTCGAGCGGACGGCATTCGGATCCGCTCCGCCCTGCAGGAGCCGTGTCACCATCGCCGCCGACGCGTTGTCGCAGGCCAGCGCCAGCGGGGTGACGCCATAGTCGTTCGCCGCATTCACTTCGGCCCCAGCCTCGAGCAGCACCTGCGCGGTGTCCAGCGCATCCCAGTAGCTCGCCCAGTGCAACGCCGTCGCGCCATCGGGCTGCGACGCATTGACGTCCCGCTGCGCGGCGACCAGCGCCGTGACCGCGGCGTGATCCTGAGCCTTGGCGGCCGCAACCACCGCGTTGTCTGACTGAGCCGCCGAGACCCCGGCGGCCGTCACCAGCAGGAGCAGCCCACATCCGAACGCCAGTTCGCAGTTGGTACGCATCACGATTCCTCGAGACTGCCACGCAACGGACCGGTCACCGGCCCCCCACCGCGCGGCGAACCCTGACACAAACTGAGATGAGACACTCAGTTTAGCGCGGCCAGGCCCCCGGTTCAACGCCAACCGCGACGGCGGATGGCGTCGTCGCGCGGCATCACCCCGACAAGACCGCCCGTGCACTACTCATTCATGAAGGAGACCACCGTGTTGCCGCGACCTTGGTTCCGCTCGAAGAGTTCGAATGCATCGATGAACCGGTCGACCGGGACAATGCGATCAGCCCGCGGCTGAATCGCCCCGTTCGCCAGGAAATCGAGAATCTCGGCCACATTGCGCTGGTGACCGTCCGGGTTGGCCTCCGCCCATCCGGCCCAGATGCTGCCGATCACCACCGCTTGCTTGATGAGTAGTAGTCCCGGACGGATCGGCTGCTGCCCGGCCGTGAAACCGACGAGGCAGATCTTGCCAAGCGGACGGATCGAGGATACGAGCGCCTCAAACAGGCCCCCCTGAACCATGTCGATGGCGACATCAACACCCTCCGGGTGACCCAGCTCGGCGGCCGCGGCCCGCGCCTGCTTCTTGAATGCTCGATAGCTGTCTCGGTCGCGCCCGTAACACAGCACACGGTCGGCCCCGGCCGCCAGGGGAAACTCTTGCTTCTCGGCAATGCTGACTCCCGCAATGACCGTGGCCCCCATGGCCTTGGCCAGTTCGACCGCCGCCATGCCAACCCCACCGGACGCGCCATCGACGAGCACCAGATCACCGGCCTGCACGTCGCCGAGTACTTTGAGCGAGTGGTAGGCCGGGAGAAAATTCCGCCCAAGGTTCGCGCACTTCGCGAGATTGACACCGTCAGGCGATTTCCACACGCACGACGCCGGCACGGCAACGGATTCGGCCAACCCGCCGATGTTCATCTGGGCGATGACGCGGTCGCCGACGGCCACGTGGTCGACGCCGGCGCCCGTCTGCTCGACGACGCCAGCCACGTCCATACCGGGCACGTAGGGCAGGCTCGGCTTGTGCTGGTAGAGGCCCTGCGCCTGCAACGCGTCGGGGTATTGCACGCCGGCATAGTGGGTGCGGACCAGAACCTGTCCGTCCGCACACACTGGCGCTGGAATCTCATCCAGCGCGAGTACCTCGCGAAGCGGCCCCGGGGTCGGAACCGGTTGTCCATCTGCATCGAGGCCCGAGTAACGGTGACAACGAACGGCTTTTATCTGCATGCTCATCACTGCTTCAGACAAGAACAAAAACGGGAAGGGATTGGCCGACTCAGAACTGCGAACAACATAGCAGCTTCCCAGTCCCGCTCCCCGCGACCGATATCCTCAACTCAGCCGTACTTTGGCCGATCTCTACCTTAACGTCCGGGTCGTGTCCCGCGTCAGCGGCGCTTCACCACCACGAGGGTGATGTCGTCGGCGGGCGGACTAAAGGCGAGCAGGTCTGACTGAATGGCGTCGTAGATCTCCCGGGCCGTGCGGTCTTTCACATCGCGGACGAGGGCTTCGACATGATCCGGGAAGTATCGGTCGTCACCGTGCTCGGACAGACCGTCCGTATACAGCAGCAGGATGTCGCCCGCACCGAGCAGCGCCCACTCGTTCACTTCGTATTGTTCCTTGAACCCGAACGGGCTCTCATTAGCGGCGCGGTCAATGACGTCCAGTGACGGCTGGATGCCGATCGGCGGCGCCGACAGTCGGCGGTCGGCCCCGATCGTCACGAACCGGTTCTCGCGATAGGAGAACACACGTGGGAACGGTTGACCGGCGGCCAGGAATCGAAACGTCCCGTCCTCCGACACTTCCCCGTAGAGCAGCGCGACGAACTTGTGCGCCCCGGATGACCGATAGAGCCGCGTGTTCAGGTTCTCGAACAACCGCGTGGTGATCTGTCCGTAGCGGTCCAGTTCGTACAGCGCTCCGAGCAAGAACGCCTGATGCATCATCGCCGCCAGCAACGCGTCGGTCATCTGATGCCCCGACACATCGAGCACGGCGATACCGGCCCGGCGCTGACATCGTCTCAACCCGTCCGCTACCTTCGTCTGCCCCTTGGCTTCCGCTCGCACGATCCGGGCGTCCAGGTCGTAGCGCTGTTTGAAGTCGACGTAGATGATGTGATCGCCGCCCACGGCGCCGGTGAGCGGACGCGTGCCGCCCCACACGTC
>Ga0310121_10004615_pt1 | contig 12069 bp, 11 predicted proteins | sample CB27_Tmax_986_MG_FD_203504 | JGI IMG/M metagenome (GOLD analysis project Ga0310121, IMG submission 203504) | Marine microbial communities from Western Arctic Ocean, Canada - CB27_Tmax_986 | ecosystem: Environmental > Aquatic > Marine > Oceanic | place: Canada: Western Arctic Ocean | collected...
CTGCCGGCGGGCCGCCTCGGCATGACCTACGTCATCGCTCTCGAGGACTACTTCTTCGTCTATCCGACGAAGCTTCGGGAGTACCAGGCCCGCTACCGAAACTCGTTTCTTCACGGCGGCATCAGCCCGGAGGAAATGATCGTCCCGCTCGTGAGTCTCACACCGAGGCAATGAACGCCGAAGCGCACGCGTCGCTTGTGGCTTCCCCGTACCGTCGCGTTCTGTCGTATCTGAGACCGCACTCGGGTGTGCTACTTGTGGCGATCGTCGCGACAGCCCTCTTCGCGGTACTCGACGCATCGGTCTACGTCCTGCTCATCCCTTTCATCGAAGCGCTCTTCGTAAGCGGAGGCGGTCCACGCTCCGCGAGTGAGTCGCTAATGGAGAGGTTGCTTGACGGCACCGTCTACCGGTGGGTCGACCTCTCGGGAGATCCGCTCGCGGCCATCGCGCGCATCATCATTCTGATCCTGCTCGTCTTCGCGGTGAAGAACTTCTTCCACTTCACCCGCACCTATCTGGTTGCGCGGGTGGAGCAGGGGGTCAACCGAGATTTGCGTAACGAGGTGTATGACCACCTCGTAGAGCTCGACCTGAGCTTCTTCAGTCGCGTGCGCATGGGTCAGATCGTGAGCCGCCTCACGACCGAGGTCGAGCAGATGCGAACGCTCGTGACCGCCGAGTTTTCCAAGCTCGTGTCGGGGGTCTTCGAGTTTGCGGTGGCGGTCGTCTTCATGGTCTTGATCTCGTGGCGACTTATGCTCGCGGCGTTTGTTGTGATTCCCGGGGCGATGATCATCTGGGGTCCCTTGGTGAACGTGCTGAGGCGGCGGGATCGGCGCGTGCTGCATCTGGGCGGGGAGCTTGCCGCGCATGTGCAGGAGACGCTCACGGGCATCCGGCTCGTGAAGTCTTCGTCCGCGGAGCCGCGTGAGAAGCGGCGCTTCCGAGGTCTGACCGGAGACTACTTCAGACACTTTCTGCGAGCCGAATTCGCGCGTGCGCTCGCCGCGCCGATGACGGAAATGCTGGCTGCGTCCGGCACAGTGATCCTGCTCTGGTTCGGTGCTCGGCTCGTCGTGGCAGGCGATCTCACAGGGGCGCTGTTCGTCGGATTTCTCGGACTTTCGATGAAACTTTACTCGCCCGTGAAGAACGTGGCCAAGTTCCCGGCCACCGCCCAGCCGGGTCTAGTGGCGGCGGAGCGGGTGTTCGAGTTTCTCGATACGCCGGTCGAGATCGAGAACGCGCCCGGTGCCCAGAGGCTGGAAACGTTCGGATCGGTGATCACGTTCGAGGACGTTTCGTTCGCGTACCGCAAAGGTGAGCCCGTTCTCCGCGATGTGTCCTTGAGCGTGGAGCGCGGCGATGTAGTCGCGCTGGTCGGACCCAGTGGAGCCGGCAAGACGACGCTCGTCGACTTGCTCGGACGCTTCTTCGAGGTCGGCTCGGGTCGCATCACGATCGACGGGGTCGACGTCCGCGACGTACGGGTGGCGGACTTACGAGCGCTCATGGGTGTGGTCTCTCAGGAAACGGTTCTCTTCCACGACTCCGTGAGCGCGAACATTGCCTACGGGCGCCCGGAGGCGTCACAAGCGGACATCGAGGCCGCGGCGATCGCGGCCCACGCGCACGCGTTCATCGCCGAGATGCCGGAGGCATACGATACCCTCGTGGGCGAACGCGGGGTGGAGGTTTCGGGCGGCCAGCGACAGCGTATCGCGATCGCTCGGGCTCTGTTGCGCGACCCACCGATCCTTGTTCTTGATGAAGCGACCAGCTCGGTGGATTCCGTTTCGGAACGCCTCATTCAGGACGCGATCGAGCGGCTCATGGAGGGCCGCACGGTCTTCGTGATCGCTCACAGGCTCTCGACCGTGCAGCGCGCGGACCAGATTCTGGTGATGGACCGCGGACGCATTGTCGAGCGGGGAGACCACACCACTCTCCTCGCCCAGGCCGGGCTGTACCGCTGCCTGTACGACCTCCAGTTCGACGCGGAGACCTTGGCTAGCAGCACGTGACCGCGAAACCCGTGCGGCATCGCTTGCAGTACGGGGCCTTCAAGCTTGTCACCGTGCTCTTCTTCATGGTGCCTGAGAGGGGTGCTATCGTGCTTGCGGCCTTCCTGGGCTGGCTGGCAGGCAGCGTGCTACGGATTCGGCGAACGGTGGTTGACGAGCACCTCGTGCTTGCGTTCCGCGACCGACCCCGTGGCTGGAGGGATCGCGTGGCGCGCGCCAGCTATGTGCACCTCGCTCGCGAGTGGATGGCCACGTTCCGGCTCACCCGACTGGGTCGTGAAAAGATTATCGCCCGCACGAACATGGTCGGCTTCGACGCGTTCCGGACGGCGGTCGAGCAGGGGAAGGGCGTGGTGCTCATGACCGGACACTTGGGGAACTGGGAGTTCTGTGCGGCGGGCTTCACCGCGAGGGGCATTCCTCTGGACGCGGTCGCGAAGAGCATGGCCAATGCGCAGTTCGGCGCCGCCTTGATCGAGGCGCGCGAGCGGATCGGGATGGGCGTCATCGACGTCGACGAGGCGCCGCGGGGAGTGCTGCTAAGTCTACGCGCTGGGCGGGTCGTAGCGATGCTGGCCGATCAGAACGCCCATAGCGGCGGAATTTTCGTGCCGTTCTTCGGGAAGCTCGCGTCGACGGCGCGGGGTCCGGCTGTCTTCGCGCTCCGCGCCGGCGCTCCGATATTCTTGGGCATCCCGCTTCGCGATCCGGGTTGGAAGCAGGAGTACACGGTCGAGCTGCGCCGCATCGACTTCCAGCCGTCCGGCCGCCTCGATGCGGACGTGCAGGCGTTGACCGCCGTACACACGGCGGCGCTAGAGCAGGCCATAGGGGAGGCTCCGGAGCAGTACTTTTGGCAGCACAAGCGCTGGAAAAAGCGCCCTGAAGGGGAGCCGCTATAGAGGTGATGGATCTGTGGAACTCAGGAACCGCGCTTGGGCGTCCCGGTATAAGCCGTCGATCGGTGCCGCGGACTCCGTGCACCGGCCGCGGCTAGGTTGATCCCTCTCGGCGATGACGGGCCCGTGATCTACGTCTGCATACCAGCGCACAACGAAGCCTCGACCGTCGGCGTCCTTCTGTGGAAAGTGCGTCGCGTTCTGGGCGAATTCGATCGGGACTACCGGATCGTCGTGCACGACGATGGGTCCTTGGACGATACCCAGGCGGTGCTCGAACGCTACAGACGAGCGGTACCGCTCACCGTCCTCGAGTCTGACGAGCGGATCGGCTACAGCGCCTCGGTGGAGAAGCTGCTCCGTCACGTCGTGAAGGAGGCGTCCTACCCAAAGCGTGATTGCGCCGTCGTGCTGCAGGGGGACTTCACAGAAGATCCCGAGGACGTGGTGGGACTCGTAAGGGTCCTCGAGGGCGGAGCCGACATCGTTGCGGGAGCCATGGAGGAGGGTGATCGTCCGCTGCCGCGCGGGGTCCGCCTGGTTCGTGCGTTGTCGCGCGCGCTTCTGCGTGGCGTGATCGCAGGGGCGCCGGTGTCTGACCCTCTGAGCGGCTTGCGTGCCTACCGGGTGATCGTTCTGAAAAAGGCGCTGCGCGATCATCCAGAGGAGGAGCCGCTCTTGGAGTCGGAGGGGTGGGCTTCGAACGTCGAGTTGCTCGGCAGGCTTGCGCCCCACGCACGCCGCATAGCGGAGTCGCCGCTCGGGCTCCGCTATGACCTACGGCTACGCGAGTCGCGCTTCAGGCCTTGGAAGACCTTCATGGATCTGGCCCGCCTACGCGGGGGAACCCTGTGGTCTTCGCTCGGCACGGGAACAGCGTGAGTACCGTCGTGCCGCGCGGTGGGTGGGCGGTGCTCGGCGGCCTCGCTCTGTCCGCATTCGTCGTTCCGGCGTCGTTGCTCTCACAAGAGCCCGAGGATGCGCGGGACGCCGCGGCGATTCTCGACAGTCTCGCCACCCAGTACCCGACGAATGATCTCGCGGCCCCCGCCCCATTCGGGCTGGGGGAGACGATGCAGTACCGGGTCGAGATCGGTTGGTTCGACGTTGGCGAAGGCCAGATGAGGGTGGAGGCGCTCGACACCGTGCGTGGTCACACTACGTACCGCGCCAGGATGCAGATCGACGCCGGCATGATGGGTCTCAAAGTGCACGACGTGTACACGACGCTCTTCGACGTTAGCACGCTGCAGAGCTGGAGGTTTTTGCGTGAGATGAACCAGGTGACTTACCACGCAACCCGTCACTACGAGTTCTATCCCGAAGAGGGCATCTGGGACAACGAGGACAAGGAGGAGGGGGAGAACGACAAGTCCGGTCCGCTCGGCTCGTCTCTCCCGCTCGACGAGATCGCCTTCATCTATTTCCTGCGCCAGATGGAACTCGAGGTGGGCAAGAACTACACGATGTCGCGCTACTTCAAGGAAGATGGGAACCCGATTGAAATTCGCGTGCTGCGCAAGGAACAGAAAGAGGTCGACGGTGGGGTGTTCGACTGCATCGTGGTGCAGCCGATCATCCAGACGTCCGGCTTGTTCGCTGAAGGTGGCGAGGCGGAGATCTACTTCAGCGACGACGCCCGTCGGCTGATGGTGTACATGAAGAGCAACATCCAGGGGTTTCCGGGGGCGCTGGAGTTGTACCTCAAGGAGTATCAACCGGGGGTGCCCCTGAACGCTGACTCGAGAGTGGCGGCTGCCGAGGCGAGGGAAGCCCGAGCGCAGGCCGCCGTCGGTCGGTGACGGGAGAGCCAGGTCGACGCTCGATTCGTCTCCGTGGCGGTTGGCCTTCGACGGTAGCCGTGGTCCGATGGGGATGAGACGGATCCGGACCAAGATGGTCTGGCTGCTCGTCCTCCCGTTTCTCTGGTTTGCACAGCCTACGACAGGAGGGCTCGCGGTCGGCGCCGTGCTTGCCGCGGTGGGCCTGTTGATCCGCGGCTGGGCAGCGGGAACCATCCGTAAGGACGAAGACCTCACGACATCCGGACCGTACGCATATACACGGAATCCGTTGTACGTCGGCAGCTCTTTAGTCGGGCTCGGTGTGACGCTCGCCGGAGGGCACTGGATCTGGCCCGCGCTCTTCTTCGCCTTCTACCTCAGCGTGTACGGGCGCACGATGTCCGGAGAGACCGAGCTTCTCACCGAGATCTTCGGCGATCACTTCGTGCACTATGCCGATAATGTGCCGGTGCTGCTGCCCAGGCTGACCCGGTATCGAGCGGATCAGCTAGACGCTGAGGGCGGGTTCCACGTGAGCCGGTACAAGCGCAACAACGAATGGGAAGCTCTGCTCGGCACTGGCGCCGCTCTCGCGTTTCTTGCGACGAAACGCATGTGGCTCAGCTAGAAGGCTGTTGAAGAAGTACAGCGGGTCGCGTTGGGGGTGCCGCGGCCCCGGATCCTAGGCGGAGCTTCGAAGGCATAGCCGTCGCTACGTCGAGGAACTCCAACGACGGAGATGGGGCCGTGCCAACCCAACTGACAGAGGCGTACGACAATATCAGCCATGGTGTTGGGCACATGGCGGTTGCGCGGTTGATGCTGCATCTCTCCTCGTCGCCGTAGCTCGGCTACGGCTCCTCGTCGTTCCTTCCCTGAACGCGCGCAAGCACCATGTGCGCGGCCCAATGTACTTCTTCAACAGCCTTCTAGCCGTCAGCTTCCCAGGAGCTAGAGCACCGCCGCCACCGACACGTCCACGAACTTCCGCACCACGGACTCGCGGAACCCCTCCTCTGCTGCGACGACCTCTTCGCCGCTCAACACGGCGCCCACCCACCCCTCCGTGTGCCAACCTCCCGGCCCGTCCAGCGCCGGCAGAACGTCTGGGTCGGGATAGGGCCACGGCGCTACGTACCAGTACCAGCCGACTGGGTCGCCACCCGTCGGCGCCATCCCGATGCCGATCGTCTTCGACGTCTCTGCGTCCTCTTTCTGCTCGACGGTGACGAGCGTCGCGATATCGAAGTGGTGGGGCCAGCAGTGGACCACGGATGCCGATTCGTGGCCGTCGACGATCTCGCCCAGAAGTGCAGCGGCGGACTCATAGAGAGCGCTCAGCGTTCCCAGCTCATTCTGCTGGCTTTCGCTGAAGGGCGCGCCCTTTTGCACCGGATGCGTCGGGAGGTCGAAGTCAGGTCTCCTGATCTCGGGCAGCTTGCCCATGTAGTTGGCGAGACTGCTCGTCAGCCACTCGTACCCCTCCTCGAGCGTCTTGCCGGAGAGCGGGAGCGATGCGAGCGGATCGTCGGTCCGGTCATGGAGTTGGAGGGTCAGGTCCGCTGGCCGTAGCCCAACACGGAATGGGTATGCACCCGCGAACGGCTCTCCCATGAACTCTCGTCGAGATGCGTTCCACGTCATGCCACGATGGCTGTCGTCCTCGCGGGGTTCCGCGAAGTCCTGGCCAGCGGCGGAGATGATCTGGGTAGCCCAGTGTAGCTCGAGGGTTGTGTTGGTGAGATCGGCTGGCGCGACCGCCCCGAGGCGGGTCCAGGCACTCGACATTCGGTGTCCTCCAAAGGAACAGCAGCCCGTGGGTAGACGTACCGCGAGCCGCGCTGTGTGCTTCCAATATTGGGCTGCTACACCCGTACGTATCGCTCCATCGCTAGCGACACTTTCTCCAACACCGCATCTACAGTGATGCGTTCCATGCCGTGGCGATACGTCGACTTGACGGGATATCGCTCACCAGGGTACTCGGCGTACCCGTCCACAATCAGATCCTCGAAGGCGCCATAGGGTCCCGAGCGCTTCGGGTTCGTGTAGCCGTACAGCCCCACGACCGGCGTGTCGAGCGCGCGGCCGATGTGCAGTGGCCCGGTATCCGGGCTGATGAGCAGCGCGCTGCCCTCGAGGATCCACACGAGCTTTCTGAGATCGTCGCCGAGTGCGTCCACGACGCTCGCGCCGGTCGCTCGGAGCACTTCGTCGGCGATGTGCCGCTCCGCCGGTGAGGGTCCGCCGACGATGACCGGCCGCAGACCGTGCTCGCTCTCGATCTGCTCCAGCACGCGTGCATAACCGTGGGAGCTCCAGTTCTTCTCGAGCTTGCTCGTGCCCAACACCACCGCGCAGGCTGGACGGTCGAGCCCGGTGAAGAAGGCGGTCTGCGCCGCGCGCTCTTGCTCGGAAACGCGGAGGTCCCACGCCAACGGCTGGGGGTCTACACCCAAGTACTCCAAAAACTCGAAGTACTGATCCTGAACGTGACGTTGGCCCCTGGCAGGGATGCGCCGGTTCGTGAAGAGCCACTGCGCGTCGCGCGCGCGCGCGCGGTCAAAACCGAGCTTCACGTCCGCGCTTGCTATCGCCGTGATCACGCCTGCCTTGAAGTACACCTGTAGGCCGATGAGCAGATCGAAGTGGCGTCCGGCCAGCGCGCGTCGGAGGTCGAGAAAAACTCTCAACCGTTCCATACCGCGCCCGCGGCGGAAGATGATGAAGTCGTCGATCGCCGGATGGCCCTGAACGAGTCGGTGCGGAAGCGGCTGAATCACCCACGTGATGCGGCACTCGGGCCACGCACGCTTGAGGGCGCTCACGACCGGCAGCACGTGTACCGCATCGCCGAGCGCGGAGAGCATCACGATGCACACCTCGCGAGGCGGCGGCCCCGACCAGGCAGAAGTCACGAACTCTCCCCGAAGCCGTCACGAAGCGCTCGCCAACACCCATCCGGTAGTTCGACGGCGTGCCGATCAGCGAGCCCTCGCAGGGATCGCTCGAGCCGCTCACGCATGAAGTGGTGGGGGCCGGGCGCCGCCTGTGTCACGATGTTGCAGCGATCCAGGTCGATCACGTGCGCCTCAGTCTCTGCGAGGTGAACACGAAGGAGGATGTTGCCGGCGTTGACGTCCGGATGCAGGACACACGTGTCCTCCAGCTTACGGACGACCTTCCCCGCGATGTGGAGGGCCCTCTCGACATCGACCTGGCTATCACTGTTCCCGAAGAGGAGGTCTCGGAGACTTTCCGCGTCCGGGATGAGTTCGGTCGCAAGGTCGGCTCGATAGAACATGCCGGCGGAGTAGGTAGCCCCGGCCACGACCGCTGGGGTCGGAACTCCCCGCTTCCGGGCTTCCACGCACGCTTTCAGCTCGCGGATCGGACGACTGTCTCCCGCGGCTAGATATCGGTCGTCCAGGTAGCGTGCCACCGCTCCACCCCTTCGGTAGTGGCGCACCACCCAGTTGTCCCGGCGGTCCGGTCCGAGCACGGGGGCCGGAACCGCGTGCACCGTGCCACGGCCGGCAAAGGACACCACGTGCTCATGTCCAGCTGCCCACCCGTGCAGAGTGTTCCCCCCTGCGAGGGTCGCCGCGAGCCAATCGGTGCCCGCGGACCACACGAAGCCCTCAGACCCGGTGTAGGAGCAGGCCTCGTATCCATACGTGCCACGGAGGGTCACGCCTCCGCGGCCTCGTCGGAAGCCTCGATGACGAAGATGCCGGGGCCCTGGAGCGTCTGTCCCTTCACCTTGACGCGGAACGTGTACTGTCCGCAATGCGGAAAGACGATGTCCTCCAGGGGCATGATGAGTTGGCTTCGCGACGGGGGGTGGCCTAACCGGGGCGCCTGTACCTCGGTCTCGCCTTCGACCGTGAGTGAGACGTTGCCCTCGTTGTCCTCCAGGTCTGCCTTGAACAGATACCGGCCCTGGTCGGTCCTGGCCCACTCGAGCACGAGCACGAGGACCAACTGATCCTGCCGAGCCGGAAAGCCTGGCGCGGAGAGGTCGCTATAGACGCCGTGCAAGTCGATCTTCCCCTCAGGGGTCTGGCGAGCGTTGTCGCAGATCGCGGAAAAACGGATTTGAACGCTCATGGATCAGTTCTAAAAAGACTCTTCAGGAGGGACGCCCCACCCACCCCCGCCAGGCGACCGGATGCTGATGACGTCGCCTGCGCTGACTGAGAATGTCGCCTTCCCGGGAAGGCGCTCCTCCACCCCGTCACGGATGAGGACGTTCTCGCCTGGCGCGCCGTCTTCACCTCCCTGAGCGCCGCCCGGACCGACGGTCCGTCGTTCGCACAGGAGCACCACGCGCGCTGGGCCCAGCAGCATGAGATCGCGCCTCAGGCCGTCCCCACCTCGGTGGAGCCCCGCACCGCCCGAGCCCCTGCGGATGCCGTATTGGGTCACGCGGTAGGGATACGCGTGCTCGAGCGCCTCGATGGGCGTATTGAGCGAGTTGGACATATGGCAGTGCACGCCGGAAAGGCCGGCCCCCGTCGGGCCCGCGCCCATGCCTCCACCCACCGTTTCGTAGTATGCGAAGGTCTCACCGTTGCGGGGGTCGACGCCACCCACGGTGGTGTTGTTCATCGTGCCTTGAGACAGCGCCGGCATGTGCTCGGGAAGCGCGACCCGGAAGGCCCGTATGAGCACGTCAGTGATACGCTGACTCGTCTCCACGTTGCCGGCCGCGACCGAGGCCGGTAGCAGCGCGTTTACGAGGGACCCGGCGGGCAACTCCATCGTGACCGCGGACATCGAGCCGCCGCCCGCCGGGAGCGGCTCATCGAGCAATGCCTCCACGACACACCGGATGACATAGCGGGCGGCCGAAGACGTGATCGCGGCCACCGCGTTGATGCCGCCGGACACCTGGGGTGACGTCCCGGTGAAGTCGATGTCGAGCCTATGGCCTTGGACTGTCAGTGAGGCCTTGATAGGGACCGGTCCCGAGCCGAAGCCGTCATCTTCCAAGAAGTCCTCGGCCTCGTACCGCCCATCAGGAATCTTCTCGAGCCCGGCCTCGACCAGGCGATCGGCATACTCAACGAGCGCGGCCATGGCGGCGAGGGTTTCGTCGACCCCGCGCCGTTCCACAATCTCGAGCAGCCGCGACGAACCCGCGTGCAGCGCGCCGAGCTGGGCGTCGAGGTCCCCAGCGCGCTCCACGGGCGTGCGTACATTAGCGAGCAGCATTCTCAAGAGGTCGTCGTTCAAGACGCCCGCCCGGTAAAGTCTCACCGGAGGGATGCGAATGCCCTCTTCGAAGATCTCCCTCGCGAGTGGCATCGAGCCTGGTGTGGAGCCGCCGACGTCACTGTGATGCGCACGCGAGGCGACGTAACCGAGCAGTCGGGCCTGCGGGTCGTGGACCGCGGAGATGAGCGTGATATCCGGCAGGTGCGTCCCGCCCCGGAACGGATCGTTGACACATACCACGTCGCCCGGGTCCAAGATTCCGAGCTCCTCGAGTGCCGCCTCCACGCTCATCGGCATCGCACCTAGGTGCACCGGCATGTGGTCGCCCACCGAGACCGCGGACCCGGCCGGACTGAAAAGCGCGCACGAGTAATCCTGGCGCTCTTTGATGTTCGGCGAAAACGAGGCGCGTTTCAATGCGGCGCCCATTTCTTCCGCCAAGGCCGTGAAGAGATGACGGAAGACTTCGAGTGCGACCGCGTCGGATGCCGAGGGCATGGACACGTGTAATAGCTTGGATTTGGTCGACAAGATAATTGCGGTTAGGTTGTGAGGCTAATGAAGAAACCTAGCGGATGAAGGACCACAAGGCGGCGCGCTGAACGCGCGCTCATGAAAGGATAAGCGGAGGCTGGTTTGGGCAAGGAGAAACTCATGGAGCGGGCACGCGACGAGCTGTTTAGCCACATCAACCGTTGCGGCGTCCTGCAGGCCGAAGATGAAGACAAGAAGCATTGGATGGATGAGACCATCGACTACATCGGCGAGCGTTACCCCGATCTGACCGATGGCGATTTAACGGGCCTGCACGAGATCGGAATCCGATTCTGCCAGCCAGCCATCGCGCATGGCGCCGGCAGTACCTCGAAAAAGCTGGACGACGCAACCGTGGCGTAACGCCGGTTCGCGAACTTCATGTAGGGGTGCGGGGAGCCTAAGGGGCCTCCCGCGCCCCTCTTCTTTTTTGGACTTTTGACTCAAATACGTTCGTGTTCGCCTCGCGAATGGGAATCCTCCAAAAGCCTGGCCTTTTTAGGTGGCGAGGAGTTGGCTTCGCGCATATACTTCCGGCCGCTCGTCGCTGGATTTCCCGAGGAGGACTCCATGGGCACTAGACGCGATTTCATCAGGACGTCGGCGGGAATGGGCGCGGGCGCGGCTCTCGGCGTGTTTCCCAAGGGCCTGCGAAGCACGCCAGCCGTGGTGATTCGTCGTGTGACACCGACGTGCATTGCGTCCGCGAACGGACTCGGGGCGGTCAGCCGAGCGATCGAAGAGCTCGCGAACGGAGCGGAAACGATCGACGCGATCGTGCGTGGCGTGAACCTCGTGGAACAAGACCCGCAGGACACGTCGGTCGGGTACGGGGGACTGCCCAACCAGGATGGGGTCGTCCAGCTCGATTCTTCCCTCATGCATGGCCCCACACGCGGTGCGGGTGCAGTCGCCGCGATCGAGGGTGTCAAGCGACCCTCGCTCGTCGCGCTCGACGTGATGCGCTACACCGATCACCACCTGCTGGTCGGTGAGGGGGCGCAGCGCTTCGCGGCGTCGATGGGGCACAAGATCGAGAACTTGCTGACTGACGAGACTCGTCAGCGTTGGATCGAATGGCGGGCGCGCCTGAGCGATCGGGACGATTACCTCCTGCCGGAGGAGTCTGGTGAGCGCGTCGAGCGGTTCCGTGAGCCTGACGAATTCGGCGATGGTCTGCTCGACTCTCACACCGGCTTTCGCCCTCAGGGAACGATCAACTGCGATGTTGTGGACGCGAACGGCGACCTCTCGTCCGTGACCACGACCTCGGGTCTCTCGTACAAGATCCCAGGGCGCGTGGGTGACTCCCCCATCATTGGTGCGGGCCAGTACTGCGACAACGACGTGGGGGCCGCCGGATCGACGGGGCGTGGTGAGGCCGTCATCAAGACGTGTGGTAGCCACACGATCGTGGAGCTCATGCGCAACGGCATGCATCCGAAGGACGCCTGCCTAGAGGCGCTTCGCCGAATCGTACACGTGACCGTGGAGGCCCGTCTCATTCGTGAGGACGGCCTTCCTAACTTCAGCGTGAACTACTACGCCGTGAACAAGAAGGGTCAGTATGGCGGTGCCGCGATCTATTCGGGAGCGCGTTTTGCC
>Ga0310121_10004616_pt1 | contig 12068 bp, 8 predicted proteins | sample CB27_Tmax_986_MG_FD_203504 | JGI IMG/M metagenome (GOLD analysis project Ga0310121, IMG submission 203504) | Marine microbial communities from Western Arctic Ocean, Canada - CB27_Tmax_986 | ecosystem: Environmental > Aquatic > Marine > Oceanic | place: Canada: Western Arctic Ocean | collected...
TTTGGCAGCGTTTCGTAATTTGGTGGGGCAACGGCGCCTCTCCTCGCTTGCGCGTCAGGCTAGTGTTTAGGTGGCATTGCAATCTATGTCAGCATTTGTCCGAGTTATGATCAAGGCCGTTGCGCTGCAGGGGAATTGGAAAATGCTATCGCGCTACAATAAGACTCTAAGAGGTATGAGGTTTTCATCAGCCCAGTGCTAGCCTGTCGAGGGCTAACGGATATTAATCGTAAGCCATCTGCTCCGATCGCGTAAGTCGCTGGCTGGACTGTCTCAGCCATGACATTTCGAACCTCAATGTATTTCAACACGCTTCCGGTCGAAATGCCCCGTCTTTCTGTATCTGGGTGAATCATTCCCGGCCTGGTGTCGTTTTCTCAAAATCTTTTTTCGTCACGTTTCGCGCCCCATTTTGCATTGATTGCGGTCTGCTTTGAGGCTTTCTATGCTGGCACCAAGTTTATGTCGCACGGACATACTCTTCGACGTCGTGGTTCGTGCGCCGTCATGTTTTACATAGCCCGTGACAACCCAGAACCCAGTTTTCTAAATTTGTTTTTGTCACCTTTTGCGCCCCATTTTGCATTTATTGTGGTCTGCTTTGGGGCTTTCTATGCTGGCACCAACCTTACTTCGCACGGGCATACTGTTCGACGTCATGGTTTGTACGTCGTCATGTTTTACATAGCCCGTGACAACCCAGGCCCCATAGGAGTGACAACGTCATGAATCGCCACATTTTCGCACCGCAAACGGCACGGCAACGTTCCTGGTTCAAAAGCCATCCCACCGGTCGTCGGCACGTTCCCATGAGCTGCGAGTTACTCGAGCGAAAGCTAATGCTCTCGGCTACGTCGACGGAAACGCAAACGTTTGATACGGCTGCGTCGGCAGCGGCGGACGGTTGGACCGAGATTGGTTGCACTCGCGATCTGACCAACTGTGGCACCGATTTCGGCTTCAGCGCGTCCAGCAATGCTGGAGGGTCTGCTGGTGAGGGTGGTGGGCGATTCAGCCGATGGGGCAGCCAAGCGTTCTACGTTGACTCTGACCTGGGAGGCAATGTTACCCTTGACGATCACCTGACGGCAACTGGAAAGGTCTATTTTGACCAGGTTCAGCTCACCGCGGGAGTCAACTTTGGCTGGTATGATGTAGATCCGAATGACTTAGATCGGGCATCATCGACTCTACCAGCACTGGGCATGTTTTTCGCCGAGGGCGGCCGTACGGGCGCCAGGGTAAGGACACCGCCGAGTGGCGGAATTGGGCCGATCAATGGGCAATTATCTCTTCCGAATGATATCCCTCTCGAGTTCTCATTCGTTTACGATCCAGATGACGGCGTCTATGGATCGATGACGTACACATTGACCAATCCTGCCGTTCCGTCATCTAGCACCATTTCATTTCAAATGACGGATGCGATACGCAATTCGGGAGTACAGTTCAATGCTTTCGGGCTTCAGGTTGGAGGGGCGTTTGGTAGTGAGAACGTAAATGAGGAAGGATATGTATTTTTCGACAACCTCACCTACTCCACCGCCGTGCAACAGGTGGAGATCGACGTCAAGCCCGGAAGTGATCCCAACTCGATCAACGTCAACAGCCACGGTGCCATTGCAGTTGCCATCCTCAGCGACGCGTCGTTAGACGCGACGCAGGTGGATGCGACCACGGTTCTATTCGCCGGTGCCTTCGCTTTTCAGAATGCGCTGGAAGACGTAGATGACGACGGTGATCTTGATATGGTGTTGCACTTCCGCACCGACGAGACAAACCTGGACGCCATATACGCTGAGCTGATCGAAAACGACGTCAATGCCGACGGCGTCCTCGATTCGAGCAATCAGGTGGTGGAATCATCTCTGACCGGTGAAACCCTGGCAGGGAGTGGTTTTGCGGGCTTCGACGAGGTTAATCTGTTTTTGAAGGGGAAAGCACTGCGTGATTTGCTCGACGATTTGTTTGGCTGAGCTGCAACGTGTGGGAGCGATGGATTGATCATTTGTTCGGTAGCAAGCTGGACAGCATTGATTCGAACTCCGCTTCGCCAGAGCAGCTGGGCGGCGGATGAGGCGTCGTAGGGCGATCATTCTACCGTCAATCGAGCCGTGTTTGACCCCGATTCGTTCGACCCTTGCGTGCGGCGGCGCGACACACTGAAGTAGCCGCGGGCGGTGTGACCGCCGCGGGTTAGCGAGGGGTTGACCGGCTAGTCACGCTCGCTTATCCGCATACGCTTGGTTCCTTCTTGTCGCGGGCACGCAAGGACCGCAGGTCGCTTATGTTTGACTAAGAACAAGATGATCGTCTGCATCCCACACGTGCTGAGGTCCAGAACAGTATCCGCGCAACCATAGCACACCCTTGATTCGTCTCAGATAGAAAGCTTTCGGAAAGTCGTCGTCTTCAGTTAGTTTCTCCGACGCTATCGTGATGGAGCCGTATGGTGCTTGGTGTCGTCGGAAGGGCTTTCCCCAGTAACCTTCGGGCTGATCAAGATACTGCAATCTCAGGTACGGCCCCAGCTCAAGCGGGCAGAGGCCAAGACCGAGGTCTCCGGCTCTCCCATGGATCTCGGCGATGGCGGCATACCGACGGAAGCCAAGATTGCGGACGGTCAGTTCGACGGTCATCACGGAGTATCGGGTCGCAGAGGTAGTGAAGTGGTCGCTAGCGAAGTCTCTCTCCAGACTCATTCATCGAGATAGCGTTTCTCTGCAATTGCTGGATAAGCTCCGATTTCTTCCGGCCGCCCAAATTAACATTTCTGGTGACGGTAGGACAATCGGGGTAGAGATTCTCAGGCGTGTTCATTGCATCCCTCGCTTACGCGTCGGGTTCCCATTTTGCGAGGAAATCTAACCTGGCGCAACTTCAAAACGCGCACGCAAGGAGAGCGTTGGTTGGTTTGTCAGCGCGGCTTCGGTTACCTACTCGTATGGCAGCGGTTAGTTTGTTCGCGGCACAACGGCCCCTCTCCTCACTTGCGCGTCGGGCTAATGTTAGTATGATGGGTGACCAATAGCCGTGACAGCGTTGGCCGGCGTTGTGATCAAGGCCCAAAGCGCCATACCAAAACCGATCGAGTCAAAGCCACCGGGAAAGCCCCTCTTTCACCGTAACAACAATGCCAAATATATAACGTCAACAAATAGGTTATGGCATTTATTAAAATGCAACCGGCAACAAACCAGATTGAGGTAGGCGAATGCAGGGTCTGGAGTCCTTTCCGTTTATCTGGGTAGATTATCTGGCCTTCGGCACGTATTTCGTCGTGCTGTGCGTCATCGGGCTGTGGGTCGGACGGAAGGAAAAGACCGAGGCCAGCGACTACTTCCTCGCGGGGCGTACGCTGCCTTGGTATGTCGTGGGCAGTTCTTTTATTGCCTCCAATATCAGCAGCGAACACTTCATCGGGATGATCGGTGCGGCGTTTGTGTATGGTATTTGTGTGGCCACGGCGGAGTGGGGCAACGTGCTTTCCTTCTCGGCGCTGATCTGGTTTTTTATCCCGTTTTTGCTGGCGTCTCGTGTATTTACCACACCCGAGTTCATGGAAAGACGATTTCATCCGATTCTGCGCCAGTTTTTTTCGATCTTAACCATTGTCAGTAATGTCGTCGCGTTTTTGGCGGCCGTCCTTTATGGTGGCGGACTGGCGCTGCACAGTCTCTTCGGATGGGACATGTGGTTCTCGATTATCTCGCTCGCTGTCGTGGCTGGAACGTGGGCCATTTATGGCGGCTTGCGATCGGTGGCATGGACCGATTTCTTTACCGTCATTGTGATGATTGTCGGTGGACTGATGGTCACGGTTTTCGGACTGTTGATGCTCTCCGGTGAGAACCATTCGATTGTTGATGGCTGGAACATCATGATCGAGCGTAATCAGGCGCGGGCGGGACTTTGGCAGGAAGTCGTCGAAAAAAATGCGCGGCAGATTGTCGGCGCCGATCACTACAATCGCCTCTCCGTTATTCAACCGGTAACCCACGAGATCAACCCGTGGCCAAGCCTGATTCTGGGCTTCTTTTCGGTGAGTATCTGGTACAACGTGATTAATCAATTCATGATCCAGCGCGTCCTGGGCGCGAAGAACGTGTACCATGCGCGCATGGGTATCGTGCTGGCCGGATACATGAAAATTCTGATGCCGGTGATTGTCGTTTTGCCAGGATTGATCCTGTTTGCTCAGTACCCAGAAGTGATGCAAAAGCCGTGGTCGGAAATTCGTCCTGAAGCTGACAAGGGTTACATTCACATGCTGCAAACGCTGATTCCAGTCGGCTTGCGAGGCTTGTTTCTCGCGGCCCTGTTTGGCGCAATCCAGTCGACCGTGAACTCAGTGTTGAACTCGACGGCTACGGTCTTCACGCTGGATATATACAAACGATTGTGGCATCCGGCCGCGGGAGAAAAACTTCTTGTCCGAGTCGGCATGCTGTCCTCGGTTGTAATTCTGATAATTTCAATCATCATCGCCGGCTTCATTGATCGGCTGGGGGGCAGTCTGTTTATTTACATCCAGTCGTTATATGCATTCTTCGCACCACCCTTTAGCGCTGTTTTCTTACTCGGAGTTCTGTGGCGACGGATCAACGGCCCCGGTGCGGTGGCGGCCGTCTTTTTGGGATTTCTCATGGGAATTGGCATGAAGTTGTATGTGGAATTTGACCCTGGCCATCCGTTGTGGATCGAGCCTTTCGCGATGCAGGGGATTATCAATTGGGCCTTTTGCGTGGTTGTCTGTATTGGCGTGAGTTTGGCAACACAACCGCCACGCGCGGAGCAGGTGACCGATCAACTCACGTTCAATTGGCATCATCTCAACATATTTAGTGAACTTGGCGACTGCTGGTACACAAGCGTTGTCACCTGGTGGGCCCTGTTTGTGATTATCATCCTGGCGATATTTTTGCTCTTCTCTGGACTGTTTTATTGACGCCGTGTCACTGCCGCTGAAAGATTGGCCGACTGCAGAGGCGCTCGACCAATCAGCTCGCGAGTGTGAGGACCGGGCCGGCAAGGAGCGACTCGTCAGGAAGCTGGCGATTCGTTCACTCGTGGAGTTGATGCCGCCGTCCGGATTCGCGGGGATGCGCAGCCCTGCTATTTCTCCCGACAATTCTCATGTTTTGCATTCGTTTTCCGAGGGCGGGCGGCAACAGATCTACTCAACGAATCTTCAGGCCAAGGATCCGACGAAACTGACTGATGGTGCCGGAATCGACAATTGGCCTTGTTTCTCGCCGGATGGAAAGCAGGTCGTCTTCGGCTCGTCGCGCGATGGATCCTTCGAGATTTACGTGATGAAGAGCGACGGGTCAGGCGCGAGACGGCTTACCCATAGTCCGTTTCAAGACATTCGACCCCGTTTTTCACCCGACGGACAACGCATCGCGTTTGTCAGCCACCGCGACGGCAACGGTGAGATATACGTGATCAATGTCGACGGTACCGGCCTGACCCGCGTGACGCACCATGCCGGGCGAGATGATTACGCGGAGTGGCACTCGGATGGAGAACGGCTGGTGATTGTTTCGGAGCGAAATGGCCAGCATGATTTGTATCTGATCGGTGTTCCGTGAAACAGGAAGGGTTGTCCTCGGAACTCCTGTTCGAGCTCTTTCCTGACGCGTATTCTAAGCCGATCGCCCGGTGCAAGTAACGGAGAAAATCATCATTGTCACTCGCCGCCAGCACCAGCGTCCCTAGGGATGCGCCGCCGAGATGCCGCCGATCACTGACACGTTCACAGCCTGTTTGGTCAGAGCAGGACTAGGGTCAGTTCTGAATGGCACTGTCGCCCCTGGCGCAAGGTGGGCTGATGAAAACCTCATACCTCGTAGAGTCTTATTGTAGCGCGATAGCATTGAAAAATGAGAAATGAGAACTGCAAAATGCAAAATCATTCCTGGAAAATTTGCATTTTGCAATTCTCATTTTGCATTTTCGAATTCCCCTACAGCGCAACAAACACGAAGCACATCATTTGCTCTAAATAGTCGATATTCGTGCTTCGGATTTCAGCAAAACGTACAAGTAAATGCTTACCAGTTCCTTAGCGAGGTAGACCGAAATCGAACTGAGCCAACGTGACATCGATTGAGGCGGCGTCAGCATCCGTGCCCGAGACAACCGATCTCATCGATTCCTTAATTCGTCGGGAAGAATCAGGGTAGCGGCCGAAGTAGTTGTCGGTATTTAACCGGCGCGGCTTCGTTTTGTCGTCGCGGGCAGCCACGTCGTACACCGCATCCACCCAGGACGGCGGCAGCGATGGCCGCCGCACGTTCTCAAGATCGCGGATGCCCGCCGCGCCGACGCCGACGATCTCGCCAAAATTGGTCGGCACCGTGAGTGAGATCGTGGACGCGTCACTGCTGCCGTGAGCGGATCGAGGTGAACGTAGAGGCCCGCCGGACACTGCGTTTAACTGGGTCTGCCCAGTGAATTTATTGGCATTCCAGTCGTTGTAGTCGCGCAGGTCCGTCACTCCGTCGCCATTGAAATCCGCCTGGCTCCACTGCCCCGTCACCGAGAATCGGTGGTTGTTCCAGATGCCGAAATCCACCGCATCCACTCGGCCATCACCGTTGGCATCACCGGGCCCAGCAATCACGATTGAGTGAGAATAATCATCGCCGCCGACCCCATCGCCATCGCCGTCCAATGAGTTGCCAAGCATGTCGGTGATGGACCCGGCGTCAAGTGTCACCTCGTACAATCCAGCATCCAAAACGTCGATAGCGTCGAAATGCCAAGTCGCCGTGTACGAGGACGGATCGTAATCGAACGTGACCCCCGTCAAATCAACGTTGGCATAATCAGCGTCGACGGCGGCCAGCGCGAGGTTCTCACCGCTGACGACCACCTCCTCGTCGAATGCAAACGCGAGGGTGCTGAGCGTATTGGATGCGCCGACGAGGCCATTCTGTTCGAAGGAGACTATGGTGGGTGGAGATACAGAGCTGGACGCGGTCAGTATCCCCTCGCCGCCGATGGCCAGGAACGACACGGCCTCCGTCGTGTGGCGGGTTTCCGAGTCATACGAAGTGTCTTCTTCCGCCTTCAACTGCACGCCAGCTTTATCCGAGTTTCCATAGCGAACGTGCGCGTTGTCTCCGCTATCATAGGTCGCCAGTGACGTTAACAAGCTCGGTGCCGTCTCGAATGCGGTGTCATACGAGAGCTGGTACCACTCCTCGCCAATCTGGTTTTCCGATTTTCCTGCTTGGTACGCATAGTTGTTCCAAGTACCAGACGCCTCGCTGATGGCCAGATAACCGACGGTCTCGGCTTGGGCGCTGGACGTGATCGATTCCTGTTGTTCCAGTCCGAAAATGAACGACGTCGATGACGTGGCCAAATACCGCGTCTGTAAATATCCCGGATTGTGGATCGTTTGGACTTGGCTCAATAAGACGGGCGCCGAGCTAAACGTCGCGTCGAAATGGACGGTCTTCCATGAATTTGGTAGCCGGTTGCCGACCGTGGCAGACGTTTCCACCGTGCCGACATCAAGTTGGGTCCCATCGAGCAGCTGGTGCGTACCCGCCTCAACGACGACATAAGTCACCGTTTCGCTGCCGTGACCGTGTCTTTGATTGGTGGGTTCAGCGAGAAAAATTGTAAATCGATCGGAACGAACGTCGGACACACGAACGACGGCCGGTTGGCTATCGTTGCTCGACGCCGATTGAGCAAACACAACTGGGTTCACGTAATGACGGTCGAGTTGGATTGTTTGTGGCTGGTGCGTCAGATTGCCTACACGACCGACTTCACCAATTTCGATCGGAGGCGGCGGTGCCGTAAGTCTGCCAGTGCCGCCGATGGCCAGGAACGAAATCGCCTCGGTTACGTGCCTGGTTTCGCTATCGAAAGTGGTATCTTCCTCCACCTTTAGCTGAACTCCGGATTTCGACGCAGAGTTAAATCGAACGCGAGCGTTGTCACCGCTGTCGTACGAGGACAACGACGTGATGAGGCTGGGTGCCGACTCAAAAGCACTTGCGTAGGATACTGCGTACCAATCATCCGTCACCGCATTGGAGGTCAGAGCCGCTTCGTAGCGCATGCCGCTCCACGTTCCAGTTCCCGGTTCAATCGCCCAATAGCCGATTGTTTCCTCGACGCCTTGCGCGGTGGTGTTTTCTTCAGGCTCGAGGGCCATCAGTACGGAGGTGGTGGACGTGGCCAGGTATCGAGTCTGCATCGCGGCCGCGCCGTTGGTTGTCTGAACCTGGCTCAATACAACTGGTTGTGTCGAGAATCCGGATTCGAAGCGGACGGATTCCCAAGAGTTCGTCAATCGATTGCCGACCGTCTTGGTCGTGTCAACGGTACCGACTTTCATCCAGCTACCGTTGGCCAACCGATGCCTGCCCGCTTCAAGAACAACGTAGGTGACGGACTCACTACCGTGGCTTGAGTTCTGATTCGAGGGTTCGGCCAGGTAAATCGTGAATCGGTCGGATCGGATGTGCGTCACGCGCACCACCGCCGGCTCGTTGTCATTCGCCGAGGCCGATTGAGCGAAGACGACCGGATTGGTGTAGTCACCAATCAGCGAGATGGTTTGCGACAAGTGTGTCAAATTCGTGATCTGGCCAACTTCTCCGATATTCAGCCGCGGCAACTGGGCCGTCAACATGCCAGTGCCGTCAATGGCCAGGTAGCTGATCGCTTCCGTTGTATGAACGGTCTCCGAATCAAAGGACGATTCCTCCTCGATCTTCAACTGGACACCCCGGCTCGTGACGTTGGCATAGCGCACATTTGCGTTGTCGCCGCTGTCGTAAGTTGAAAGGGACGTGAGCAAACTGGGGGATTGCGAAAATGAGGTAGCAAAGGAATGCGTGTATAAACTCTGAGTGACGGCATTGGCCGTGACACCGGCGTCGTACCTCATGCGGTTCCATGTGCCAGTGCCTTGATCCAGTGCCAGATAGCCAACCGTTTCTTCCACGCTCGCCGTCGTCACGGCCTCTTCTTGTTCAAGCGCCAATAAAACGGACGACGCGGATGTGGCCAGATACCGTGTTTTCAAGAATCCGGCTCCGTTCGTCGTCTGGACCTGGCTCAACACAACCGGCGTCTCCGCGAACCGTTCGGTGAAACTCACCGATTCCCAGGAATTAGCCAGTCGATTGCCGACGGACTTGGACGTGTTGACCTTTCCGACTTCCAACGAGGAGCCGTCCGGGAGCAGGTGTCTACCCGCCTCGAGCACCACGTAGGTCACGGTTTCATGGGCGTGGGTGCGGTCGCTATTCGTCGATTCAGCCAAGTAGATTGTGAATTGGTTCGACTGAACGTTCGCCACCCGCGGAATGGCGGCCTGCGATTCGTTGTTGGACGCGGACTGAGCGAATACCACGGGATTCTTATAGCCGCGGTTCAGTGGGATGGTTTGTGCCACGTGGGTCAGATTGGTGATCATCCCGATTTCACCGATATCGTGGACGGCTTGCTCTTCGATCGACCCGCCACCGTACTCGTACTCGAACCGTTGATTAGGCTCGACGGTGAGGCTCTCGACGGTTCCGTCCGGCCAAGTGATCTCAAGGGGCACGGATTGTGAATAGCTGCCTAATCCAAAGTGCAGATTTTGATCGTTCTGATTTCCCTGGCCAGAGCCGCCTTCCACGATTCGAGTGATTGTTTTGCCATCCACTTCAGCACGGACCACGGCGCCAATGGATGTCGTGCTCACGTTGGCGCCATCACCTCGCAACGTTACTTCAAGCCAGTTATTGCGAGTCGAGTCGTTGCGATAGAGCGTGCCTGATGTGACGAGATCCAAGTCGCCGTCATTATCATAGTCGCCCCAGGCCGCCTGGTAGGTTGCTGGTTGACCCGCGAGTCCTTCACCAGAGGTCACATTGCTGAAGTTCCACACACCGCCGTTATTCTTGTAGAGGCGAGCATTATCCGCGGGGTAGACGGTCGTGTAGTACAGATCCAGATTGCCATCGTTATCATAATCGGCGAGGCTCGATGAGGCGTAGGACTCCTGCCATTGGGCTACGTTACTACCGTGGTAGTCCCATTCCAGCATATTCTGAAAGCCGTAGTTGCCTTCAGGTCCGGTGTTACGCAAGAACTGGGCACCCGGCTGGACGGCCCAGGAGTGAGAAAAATTGGCAGCGAAGATGTCGAGGTGCCCGTCGTTGTCAAGATCCCCGACCGCGGATCCGATGGAGTGGCCGAAACCTCCAGTGGCCCCACGCGCCGAACCGACATCGACGATGTTTCCGTTTCCGTCGTTCTGCCACAACGCATTGGGTTCGAGTCGATAATTCGAGACATAGATATCGAGGTCGCCGTCTTCATCGTAATCGAAGGGATGAACGCCCCGCGCCGGACGAGGTCGTCCTCCCGTGACAACGGCGTCGTTGGATTGCGTCCAAGCGATGCTGAACGACTCCCCCGCGTTGTTAATCATCAAGACGTCGGGGTAATAGGCACTCGGCCACACCTCGTATCCGCCGACATACAAGTCAAGGTAGCCGTCGCCATTGAAGTCGCCAAATGACGCTGCCAATCTCGTAGGTAGATGCGACAACGATGGAAGCATTGACGAAACGTTCGTGAAGGATGTTCCGCCGTTGTTTCGCCAAAGCTCATTGCCGTCGTAGCGGTAAAGGTCGATAAAACCGTCGTTGTTGTAGTCGCCCCACACTCCGGCACCGCCAAGCACCTGGAACGCCTCGAGCGTGCCCTCGTTATTTTTGTAGAGCGTCCCACCGGCGTGAAGGTCCGACCAACCGTCGTTGTTAAAATCCGTCCACGAGGCATGGCCGCCGCCGACGCTACCGGCTACGGAAAAGGCCAGCAGGTGCCGTGGCTCTAACAACTCCGCTGCCAGCCGCATGGACCTCCGTCCGGACATCGTGTTTCTACGGTGCGCGCGGCTTGGTTCTCGCCATTTTCGGCGCGCTTCTCCACCGAAAACATCTATCATTTACCCGTGTTCCGTTATTGACCCACAGCGCGGTTCGCATTTCATATGACGCGCTGCCAAAGTCGGCATGGTGCCTCTCCACCCGAATGTAGGTGCAGCCACCTACACAGTTGATAGTATCGCCGAAATTGGCCCGCTAGGTCAAACTTTATTGATCCGGCGGCAGAGGCATTGGCGAGTTATGAATTGTACCTGGTGGCCAGGTAACGTCAGGATGAGTGCGAGGCCAATGTCAAATCGACAAGCGAGTGAGGGTTCCATTGCCTGGCCATCTCCCATAGCGAGACCTCGTCACGATCCTCGTCATAGTCATGCGAAAAGAGCGATAGCGACGCGGAGGACAGGTCCAAGCGACCGGTCCACGGACCAACCGGAGTTGGCTCGGAAGCTGCAACGCCCTGGCTGGCGAAGACGTCATCGACCCTCTGAACTTGGCTGCCGAAAATGTCAGCATCATCGGGACGATCAAGTCCGTCCACGTCAAAGAACGAAAAGCATCTATCATGGTCGTGGTCTACAAGATTTGCGTGTTCCGCGTGCCGATGCTGGTTATAAAGCAGCTCTTCCGATAAATAATTCGTATTGGCAACAGGACCGCTGGTCGGCGGGGAGGTTGCACCGTTGGTGACGAAGGTATTGTTCATCACCTGGTAGCTATTCTGGGTTCCGGTGAACTCGCGTAGCCTGAATGTCTTGTCCATATAGCTGGTGTCCTGCGCCCAGAACGATTGGCTGGTGCTATAGCGTAGGCCCATGGTTTCTGGATGTCGCTTGGAACGGACATGGAACAGTCCGTAGGTGTGCCCTGCCTCGTGCAAGGCAACGTCCGCCATGGCAATCGCGGTCGTATCGGCCGCCCCCCAGTATTCGTCGTAGACAAACGCGATGTCCGTAAGGTTATTGTTTCCTACGTCAATGTCACCCGCCACGTGCGCATAGCCGTTATCCAGGTCTGATACGCCAAAGAAGAGAGTGGTAGCGTCGGGTGCAATCTCCTTGAGGCATTGATTACGCAGCAATTTTCTCGGTGTTCTTGTGATGTTCTCGGTAAGGCCGCAAATTGTCGGGATAGGCATTCTTCAAAGCGTGCGTG
>Ga0310121_10004617_pt1 | contig 12067 bp, 12 predicted proteins | sample CB27_Tmax_986_MG_FD_203504 | JGI IMG/M metagenome (GOLD analysis project Ga0310121, IMG submission 203504) | Marine microbial communities from Western Arctic Ocean, Canada - CB27_Tmax_986 | ecosystem: Environmental > Aquatic > Marine > Oceanic | place: Canada: Western Arctic Ocean | collected...
CTCGAGTGCGAAATTTGTAGACCGGGCGCCACCCGGCCAGATCTCGCTGCGCCTGTTCTTCCGTCCGTCACCCGAGGATGTACAACGGCTCGACGACAACGCCTGGACAGAGCGTGCGCTCGCCGGCCTACAACGTATCCTGCCGGTCTCCGGACGGCCGCTGCGGACATGGGTGAGTCGCTGGCCCGACGCCCTCCCCGTCTTCACCGACGGCTATGAGGCCGTGGTCGCCGCGGCAGAAGCGGCGCTGGCACCACACGCCATCGTGCTCGCCGGATCGGCGTTCCACGGCGCCGGCATCGACGCCGCCGTGCGCTCCGGCGACGCGGCGGCCGCCGCCGCCACAGTCAGAGGGCTGACCTCCTAACTCAGCCCTCTTTCTGGTTGGCGTTACCGAAGACCTAAGCGATCAGAATACTCAACCCATAGAGTGCCAGCATCGGACCCGCCATGATGAGCTGGTTGACGGGGTCGGGAGATGCGGTCAGTGCGGCGGCCAGGATGAAAATACGGTGTGACTACCGACAGGGTCCCGCGATGCCCTGCCCCAGGCATGTCTCACCCGTCGCGGTATTGACGCGGTGCCCGGTGCGGGGGTCATAGCGAAACGGGCTCATGTTGCTGTCGGACCCAGACAGGGTGCCGCTCGCTGACACCGAGCCCGTCCAGCTCGACCCACCGGCGCCCGGAATGATCCCGCGCAGGCGCGTGCCGCCACTCGGGGTCTTTGTCCACCGGTATGAACTCCCCGACAGCCGGTCGTAGCCTATGCCGGACGACGGTGCGCTGAGATCGAACACCGGCGCCGGGAGGAGGGGCATCGCAAGTCCGGGGAGACGCAGCGGACCTAGCGGTACCACCGTGTCGAGAATGAGGCCGGACAAGGCTGGATCGGACGGCGAAAGGCCAAGAGTGGGAGACGCGAAGTCCGACAGTTGCTGCGACTCCGCGGGGAGGACGCCGAGGAGCAACACCGCCGCGGCGAGACCATGCTTTCTCATCATCCTCTCCCTGGCCCTCCTGGCCGATACTGGCGTCAGACTGTACCCCGTGTCGGGCCGCTCACTCAGGAATCGGCGCAAACGGCACCGCCGGCTCGCGTACGCCGGGATGCCCGGCGTCCTTGCGTTGCTGCGAAACGAGCGCGGCCGCCTCGAGCGCCAGTTCTTCGTCCGCCCGCCCAGCGTGCAGCAGATTCACCATGGCGTGGTTCCCCTCGTGGCAGGCGTATTCGAAGAGCGTGACGTCACCGGCTGAACGCTGCATCGGGATGGCCGCCGTATACGGCACCTCGAATGTCTCTGCGTCCTCCACGGTGAGCTGATAGTCGATGCTGTTGGCATCGGTCAGGGTGAAGCGCTCGACCACGGTGAGGGTCTCGCCGGACCCGCGCGGACCGGTCGGGGTCACGTGCGACGGCTGGTAGTCGCCGCCGTCGAGTTTCCCGTTGAAGTGCGTGGTCTCGACGACCAACGTGTCGCCGTCCCAATGGCCTCGTGCGTCGCCCAACCACTGCCGGATGTCATCCGCCGCGTGCGGTCGACCACTCAACGGCACGATGCGCGCCTCGTGAATCATCTCCATCATGATGACGAAGTGGTCGGGAGTCTGAAAAATCTGGTAGTTCGCGTTGTAGAGGGTTGGAATCATCGCGGTCGGTAGCGTCCGCGAAATACATCGCTCCCACGAATTGCGGTCAAACCAGGAATCAGCTTCACCGCGGCCGGCTCTCGCGTTCTCCCGGTCGATCAGCCGCTGCACGCCCCGGCCGGTCATCCGGATACGACCGTCGGGTGGATCGATGATGAGCGCCTCGCGTTCGATCTGCCCCGCCTGCTCGAGCCAGCCGGCACCGGTCCCACCGGTGGCTTCGATGACCGCCTGCTGGGCGCGGCGGCTCTGCGACTGCTCCTCAGACGTCAGCCGCTCCACCGGCGTGGTCGTCGAATTGTTCCAGTGCCCCTGGAGGTCTGGATGACCCCACGGAGTGCGGGGAACCGCTGAACCATCGGATTCAATGCGTTTCGGTGTCCACTGCGCGGTGGCGGGCGACACTGACACCAACGCCACGGTCACCACGGCCCCGCACACGATGAGCGTCCGTGACGTCATCAGGGCTTCTCCTGGATCGGTGCAAATGGCACGGCCGGTTCCCGCACCCCCGGGTGCCCCGCGTCCTTCCGCTGTTGCGAGACCAGCGCCGCGAGGTCGAGGGCCTGCCCTTCGTCGTTGCGCCCCGCGTGCAACAGATTCACCATGCCGTAGTTCCCCTCGTGGCAGGCGTACTCGAAGAGGGTCACGTCGCTGGCGGACCGGTCCATCGGGATGGCGGCGGTGTAGGGGCGTGTGTAGGTCTGCGCGTCCTCCACGGTGAAGCGATAGTCGATGGTGTCGCGGTCGGTCAGGGTGAACCGCTCGACCAGCGTGAGTGTCTCTCCGGTGCCGCGATGCCCGGTCTGCAGAATGTGCGAGGGCTGATAGTCACCGCCGTCGAGCTTGTCGTTGAAGTGCAGGGTTTCAACGACCAGCGTGTCGCCGTCCCAGTGCCCACGTGAGTCACCAAGCCACTGCCGGATACCCTCCGCCGCGTGCGGCCGCCCATCAAGCGGGACGATCCGCGCTTCGTGAATCATCTCCATCACGAGCACCAGATAATCGGGGGTCTGGAAGATCTGGTAGTTGGCGTTGTACAGGTTCGGAATCATCGCGACCGGCAACGTTCGGGTGAGGCAACGCTCCCAGGAGTTCCGGTCGAGCCACGAGTCAGACTCGCCACGACCGCTCCTGGCGTTCTCGCGAGCGACCAGGCGTTGTACGGCCTGCGGGGTCATCGACATCCGGCCGTCCGCAGGGTCGACGATCAGCGAGGGCCGGTCGAGTGGCCCCCGTTGTTCAGGGAATGCAGCGCCGGTCCCACGTGTCGCCTCGATGACGGGCCGCTGCGCCGCCCGCCCCTGTGCGATCTCCTCTGTCGTCAACTGTTCGAGCGGCGTGGTCGTCGAGTTGTTCCAGATGCCCTGCAGGTCTGGGGCGCCCCATGGGGTGCGCGGCAGGTCTTGGCCCGCATTGGCAGGAACGGACAAGGCGAGGACCGCGCCGGCGGCCACGACGATGGCGGCATATCGTGATTGCATATCGGCAGTATCAAGTATCAACGCTCACTGGCCGGTCTCGACGGCCCGTTCCTCGGCTCTGGCGCCGCCCAGGATTCCGGGCATGGCGTAGTTGCCCTCGTGGCAGGCATACTCGAAGATCAGATCTTGACTCTGGTCCAGCAGGAGCTCGACGGTCCAGGGGCTCGTCCAGGTATCCGCGTCGGTCAGGGTGAGTTCCTGGCGCAGCACGGTGGGTGATACGCGTGAGAAGCGCTCGACCAGCACCAGATTCGAGGAGCCACCGCTGTAGCTGCTCTTCGGGTCGTAGTTGCGGGTCTCGACGACGAGGGTGTCTCCCTCCCACCGACCACGTGCATTCCCGATCCACTGGGGAATCTTCTCGTCGAGATGGGGCCGCCCGTCGAGCGGGATGGTCCGCACCAGATGACCCATCTCCTGGATGATCGTGACCTGGTCCGGGGTCTGGAAAAGCTGGAAATAGCTGTTATAGCCGGACCCCATACTGGGCACGGCGAAGTGCAGGCAGCGGTCACCCAGACCGCGGCTTTCGGGGCCATCGGACGGTCCGCCTCGCGACGCGGCGCGCTCCCGGGCTCGTGTGTTCGCGGCCTCGGTCCGTGACGGTCGGCGCCCATTGGCCGGCGCGGTGATGAGCGACGTCCGGTGGTCGAGTTGGCGATCGACCAGCCAGAACGCGTTGTAGTTGCCGGTCTCGGCGTCGAAGTCTTGGAACTCCGAGTTCCCGAGCGCCTGCTGGATGAGCCGATCGCCGAGGAGGTCGCCCGCCTGTTCCGAGTTTCGGAACGCGGCGATCTGGCTCGTCAACTCGGCCAGCTCCTCGTCGGTCAGACTCGCCTTGTCGCCGAACTGTTCCGGTCGTTCCATCGGGGTCGCGCGGTTGTTGGCCCAGGTCCCTTGCAGGTCCGGCTGCCCGAATGACGTCCGCGGAGCCGTCCAGTTCTCCGGCGCGGCCACTTGGCCCATGGCCGTGACGGGTACCCACGACATCAGCGCCACTACGACCAACGCACACCATCGCGCTCTCATCTACGATCCCCCTTCAAAGTCCATCTCCGCTGAATGATCGCCCAGGCGGGGCAGCGCGCGCAAGGGCGCGACGAAGCCGGTGGAAAAATCGCGACTGGCGCGACGGCCCTGTGTCACAATCGAGCCCGTCGGTTTCCCGTTCAGGGAGACCCCCTGACCTCATGCGCGCAACTGCCCGGTGGACGACACGGATCGCGGTGGCGATGCTCCTCGGCGCCGGCCTGGCCTCGGTCGTGTCCGCCCAGATCGGGTGGGGCGGGTCTCGACGCAGTCGCACGGCGCCCCGATTCAAGCCGGCGGAACACCGCGATAACGGGTTTGCTTTCTGCCGTCTGATGTACACGAGCGTGCGGAGTGAACGCGAAGGCTACGGATGGAGCACCGACTATCCGGCGGCTGACGTCAACTTCATGATCCGGTTCTCTGAGCTCACCTCTACCGCGGTGGACCTGGGTGATCGGGGCAATCCGAACCACTGGGTCGTCGAGATCACCAGCCCGGAACTGTTTACCTGTCCGTTCGTGCTCGCCTCCGATGTCGGCACCATCGGCTTGAGTGGTGACGAGGTCGCACGGCTGCGCGAATACCTGCTCAAGGGGGGCTTCCTCTGGGTGGACGACTTCTGGGGACCCGCCGCGTGGGCCCAGTGGTCAGCGGAAATCGGCCGGGTGCTCCCACCCGGCCAGTACCCGATTCTGGACCTGCCGTTGAGCCACCCCCTGTTCACGGCGATGTACAACATCCGGGAAGTCCCCCAGATCGCCAACATCCGCTTCTGGCGACGCACGGGCGGATCGTCCACGTCAGAACGCGGCCGGGACAGCGCCGAGGCCCATTTTCGGGTCATCGCCGACACGGATGGACGCATTCTGGTGGCCATGACGCACAACACCGACATTCAGGACTCGTGGGAGCGTGAGGGTGAGGACACGCGCTACTTCGAACAGTTCGCCCCCGACGGCTACTCACTTGGGGTGAATGTGCTGCTGCACGCGATGAGCCACTGAGCATCTGGTACGTAGTTGCGGAGGCGACAAACGCACTGAGTGCTCTCTTGCGCGATGGTGTCGGATTCTCGTAGGAGCAAGCACGTTACCTTCATCGTTCCGGAGCGGATACTGCCACTCCTGGTTCCTGTCGCAGGTCGTGCGCAACCACTTCGAGGCGTTTCGGGCGCAGGCGGCTGATCTCCGCGACGGCGAGGACCTGCCCGGCTTCGTGGAGCAGGAGTTTCACAAGTTTCTGCAGTGCGGCGCCCTCGTGCGGGGTTCGCGCGGTTCCGCTGCGTCGGGTGCGGCTTCGACCGGCTCGTCCCGTTCTCCTGCAAGAGCCGCGCGCTGTGCCCGAGTTGCGGCGGACGCCGCATGGCCGCGCGCGGGACGCCGGCGTGCGGGACGAGCGCGGCGGCGCCGTGACCATCGTGCAACGATTCGGGGGCGCGCTCAACATGAACATCCACTTCCATGTGCTCGTCATGGACGGGGTGTTCGCTAGAGACGGTGACGCGGTGCGCTTCCATCCCACCCCGTCGCTCGACGCCGCCTACATCGATGCGATCCTCGCCACGATCGAAGCCTGCCTGCGGCCTGTCCTGGCGCGACATGGCGCCGACGCCGGGGACGACTCGGCCGAGCCACTCGACCCGGGAGCAGAGCAGGCCCCGGTGTGGGCCGGACTAGCCGCCGCGTCCGTGCAAGGGCGAGTCGCGCTGGGGGCGCGGGCCGGCGCCCGCGTGCGCCGCCAGGGTCAGCCCGTGGCCGCGACGCCACCACCCGACCTCGGGTCATACCAGGCCCGGCACCGCGGCTTCGATCTGCATGCCGGCGTCTGCGTGCCAGCCGACCACGGGACCGCCTGGAGCGGATCGCCCGCTACACGCTGCGGCCGCCTGTCACGCAGGACCGCCTCCAATGGACCGAACACGGCCAGGTCAGATTTGCGCTGCGTCGCCCCTGGTCGGACGGGACCACACATCTGCTCTTCGACCCGGTCGAACTCCTGGAACGCCTGGCCGCGTTGACGCCACGAACCTGATTCTGTATCACGGCGTCTTGGGAGCACGGGCGGCCTGGCGCTCGCTCGTGGTCCAGTACGGGACCACCGACGGGACGCGGCCGACCGGGGATTCCGCCATCGCCGTCGAGGAGCCGGCGGCGCCCCGGGACCCGCGCGCCGACGGGAACTATCTCTGGGCGAACCTGATGCGCCGGAGCCTGGCCCTGGATGTGCTCGCCTGTCCCCGCTGTGGCGGGCGACTCCGGTTGATTGCGGCGGTCGACCAGCCAACCGTCGTGGCCCGCATCCTGGGACACCTGGCGCTCCCCACCGAGGTTCCCGGGACCCGGCCGGCCCGCGCGCCCCCGACTGAGGTCGCCGACCTCTTCGTTGCCGCCGATCCCGCCTGACTCCTGTCGCCTCTGACGTCAGCACCGTAGAGGTGCGCCTCCGTCACGCCGCCGAACGTGACCCCAGCCGACGGTCGCCGCATCGTCAGCCTGAAGAGTTGCATCGGGACCGAGATCCGCCGACGATGGGTGGTCTAATCCGTCCTATCGTCTCGCGCGCCCGGAGACCTAGCGATTCGAGGCGCGGCCTTTCTGGTTCTTGTACTTGGGCCACGGAATCCAGCCGGACGGCGTCTTGAACCCCCACGCGCGGACCCGAGTCCCCCTCAGCACGACCGTGACCGGTTTGCGGTCCGGATTGATCTCGACACGGTGCAGCCACCGGGCCGGGCGAACGCGGACCGACAAGGGCCGGTGCCACCGCTTGACGATGGTGTCGTCGGCTCGAGGTGTGTGCTCCCAGTAGCCGCCACGCAAAATTACAGTGAGAAACGGCCACGGGTGGTCGTGCAGCGAGTCATCGTCGCTGGCGTGAAACCAGTGCACATAGAGGCCAAACCACGGGCACGACAGCACACGCAGCCGCTCGAGATAGAGCTCTCCCTCGTGCCGATAGATCGGCTCCCAACGCCAGAGGTAAAATCGTGGCTTCAGCATACTTAGACGGAGTTGCGCCCGAGTCGGAACGCCGGCGGCATCAGTGGACAGTTGTGGCCGACGCGGCGTCGATGAATCGGCGCAGCACCTCTCGCACGACGCCGTTGTTGGCGCGGGTGAGATTGATCAGGCCAACGACGACCACCCGAGTCTCCGGCTGCATGATCATCAGCGACGTGCCGCCGACGGAACCGCCGGAATGCGACAGCAAGCGCCGCCCAGCGACATCTCGCTGGATAAACCACCCGAACCCGTAGCCCACCCCCTGGCCATCGCGGGTCTGCTGCTCGGTAAACAACAGGGCTTGCGACGAATCCGACAGGTAGTCACCCGTCAGGTGGGCGTTCGCAAACCGCAGCACGTCTTCGGTCGTCGACAGGAACCCACCCCCGGCCCACTTGTAACTGTTGTTCACGAACGGCGCGTTCACCACCTGGCCGGCATCGTTCCGCACGTAGTAACTCGTCCGCCCCGGTACGATCGGGATCACGAAATCCGCGAGGGTCTCGCGCATGCCGAGCGGTCCGAGCACGGCCTCGCGCATGTAGTCCAAGAATGGCTGTCCGGACGCCCCCTCGACCACGGCACTGATCAAATTGAAACCATAGCTCGTGTACGAAAACGCGGTGCCCGGCGCGTGCAACAGGGGGTCGTCCTGAAAGATCTCCAGCGCGGCCACCACCGTCGGATAAGGGTCACGAATGAAGTTCTCGTCCCCCTTGTAGGCCCTGATCCCAGCCAGATGCCCACCCAACTGACGCGTCGTGATCGGGTGCGGCTTCTCCGGGAACGACGGCACATACCGTTGAATCGGAACGTCGAGATCAAGTCGTCCAGCTTCCACGAGCGTGGCCACGGCAGCCGCCGTCATCGACTTCGACACGCTGCCGACCCGGAACTTCACCGACGGCCACATCGGCACGCGGTGTTCCAGATCGGCATAGCCGAACCCCTCGGACCACACCGTCTCTCCATCCACCGACACGGCGATAGCGATGCCCGGGTAACCCCGCTCGATCTGGTCCGCCTGCACAAGACGGCGAGATTGCTCAATGACCGCGCCAAAGCGCAGCGGGGCCGGGGCGACGGCGGACGCGTCCCCGGACAGTGACGCCGATTGCCCCCACGCCGCGCCAGGAAGGACAGCAAGCAGCCCGGCCATCACAACCAGGTCACTCCACGAGTGCTTCATCTCGTGTCGCCTCATCGACGTGTCCCCGCGACATCAGTCCTGACGCTGAAGAGGGTCTTGCCGGCGGTGACGTAGAGCGTCCGCAGGTCAGGACCGCCGAACGCGGCGTTCGTGATGGTGTCTTCCGGAATCGGGATGTGTTCGAGCAACTCGCCCCCAGGCGAGAAGACATGGACGCCCGCGACCGTGTCGAGGGTCTCGCTCGTCCCACGCAGACGGTTGAGTCCCGCCGCGACGTAGAGGTTTCCCTCGCTGTCGATCGTCATACCATCGCCGCTCCGCCCCGGATGGAAGTCGTGAAAGACCCGCATGTTGCTGACGGTGCCGTCCTCGCTGAGGTCATAGGCACGGATCAGCCGCGGACCGGCCGCGCTCTGCTCCGTCTCGAGCAGATACAGCGTCGTGTCGTCTGGTGAGATCACGATTCCATTCGGGCGTATCACCTCGGGCTCGGTCAGAATACGCGTCACCGACCCGTCGGGGTCCACACGGTAGACGCCGTGCACGCCGGTCTGGTCCGGACGCGAGTTGGGCTCCGGCCGATCGGTGAAATAGATGCGCCCCTGCCCGTCGAACGTCAGATCATTCGGCCGATGGAGTTCCTTTCCCTCGTAGTGGTCGGCCAGCACCTCGACCGCACCCGTGTCCATATCGGTGCGGGTGACCCGCGGCAGGGCGGTTTCACCGTCGCCACCTTCGCAGGCCAGCAGACGCCACTCGCTGTCGAAGATCAATCCGTTCGCCGCATTGCTAGGTTGCCGAAACGTGGACACCTCGCCGGCGGTGGACATCCGCAGGATACGGTTGTTGTCGATGTCGGTGAAGAAGACGGTCCCGTCCTCGGCCACCGTCGGTCCCTCGGTGAACGCGACCGTGGCGGCGACCGACACCTCGCGGGACGAGACCAACGGCTCGGCCACCGCATCACCGTCGGGCGCCAGCACGGTGGTGGGCGCCGTGTCGCACGCCACCGCGAGCAGACCGCCCGCAACCAACACGCAGAGCGTTTGCGCGACCTGACCGGGAGAACGCATGGACCCCTCCTGTGTATTACGGCAGCCTGAAGGCGATCATCGCTGGCGGACGGCCGCCAATCGCCACGGCGATGTACTGCTGCCCATCGACCATGTATGTCATCGGCGTGCCTATCGCACCGGTCGGCAAGTCCACCGAACCGAGCTCTTCGCCGGTCTCTTTCGAGCGAGCGACCAGACGCGGTCCGCCAGTACTGCTGCCGGCCGTCAGGGCGCTGATCACCAGGGTTTTCGTCAACACCGGCCCGCCCACGCCGTCGCCCCCGACGGGTGGCAAGTTCAGGTCACGGAGCAGCGGGTGATTCCGCACCCGATCGCCGTTCCCCAGCGGCACCATCCACTCGTGCTCCCCGGTGTTCATGTTGATGGCCGTCATCCGCGTATACGGCGGTTTGAGCAGTGGAAGCCCCTGGGGCATCAACGCGCCGGTCCGTGACGGCCCTAGTCCCCGGCCCGTCAGCTGGTCGTCCTCCGACGCTCCGTGCGTGTATTCGACGGTGGCCCCAATTGCGGGATCGGGCTGGTACATGGTGATGACCACCGCCTGATTTCGAGACGGCACATACAACCAGCCCGAGTCAGGATCGACGGCCGCCCCGCCCCACGTTGCCGCCCCGCCGTCTGGCGGACGCATCAGCGTGCCCTGCCAGCCTCCGTCGACAGGTCGGGAGATCGGCGTGAACAGCGGTCCCAGTCGAAACGGCTGGACCGCCTCGATGGCCATCTGACGAATCTCTGGCGTGAAGTCCACGAGATCGTCGATCGTCACTCCCTGGTATTCGAACGGGGCCGGCTTGGTCGGAAACGGCTGAGTGGGCGAGACATACTCGCCGGGCATGTTCGTCTCGGTCGGCACCGGCCGCTCTTCGATCGGCCAGACCGGGTCGCCGGTCACGCGGTCGAACGTGTAGACAAACCCTTGTTTGCTGACCTGAACCAGCGCCTTGATGTCACGGCCGTCGACCGTGATGTCGACCAAGTTAGGTGAGGTCGGGAAGTCGTAGTCCCACAAGCCATGGTGCACGGCCTGAAAGTGCCAGACTCGCTCGCCGGTCTCCACGTCCACCGCGATGATCGATTCCGAGAACAGGTTGTCGCCGGGCCGATTCGCGCCGTAGTAGTCGTTGGTCGCGGTGCCAGTCGGCAGGTACACATGACCCAGCTCGTTGTCACCGGCCAGAAACGACCAGACGTTGGCGTTGCCTGAGTATCGCCAGGACTCGTTCAGCCAGGTGTCGGCCCCGAATTCGTCCGAGCTATTCGGCACGGTGTGAAAGTCCCAGGCGTGCTCGCCGGTCCGCACATCCCACGACCGTACCCAACCGGGTACCGCTTCCTTCGTGATACGACGGTCAGCCACCTGCGAACCGTGAATCACGCGGTCCCGGACCACGATCGGCGGCGAGTGGATGCCGTAGAGCAGCGCGTTCAGGTAGTCGCGATCCTCTCGCACGGCCCGCGGCACGCCGACCATGGCGTCCACCATGCCGCTGCCGTCGGGTCCGAAGTCCGGACACGGTTGACCGCTCTTCGCCTGCACGCACACCAGATATCCGTTACCCGTGCCCCAGAAAATCCGCTCGTCCTCTTCCCCGTCGGTCCAGTACGCGACCCCTCGCTGCCTGAACGTCCCGCTCATCGGGGTCGTGCCTTCCTCATAGCTCTTCGGGTTGAACACCCAGAGCGTCTGTCCGGTCGTGGCGTCGACCGCCACTCCCTGCGACAGCGCCGTGTTGAAGTACATCACGCCGCCGATCATCAGAGGCGTGGCGGCCATACCCCCCATGCGTGGGAGGTGCCCCCGGCGATACAGGTTCGGGGTGTCCTCAACCAGCGACTCGACGATGGTCTCCAGCGGTGCCCACCATTCGCTTCCGTCCGGCATCGTCCGGCTCACCATGGCGTCCGCCGAGTTCCACCGCCACGCGACCTCAAGGCGCTCAAAATTTGTGGCGTCGATCTGTTCGAGCGGCGAGTACTTCTGGCCGGCGATGTTGCCGCTATAGCTCCGCCATTCGCCATTCTCAGTGCCGTAGGTCTGCCAGTCGCCAGTCTGAGCGCCGGCCACCGACGGCCACCAGGCCATCGCCAGGCTGATCACAGCCATGCCACCGACCCGCAGGCGACTCTTGGCATACGCCATTCCCAGGGTCCTCCGTGTGGGCTGAGCCAAGACGCACTCCTTTCGCGAGTTACCGATCACCGCGGCTACCACCGGTCACGCGGGGCAGATGGCCTTGCACGTTCGTCCGGAGCGCCGGATTGGCGGCAGACGCGCCAGCCTGCGGCCCGGCGCCCATGATCTTGAGGGAACCATCGGCCACGAGTTGCTTGACCGAGTCACAGTCGACGTCGGGTGTGGCGATTTGGCCTTCCTTGTGGGGACCCAAACGCAGCACCTTGCCCCTGGCCAGGGAAATGCGAAGAAATCGAGCAGTTTGATTGAGGATAGTCGTCATCGTGCGTCTCCGTTGTCGGACACCGATGATACCTGTTCCTGACCGCTGGCGGCGGGGAGGCTTCCGGGCGGGGCATCCCGGCTGGCGGTGTTACCCCTCGGTCACAGACCGCCTGTCTGCTTCAGTAAGAGTAAGTATCCCCCGGCCAAGCCGGGGGCTTTCGCGGTGAGCCGCTCAAAGCGGCCTGTGGGACGTGGCCGCTACGCGGCCACGTGAT
>Ga0310121_10004618_pt1 | contig 12060 bp, 13 predicted proteins | sample CB27_Tmax_986_MG_FD_203504 | JGI IMG/M metagenome (GOLD analysis project Ga0310121, IMG submission 203504) | Marine microbial communities from Western Arctic Ocean, Canada - CB27_Tmax_986 | ecosystem: Environmental > Aquatic > Marine > Oceanic | place: Canada: Western Arctic Ocean | collected...
AGACACCTTCTTTGCAGTACGTGAAGGGATTCGCGACATGTTCAACAATGCAGAGGTGGTCACCCGTTTCTTCACCACAATCTCAGGCGACGAAATGGAAGCGCGGGACCCGATCTTCGCTTTCAATCCAGACCTTGAGTTGCTCGATCGAACCAATAACATCGAGGCTGTAATCAAATCCGACGAAGACTGCGATGAGTCTTGGATTGAGGCCACCTACGAAGATGGAACCATGCGTATCATCTCTTGTGATGATGTTGGCTGTTTCGGGATTCCCACGATCCCGCCGCTTGATGGCGAGCCTGCTCTCCACCGGGTGGAGATCATTGATGAATCGGGACCTGCTCGGGCTTTCGATCCCGAGACGGCGGAAGAGGTTGATCAGTTGCTCAATAATGCAACCGTCGGCACACCGACGCTGCCCGAGAACTACGAGCTTACACCTCCGCAGACGGTGTCTACTGGTACGCCCAAGCCTGGCTTTGGCAATCCTGGTCAGTCCTCGTCCGGTGGTGGCCTGTGCAGCACGGGTACAGAGCCTTCATCGGCTCCGTTGGTGCTCTTTGGTGCCTTACTTCTGGGGCTGGTCGTTTCCCGCCGCTTTAGCTGGAACGCCTGATTCTATAATCAGTTTTAACCTTTCGATGCCCGCAGCCAAATGCTGCGGGCATCGTTGTTTTTGGCTTATGAATATGTCCTATGTTTGACCTCGGGGCGCCCCAACGTGTAGATGCCAGGTATGCGATTCTTCTGGCTTGTTCTGAGTATTCTGGTGCTCTTTGCCTGTGGTGATGGACCCGGCGAGCCACTACGTGCTGCTATTTCTGCGGCGGATAAGGACGACATCGACGCCTTCGAGCGTCATCTCGACAAACCCTCTCGGGAGCTCTTGCAGCGGATACGCACCGAGCGAGAGGTGTTGAAGGGTAATTCCTCGTGGGTATTTATGCGTGGTAAACCCCATCGGATCTTGAAAGGTGCCAAAATTGAGAACATCGAATCGGTCAGCTCGGTATCGGCGCGTGCGACTCTGAAAGGGCGAACAGACCTGGATGAGGTATGGCTACTCAAGGGCAAGAGTGGTTGGGCTGTACATCTTGTGGGGGCCTTACCGGTGACGGATATACTTCGAATGGCGGACGATTGATGAAAGCTGTCTATGCCATAGTACTCGCTGTCCTTTGTGTCGGATGTGGCTCGAAAGAGCCCATCGACGTATATCGTGACATGCTCGCGGCGGCAGAAGTGGGCTATGAGGATGGTTTTGTGAAGGGGTTCTCAAAGAAGTCCCAGGCTACGGTACGCGCGCTCTTACGCCTGTCTGATGCCTATGGGTACGGTAGGGAAAATCCACTCAACATCATTATGCGGCCTAAGACGACGGATGCTGTCTCTCAAAAGATTAAGGGTGATGTGGCTATTGTACGCATAAGCCGGAAGAAGCGGCGGCCTCAGTCGGTACTCTTTGTGAAAGATAAGGACTCGGGTGGGGCCTGGCGCGTGGATTTGAGTGAACACGAAGAATTTGTGAAGAAGAAGACCCTGGAGCGATATCTTCAGAGCCGAGAGAAACGAAGAAAGAAGAAGAACGCATCGCGAAAACCAAGAAGGAAGAATCGGAAGTGACGGCACCAGGTGGACCAGAGGAGCGACGGCTTCGAGAAGAGCTCGTTCGACGAGCTCGGCAACTCTATGACCGAGGTCTTATTGCGGGTGTTGATGGTAATCTGACGGCTCGCTTTGGATCTCGGTGGGTGCTTGCTACGCCCTCCGGGCTCCCGAAGAACGAAATGGAGCCTGATGATCTGGTACTCCTGGACCTTGGTACAGGAGCTCGTACGGCGGGCCAGGTGCCATCAGAACCACGTGTAGCGCGGGCCCGTCGAGGGCGGATCCCATCTTCGGAGCTGTCCATGCATCTGACGGTATATGCCGAACGTTCCGATGTGCGTGCTGTGGTCCACGCCCATCCACCAACCGCGGTGGGTCTCACCCTATCGCCGGAAGAGGTTCATCTGGATATTTGTCCAGAGGCGGTTGTATTTCTGGGGGATGTAGCTTTTGCACCTTACGCCACACCGGGCACTGAGGACTTGTCCGAGAGCCTGAAACCCTTTGTAAAGCGTTCGAATACCATATTGCTGACACGGCATGGCGCGGTGACAGCCGGTGATACCCTGGCCATTGCTCATCAGCGTATGGAGTCCTTGGAACATATCGCAAAAATCTATGTGGCAGCCCGGCAACTAGGTCCTGTAACCCCCTTACCCGACGCAGAACAGGAACGGCTACGTGCGCTTGCCGGAGGTACGACGGCAGAACCAGACCTTGAGGAGCTCGTTCGGATCGTTATGGAACGAGTACAAGCGCGTTTATAGGGAATCAGTCCGCGTTATCAGCTTCGAAGGCAATGACCTGATTACGGCCAGCGCCCTTGGCCTTGTAGAGCATACTGTCGGCAAGGGCCAGCAGATCGGCCGGTCGCTCCCCGTGTTCGGAGCTGGTACAGGCGATGCCGCCTGAGATGGTCACCTGAATGGGAACGGAGAACTTGGCTTCGGCTATGGCTGTGCGTACCTTTTCAGATACGATCTGGGCCTGGTCGGTGTCGGTATTGGGCAGGATGGCCAGGAATTCCTCGCCCCCATATCGCCCAACATTGTCGGTCCGCCGTATATTTTGTTGAAGGATGTCGGCGAGCTTTCGCAGAACATCATCACCCTTCAGATGACCGTAGGTGTCGTTCAAGTTCTTGAAGTGGTCGATGTCGAGCAGGAAGACACTCAAGGGGTCACCGAAGCGTCGACTTCGCTCCCATTCCGAATCGAGCACTTGAAATACGAAACGACGATTGTATAAGCCGGTCAATTCATCGTGTATGGCGAGTTCATGGGTGGCCTCGAATAATTGGGCGTTCCGGATCGCCACAACAACCAGGTTGGCCAGGGTCTCAAACATTTGCACGGATTCGTTTGAAAATGGTTTTACTTCTTTGAGGGCAAAGTTGATTACCCCGAGGGGTTTCGCTCCAAAGAGGAGAGGTATAGAAACGAGTGAACCATGTGTTGAACGCAGCCCCTTGTACGAGGTGTAGGCCGGCACGTCGGTAACATCGGCGGTCACGAGTTTCTTCTGACTCTCGAAAACATGGCCGACGATTCCCTCACCAAGTCCAAAACTCAGGGTTTCGACCTTCTTACTCTCCTCCTCGGGCAGTCCGTGGGATGCCGTTAGCTTAAGGTCATCCGTCTCGGAATCGTAGAGAAAGATGGTGAATTCTACTTCCGGTCGGAATTGCCCCACCGCCGTGCATGTCTGTTCCAGGACTTCCTGTAGCTCCAGCGACGATCCCACCGCCTGTGCAGATTCGAAAAGGATGGCCAGGTCTCGAACGCGTTTTTTCAGACCGATATTCGTCTCCTCCAGCTTTTTCATGAGATCGAGTTCACGTCGGTGGTATGCGGCTTCCAGATCTCCGTCCACAAGGGCAGCTTTCGTTTCAGTAAGTCGTGTCAGGATCTGGTTGAGGTCTTCGGCGAGAGTGGCGAGGTCGGGATCGTCCAGCACGGGAAACCGTAACAGGTCTTCCCCCTGAACGATGCGATCGGCGCGCGTCGCGAATTTCTTCAATGGTGTCCGAATCCGTATGCGATGGATGATAAGACCGCCGGCAAATCCAGCAAGGAGGAACGATACGCCGACAACGAAGCCGAGCGGCGCGTCGAGTTTTGCTACGCATACCAGGCCCAAAGCCGAGCCGAGTAGCACGCATCCAAGCGACTGCACTCCCCCGATCCAAGATCCTGCTTTCTTATCGTTGGCCATCCCGATGTCCTCTCGCCAGGGCAGCATACCGATATATTTTGCCGGGGTCGAGCCGGAGCCCTCATTCGAATGGAGCTACGGGTTGGTAGCCGATGGTTCTGAACAGTATGTGGCAAAAAATCGCCTCAGCACGTATTTCAGGTCATCCTTGATGTTGGGAACGACCGGGTTTTTGACCGCGAATCAAGGTTTGTGGGTCGAAATCCGAATACTATTGTATCAATCAACCAGAAATCAGACGGTATCTATGCGGGATTGGCTTGAGCATATCCTGTCGCGACTCGGCAGAGGAATTCAGGGCCGGGTTGTATCTATGCTGATTTTGGGCGCTTTCGGTGTATGCGGCGTCAATCCCAGCGCCCAGGCCCGAGAGCCTGGTCCTGGGGAGAGACAATTGGCCAAACGACCCATGCTGACCCTGGATCGGGTTCTTGAGGGACCAGGCTTGGAGACTCGCGGGATAGAGGCGTCGAGTCAGTCCGTAGGAAAACCCTTTCGAGGTCGGCTTGAAGCCGGACTAAAACTACCAGGGAAGGGGGACGGCTTCTATTGTAAATCTCGCCATGTCTACGGTACGCAGGAAACTGTCGATGCCCTTATGCGTGGTTTCTCTGAATTGTCCAATCTGTATCCTGGCTCTGCGTCTGTGGTGGTGGGCGATATCAGTCGAAAAGGAGGAGGTAGGCTTTCTCCTCATAAAAGCCATCAAACGGGCCGGGATGTGGACATTGGTTATTTCCTGGTTAAGAACAAAGCAACGAAACGCTTTGTAGAAGTGAACAAAAAAACGATCGATGCCGAAAAGAGCTGGGCGTTGATGGAGGCCCTGATTCGCCAGGGGCGGGTACAGTACATCTTTGTGGACCATTCCATTCAACCGGTACTTCGAGCAGCGGCGGCCCGGGCCGGCTGGGAAGAAGCGGCCCTCAATATATTGTTTCAATATCCTAGAAATCGGTCCCATCGTTCAGGGATTATTCGACATACTCCCGGCCATCGAAATCATATGCACGTCCGTTTTTCCTGTCCGGCCAGCCATAGGCAATGCCAGGAGTAGAGCTGTCAGGGCTGTCGTATGGGTTCTACTGTCGGCGTAGATGTTCGTATATGGCTCAGATGAGCTTCGTAGCCTTGCTGGAGTTTATCGAGGTCGGCGCGGGCGTTGTTGGGTAGGCATACGAGATGACCCTTCTGGCTTCGCTCCAGGCGCCAGGAGGCAAGCTCGAGCGAGTTTTCGGTGCGTTTGGATTCACTGGTTCGCATCAAGGCGACCCGAGTCCGCAGGCTCGAGGGGTCTTCGGGAGCAGTGCCCAGAGCGAGATAAAGGGCGGCATCCGGTGCGATCAGATCTTTGGGCGGTGTTCTGTTCTGTGCCTGATAGAGCTGACGGAGTTGGTCATGACGTGTTTTCAACCGGGACAATCGTTCCTGATCTTCCGTACAAAGCTGGGAGATCAGTTCCGTAGTGTCTTTCTCAAACCAGGAGACGAAAAATGCAGTCAATGCATTTCTAGGTTGGGCCGAACGTGCTTCCGGCCCCGGTAAGGTGCACGAGGCGAGGAGAATTACGAGCCCAACGACTGAAAGACGCTGCAATACTACGGCTCCTTGCACGGTTTTAAGGCGGTTGCGAAGAGGGAGTTAATCGGATCCGTAGTCCCAGTTACGACCTTCGATATCAAATGGACCGGAGGTATCTGGGATCACCTGCGGGATATCGGAGTCCGTTGTTTCATCTGCGTCCTCGGTGCTGACGATATCGGGGATGGACGGTGGCCCCGTATTGGTGACGATATTGGACGACAACGGCGGACTTGGCGAATGGGACGGAGACCCCCCGGTCAAGCAACCGAGGCAACTCACGAGTACAAAGAGAAAAAATGGTCTTGAAGACACCATACAAATACAAACCATATGAACGTCTTATCATCTTAGCGGACCGCACCACGTCTGCAAGTTCTAGCGCCGCAGAACCGATGACGATGGCATAGGTCCAACCGACTAGAATGGCCGACGACTAATCCTTGTCAGAGCTACTGGGAGGATCCGCTTTGCTGGTGCTGGCGCCTGTCGAAGGAACGTCGTTGTCTGCATCCGAGGAGGAAGGGGTTGCGGGCGTAGAGTCTTCCTCGGTGGACGGTGCGCTGGAGGACTGTGAACCCGACTTATAGTCGGTTGCGTACCAGCCGCTTCCTTTTAGATGGAAAGCTCCTGCGGAGAGAAGTTTGGTCGGAGAGGCCGCATCACAGTGGGGACATGTTTCCAATAGCGGATCCGAGAACTTCTGGATGGTCTCGAACCGGGTATCACAGGTGGAACAATGGTATTCGTAGATAGGCACGATCAGCGTAGTCTGCGTTGTTTTCAGCCCAGCTGGCGGTCAGCTCAAGACTTATTATTGGATTTGGAACCGCCGGAAGGCGACAGGCGACGGTAGATGAATCGAAGCGGGTCGAAGTCCGGGTCTCGACTGTAGCGATACGACGGGCCTAATCGATAATCACCGTCGTCGGATTCGTCCGTATCTCCTAGAATCAGACTTGCATCGGCTTCGCGAGGCCCACTGCGCCAGTTGGCGGTTTTTCGAGCATAGGCGATAGCCCACTCCGATTGGAGTTCCAAGAGTTCCTGTAGGCGCACGGGGAGGTGTTCGCGCATGGCATAGAGGATATTACCCGCCGCCTCCGCATCATGGTCCGCTCGATGTGCTTCCTCCAGCGGTATGTTCAGGCGTCTTGCGATCACACCCAACTTAAAGCTGCGTCGCTCGGGGTAGATACCTCGTGCCAGAATCAACGGGTCCAGTTGTGGTGCGTCATCGCTCCAGCTTTCTCCCGCAGCCGTCAACGCTCGTTCGAGAAATCCCCGGTCAAAAGCCAGATTATAGGCAAGGACGGCACGACCGCTCAGGCGCGAGGCCACTTCTTTGGCAATTTTTGGGAAAGTGGGGGCGTTGGCCACGTCGGCATCCGTAATTCCCGTGATGCGGGTTGAGTCTTTGCCGATGGGGGTTTTGGGGTTTACCAGGGTACAATAGCGGTCCTGAACCTCCCCTGCGCACATATGTACGATCGCCACTTCAATAATGTGGTTATCATCGGCGGAGAGACCCGTAGTCTCTACGTCGACTGCCGCAATGGGTAAATCCCACCAATTTTGAGGCCAATTTCCCATGGTATTCTCCCCACGTTGGAGCACCATACAGAATTCAACTGACTGTGTGGCATATCAATGATATTTCGTCTACCAGTTTTTGTGGTCATGGAGATTTTGGTGGCCTTGGCAGACACAAGACGGTTGTAATGGAATCCGGAACGAATACTCCTTTTGGGACATCGACGGTGGACGAGCCGCCGGTAGACGCTCTGATTGCGCGAATGGAATTAGCTCGCAACCTGGCTCGTGAGGCCGGAAAGATCCTCCAGGACATGAAGTACCAGGGGCTTCACGTAGAACGGAAAGGAACGATCGATTTTGTTACCGAGGCCGATCGAGCATCCGAACGACATGTGATCAATGGTATCCGAGCGATGTTTCCATCGGATGCCATCTGGGCCGAGGAGTCCGGTGGGGCCGAGAGTGGTGTGGGCGTTCCATGGGATGAGGGCTTTGGCTGGCTTGTGGATCCTCTGGATGGAACAACGAATTATCTACATGGCATACCCCATGTTGCTGTTTCTATTGGAGTGGCCTACCGCGGGGTGCCGGTCGTAGGGGTTGTACTGGATCCATTTCGAAAGGAACTGTTTCACGCCATTCGAGGACAAGGTGCGTTTCAAAATGATCAACCCATCGAAGTCACCCGTACACTCGAGCTCTCCCAATCTCTGCTGGCGACGGGTTTTCCCTACGATAGGCGTCAATACGTAGACCGTTTATTGTCCCGGGTTGCCAACGCTATGCGCGAATCCCACGGAGTACGTCGATTCGGAGTAGCATCTCTGGACCTGTGTTGGGTGGCTTGTGGACGGTTTGATGGTTTTTTTGAGGAGGGCCTGAGCCCCTGGGATGTATGTGCGGGCACCGTGATCACCACGGAAGCGGGAGGGATGGTGAGTTCGTATGAAGGGGCCGACTTTGACCTGATGGTACCCGAGATCGTTGCCTCGAACGGGCGAATTCATGACGCATTGATCAATCGTGTGGTGATCTCTGGTGTCAGCCGTACGCCCTTCGCTGTTCCCGACATGGGGAAGGAACAGGCTTGATCATGCTGGTTCGCTTCGTCGTAGCTATCCTTGTTTTTGGCTGTCTGGTGACCTGTGGTCGATCGGCGGCACGGATCCAATTCGACCGCGAATTGTCTGAGGCTACGGCGATGGCCAATGAGGGGCATTATGCCCAGGCCGCCCGAGCGATGGAACGGCTTGCAGCGCGCGGTTACCTGCCGGATGACTCGGTCCGCCTACGCTTGCGTGCGGTGAATCTCTGGATGCGTGCAAACCAGGATCAGGAGGCGACTCGTGTCTTGAACGGTTTGGCGGAACGCAAGCTGGACAAAGAGGCTGCAGCAACGATTTCGTTACGTAGAGCACGGCTTGCGGCCCGTCGAAGTCAAGATCCTGCTGCCGCGATTACAATCTATCGGAAGCTGATTGTGGAAGGTTCTTCAACCGTTGCGGGGCACCTTGCCGTTCGTGAGCTAGGTCTACTGGTGTTGGACCGGCAAGGCTCGAAAACATGGCTTATGGTGCTTGAGGAGCTGGTTGCAGAGACCGGGGACACGACTATGAACGGTTTGTTGCGGTACCAGATGGTGAGACTTCATCGGGATGGCAAGAACATACCCCAGGCGCTGTCTATACTGGAAGACCTGCATACCAATTATCGCGGCTCAAAGGTCTGGACCCGGGCATCGTCCGATCTAGCCGCGATGTATCGTCGCCAGGACCGTTTCGAGGAGGAAGCTTCCATCCTTCTGGCATTGGAGAAAAAAGGGGGGACGTCGACTCCTCTTGGAGTGGGATTCCCCAGCCTATCCAAACGTGGAGAATTACGTCTTGCAGCGTTGATGTGTGGCCCCTTACATACACCCGGTGGTGGGATTCGGCGGATGCGTAACTTTGGGAATCGTCATCGGAAGTCATCCCTGAAAGATGATGCTTTATGGCAGCTTGCCATCTGTTATCGGGAGGCTGAGCGCGAGTCGGAGTACCGGTCCACCCTCTGCCGAATCGTGGAAAAGCATACACTTACCCGCCATGCACGACGGGCTCGGAAGCTCCTGGGCCTGCCCGTGGGACCAGGCCCCGGTGGGTCGGGAGCGACACAGGATCCTATCAATCCGTGCAGCGGTGCGGTCTCGCGGCCGACTGGCTCCCGGCATGGAGACGCATCTTGACCCCGACCGTTTCACTCGAAGGAATACGCCATAGTTTTGGAGGGGCACCCGTCCTCGATGGGATCTCCTTCTCCGTACATCCGGGTGAGGTGCTTGGGATTGTGGGCCCCGGTGGCTGCGGTAAGTCTCTTCTGCTCAAGATCATTGCGGGCTTGGTTCGACCACAAGAGGGATCGGTTCATGTTCTTGGTGAGGACATTCTAGCCCTTGAATCTCTGGACATGGTCCATGTGCGGAGCAAGATGGGGATGTTGTTCCAGAACTATGCTTTGTTCGACTTTCTTACGGTGGGGGAGAACGCGGGCTTTCCCTTGTTGCAGGCGCCTGAAAACAAAGGAAAAGACAAGAAAAAGATGGTTATGGGCCGTGTTTCGGAACTACTGAAGAAGCTGGGGCTTGGCGGTACGGAACGACTGTATCCCAATGAATTGAGCGGTGGCATGCGAAAGCGTGTGGGCCTGGCTCGAGCGACTATTCACGAACCGGAGCTCATTCTTTATGACGATCCATCTGCGGGGCTAGATCCCGTCACCTCCTCCAAAATATTCGGCCTGATTGACGCCATTCACGACGCCACAGCAAGCACTGAGATCATTGTCAGCCATGACGTGGATCGGATGCACGCCGTTTGTGATCGATTCCTGCTTCTACATAAGGGCAATATCCATTTTGAAGGAACACTTAAAGAGGCCGAGGAGCATAGAGACGACCCGGTCGTTCATGCATTTTTCTTCCGCGAGCAGGCTTCTTCCGAGCCGACTGGGATGGCATCTCCACCACCGGTGCCCCAATGAGTCGAGGTCGAACATCGGTCTTGTCCGGAGCGGCCTTTGTAGGGAACCGGTCGTTGTGGTTGGCCAGCGTAGTGGGTGGAATGACTATGACCTTGGTACATATCGTACGTGCCATGATCCCTCCGCGATTCGACTGGCGCGAGTTCATGCGCAATATGTACAAAGTCGGGGTCAAATCCTATCTGGTCATTATCGTCGTGGCCTGTTTCACCGGGGCCATCATGGTGGTGCAGTCTGCCACCTATATGTCCAAGATTCACGCCAACCATATGATCGGTTGGGGAGCGGGATTGACGATTTTCTCAGAGCTTGGACCGCTGATGATCGGTCTCATCTTCAGTGGGCGTGTGGGTGCGAACAATACCGCTGAGCTTGGTACCATGGTGGTCACGGAGCAGGTGCATGCCCTGCGTTCGTTGGCGATCGATCCGGTGGAATATCTGGTGGTTCCACGTTTTCTGAGCATGGTCATAATGATGACCGTTCTCACCGTATTGGGTGACCTCTTTGCGATGATAGGTGGGGCGATTACGGCCCAGGTTATGCTCGGATGTGACTGGCGCGAGTTTTTGGCCAGTTTGCTTGATGCTCAGTTGCTGGGCGAGTTCGTGGTGGGTCTTTGCAAGGCGTGTCTGTTCGGATTCACCATAGCGGTTGTCTCCTGTTATTACGGCTTGAGTGTTCGTGGTGGAGCGAGAGGTGTTGGTCGTGCGGTCAATAATGCCGTAGTCGCCAGTGCCATCGGAATCTTTGCGGTGGACTACCTGGCCACGCTTCTCTGTGTTGAATTCGGGTGGTTATGATGTCGGATAAGCCACAGACCCCCAACCTCCTCGAGGAAGAAACCAGCACCCATCATACTGTGCAGGATGGTCGCCTTATTTCGTTCATTCGAGATATGGGGCGTGCGACAACCGACGGCGTCGGAGGCGTTGTCCGTTTCTTCAATCTCTGTTCCCATACAATGAGTTCGATTCTTCGCGGGCGCATAATGTGGCGGCGTGTGGCGAGCGAAATGTACGAGGTGGGCAATCGCTCCCTGATATTTATTGTCGTGACCCTCTCGTTCTTGTCGATGGTCATGATCTATCAGACAGCCACGCAGATGAGCCGAATCTATCCGGACTTCTCGATGCTTGGAGCTGGCTATATCGAGATGATGGTGAAGCTCTTTGGTCCCACGCTGACCGCGTTGATGATCGCGACCCGTGTGGGAACAGGGATAGCCGCGGAAATCGGTTCCATGGTCGTGACGGAACAAGTGGACGCTTTGAAGATGAGCAATACGGATCCGGTGGAATATCTGGTTGTTCCCCGGTTCATCGCCTGCATCATAATGGTCCCAATGCTTGCGATTGTGGGAACCATGGTGGGGATTTTCGCCGGGATGATTACTGCCGATGTAGGCTTTGACGTAAACCCGATTGGTTTCTGGGACCTCCAGCTTGTCGGTGAGAACGACATTATCGTCGGCTTATGTAAGGCGTTCAGCTGTGGCGTGGCTATTCCGATGATCTCTGCCCAGGCCGGGCTGGAGGCGAAGGGCGGTTCGGAAGGCGTGGGATGGGCGACAACGCGTGCCATCGTTAGTTGCACCCTCGCAATCGTCGTGATCGATCTGGTCTGGGGCATAATCGGGGTAAAGCTCTTATGATTTTCGAGCTGTTGTATGAGTATAGACAGGGTCTATTAGAGTGATCGAATTCAAAGACATTCATAAGTCCTTCGGTACGAAGGTGGTCCTCAACGGGGTATCACTATCCGTGGATACGGGTCGTATCCTCTACATTGTGGGGACCAGTGGTGTCGGGAAGAGTGTTCTTGTAAAACACCTGGTGGGTCTTCTTCGGCCGGATACGGGACGAGTCTTTCTGGATGGACGAGACATAACCGACCTGTCTGAGAAAGAGTATTATGCGGTGCGTCGTCGCTGTACCATGGTACTTCAGAGCCCCACACTCTTTGATTCGATGACCCTGTTGGAGAATGTGGCCCTTCCTCTTCGGAAGATTCATCGACTACCTCATACGGAGGCTTTGGAGCAGGCACGGTCGTATCTTGATAAGGTCCAAATGGGTAATTACGCGACGTTTTACCCGT
>Ga0310121_10004619_pt1 | contig 12059 bp, 11 predicted proteins | sample CB27_Tmax_986_MG_FD_203504 | JGI IMG/M metagenome (GOLD analysis project Ga0310121, IMG submission 203504) | Marine microbial communities from Western Arctic Ocean, Canada - CB27_Tmax_986 | ecosystem: Environmental > Aquatic > Marine > Oceanic | place: Canada: Western Arctic Ocean | collected...
ACGAGATCTCTCCACTGGCGTCGATTCGCTCAAAACCTTCTTCCACCAGCGGGAGTCGAAATGGGATAGGCTGTCTCCCTCGGTTAGTCTCCATGGTTGGACTACCTCTTGGTGTAGTCACGAGTTCGAATTGTTACGGGTTATGCGTATGGGCCCAATGGGTCTCTGCCTGTTCCTTTGAGGGAACTCCCTCAGGTCCGTCTCAGACCGGGTTCTGGGTTGTCCTGGGCCTATTCGGATGGCCGGTCTTGCACGAGGCTGAACCGGCCGCTGGATCCGGCTCTCTGTGGGTGTAGCCACGGCGGATTCGGACTCTTCTCCCGAAACGAAGGCGTCGTCGTCCACGGGTGTCCTGAAGTCCTTCATGAATCGTCCCCAGAACTCGGCGGTCCTGTTGGCCGGCGGGGTTAGGTTGACCCAGTCCGGATCGAAACGGATGAGCCGACTGACATGCAATACCAGGCTTTCCAGCGAGACACTAGGACGCCACTTACGGTCGCCTTCGAAGCCGAGGCAGAAGACCCCATGAGGGTAGATGTTGGGATGCAAAAGCGGTGATACACGCTTGAATGTGGGAGGAGCCTCAAGGGGATAGGCTCGGGGAAACTCGAGGAATAGTTGATGGCGTCGCTGAACGGTTCCCAGGTCGTCAACGTAGCCGCCGCAGAAAAAGGTGAGGTTATACGCCTGATAGGGTGGACGCCCTTGGGGACTAACCTGCAGCTTAGTCCGGCCCACACCGTTTAGCTGCCGCTGGAGCCGCATAAGCTCTCGGTAGTCGTTGTTTATCCGTTGGTCTCGAAAAGAAGTCATTGCTTACAATAGGTGCTCCAGCGCCGTTCTTGCCCTCCGCGCCGAGAGTTGCGTTCAAACTTCTTCGGTGCGGGTCAAACGTTAGCCTCCGAAAACGGTGCTGTAGTACAAGGCCAGAGTGTCTCCATCTTCAGTGCCGACATCGGCCAGGCTCTGTTGAGAGCTCAACTCGGCCCGGCGAGATTTGTTCACGATCTTAGTGGCTTTGGGTTCTATCAGATGGCCTTCCGGGAGCCGCCCCACGAGGTCGAGGATCTGTCCCACAAGATCGGTCGCTGAGAGGGAGTCATCCAACTCGGCAGGTTGGTCTGGGGTGGTGAGTGGCTCCCCGTTGACCATGTCCACCAATTGTACCTTGACCATTCCCATAATCCAGTCCTCCTAACGCTAAGTGTACCATCGGGACAACTGGAACCCAACCAGACTCATGGCGTTCCTTTTAATCATACATAGATACCTGTGCCAAAAGTTGGTGCCTATAGGGGCCTTAGGCGTGTCGTGATAGCGAGGATGCTATTAAGGCTGTGGTGTAGTGTTGCAAATCCTGAAATCCATCGAACCGTTTGAACCCTTCTTCTGCTCAGCTATGATCCAGGAAAAACTTAGGGGTTCATCTCCTGGTTCGCCTACCGGAAGTGCGGCTTCTTGGAGCCAATCGGTTCAATCATGTGGGGTGGTATCAGGTTGGGAGTGGTTGAGTCGGAGGCCTCGAATATGACTCAGAGCTACACTTGGTTCCTCATAACAGTAATCTTCCTGATCCCTGATTTGTCCAACAGTAGCTGGTTGCTTACACGATTCCATGAAAGTACGAGGAGACCAAGTAGTAGGCCATGAATGGCGGCGACTACGATCTTTTCCGGTATCGGCACTAGGGTGTAGATGTTGTAAAAGTCACCCTTAAGCTCGGATGTCAGGTCGATAAGAGGATATCCGATGAGCGTGTGAGAGACGATAACCATCCCGAAGAACGCCAACGTGTACTTGAATACTATTCTTGTCGGCAGCCAAGCAGCTAATCCCAGGCTCAGGTATCCCAAGAGGACGCTGACGCCGGGCCCTGCGAGGGACACCACCACTGTCTTGCCAGTACCGAATGAGGGTCCGGACTGGTAGGTCACAAATCCCCAGTAACCGCGATGATGGAGCTCAACGTTCGTTGCACCGTAGGACTCGGCCGTCAGATAGTGTCCTGCCTCGTGAATTAGCACTCCTAACGGGGTTAGAAGAAAAACAGCGATCATCCATGCCAGGCGTAGGTCCTCTTCGGTTACAATCCGGTCGATGAAGGAGCGACGCTGTTTTACTAGACGAAAAAAAGTGTAAGCACCTGCCAGGCCACAAATAATCGAGATTGCGGCGTTGGTTAGTGGCAAGTTCAAACTCTTTCAGTTTGTATATGTCTGTGGGGACAGTATATAGCAGGGATACAAGTAAGGGTGTGGATGAGGCGCCTGTCGCCGAAGCAGAGGCTGTGGAGGGGGAGAAAGCGCCTGCCGATGAACAGGCGCCGGCACAAGTCCGAGGGCGAAGAGGGGGCACCCGTGGCTAGCGTCCGTTCCCGGAGATAGCGCGCGACGCCCGTAGATCGAAGATGGTATCCTGGAGCCCCTCTAGTGTGTACTAACATCACGCTACAGGGGCTTTGCACGTTCGCGGCCTTGTGGATGGCACGGCTGCCGTTCTATATTGACATCAGCCGCACCTCAAGGAAGTAGCATGCTGCGGGAGCGCGAATGGATCCTTTGGTTGAGGAGCAAGTCGAGAAGCTTCACGATTCTGGCAGGTTGGCGGTTCTAGTCGTCGCTGGGGGGGGCGCGCAGGCGCTGACCTGGCTGCTGTCCGTGCCAGGGGCCTCTCGCACGGTGCTCGAGGCGCAGGTGCCATACTCGGCCTCGTCGCTGGTCCGGTTTCTGGGATACGAGCCGGAGCGGGTGGTGTCCCGGGAGACGGCCGAGGCGATGGCCCGCTGCGCATACCACCGATCGCTCCTGCTGGCTCCGGGCGGCGCCGACACCGTGGGAATCGGATGCACAGCCACCATCGCTACCGACCGGCCAAAGATGGGTCCCCACGGCTGTTTCGTGTCTTCCTGGATGGCGCACGGGGCGTCCACGTATGGCGTTGTGTTAGTCAAGGGGCGCCGTGACCGCGCCGGCGAAGACGAGGTCGTCAGCCGGGTAATCCTGCGGGCTCTGTCCATAGCGAGTGGCGTCGAGTCCAGGCTCCCGCTCGGTCTGCAAGACTCCGAAGGCCTGAAGGTGACCACGACGGAGCATGGCGACCTTCTCGACAGCTTGCTGGCCGGGGACATAGGCACGGTAACGGTCCGGACCGACGGTGGAATGGCTGCCGACCTGGAGGTCAAGGGCGGCGTGCTGCCGGGGTCGTTCGACCCGCTCCACGGAGGGCACGAGCGCCTGGCGGAAGTGGCGGCGGCCATGCTCAATGCCGACGTGAGCTTCGAGCTGTCGGTAGCCAACGTGGACAAGCCTATGCTGAAAGAACACGAGGTCCGGACGCGGGTCGCTCAGTTCGCCGGAAAGCGGCCAGTCGTTCTCACTAGGGCCGCGAGGTTTTACGAGAAGGCGGAGCTCTTCCCGGGGTGCAGCTTCGTGATCGGTTGGGACACGGCGGTGCGGCTTGTGGATGCCCGGTATCACGGCGGCGACCGGGACAAAATGCTTGATGCGCTCGCCGCCATACGCCGAGCCGGGTGCCGTTTCCTCGTCGCCGGACGCGCCGATGCGGGAGGCTTTCGCACCCTGGAGGACGTGGCGGTTCCGGGAGAATTCGAGGACATGTTCGCCCCAATACCCGAGAGCAAGTTCAGGTACGACGTGTCATCGACGGAGCTGCGAGCTGCGGCTCTGGAACAGGGCTGAGAGCGCCTGCACGGCCAATGAGGTTCAGAGATCTTCGCGAGTTCATCACCTTCCTTGAGGACAAGGGAGAGTTGCGCCGTGTCGATGCCCCGGTGAGCAGTGAACTGGAGATCACCGAGCTGGCGGACAGGACGGTGAAGGCAGGCGGGCCGGCGCTGCTATTCGAGAACGTCCGGGGCTATGAGATGCCTGTCGTCATTAACCTCTATGGCACTCACCAGCGGACGGCGTGGGCCCTTGGAGTCGAGGACCTGAGTGAGCTGACCGATCGGGTCAGAAAGCTACTGGGTATGGTACAGGGTCCGCCGACCGGCCTGGTCGACAAGCTGAAGGCGTTGGGAGACCTGGCTGGGATCGCCCGGGCCCAACCCAAGACGGTGAGCCGCGCTCCCTGTCAGGAGGTCGTCGTCGTTGGGGACGACGTCGACGTCAACACGCTTCCGGCCCTGAAGTGCTGGCCGCTAGACGCCGGCCGGTTCATCACGCTGCCCCTGGTCATCTCCCGCGATCCTGTGACGGGCAGACGCAACGTGGGCACATACCGCATGCAGGTCTACGACGCCCGAACGACCGGGATGCACTGGCAGACCCACAAGGTCGGTGCTCACCACTACAGGGCCTCGGAGGAGGCGGGCATGGAGCGTCTCGACGTGGCCGTGGCCCTGGGTGGGGACCCAACGACCATGTGGACCGGCTCGCTGCCGCTTCCGCCGGACATGGACGAGATCATGGTCTCCGGCCTGATTCGAGAGCGGGCGGTGGAGATGGTCCAATGCAAGACCGTCGACCTGGAGGTGCCCGCCCATGCCGAGATCGTGCTGGAGGGCTACGTCACCCCTGGAGAGTTGCGCGCCGAGGGACCTTTCGGGGACCACACGGGCTACTATTCCCCGGCCGAGGACTACCCGGTATTTCACGTGACCGCCATGACCCACCGACGAGAGCCCATCTACCCGACCACCATGGTCGGCAGGCCGCCGACGGAGGACTATTTCATGGGGAGCGCCGGGGCTCGGCTGATGCTCCCAGCGCTACAGCTCACGCTGCCCGAGGTGGTGGACGTCAACATGCCGGCGGAGGGCATATTCCACAACCTCCTGCTGGTGTCGATAAAGAAGGAGTATCCGGGGCACGCAAGAAAAGTGATGTACGTGCTCTGGGGCCTGGGACTCCTCATGCTTGCAAAGACCATCATAGTGGTAGACCACTCCGTGAACGTGCAGGACCTGTCCGAGGTCGCCTGGCGGGTAACCGCCAACATAGACCCCTCGCGCGACATCGTGGTCGTCGACGGGCCGCTCGACGACCTTGACCATGCTGCGGCCAGCCCCAGATACGGGAGCAAGATAGGCATCGACGCGACCGCGAAGGGCAGAATGGACGGGCGCTCCAGGGAGTGGCCGTCGGATATCGTGATGAGCCGGGAGATCAAGCGGTTGGTGGATAGCAAGTGGAGCGAGTACGGGATTTGAACACGGTCGTGGCGCCGCTGCCGCTGATAAAGAAGGCGCCGATGTTTCTTGCGGCGGTCAGGTTTCAGGAGAGTGTCTTCGCCCTGCCGTTCGCATACACGGGCATGGTCCTCGCCGCCGGAGGATTTCCCACATGGGGTCAGCTCCTCTGGATCACCGTCGCCATGGTCAGCGCTCGCACCCTTGGCATGTCCGCGAACAGATTGATCGACCGGCACATAGACGCGGCCAATCCCAGGACGGCCGGTCGACATCTGCCGGCGGGTGTCCTGAAGGGCTCCGAGATGATGCTGCTGGCGGGGGTATCGCTCGGCGTTTTCCTCCTGGCCGCCTCCCGGCTTAACCCTCTCGCGCTTGCCCTCGCCCCGGTCGCGGCGGCCTATCTTATCGCCTATCCGTACGCGAAACGTTTCACGTGGGCGGCGAACCTGCTGCTGGGATGGGCGCTGGCCATCGCTCCCTCTGCCGGCTGGATCGGTGTGAACGGTGCCTTGAGCTGGGAGCCGGTACTGCTGTCGGCGGCCGTGGCGTTGTGGGCCGCGAGCTTCGACATCCTGTACCACGCCCAGGACCGCGAGTTCTACCTTCGCGCGGGATATCACTCGGTGGCGGCTCGCTTCGGGACGGTGGCCGCCTTCCGCTGGTCGAGGTCCCTGGACGTTCTGGCGGTGGCATGTCTTGTCGGGCTTGGTGTGTGGATGGGTTTGGCGTACCCTTACTACATCGGCTGTGCCCTCGCCGCGGTGCTGTTAGTCCTCAGGTATCACATGGTGTCTCCCGATGACCTGTCAAGGCTTGGGGTCGCGTTCATGAGGATTAACGCCGTCGTGTCGGCGGCGATCTTCGTGGGCGTACTGGTATCGGTCTCGATGTCGAGCTGAGCTATCCGAGAGGGTGTGGTTAAAAATGGTAGGCATCTTCGGCATTTGTAGGGGCGCATTGCATGCGCCCGAAGCGTTCCGCCCAAGTTGGGCCGTTGTTCTGACACGGTGGTTCCGCCTGGTTTTGATCACACCCTATCCGAGATGACCTCACGTAACGACCATCCAGCGGTGGTAGGGATCACAGGCGCCAGCGGCGCGATTATGGCGCGCTCGGTGATCGACCGGCTGCTCGAATTGGAAATCACCGTTATGGCAACGGCGTCGGCTGCCGCCAGGATGGTGTGGCGCGAAGAGGTGACCGAGTCCTTCGGCGACGCGCTCGAGCGTTGGGGGGACAGCGGAAGGTTCACGTACTTCGCTCATGGCGACCTGGCGGCCCCCATTGCCAGCGGCTCGGTGCCCACGGCTGGGATGGCCATTGTGCCATGCAGCATGGCGACGGTCGCGGCTGTAGCCCACGGCCTGGCCGACAACCTAATCCGGCGGGTCGCTGACGTCTGTCTGAAGGAGCGGCGCCCCCTGGTGCTTGTTCCGAGAGAGACCCCACTCAACGCGATTCACCTGGAGAACATGGCCAAGCTCGCGGGCCTGGGAGCCACGATCCTTCCTCCAATGCCGGCGTTCTACCTTGGTCATCAGGGAATCGACGACGTGGTGGAGTTCGTCACCGAGCGCACGCTCGTGTCTCTCGGGCTGATCGACGCCCTGCCACAGGAGATGCGGTACGATAGTCGCGATAGGACCCCATAGCTGCTCCGCGAGTCTTCCGCATTCTGGAACTGCTTGAATCGTCTACCGGCTGGACGTACAATGCGCCCTGTCCGTTCGACGCCTGCTTTCAGAGTTCTCCGCGCTCTCTGCGTCGAATCCAAGATCGGCGGAGGCCTATGATCCTGATTAACGAAGCTATCGAAGCGATACACCGCCATCGCGGCGATGCGCTGATCGTCGGCACCATGACTCCAAACCGATACTGGGAGCAGGTGTCCGAGAAGCTCGAGCTGGACCTGCCAATATTCGGCGCCATGGGCAAGGCCTCGTCTGTGGGGTTGGGCCTGGCGATGGCCCAGCCCGACCGCAAGGTCCTGGTGCTGGACGGCGACGGCGGCCTGCTCATGAATCTTGGGTCACTGGTGACCATCGCAGGCCAGGGCCCGGAGAACCTCGTGCACTTCGCTTTCGTTGACGGCGTCTACGCGACGACCGGCGGCCAGCCCATACCCGGCGCCGGCACGTTCGATCTGGAGTCCATAGCGCGCGGCGCAGGCTTCCCGCGCAAACTATGACCTTCGACAACCTGGAGGATTTCGTCAGCGAGCTACCGACTATCCTCGAACTGCGAGGGCCCGTATTCGTGTCCCTGAAGATAGCGCACCCCGAAGACGGCGTCGAATTTTACATGGGCAGCACCAAGGACGCGGTCAAGCGCATGAGGACGGCGTTGGGGACGGGGTGATCTAGCTCGGGGGCTGTTCAACGACCAAGCTGGGAACTCGCTTGAAATCGCGAAGATCGTACGTAAGGAGATCGTAGCCGTGGGCCAGTGCCGTATCTGCAATCTGCAGGTCGTGAGCCGGGATGAGTTGCCCTTGGGAAACCAACTCTGCCCACAGTTGGGCGTGGGTTTCGGCGACCGCTAGATCGAATGGCTCTACGCTAACATTCTCTAGGATCGTCTCAACGAATCTCTGCCGCCTGAGTGCACGAGCTGGCGAATCGGTCCTGTGCACACCAACGAGCAACTCCGAAATGGACACCGCAGCTATTGCCAGAAGCTGCCTCCCTTCGAGAACCTCTATGAGGTTGCCTTCGGACGCTCGGCGTTCGATGTGGATGAACACGCTCGAATCGACCAGCTGTCCCATGGAGTGTCCCCGAGCAGAGGCTGAGAGGCTTGGATCGCTTCAAGATCGTCCGCGAACTTATCGTCTACAGGGAGCAGCCCCCTCTCTCGGAGCTTCGCCACGAGCTCTCCGAGGGTTACGCCCGTATGGCTCTCGGGCGGCATAAGGGCTGCAACAACCTGGCCGTTCCTCTCAATGACAAAGCTCTCCCCTTGGTAGTACACCCGGCTCAAGATGTCCGATAGCGACTTCGCGAGTTCCGTTGCAGTGATCCTTTCGCGTGTTTCAGTAGACGGAGCTTTGGTCACAGTCTTTTGCCGCATTGCCATCTCCTTGTCATGTAGGATAATCTAATTATCAGATAATCTTATCATCAGGCAAATGTTACCATCCTACGCGGACAAAACATCGGAGTGCTGAAAAAATGTACGACTTCCACACCCACACATTCCTGAGTGACGGGATGCTGATGCCCGCAGAGCTGATCCGGCGGGCCCATGCGATCGGATACCGCGTCATCGCGGTGACCGACCACGTCGGACCGGGCAACATGGAGTGGGTCCTCGATGCTTTGATCCGGGAGTGTGAGGCCGCCAACCGTCGTTGGGACATCCGGGCGCTGCCCGGCGTGGAGATCACCCACTGCCCCAAAGAGGATATCGACGACCTGGCGAGGGAGGCGAAGCGGATGGGCGCACGGGTGGTCAATGTACATGGCGAGACGATCATGGAACCCGTTGAGCCTGGCACCAACGGCGCCGCGGTGCGGTCCACCCACGTAGACATTCTCGCTCATCCTGGCCTGATCACGCCGGAGGACGCCTCGATCGCGGCCAGGAACGGGATCTTTCTCGAGATTTCGGCCCGAAAGGGCCACGGACTGGCCAACGGCCACGTCGTGGGGGTCGCGCGGCAGGCGGGCGCGAGGATGGTCCTCGACTCCGACGCCCACGCGCCAGAAGACCTGCTGACCCGCGACTACGCCATGGACGTCGCCAGGGGCTCCGGCCTCGACCCGGCGGACGCCGCGGCCCTTCTCGACTCGGCGCCGCTGGACCTGCTCGCGCGGGTCGAGGTAGACCCGCCGGTTGGCTAGCCTGTTCGGCGGAGACGAAGAAGGCGGCCGCGTTGAGCTGAGGACCGAGCGACTCCTTATTCGCCCTTTCAGAGTTGACGACGTAGACGCCATACTGGCTCTCCCCAGCGACCCTGCGTGGTCCGACTATCTCTTGAATGTCGCTCAGCTGTACGAGCGTCGCAAGCCGAGGAGTATATCGCTCGCGCTTTGCTGGCGTTCTGGGAGACCAACCCATCCTTCGCCATCGTGCTGGGGACCTAGGTCATCGGCGAGGTGTATCTCGGCATCGACTCGAAGAACGAAACGGCCGCGATCGGTTACGCGATCGGCCGGGTGCATTGGAGCAAAGGCTTCGCCGCCGAGGCTGCGGCGGCCGTGATCGATTGGGGATTCAGCGCTCATTCGTAGGCGAAAATCTATGGTGTAACGGACCCGCGCAACGAGCGGTCGGTGCGGGTGATGGAGAAACTGGGCATGGCCCTTGAAGGGGTTCTGCCTAGCTCCGTCAAGGGCCGCGGCCGGAGACTAGACGCCGCCTACTATGGTATTTGCCGTGAGGAGTGGTGTGGTCGCTAGCGGCACGCCGGATGCGCCCGCTCTCGGTCTGCGACGTGCGGGCATTGGCACGCATCGGCCGTGAGATTCGTCTTGACTTGATCGTGGGCATCTCTTATAATCGGATTCACCGCATCGAATCAACTTATGCGTTACATTATTCCATAACATAGAGCCTCCGACGGCAACTCCTCAGCGACGGCTGGGACTGCCCAGCCGTCTTTTTTGCTCTTTAACAACTGAATCCTGCGCGAAAAAATAAACGATCCTTAATGTGGGTCAAGCTATTAAGGGTCTACGGTGGATGCCTTGGGGCCAAAGGCCGATGAAGGGCGTGGTAAGGCTACGAAAAGCCCCGGTGAGTTGTCTGACAAACTTAGCCGGGGGTGCCCGAATGGGGAAACCCGCTCCGGGTCATTCCGGAGCACTCCTCGACTTGTCGAGGGGGGGTAAGCAGGGGAACTGAAACATCTAAGTACCCTGAGGAAGAGAAATCAACAGAGATTCCCCTAGTAGTGGCGAACGAACGGGGAAGAGCCCAAACCCGATCGGCTCAGTGGGCTGGAGCCCTATGCCGATCGGGGGTTGTAACGCGCGCCTATCCCGACTCCAGTACGGGAAAAGAAGTAAAAAACTTTCTCCTTAGCCGAACGATCCTGGAAAGGACGACCAGGGAAGGTGATAGTCCTGTAGGCGAAAAGGGGGAAGCTTCTGGTGTGTTGTTGAGTACCACGGGACACGTGAAATCTTGTGGGAAGCTGGGGGGACCACCCTCCAAGGCTAAATACCTTTGGCCACCGATAGTGAACCAGTACCGTGAGGGAAAGGTGAAAAGCACCCCGGAAGGGGAGTGAAATAGACCTGAAACCGTAGACCTACAAGCCGTGGGAGTCCCGATCTTGTATCGAGGATAACCGCGTGCCTATTGAAGAATGAGCCGGCGAGTTAATCTAGGCAGCTAGGTTAAGGAATAGAAGTTCCGGAGCCGTAGCGAAAGCGAGTCCGAATAGGGCGTGTACCGGACGGGGACGATGCTTCCGGCGGAGCGCCCGCCTGTGATTCTTGAAGCGTGAGAAGCCTTCGGGCCTCGATCGTGGACGGAAGAACTAGCGGGACGAAGCCGGCGGCTGAATCCCCATTATGTCCAGTGTGTTGTCTGGATTAGACCCGAAACCGGGTGAGCTACCCATGGCCAGGTTGAAGCTCCGATAATATCGGAGTGGAGGACCGAACCCGTGTCTGGCGCAAAAGGCTGGGATGAGCTGTGGGTAGGGGTAAAATGCCAATCGAACCCGGAGATAGCTGGTTCTCCCCGAAATGTATTTAGGTACAGCCTCAGGATAGTCTTGGGGAGGTAGGGCACTGGATGGGCTAAGGGGCGTGAGCTTACTAAACTCAACCAAACCTCGAATGCCTCAAGATGATTCCTGGGAGTGAGACAGTGGGGGATAAGCTCCATTGTCGAGAGGGAAACAGCCCAGACCGCAGGCTAAGGTCCCGGAGTGTGGACTAAGTGTGAAAGGTAGTGGGGTCCCAAAAACAGCTAGGAGGTTGGCTTAGAAGCAGCCATCCTTTGAAGAGTGCGTAACAGCTCACTAGTCGAGGGGTCCTGCGCCGAAAATGTAACGGGGCTAAAGTCCACCACCGAAGCCGCGGTCCCCCCGATTTATCGGGGGGAGGTAGGGGAGCGTTCCCAGGGCACCGAAGCTCTGACGTAAGTCGGGGTGGAGCGCTGGGAAGTGAGAATGCCGGCATGAGTAGCGACAATCCTGGTGAGAATCCAGGACACCGGAAGCCCAAGGTTTCCTACGCAACGTTGATCGGCGTAGGGTAAGTCGGTCCTAAGCCGTAGCGAATAGCGAAGGCGATGGACAACGGGTCAAGATTCCCGTACCACCGATTTCTCGTTTTAACGCAAAGGGGGGACACGGAAAGGTAGGCGGAGCGCGCCCATCGGATATGGTGCGTCCTCCTTCGAAGGCCATGCCAGAGCAGGCAAATCCACTCTGGCGCTATGAGCTGAGGGAGGAGGAGACTTTAGGGCCACAAGCCCTGGGGGATTTCGCTGACCCTATACCGTCGAGAAAAGCCTCGTTGCTAGAGATTTTGGTGACCGTACCGCAAACCGACACAGGTGGGCAGGGGTAAAAGCCCCAAGGTGAACGAGAGAACCCTCGTTAAGGAATTCGACAACCTAGCCCTGTAACTTAGGAATAAAGGGTGCCCGTGGGGTGATATCCGCTCGCCGGATGGAGCCCTTTCGGGTCGCAGCGAAGTGGCCCAGGCGACTGTTTATCAAAAACACAGGTCTCTGCTAAGCCGAAAGGCGACGTATAGGGGCTGACGCCTGCCCAGTGCCGGAAGGTTAAGGGGAATTGTTCGTCCTCCTTCGGGGGGACAAAGCTCTGAACCGAAGCCCCGGTGAACGGCGGCCGTAACTATAACGGTCCTAAGGTAGCGAAATCCCTTGTCGGGTAAGTTCCGACCCGCACGAATGGCGTAACGACCTGGGCGTTGTCTCAACGAGG
>Ga0310121_10004620_pt1 | contig 12059 bp, 7 predicted proteins | sample CB27_Tmax_986_MG_FD_203504 | JGI IMG/M metagenome (GOLD analysis project Ga0310121, IMG submission 203504) | Marine microbial communities from Western Arctic Ocean, Canada - CB27_Tmax_986 | ecosystem: Environmental > Aquatic > Marine > Oceanic | place: Canada: Western Arctic Ocean | collected...
ATGTATGAGGCGTCCCACGGCAGAAGCGACTACGCCGACAACCCCAAGACCTCGTACTTCAACATTCGAACGGGGGATTATTATAAAAACGGTTATAAGTTTTTCGCGAGTACGGGTGGTTATGACGAGCGGGATGATCACGTTGTGAGCAAGCCTTATGGAGCCATCAGCCCCGATGAGACCCACACTCTGTTGGTGGTGTGGACGGCCGATGGGACCATCACCTCGTACCTCAATGGGAAGGCGGAGGCGGTCCTCCATTTCGACAAGAGCTTTGCGTTTCGCTACGTGTTCATCGGCACGGACAACACCATGTGGGACACGGACACATACGGGCCGCAACTCGATGTGATCTACAAGAACTTGGTGGTCAACAGCGGCAACACCGGTCCTGACGGTGTTTGTGGCCAATAGTGGAATGTTGATGGCCCCTCCCCATCGCTTTGAGAAAGTCGGAGCGAATGGGGGAGGGGCTCTATACTACGTGAACTTACAGGGCATCTTCGGCATCCATTCCATCTCCCCTTTCGGAGCGGCCCCAACCAATAATTTCTGAATTGAAGCGAGGCGGACTATGCGGCAGTTGATGTTATTGATCGTGGCGACGGCCACTCTTGTTGCTTGTAATACCAATACAGAGGGGACCGATACCACGGCGGATGTGGGCGCCCTGGATGCGGGCACTTTGGACGACACTTCAGCACCCGTGCTGTGCGGAGATGGCGTGTGCACGGACGGTGAGACCACCGACACCTGTCCGATGGACTGTGGTGACGGCTCGACCGAACCGACGGATCCAGGGCCCGGCGAGGGGAATCTGCCGCCAGCCGATTGTTCCGGCTGTCTTCAAGGTGCGGCGGACTGTCTCACCCAATGTCAGAATGATGGGTTCTCTGATGGGTACTGCGGGGCCCCCGGAAGTCTGAACCCCGAGATCTGTTGTCTGTGCAACAATCCCAGTGATCCGCCAACGCCGCTGAGCGATTGTGGTGACGGCGATTGCAACGGCGACGAGAACAGCGACAACTGCGCGGCCGATTGCGATGCGGGCTGCAAGCCTCCCCACTACAAGATGGTCAACGGCGAGTGCCTGTCGTCTTGTGGTGCCCTGATCAATGCCAGCGGATGGGACGAAGGAACTTGCTGCAAAAACGGATGCGCGGATGCCAGTCAGAACGTCAATGTGACATGGGATTGTCCCACCTGCTGCCCCGGCATAGACAGCTGTGTGGACTCCAAGCCCAGCCCTCCGCCCACGATCCCTGCGAATTACACGGAGTCCGACTGTTTGGTCAGTCCCACCAACGACAACGAAGTGTGTGATGACGAGGGATTTACGGTGGGTAGCAACACGGACTTGGCCTTGGTGTGCATGGGCAACCAGGGCGGCAAAGTCTACATCGCCTCCAACACCGGCCCCGTTATGTTCGATGGGATCCCCCGTTGTCAGGGTTGGGAGAACAACGGCCAAAACGCCTGGGACCATTTGGATTATATCGCCGCCATCGTTTGCGACGGCACACAATCCGTTCTGGAGGTGGATCTCTCCAATTGGGCCGGGCAGAAGGTGTATGTGGGTGTACACGACCACCCGAACGCGGGGGTGGGTCACAACACCATGGCGTGCATCGTCAACAGCAAGAACCCCGGCTCGGGGGGGATCGTTACGCCTCCGCCACCCACGGGAGCCGACCCCGAGCCTGACCCACCCTCCACGGAGGGCTGTGAGCTCGGCGGCCTGTACAACGGCGCGATTAAGGCCAGCGTCCTTGCAACCGCCAAGTATGTGAAGAAGAAGCATCCTGAGTTCTTCGACATCGAAGACTGGGATAACCTTGCAAAGCGCAAGCAGGCGTACAAGATGATGACCGTCGTGCTCAATCATCTCCGCGCCAAATGTGTGAACGCATCGCGGTGTGTGGCCAACCCGGGCCACCCACAGAGCAATCCGTTCCACTGGTGTTCCGATGCGCTGGTGATCGGTCCTCCGGGCCAAGGCACCACAGTCGACGTGTACGGTAGCTGGTCGTCACCGGCGACACCCCAGGCCCATGTCACCGAAGATGGTGGGGAGACGGGCGTGGTGACGGCGGATCTGGTGCCGTTGCCGTAGAAGCCGACTGCGGTTTCGTTCCCCATTCGGAAAAAGCCGGATCGGGTCTCGCGATGGTGTGGTATACTGCGCACTCCTTACTGGGTATCTTCGGCATCCATTCCATCCCCTCTTTCGAAGTCGCCCGCGAATGACAACGGCTGTTAAATCATTGAGGCGACACATGAGATTTCTTCTCTCCATCGTGTGCATGACCACTCTGTTGGCGTGCTATTCTTGCGGATCTATTGACTTACCCAGGGACGACTCCACGGATGCCGGGGATTGGGTTGGTTTTAACGAACATCGTCCGCTCACCTGCGGCGACGGCGTCTGTGACCTCGACGAAGACACCACCAATTGTGTGGCGGACTGCGGCACCTGGTGCGGCGATGGCGTGTGCAACGGCTTGGAGAACATCAGTCTGTGCCCAGCGGACTGTGATGACAGCGGCACAGGCAATGTCGACGAGAACCCTGGCGCTGCGGACTGTTCCGGGTGTTTGGGCGAGTCAACGGACTGTGAGACCAGCTGCCAAGACAAGGGGTTTGACGGTGGCTTTTGTGGTGCGCCGGGAAGCCAGAATCCGGCCGTGTGCTGCGTATGTACTGGCAACGGCCAGCCCTCGGGGCCAGGCACCGTCTGTGGCGACGGTGCGTGCGACGACGGTGAGAACAACGACAACTGCGCGGACGACTGCGAACCCGAGTGCGGGCCAAGCCCACACTATGAGATCGTTGACGGGAAATGCCTCCCGTCCTGTGGCCAATGGATCGGCGAAAAGGGCTGGGGCGATGGAGCTTGTTGCCAGAACGGATGTTCCGACGGCAGCCAGGCGCCCGGTACTACCTACGACTGCAATTACTGCTGCCCCGGTGCCGACAGCTGCAGCGCTCTGGCCAACAGTTGTGGTGACGGTGTGTGCAACGGTGGTGAGACCAGCGGCAATTGCGTGAGCGATTGTGGATCCAAGTGCAGTGACGGTACCTGCAATGGCGGGGAGAACACCGTCACTTGCGCGATCGATTGCGGATCCAGTTGTGGCGACGGTGTGTGCAATGGCGGTGAGAACGGTGGGAACTGCCCATCCGACTGCGGCAGCGCGATCGCGAGCGGCGCCAAAGTGGCCCTGCTTTCGGAGGCGTGGAACCAGTACTGCGCAGCGGAAGGTGATGATGCTCACATGGTCTTCTGCAATCGCGCTATAGCGGGGGCTTGGGAGCATTACAAAATTGAAAAAATTAACGGCTCAGGTCCCCTCCATAGCGGGGACACGGTGGGAATTTTCTCCACCGGTTGGGACAAATACTGTGCGGCCGAAGACATTGATAATCACGTGATGCACTGCAACCGGGACGCTCCAGGTCCGTGGGAAAAATACGTCATTAGCAAAGTGACGGGCTCTGGTCCCATCAACTCCGGGGACACCGTGTCCTTTCGGACCGTGGAGTGGAACACCTACTGCACCGCCGAGGGCTCGGGTGGACACCGGATCCATTGCAATGCCGGCAGCGCCGGCGCGTCAGAACGCTTCCAATTGTTGTTGGCTGCTCAGCCCGTGTCCGAGGTGCCGGATCCCAACCCCGGCCCGATCTGCGGCGATGGCAACTGTGACAACGACGAGAGCACGAACAATTGTCCCGGAGATTGCGGAACGTCTTGTGGGGATGGCGTCTGCAACGGCGGCGAATCGAAAAACAACTGCCCGGGCGATTGCGGTAGTCCGCCTCCTGTGAGCAACGGTTGCACCACCGTTCTGAGCGATTCACTGGCCGAGGGTACTTCCGGAAGTAAAGATGGCGGTAGCTTCAGCGGCGGCGGGTGGAAGGCGCCCCACCAAATTGAGTGGGACCTTGGGCAGTCCATCAGCGAGGGCAGCTTTTCGGTGGAGGTGACCAACTGGAATCCCAACAGCGACAGCTCTCAGCATCAGCACGGCAAACAGCAGATCATTAATATGTATGAGGAATCCCACGGCTCCAGCTGGGACGCTGACAGCGACAACCCCAAGAGTTCGTATTTCAACATTCGAACGGGGGTATCCTACGACAACTGTTATAAGTTTCTCTCCAGCACCGGAGGCTTTGCAGAGCGTCACGAGACACGGGCGAAGAAACCGCACGGAACCATCAGCACGGGGGAGACACACACCCTCTCGGTGGTGTGGACGGCCGATGGGACCATCACCTCGTATCTCGATGGGAACGAGGAAGTGGTCCACCATCACGGCAAACCGTTTGCGTTTCGCTACGTGTTTATCGGCACGGACAACACCATACCGGGAACCTATGGACCTCAACACGGCGTGGTCTACAAGAACCTGGTGGTCAACAGCGGCAACACCGGTCCGGACGCTGACTGTGGGCCATAGAAGGCAGTGTGGGCTATTGTCGAAAAGGGAATAGGGTTTGCCTCGCAGCTCCACGCCCCAACCTCCCGCCGTCATTTACGGGACCGATTTTCAAAGGCCTTTAGATCGCGCCGAAATGTGAGTATCCTACTTTCGGAGGCAAACTATGCGACCGCTGACACTCCCAATTGCAATTTTGGCCCTCGGCCTTGGCTGTTCCTCAAATTCTTCGGTGACACCCACCACAGCCGATGATGGCGGTGGGGACATTTGGGTCCTTGACGACACGACAACACCTGAGTCGTGTGGAGACGGGGTTTGCACGGGCGGCGAGACGACAGAGACCTGCCCGACGGACTGTGATGACACCACGCCTGGGCCCAGTGATGTAACGGAGCCTCCGGTGGCAGCGGATTGTTTCGACTGTCTGGGGGAGGCGTCTGATTGCGAGACAGTTTGCATCAACAAAGGATTTGGCGGCGGCTTCTGCGGTGCGCCCCGAAGCATGGACCCAGCCGTGTGCTGCGTATGTACCGGAAGCGGCGAGCCACCAAAGGACGACGTGACTTTGCCCCCCGCCGATTGCACGGGCTGTCTGCAGGGCGCGGCGGACTGTCTAACACAGTGCCAGGGCGAGGGTTTCTCCGAGGGATACTGTGTGGCGCCCGGCAGCTTGAATCCTGAGATTTGCTGCCAGTGCAATGACCCCAACGCCCCGCCTCCGCCGACCACCGAGTGTGGCGATGGAGACTGTGAGGGGGACGAGAACACCAGCAACTGCCCGGCAGACTGCGATGTGGAGTGCGGGCCCGCCCCTCATTACCAGGTGGTCAACGGTCAATGCCTGCCGTCTTGTGGCGTTATGATCAATGCCAGCGGATGGAACGATGCAACCTGTTGCCAAAACGGATGCGCGGATGCGAGCCAGAACGACAACGTTACATGGGATTGCCCCACCTGCTGCCCTGGAGAAAACAGCTGTGTGGATTCCACCCCCCCCGATCCGCCCGAACCGCCACCCACCACGGGCTGTGGGGATGGCTCGTGTGCCCCAGGCGAAGAGGATTGCGGCACGTGTCCGGGCGATTGTCCCTGCCCACCCGGGAAAAGCTGCAAGAACAATCAATGTGTTGACCCGGTCGTGGGGACGGGCTGTGAGTTGGGCGCCGAGTTCAACGAGGCCATAGAGGACAGCGTCTATGACAGCGCCGTGTACGTGAAGAGCAATTACCCGCAGTTCTTCTATATCGAAGACTGGGATGACCTTGCCAGGCGCAAACAGGCGTACAAGATGATGACGACGGTGCTCAATCATCTTCGCGCCAAATGTGTCAACGCGTCTCGGTGCGTGGCCAACCCAGGGCTTCCTGAGAGCGATCCCTTCCTCTGGTGTTCGGATGCGTTGGTGATCGGAACGCCTGGCAATGGCGTGACCGTGGACATCTACCAGAGTTGGTCCGATCCGGCCATTCCTCAAGTCCTTGTGACCGAGGGAGGGGGCCAAACGGGTGTGGTGACCGCCGACTTGATTCCCTTGCCGTAATCGGGACTGCCCACCGTCGCTATACACATATGGCGGCGAGACGAGGTTTCTTTGTTGTGTAATTCAGTACCGCGCCACGGGAAACCGGGCCAACTACATTGTGGACTACAAGGTGATGAGCAGCGCGGCTGGCGACCTGGTGTACAAAGAGATCCAAAAGAAAGGCAACAATGAGTATCTGGATGGGCAGATTGGGACCCACCCGCTCTGCGCCAACAGTTTTGTCCGAATCCAAGGTCCGGGGCCCAAGTCTATCTCATTCAACACGATGCGATTCGAATACCTGGTGGCCACTTGTACTGGGAATCGGGCGGTAGCCGCGTGAAAAGTCCATTGATTGGAGAGGGGACACCGACTACCGATGGTTTCAGGCCGACGTATAGGGGAGCAGACCTCTCACTACTATTTGGGGTGGCCTATTGGTGGAAACAGACGGGGGAAGCGGTCAATTGTCCATGATTGTGACCCGTCTATAAGGTGGCACCAACGCTCTATAGCGCCCTGAAATGACATTTTTGTGCAGAAAGCGTGCGATCACGGGTCCCCAAAGACAAGAAAGCGTGCTACCGTAAGGTTACCTTTCGAGAAGGATATATGAGTAAATCAAAGCACCCAGGATTGGCCCCACTCGTTGAGGGCGACACGGAAACCCAGACCGTAGGCTGTCGACATTCGAACCCGAATGTGTGTCGAAACAACGGTCTTGCGGGTCGATGCGCCTTTGTGCGGGACGACAATATTTGCTTGGAGCCGCCTCGCTCGTGGAAGAAACTCTACGCCGAGCTCAGCGGTGCCAATGAAGAGCCGTCCACCGAAGAAGCCGCGCCCTAGTCACTTTTCGATCCCTCGTGTCCGTTCGTTGTTCGCGCTACCCGTGCGTCCAAGAGGGCCATGGTGCGGCGGCATGGGTCTACTCCATATTCTGCGATGCGTTGGACGACGCGTGCTCCAGGACCGGGGTCGTGGGGGCTTTGGGTTGGCCCGGGAAACGGTTCGCGACACTCCGATGTCTCTCCAATCATGATATTTGGCATGTCCGTTGCGTGTGATTGCAGTGTTCCGCCTGAGAGGAGTCGGCCCTGTGCCGACACGGAGGACAGCGTGATGTGGAAGCAGAAGAGTTGGGTGTCGGTGTTAATTGTTGTGATGAGCGGGTTTTTGAGTGGATGTACAGCGCATCTGTTTTCCCCACCAGCGCGCGCGTTCAACGCTGATGGGCCGGCCGCGTTGGGTGAAGGCAAAACCGAAATCCAGGGGCAATTCGCCTCTGGTGGAATAGTGTTTGGAAGCGACTTTTACACAGGTAATTTGCATCTGCGTCACGGACTCTCGGACGAACTGGACATCACTGTGGACAGCGGTGCTGTTGTGATCGAGACTGAGCTAGAAACGGGCGATACCGAGCACTGGCCGATCTATAGCGCGCGCGTGGGTGCGCAGTGGTCCCCCAAAGGTGGTGCCGGACATATTGCACTGACTGGTGGATTGGGCGGTGGGTATTCCGCCGGGGGCGGCTTTGTGTCTCCCGATGCGGGCTTTTCCGTCGGTTACAACAACCCCTATCTCGTCCCCTATTTCTCAGCAACAGGGTTCTTGAGTCTTCCTATCGCGCCACAAGCGATCGATGTGACCGCTGGCGGTCCGGCCGACATGCAGACGCCAGAATTCTCTTTCGGTGTTGAAGGTACCGTGGGTGTTCGGGGTAAGATCCCCATCAACCAGTCCCAGCATCTGGTGATCATGGCGGGGGTCAGCATGACGATTCTGAAGGATTCCGTCGAAACCGACCGCTTTATTAGCGGCTTCGGCTCCCTAGGGTATCAATTCTAAGAGAAGGTCCGACTACTTGAAGCTCTCGCAGTTGGCGACGAGGACTTCGCCCGGTTCAAAGCCGATGCATTCTTTGCCATTGAGCCCTTTGTGTACCGAGTCGTTGATGGTGTTGATCGTCAGGTCGCTGTTGTCCCACAGGCCGCACCCGAAGACCTCCTTGGCGGCTTCAAAATGGGCCGGGCTGCTCATGTCGCTGCTGGTGATCCCGTCGCCGTCGGAATCACAAAACCAGTTCTCTAGTTCGTCCTTTCCAATGTCGTCGCTGAGCTGGGTGGTCTCGAGAGTGCGGCAGACGTCTTTGTTCTTGTCTTTGCTGGCCCCTTCCAGCCAGCAATCGGCCAAGGCGTCAGCGAGCAGCAACTTGTTGATGTCCATGCTGGCCGTCCCCAGGGTGAGAACACTCACGCAGTCGCCCGCTTGGCAGCTGTCGATGGGATCGCAGGTCTTGGTGACGGTCCAGCCAGCCAGAGGATTCTCGCAGTAGAGGATCTCCAGGCCGTAACAGATCAAGGCGCCGGGGAGGCACGCTGAGCACACGGCGTCCCCTTCGTCCTCCAGATACAGACAACCCCACTCACAGGGCTCGGTCTCCACGTAGAATTGTCCCGTCGCATCGCATTGGCCCACGCCCGTGGGGCCACAGATCTTCTCGCCCGGTGTGCAGTTGCTGACAAAGCATTGGCCGGTCTCTTCGATACACCCTTCGTCACAAAACACGCTCGTGGGTTGGAAGCCCATTCGGTTGTCCTTGCAGATGTCGATCTGGTTGGGTTTGGTCGGCGAACAGCGTGTCTCGTCCGGGGCACAGACGGGCGCCTTGCAGGTGGTCGTGGCCGGATCGCAGCCGTAATCGCAGTAGTCCTGGTCGGTCACGTCCATGCCGTCGATGGCACAGATCTGGATCTTTTTGCCGTCCGGTTCGCAGAAGAGCGCGCCGGGTTGGCAGAGGATGTCCACGCATTCACCATCCACGCAGGCGTTTGTGCACTCTGAAAACTGCACTTGGCCCGCCTCGTCGCAGATCTGCAAGAGGGTGTCGGACACACACTGGCTGCTGTTGGGTGTGCAGGATCCCCCGATGCACTGGTTGTTGTTGCAACCGAGCTCGCAGGTGAATTGGTTCCAGACGGTGCCATCGGGACTGCAGGTGTACAGCACAGAGGCGTTGCATTGCTGGCTGTTGGCCTCGCAGATTACCTGGGGGCCGGGATCGTACACGTCGGTTGGGCCCCCGCATCCCATCACGATCAGCACTGCGCATGTGATTAATTGCTTCATTTCGCGTCCATTCTATCCCGAAACCAGGCCCCAAGTGCAAACGTTAGTGCGCCCGAGCCCATGTATTCCCCAATCCGGTGTCCACCACCAGTGGCACGATCAGCTCGGCTGCACCCTCCATGGCGCTCTTCACCAGTGATGCCACGTCGTCCGCCTGCTCGTCGGGGACCTCGATGAGGAGCTCATCGTGCACTTGGAGCAGGATTCGAACCTTGGGGAACGCCTCGGCCAGCACCTCGTCCACCGCGATCATGGCGAGCTTAATGAGGTCCGCCGCGGATCCCTGGATGGGGCTGTTCAGCGCGATGCGTTCGGCCGCCGCCCGGTCGCGGCCGTTGGACGCGTTGATGTCGACAATGGGTCGCCGTCGGCCCCACAGGGTCTCGGAATGGCCCTTCTCTCTCGCGGCCGCGATGAGCGACTCCTGGACCCGCTTCACCTGGGGATACCGGGCGAAATAGTTCTCCAGATAGGCGGTGGCTTCTTTCCGTGTGATCCGCAGATCGTTGGCCAAGCGGAAGGCGCTCATGCCGTAGACGATCCCAAAGTTGATCGCTTTGGCGGCGCTGCGCTCGTCGCTGGTGACAGCGTCCAGTGGAGCCCCAAACACTTCCGACGCCGTGCGGCTGTGAATGTCTTGACCCGTGCGGAATGCATCGACCAGAGCGCCGTCTCCGCAATAGTGCGCGAGGATGCGCAGCTCCACTTGGGAGTAGTCGCACGACAGAAATACGTGGCCCGGATCAGGCACAAAACAATCTCGAATGCGTCGGCCGTCTTCGGACCGAATGGGGATGTTCTGCAGGTTGGGGCTGTTGGAGGACAAACGTCCGGTGGCCGTGACGGCTTGGTGGAACGAGGTATGGATCCGCCCGGAGATGGCCGAGACCGTGTCGGGAAGGGTGTCCACATAGGTGTTCTTGAGTTTGGCCAAGGTGCGGTACTGGAGAATCTCAGCGGGCAAGGGATCCACGGCGGCCAACTGCTCCAAGGTGTCGGCGTTGGTGGAGAAGCCCGTCTTGGTCTTCTTGATGGGCGTGAGCCCTCGCTCTTCAAAGAGGATGACCGACAACTGCTTGGGCGAGTTGATGGTGAACTCTCTCCCCGCCAGACCATAAATGGTCTGTTCACTCTGGGCGATGCGTTCCGCCAGCTCAACGGACAAGGAGCGGAGCCCCTCCACGTTGATGCCGATGCCGTGGAGCTCCATCTGCGCGAGGATGCGCGCCACCGGGACCTCGATGTCGTTGTAGATCGCGCTTAAGCCGCGGTCGGCGAGCGCCGGGGTGAGTTTTTGGTCGAGCAACCAGGCCAGGTGGGCGTCCTCGGCGCCGTATTCCGTGGCCTTGTCGATGGGCACCTGAGCGAAGGAGACCGTGTCGGGATCGCCCGTGACGTCGGCGTAGGTGATGGGGCTGTGGCCGAGGTAGCGCAGGGAGAGATCGTCGAGCCCATGACGGTTGCGTTCGGGTTCCAGTAAGTAATCGGCCAGCATGGTGTCGCCGGTTATGCCTGCGACCGCCCACCCTTGGTTGATGAGGACGGCTTGGTCGTACTTGAGGTTCTGGCCGGTCTTGGTGACCGTGGGATCCGAGAGGAGCGGTTCCAGGTGTTCCCGGGCCGTCTCCACCGTGAGCTGGTCCGGCGCGCGCCGGCCGTCCACCACATGATTGAGGGGAATGTAGACCGCGTCCTCGTTGCTCCAGCAGAGCCCCACGCCCACGAGATCGGCCGCCAAGGTGTCCAAGGAGGTGGTCTCCAGGTCAAAGGCCATGTGACCGGCTTGTCGGATGGCCGTGATCGCCGTCTGGAGATCGGCCTCGGTTCGGATGGTTCGATAGTGGGATCGATCGATGTCCGATGGGGCGGCGTCAGCGCCCAACTCCAAATTCTTGAGGTGGGTGCGGAATTGCCACTGGACGAAGAGCTCTTTGAGCTTGGCCGCGTCCCGCGTGTGGGCCCGCAAGTCTTCCAGCGTGAGATCGAAGTCCATGTCCGTGACGATGGTGACCAATTGCTTGGAGAGCAGCGCCATGTCCTTCTGTTCGCGCAGGTTTTCACCGCGCTTGCCCTTGATCTGGTCCGCGTTGGCCAGGAGATCTTCCAGCGTTCCGTGGGTTTGAATGAGGGCGGTGGCGGTCTTGATTCCGATGCCTTCGACCCCGGGAATGTTGTCCGACGAGTCGCCGGCCAAGGCCATGACGTCGATGACCCGCTCGGGGGGCACGCCAAACTTCTCGATGACCTGTTCTTTGTCGATCCACAGATCCTTCATGAGATCGAGGATGCGGATGTTGGGTTGGACGAGCTGTTGCATGTCCTTGTCGCCGGTGACGATGGTCACTTCACGGTCGGATCCGGCAAAGCGATAGGCCAGGGTGCCGATGATGTCGTCTGCCTCGTAGCCTTCCATCACCAAGGACCGGTAGCCCCACGCTTCGACCAAACCGGAGAAGTGTGGCCATTGCTCCCGGAGCTCTTCGGGCATGCTGGGCCGGTGGCCTTTGTAGTCGGGGTAGAGATGGACTCGGAAGCTCTTGCCCTTGTCGAAGACCACCACGATGTCGTCAGGCGCGTAGTCGTTCTCCAATTTTTGCAGCATGTTGGCGAAGCCCAGGAGCGCCCCTGTGTTGAAGCCGCCCGCGGTCATGCGGGGCAGGGCAAAGAACACCCGAAACGCGTGGTTGGATCCGTCGATTAAGAAGAGCTTTTCGGCCATGGGCACTCTCGTGGGCTCAGTTCGATTCGGAGCCTACCACGAGAGCGTCCGTCTGTCCGGTGGGAATCTTCGCTCCTTAGTGGAGACGCCAGCCGGTGAAGTAGCCGAGGGTCACGTTGCCCGTGACGGGCAAGGGGACGCCCAATTCCTCTTGAGCCACTACTTCAAGTTCAGCAATGACCAATGGCTATCCGTCTGAATCATGGCAGAGACCACCACGGACAAAATGCAATAGAACCTTCCC
>Ga0310121_10004621_pt1 | contig 12058 bp, 13 predicted proteins | sample CB27_Tmax_986_MG_FD_203504 | JGI IMG/M metagenome (GOLD analysis project Ga0310121, IMG submission 203504) | Marine microbial communities from Western Arctic Ocean, Canada - CB27_Tmax_986 | ecosystem: Environmental > Aquatic > Marine > Oceanic | place: Canada: Western Arctic Ocean | collected...
CTGTGTTAAGCAAGTTGTACGGAGTTGTTGCCGCGAGGAGACGAAACTGGTACGGACGGCGCCCCCACTTACGTCGGCGGTTGACTCGACCGGTGGTGAGCGTTGGGTCGTTGGCAGTCGGTGGTCGCGGCAAGACACCAGTGACTGCGTTAATTGCTGAAATGTTACGTGATGCGGGTGAGCGACCAGCAGTGCTGAGTCGTGGATACGCGCGTCGCCGGCATGTCGACGGAGTCGTTGTGGTTCGTGATCGAGACAGAGTACTGACGACCCTGGAGGTTGCCGGCGATGAGCCGTTGATGCTCGCCGAACGGCTCTCTGGGGTTTCCGTTCTTGTTAGCGAAGACCGTTACGCCGCTGGCTGCCTAGCAGAGTCAGAACTGGATGCGACTGTTCATGTCTTGGACGATGGGTTTCAGTATTTAACCTTAGACCGCGACGTCGATCTACTGCTCGTGCGTCCGGAAGATATGCGGGAAAAAACACTACCGTTTGGGCAGTTGCGAGAGGTGTTTGAGACTGCACGGGTGGCAGATGCGATTGTGTTTGATGATGTCGATGGTGCCGACATCGAGGAGTTATCTCGCAGTTTTGGTGTGAGTCCTGGGTTTACGATGATACGGTCTATAGCTCCACCTAGACCGTTCTCCAATAGTGGGAACGTGGATCCAATTGGACCAGATGCCCGTGTGATTGCCGTAGCCGGAATTGCAGCCCCAGAAAGATTTGTTCAGTCTCTAAAGCAAACTAGTTTTAACGTTGTCGACGCGCTGCCATTCAAGGATCATCATCAATTTACGACAACTGACGTCGCGCGCATAACTGAACGTATTGTGGCCACAAGTGCTGAGTGGGTCTTCACCACAGAGAAGGATGCTGTTCGATTGACGCCTTTTGAGCCTCTTCCTTTTCGACTTGCCACGGTTCCCTTAGCTGTGACCATTGAGCCGGCGGATAGCTTTAGGACATGGCTACTGCGGTGTATAGATGTTGAAGAGGTCAGGCCGTGATGCGGGCGGTACGTTACCGATTGGAGTATGCGGTCGTCCTCGTGGTGCGCGTATTGGTGCGCGTGCTGCCTCGAAGGCTAAGTTTGTACGTTGGTGATGCGATCGGTATGGTTTTCCACTTTCTGTATGGCACGCGACGTGAATTGGCTGTTGATAATTTGCGAGCGGCTTTTCCAAATCGAACTGATTCGGAATGCTGGCTGATATTACGTAAAACGTTTAGCCAACTTGGACGTCATATCGTTGAATTCCTCAAATTTGATGCAATGACTGCGGAAGAGATGATGCAGCATGTGGAAATAGAGGGCGAGGAACACGTAGAAACAGCGATGGCTAAAGGTTGCGGAGTCATGTATTTTGCGGGTCATTTCGGATTTTGGGAATTACAGATTATGGTCCACGCGTTTCGTTTTGAGCGCATCGTCATGGTAGCGCGCACGCTAGATAATCCTTTTCTTGAGAAGTTGATCCAGCGCATCAGAACGCGTGTTGGCACGACGGTTCTGTCTCGGCAAGGTGCGATTCAAGGTTTGTTACGCGAGCTCAAGAACGGTGGCTCAGTTGGCATGATGGTTGATCAACACATGCAGGATAGGAGTGCTGTTGAAGTTAACTATTTTGGTCAACCAGCTGCGACGACCTCGGCGATTGCGGCTCTGGCGTTAAGAACGGGTGCGCCGATTATTCCAGTATTTGCGTTACCGCTATCTGGTGGTCGCTATCGTATGGTTTATGAGAACCCAGTTGAACCACCGGATGCAACAGAGAGAGATGCTGTTCGTCTTTACACGCAAAGGTGCACCGATCGACTTGAAGCGCGTGTAAGAAAAGATCCCCATCTGTGGCTCTGGATGCACCGGCGTTGGCGTGTGTCGCCATCATCTCTTGTTGAAGTAGAGGAAAATGACACCGGCCCAGAAAACGTGGTGTCGACATGATAGGACATATGGAAGTGCGTTGCGTTAAGCGCGCGCGGTAGAATTTACTGATAAAGCGATGCCAGTACCAAAAGATTTTCTATCGGGTTCTGAGACCAGCCTTCAGAGGCGCTTGCTTCGGATTGTCGAAGGATTTGCCAAGTGTCGTGTTGTGGTTGTCGGAGACGTCATCGTCGACGAGTTCATGTACGGCAAGCCTTCTAGGCTGTCACGTGAAGCGCCGGTCCCGATATTGAGTTACGACGGAGCAACGACTGTTCCTGGAGGGGCGGGAAACGCAGCAAGCAATGTCGGAACCCTTGGCGCTGATTCTGTGCTTGTCGGTCTTCTCGGGCGCGGTGAGGTTGACCGGAGTGTGTATCGCGCGTTACAGGGCAAAGTGGACATCAGTTTTTTGCTGCGCCCTACGTTGTACCGTGCCCCTGTGAAGACACGAATACTTGCTGGCAGTCAGCATTCGACGAGACAGCAGCTTGTCCGGGTTGATCGAGAATCGTCAGGTTTTGATACTTCGATTGGTCAGGAATTTGACCGCGTAGCCTTGTCAGCTATTGCCGACGCCGACGCGGTCATCGTTTCGGACTACGGTTCCGGATTGGTGACTCCTTCACTTGTGAGCCGTCTAAAGTCTAAGTTAACTCGCCGCCGCCGCCGTCGGGCCATTCCGGTCGTTGTTGATTCTCGTTACCACCTACAACGATTTCTAGGATGTACGGCCTATACCCCAAATCAGAGTGAAGTTGAGGAGGCAGTCGGTGTAAGAATCGGTGACGACAGTCGACTTTTAGAGAAGGCGGGGCGAGCATTACTAAAACGAACAGGTGCTAAAGGACTCGTTATCACGCGAGGCAGTAGAGGGATGACTGTTTTTGAACCGCGACGACGTACATCTCATATCCCAATTTTTGGCACTGACGAGGTCGCAGATGTGACGGGCGCAGGTGATACGGTTATCGCATCCTTAGCGTTAGCGCTCTCCGTTGGAGCCTCACTTTATGAAGCAGCGTGCGTGGCGAACTATGCAGGCGGTCTCGTGGTGATGAAACAGGGTACCGCCACTGTAAAGAACGAGGAATTAGTTGCGGCGGTTGAATCCGATGATGTTCGTGACCAATAGGATGGAATGTTGGTGATGGTTGTCACAGAAGAACGTCTCTCCGAGCTCGTTGCTGTTGATCGCGAACAAGGCCTCACACTCGCTTTGGCAAATGGTTGTTTTGATCTTTTGCACGTCGGGCATATTCGTTACTTACGCGGATCCGCTGCGGAGGCGGACCGCTTAATTGTTGCGATTAATGATGATCAATCCGTGGAGGCTCTTAAAGGGGAGGGGCGACCGTTGCAACCGGCGTCGGAACGTGCCGAAATTGTTGAAGCCTTTGAAATGGTCGACTACGTTGTTTTATTTTCGTCTTTAACGGTAGAAAACTTGTTGCGGGCGATACGGCCCGATGTTCACTGTAAAGGGACTGATTACACGATTGGTTCAGTCCCGGAGCGAGACGTGGTACTTTCCTACGGGGGTCAGACGGTTATTGTTGGCGATCCAAAAGATCACGCAACGCGTGACCTTATCGTGAAGATGGGTGCTACAAAACCTTAGAAAAGTAGATCATGCGTGTGCTCGTCGTCCGCCTCAGTTCACTTGGCGATGTCATCCACACCGTTCCTGTGGCTGCCGCCCTTCGTCGGCAGTTTCCAGAAGCGACGATTGACTGGATCGCTAATAGCAATTTTACAGACCTCCTCAGTCTGGTGCCGAGCATAGACCGACGGTTTGCCCTTCGTTCGGGGAGTTACCTGGAGATTGCGCGTTGGGTAAGGCTTCGACGGGAATTACGGAACCGCCAGTATGACGTAGCACTTGACGTGCAAGGACTGCTGAAGTCAGGCTTCGTCGCTTGGTTGAGCGGCGCGAAGCGAGTCATAGGCTTTAGCGATCGCTTTCTTCGAGAAAAATACGCGAGGTATTTTTACGACGAGTCTGTCGATCTCGGCGAGCCTGTGCATGTGGTTGAACGAAATCTGAGTATTCTTAAAGCGGTTGGCGTGGACGATCGTGAGTGGGCATTTCCATTCGAAGTACCTTCCCTCGGGGTGGTCGATGATGTTATGCAGAAGTTGGGGAGTTCTCGTGGGCGATATGCCATTTTGAATCCGAGTACAGCCTGGCCAAACAAGTGTTGGCCAGTTGAACGATTTGGTGCTTTAGCTGAGCACATCCGAAAAGTACACGGTCTAACTTCAATTGTGGTGTGGGGGCCGGGCGACAAGATGTGTGCTGAAGCTGTCGTTTTCGCCTCTTGTGGAGCCGCCATTTGTGCGCCGGAGACGTCGCTTGTCGAACTTGCCAGCCTGCTCAATAGCGGCGTCTTGCTGGTATCAGGTGATACTGGTCCACTTCACTTAGCGGCTGCATTGGGTACGCCAGTTGTTGGCATTTACGGACCGAGTAGCCCCATCAGAAATGGTCCGTGGTCACCAGAAGATGAAGTTGCCTCGATCAGTGATGAGTGCCATTGTCTGCAGCAGCAGGAAGGACATAGAGCAAGTGGCATGGTCCGGAGGTGCCGTCACACTCATTGGTGTCTAGACAACTTAACGGTTGAAACCGTCTGTGCGGCTATCGATCGTCGCCTGAAAAGTGCCGTAACGCATGCTTGATTTTGATGCTTCTCCGCGGTTACGAATGCTGTTTTACGTTGCGAGGCGTCGTGTGGCACTCGGTTTTGTCGTTGCCATAGTCTCGTTTATTTTCGCAACGCCCACATGGAATTCCCTAGGGTTCGGAGTGCCGATTGCTGTTATAGGTGAAGCGATCAGGGTTTGGGCGTCTGGTCATCTTGTAAAAGGAAAAGAAGTGACGACGTCTGGGCCATACGCTTTGGTTCGTCACCCTCTGTACGTTGGTAGTTCAGTCATGGGTATAGGGTTTGTTATAGCAGCTTCTTCATGGTTGGTCGCGGCGGTCTTGTGTTGCTATCTAATTGTCATGATTCCGGCGGCTGTTCTTCTTGAGGAAGCAACGCTTAGGGCTGCGTTCGGGGATATACACGCACGGTATGTTGCTGGTTTGTCAGCACCGATGGTGAGGCAGTTTAGTGTCCAGCGTGTTTTCGAGAATCGGGAGCATCATGCGTTGGCTGGTTTTGCAGTCTCGTTCGCACTGTTGTGTTTGCTTGCGGGCGTGTAAACAGTTGTATGGGTAGACTACTGTAGGTGGCGATAAGGACGTTGTTCATGAAAAATGTAAAGTGGTCCGACTATAGTTAGTTGGATTGTGTGAGGTGCGGGCGGTTAGCTCAGGGGTAGAGCGCCGGTTTTACACACCGGCTGTCACAGGTTCAAATCCTGTACCGCCCACCATATTTATCGTGTTGCAAAACGAAAACATGATTTCAATCATCAGCGTTTAGGACGTGCTCGAGTGGAGAATGCCAATTGCGTTTTCTTTACCCAATTGAAATGTTGAATTAGTGCTGGTGCCAGGACGGATACGGGAGCGATTAAAGAAATACGTTATAGTTACGGCTCTTATTAGCTTACGAACACGGCACATGCGGGGTCGTAGTTCAGTTGGTTAGAACGCCGGCCTGTCACGCCGGAGGTCGCGAGTTCGAGTCTCGTCGGCCCCGCCACTTGATTTCAAGGGGTAGCTCCGTATCGCTCTTGGTCGCGCCGGTATTCCCAGCTTTTTTTATCTATCTTAGGTGACGTTACAAGTGAAAGCTGCGGTTTTCCTCGATCGTGATGGAACGATGAACGTGGATGTCGGTTACCTGGACAGTGTAGAGCGATTTACGCTGTTTCCATGGACATTGGAGGCGGTTCGTTTGTTGCGGAATTCTGGTTATTACGTCGTGGTCGTAACCAATCAATCTGGTGTTGCACGTGGCATGGTGGATGAAACGTTCGTTGAGGAGATCCACCAGTTAATGCAGGAAGATCTTGCGATGGTTGGCTCGCAGCTAGATGGGCTTTACTACTGTCCTCATGAATCAGATGCCTTAGTCAGAGAATATCGAATGGAATGCGATTGTCGGAAGCCGAAGTCTGGCCTCATAGCCAGGGCGGTTGCTGACCTAGACATCGATGTTTCAAGGTCCTTTGTTGTGGGTGACAAGTGGAGCGATATTGGGCTGGCTCAGAATGTAGGTGCCCGGGGCGTGCTTGTGAGAACTGGTTACGGTCGGAGCCAAGAGCAACAGCCAGTCGACGGAGTGGTTCCGGAGGCAGTTGTTGACACGTTAATGGATGCAGTAGGTTGGATTATTCGCCATCCGTAGGGTGATAGATATTTCTCTGGGCTGTGGTACGATGCCGTAACGGTATGCCGTTCCGAGAAATAAGAGGCCACCGGACTTTGCTCTCCATCGTGTCGCGCGCGATAGCACGTGACACAATTCCGCCAAGTTTGCTACTGACGGGCCCCAAAGGTGTCGGAAAATCTTTGGTGGCTCAAGTGGCTGCTGAGGTCATGAATTGTAGAACCCCCGTGGAAGCGAATGGGGGACTGGCCATTGATAGTTGCGGAGTTTGCAGCGTCTGTAATCGTATCCAACGCGGGTCCTACCCGGACGTTATTGAGCTCGAGCCGACAGAGTCTGGTTCCATTGTCGTCGATCAAATAAGAGTCGTTCTTGGGCAGGTTGGCTATAAGCCGTTCGAAGCTCGTCGAAGGGTCGTTATTGTAGACGAGGCGGATATGATGGTGACCGCTGCGCAAAATGCATTGCTTAAAACGCTTGAGGAGCCTAATGAGTCGACACAGATGATCCTCGTAACTTCGCGGCCAGATCTGTTGCTTGATACCGTGAGGTCTCGGTGCCCGCAGTTACGATTTGGCCTTCTTGATGTTGAGGAGATAATTGCCGTTCTTGCTCAACGAGTTGAGGTGGATGAAGTTAGTGCCCGTTCTGCGGCTGTTTTAGCGGGCGGAAGTGCTGGCCAGGCGATTAAGGTGGCATCAGGTGAATTAGTTGAATCCCGGCAGGCCGCCCTGGGGCTACTTGATGTTGTCTCGGCAGCGCAGGATGCTCGTTCCAGGTTAAACGGCGCTAAAGATTTTTTTGCTAGCACGGGGAAACGTTTGGCACTGCCTGCAATCCGACAAGAATTTCGGGTTCGCCTAGGAGCCCTTACGTCACTACTCCGAGACATTGAGTTGATTTCCGTTGGTGCTCCAGTCCCGCTTGCGAACGCAGACCTTGAGGAGTCACTTAAACGTTTGGCCGTATCGTTCTCTGGGGGACGGAGTCGCCATGCATTTTCCGTTGTGGATAAGGCATTGGATGCGATCGAACGAAATGTGAGTCCAAAAGTGGTGTCTGACTGGTTGTCTTGTCAGTTGTAGGGTCACCTGAGGAAGTTCATGATGCAGAATGAGGAGCCTGCTCCCTTCGTAAGTGTGAAGCTTGGTTCAGTTGGTCGAGTTCGACGCTTTCTTTTAGGGGACGTTGATTTTGCACCTTCCTTGCAACCAGGGGAGGGGGTAGTTGTTGATGAGGGTGCACGGCGGATGTATGCGACGGTTGTAAGAACTGCCTCAGAGATTGCCGTTCGACCTCCGGCGGTATCCGCTTCGACTGGGCGTGTCGTTAGCAAAGTGTTTCCTAAGGATGTGGCTGCTCGACTAAAACATCAGCATCGAGAAAGGGAGTCCAACCGTGTCTGCGCGATGAAGATAAAAGAGCGCGGCTTAGCAATGAAGTTGGTTCGAACCGAACAACGATTGGATAGGGCCACGCTCATTTTTATTTCACAGCTGAGGGACGCGTTGATTTTCGAGCACTGGTTCGTGAATTGGCATCCGTTCTCGGGTCTCGTGTTGAAATGCGAAAAATTGGTGCAAGTGATGAGGTGAAGCTTCTTGGTGGTTATGGAACAGGTGGAAGGCCACTTTGCTGTACTACCTGGTTGCAAGGGTTCGAACCAATATCTATCAAAATGGTAAAACAACAGAGTTTGAGCCTCAACCCATCACGCCTGTCCGGATTGTGCGGACGCCTAAAATGTTGCCTGCGGTACGAATTGCCAAATGCGAAGGGAGAGCGATTTTCCGGTTGTGGAGACGAGGGGTCTTGCAGTTGGAGCGCGTCAGGTTGTAGTTCTGGCTGTAGCGCGGGTGGTTGTGATGGTTGCCAGATTTCTTGACGATTGCACTGGTGAACGAAAATGTCCGGTCTACGCATTGGCATTACGCTTGGTGACCCAGCTGGAATAGGGCCAGAGATAGCCATGAAGGCTGCTCGTGCCCCAGAGGTGCTCAAAGTTTGTACTCCGGTCCTCTATGGTACGAGCGATTTGGTGTTGCCGGTTGACGTGATAGGTCGACCCTCCGTTGAAGGCGGTCGTATTTCCTACGAGCTTGTCGAGCAAGCGGTGCACGACGCTATGGTCGGCACTATAGATGCGGTTGCTACGGCCCCTATTAGCAAAGAGTCATGGGCACTCGCAGGTGTGCCGTGGCTTGGCCATACGGATTTGCTCGCCAAATTGACCGGCGCGACCGATGTCAGGATGTTGTTTTATTCAGAACAGATATCTGTGGTATTGGCAACGGTCCATGTTCCACTTGCTGATGTGCCGTCGCTACTGACGTTTGACTGCCTTGTGAAGACCATTAAGATCGCTAACCAACAAATGCTGAACTATTTCCATGTGAAACGTCCGAGAATTGCTTTGGCTGGGCTTAATCCTCACGCTGGAGAGAATGGCTTAATGGGAGAAGAGGAAGTGCGCGTGATGAGGCCAGCGGTTACGCGTTGTCTTTCGCTTGGCATTGACGTTACGGGTCCTCTACCTGCCGACACGATATTTGTCAGAGCAACTAGAGGTGAATTTGACTTGGTAGTGTGCGGCTATCACGACCAGGGTTTGATCCCGATCAAGCTGTTGCACTACGGTGAGGCTGTGAACGTTACTATCGGGTTATCAATAGTACGCACCTCCGTTGATCATGGTACCGGTTTCGATATAGCGGGACAAAATCGGGCTGATCCTTCAAGTATGATCGCCGCAGTGAAGCTTGCTGCACGCTTGGCCAGAGTGAAAGCATTGTTGCCGCCTTCCGAGTAACCCTATCGATGCCAGTTCCGTCTATCTCAGAGCGTCTGATAGCTGACAATCGTAAAGCGAGACACGAATACCACGTATTTGACACGTATGAAGCTGGCATTGTGCTGTTGGGCACAGAAGTGAAGTCGATCCGCGAGGGTCGGGTGAACCTCAGGGACAGCTACGGGCGCATTGAGCATGGGGAAGTCTACCTACATAACCTTCATATCAGTCCGTACAGCCATAAGGGATATTCTGAACACGAACCCTTGAGGCGACGAAAGCTGTTGTTAACACGGCCAGAAATTAGAAAGCTGAGTGCGAAGGTACTTGAACGGGGATTTACACTCGTTCCTGTCCGGATGTATTTCAAGCATGGGCTTGTGAAAGTGGTGATTGGTGTTGCGAAGGGCAAGAGAACTTACGATAAGAGGGAGACACTTAAACGTCGGCAGATTGACCGTGAAACTAGTGCCATGATGAAAGAACGGTCACGGTGAAAATCCTTTTGTTAGGCTCACAAGGGCAGCTCGGCGCGACTTTGGCAGAGGTTTTCGCGGCTACGCATGACGTAACCACACGGTCCCGGACACAGTTAGATGTTACCGATCAGGGTGAGGTATGGACATGTGCGACAACCGAAAAACCTGACGTCATTGTTAACGGTGCCGCGTTTAACGATGTGGATGGCGCAGAAAGTAAGCCTCGGGAAACACTTGCGGTTAACGCATTTGCCGTCCAGAATCTTGCGACAGTTGCGACGGAGATTCGTGCAACGCTCATCCACTTCAGCAGTGATTTTGTTTTTGATGGTGAAACTGCGTCTCCGTATGTTGAAGTTGATGAACCTAACCCGCAAGGTGTTTATGCAACATCAAAACTACTGGGCGAATGGTTTGCGGCGGAAACGCCGATGCATTACGTGATGCGGGTCGAGAGTCTTTTTGGTGGACGTTTCTCTGATAGCGAGTGGGTAGTTCGTCGAGGTAGCAGTCTTGATCGACTAGCCGACGACATCATGAGTGGCCGCGCAGTGCGGGCATTCGTTGATCGTGTTGTTTCTCCCAGTTATGTTGAAGACGTCGCGAATGCGACTCTCCGTTTACTCGAGGTTCAGCCCACGTTTGGAATTTATCATTGTGTCGGCTCTGGACACGCTACTTGGTTTGCTATTGTCAAAGAGCTTGGCGAACAACTGGGCTTGTCGCCAGTCATAGGTCCTCTGACGCTTGAAGATATTAACCTCGTGGCACGCCGGCCAAAGTATTGTGCGCTCTCGAATAAGAAACTCGCGGATATTGGGATTGGTATGCCAACGTGGGAGGATGCGGTCGCTCGGTATGCGAAAAATCTGCTACTGAAGAATTCCTAGGCTGACTGACGAGACTAGCGTCCTGGTCTTCTTTGCCTTTTACAGAAGGGTTTCGTCAGCGAGATCCGCTAAGAGTTCCGCTATTGCGAGTGATGCGGTCAGGCCAGGCGAATCAATGCCAGCTGCATGGAGTAAGCGCGGTATTTGGGAGTCACGATCAACACGAAAGTCTGAAAATTTTTGATCGGGAGCGCCCCCCCTGGCACGTATTCCACTAGTACCCGGTCGAAGTTGTTCCAGCGTGAGGCTGGGTATATATGGTTTTGCGGCATCGTAGAACGTCGACAACGGTTCACGATCCGATTCGTAGTCGTGCTTACTTTTTTGGACACAAGCAGTCGGTCCGAGTGTCACATTACCTCTTGTAGTTCTCGTGGCGTGAACACCTAGTCCATGTCCTGTCGGGTCGGGTAATGGATACACGAGGCCCTGAACAAGATAGCGGGCCGACGGAGCGAGTTCAGCGTAGTTTCCTCGTATGGGCCATATGCTGATTTTGTCTCCGCCTAGTAACTTTGAAACTTCATCGGCAAACAACCCGGCCGCATTTATGATGACACGTGCCCCGAATGTCTCACGCTCGGTGTTGATCACGACGAAGGCTTTTTCAGCCGTCCCTGTTTGCAGGCGAGTATTTAGCAAAGTGGCGACTCCGTTACGAATCGCATGTTGGAAAAGAGCTCGAACAAATGACTCTGTTTCAACAATTCCAGTCGTTGGTGACCAAATAGCTGCTATAGCTTCCACGTAGGGTTCACGTTTACGCACGAAACTGCGGTCGACAATTTCCAGATCAGCGAGGCCGTTATAACCACCAAGTGTCATGAGTTCTTCAAGTTTTCCAATGTCTGCTGTTTTGCTCGCCACTATCAATTTTCCACAGCGTTCGTGGGGAACATCGTGTTCACGACAGAATGAATACAGTCGTTCTTTGCCTTCAACACACAGAGCTGCTTTTTGTGAGTTTGGTTTGTAGTAAATGCCAGAATGAATGACTCCACTATTGTGCGTGCTGCCGGCCAGGCCCGGTCGAGCTTCCAGTTCAACAATACAAGTGGAGTGGTGTCGTGAGGCTATGGCACAAGCTGTCGATAGGCCGACTACTCCCGCACCAATAATGGCTACGTCAATAATCTCGTCAGGGTCCCTCATGTTGAGTCCGGTGATTGTGTCACGGCTAGTTGATCCGGCATACTTTCAGCTCGTGGCGCGTTCATTACTCGACAAAATCCGTGCAAAGCAGTTCCGTGTTGGTGTCATTGGCTTAGGCTACGTTGGGCTCCCGTTGATTGTTGAGTTTGCGAAGGCTGGACTGTCTACTGTTGGGATTGATCTTGATCACTCCAAGGTGAGCACTATTAATGAGGGTCGGTCGTATGTTGCTGACGTTTCCACGGACGACGTCAAATCAGTGGTCGAAGCCGGTTTGTTAAGTGCGACCACCGATTTCGCTCAACTTGCTGATGTCGATACTGTCAACATCTGCGTTCCCACGCCCCTTCGGAAAACTAAAGATCCAGATCTCTCTTTTGTTGTTGCGGCCGTTGAACAGATTGCCGATCACTTGCATTCAGGACAACTAATTATTCTTGAATCGACAACTTACCCGGGGACTGTTACGGAGGTTGTTCAGCCACGGCTCGAGGGGCAAGGGCTACGTGTAGGCACCGATTTCTTTCTGG